>Ga0207645_10000498_pt1 | contig 32459 bp, 25 predicted proteins | sample KBSM53metaG_FD_184331 | JGI IMG/M metagenome (GOLD analysis project Ga0207645, IMG submission 184331) | Miscanthus rhizosphere microbial communities from Kellogg Biological Station, Michigan, USA - KBS M5-3 metaG (SPAdes) (version 2) | ecosystem: Host-associated > Plants > Roots > Rhizosphere >...
GATCGGCCCGGCCGTCAGCCAAGCTGTAGGCGAGGCCGATCACGGCGGTGCGGCCGCTGTCGACTGCGCCCGAAATCACCCGGGAACTGTCCACCAGCCGCTGCGAGGTCTGCTTGACGTTCTCGACCACCATGTCGTTGACGTCGGTCTGATTGTTACGCAGCGAGGTCAACACGGACGGGGTGATCCGCTCCACCAGGCTGCGGATGAAACCGACCGGCATCTGGCCGGTTTCCACGGCGTTCTTAGTTGCGGTGACAGCACCACAACTGTCGTGCCCCAGGACGACGATCAGAGGGACGTCCAGTTCGCTGACGCTGTATTCCAGCGAGCCAAGCACGGCGTCGTCGATCACCTGGCCGGCGGTGCGGACCACAAAGGCGTCCCCGAGGCCGAGGTCGAAGATGATTTCGGCGGCAAGCCTGGAGTCGGCGCAACCGAAGATCACCGCGAAGGGGTGCTGGTTTTCAACCAGCGACGAGCGTCGCGACGCGTCCTGGTTGGGGTGTGATGACGTGCCGGCGACAAAACGCTTGTTGCCTTCACGGAGACGCTGCCAGGCGAGTGCGGGAGTCAGATAAGTAGCCACGTGGCCACTTTACGGTGAAGGGCTGGCCGAAGGTGAAACTGTTGCGCCTGGCGTGCTGGACGATGCCCCGGCGGGCGGATTGCTTTCGAGTGACTTCACCACGGCGGTGGCCAGGGCGGAGAACTCCTCCAGCGTCGCGGATCCGGAGAGGATGACGGTGGTGCCGCGATCAGTCAGCACCATGGATTTCTCGCCCTTGCCGGTGTCGCGCAGTTCCCAGTCGCGGCCGCCGGCGTTGCGGGTGCCGGTCACGGGAGCGTTCTTGGTCTGCTGCAGGAGCCAGGTGGGGTTGGCCGTGCGGGTCTGCACGAGGGCGATGAAGGATTCCTTGGGCGTCAGGTAGCCGACTTCCCAGGCGGGGACGCCGCTGCCGGCGCCGGACTCCCAACGGGCGTAGTTGGCGCGGAATGTGTCGCCGGTATCGGCCGCCACGGGTGTGAATCCCGCCACACCCGCCGCGTTCTGCGCGGTGGCGCTGACGTTGACGTTGGGCCGGTAGCCGTCGGTCTTCGGCGACGGGTTCATGAGGACGATCGGCAGGAACGCGGCGATGCTCACCACCAGGGCGATGATCATGCCCATCACGGAGGCGTTGGCGCGTTTGGCCGCCGCGGCGGCGATGACGGGCTTCACGGGGGGCTGTCCGGAAGGGTCCGGGCCTGCCGCGGGGGAGCTGCCAGCCGGCGAACCGGGGGCGGCGGGGGAAGCGTCCTGCAATTCACTCACCCCTCTATAGTCGCGCATGTCCGGGCCGATCTCACATTCGCGGCGCAGCGGCCCCTCCGACGGTGAAGTGCGTCACGCGCCGGACATCCCATGACCTTGCGGGCCCGCCCCGACTATGATCAATATCAGACGAATCACCGCGACGGATCGATCCTGGCCGTACGGGTTCAACGACCGCCACTCGAAGAAGAGGTTCACGTGACACCAGCGCCCATGTCCCAGAAGTACTCCACGCTTTCCCCCTCGCTCGCCGTCGGGATCGATGAGCCTGACCGCAACCTCGCGCTGGAACTTGTCCGCGTCACGGAAGCCGCGGCCATCGCCGGCGGCCACTGGGTGGGTTTCGGCGACAAGAACAAGGCCGACGGCGCCGCCGTGGACGCCATGCGCTCCTTCCTGCAGACCGTGCACTTCAACGGCGTCGTTGTCATCGGTGAGGGCGAGAAGGACGAAGCCCCGATGCTGTTCAACGGCGAGCACGTCGGTGACGGCACCGGGCCCGAGTGCGACGTCGCCGTCGACCCCATCGACGGAACCCGGCTGACTGCCCTTGGCATCAACAATGCCCTGGCGGTCCTGGCCGTGGCCGAACGCGGCTCCATGTTCGATCCCTCCGCCGTGTTCTACATGGAAAAGCTCGTCACCGGCCCGGAAGCGGCCGACATGGTGGACCTGCGCCTGCCGGTCAAGCAGAACCTGCACCTGATCGCCAAGGCCAAGGGCGTCAAGGTCAACCAGCTCAACGTCATGATCCTGGACCGCGACCGGCACCGCCCCCTCGTGGAGGAAATCCGCGAAGCCGGCGCCCGCACGAAGTTCATCATGGACGGCGACGTCGCGGGGGCCATCGCCGCTGCGCGTGCCGGCACCGGAGTCGACGCCCTCATGGGCATCGGCGGAACCCCGGAAGGCATCGTCGCGGCGTGCGCCATCAAGTCCCTCGGCGGCGTCATCCAGGGCCGCCTGTGGCCCACGAGCGACGAAGAGAAGCAGAAGGCGATCGACGCCGGCCACGATCTGGAGCGCGTGCTCTCGACCAACGACCTCGTCTCCAGCGACAACTGCTACTTCGCGGCCACCGGCATCACCGACGGCGACCTCCTCAAGGGTGTCCGCTACTCCAAGGACAAGGTCCTCACCCAGTCCATCGTGATGCGCTCCAAGTCCGGCACGATCCGCTTTGTCGACGGCGAACACCAGGCCAGCAAGTGGGAAGGCTACGCCCGCAGGAGCTAGCACCTGAACGGCAACACTGAACTGCACGATAGAGCACAGCGAATCCCGGGCCGCCTCCGCGGTCCGGGATTCGTCGTCTTAAACCAGGTGCATGATGATGTCTATTGCGGTGGGGCGGCCGTGGCCCGTGGGATTAGATAGGGTGGAGCCATGACGTGGCTCGTAACTGGCGGTGCAGGATATATCGGTTCTCATGTGGTTTCCGCTTTGCGCGGTGCCCGGATCCAGCCGGTGGTGATTGACTCCCTCTCCAGCGGGCACCGTGAGTTCGTGCCGGCCGAAGTGCCGTTCATCCATGGCAGCATCCTCGACGCCGACCTTGTGGCCCGCACGCTGCGGGAGCACGCGGTGACCGGGGTGATCCACCTGGCCGGTTTCAAGTACGCCGGGGTTTCCGTCCAGGAGCCGCTGCTGACCTATGAACAGAACGTCACGGGCACCGCGCAACTGCTCAAGGCCATGGAGCTCAGCGGCGTCGACAAACTGGTGTTCTCCTCGTCCGCGGCCACCTACGGCACGCCCACCGGCGACATCGTCACCGAAGCGACGCCCACCAACCCGGAATCGCCCTACGGCGAGAGCAAACTCATCGGCGAGTGGCTGATCCGTGACCAGGGCCGGGCCCGGGGCCTGAACCACACCTCGCTGCGGTACTTCAATGTGGTCGGCTCAGGTGCGCCCGAGCTTTACGACACCAGCCCCCATAACCTTTTCCCGATCGTGCTGCGGGCGCTCACGGCCGGTAAGACGCCGCGCATCAACGGCATCGACTACAACACGCCGGACGGCACCTGCGTGCGCGACTACGTGCACGTGGCCGACCTGGCCACCTCGCATGTGGCCGCCGCCCAGGCGCTCGAGGCGGGCAAGCCGCTGGAGCGGGTGTACAACCTCGGATCCGGGGACGGGCTGTCCGTGCGCCAGATCATGACGGCGATGGCCGACGTCACGGGGATCGATTTCGAACCCGAAATCGGTCCGCGGCGGGCGGGGGATCCGGACCGGATCGTGGCCGACGGCACGCTGGCTGCCCGCGATCTCGACTGGAAGATGCGGCACTCCGTGGACCAGATGGTGGCCAGCGCCTACGACGCCCAGCGGCACGCCATCACGGCCAACTAACGCCCGCCACCAACACCGGCCACCGGGACACGGCGGCCCGGCTGGCCGGGGTGACCCGGTAGCCGGTGCCGCCTGCTGGGCCCTTAGCGGTTAGCGAGGGCCCGGGACCGGGCGCGCAGCTTTTTCGCGAGCTGGGCACCCTTGCGGGCCAGTTGGTAGCTGCCGTAGCGGACCTTCCGGACGGGCAGGTCCCACGTTCCGGGATACGCGATCCCGCGGCCGCCGAACGACTTCTTGAACGCCGTGAACCCGGCCCATTTGTGGTCGGGCTGGTCCTCCGGCGCCACGCCCCAGAGATCCACGTGCTTCAGGCCCTTCGCCTGGGCGTCCGCGATCAGGGTGACAAGCAGGGGGATGCCCGCGCTGAGCTTGCGGTGGGTGTCGTCCAGGGCGGCGTGCGCGTAGGTCCGGGTGTCGGCCGAGTCGTAGGCCAGGGCTGCGGCGATGGGGTGGCCGTCGAGCTCCGCGATGAACAGCGTCGCCGCGCCGGCCGGCATCAGCGAGAGGGCCACCTGGGTCAGGTATTCGTCGCTTTGCGGCTTGAAGCCGTTGCGCGCGGCCGTCATGTGCAAGAACTCCAGGAGGACGGCGATCTCTGCCGGGTCCTGGCTGGAGCGGAAGGTCACGCCCTTCTTGTGGATGTTGCGGAACAAGTTCCGGTTGGCCGGCTTCATATCCGCCAGGACCTCCTTGAAATCCCGGTCGAGGTCCACAATCCAGCTGAGCTCGGGCTGTTGGCTGGCCGGCGCCGGCTGCAGGCCGCGGCTACGGAGTACCGAGTCGGCCTCGGCGGCGGTGAAGCCTGCGGTGACCGGCTCAACCCGGACAAACACGGCCCCGCTGCTCCGGGCGAGGTCCGTCAGGGCCGCCAGCGCGGCGTCGAAGGCTGCCAGTGACTCGGCGACCGGGCCGTACGGGGAGTACAGCAGTTTGCCGGCCGGATTGGATTCCTCGACGGCGAGGAAGCGCCACCCGGGCCCGGACTGTTCGTGGACTGTGCGTCCCAGCGAACGCTGGAACTGTGCCCACTGCGGGCTCTGCAGGAAATAATCCATGGTGTCAGGCTTCCAATGCGGTGGTGACGGCAAATGCCAGGGCGGGGCCGGTGGCGCCGGAGACGGCGTGGACGTTGACCGGTGCCTCGGCGGCGGGCAGGAATGCACTGGCGCCCCGTTCCAGCCGCAGCTCGCCCTTGGGTGAGTCGAGGCGGACGGAGCCGTGGGTGACGATGACGACGGCGGCACCGGACTGCGCCAGCGGGACGGGCTCCGCGCCGGGCGCCACAACAATTCGCTGCAGCTGGAATTCCCGGAACGGCGGCCGGAAGAGTTCCTGGCCCAGCATGGTGGTCTCGGCGGGGAGCATGGGCACGGCGACGGCCTCGAACGCCACGGTCTTCAGCAGTTCCGGCACGTCGACGAATTTCGGCGTGAGCCCGCCGCGGAGCACGTTGTCCGAGGACGCCATGACCTCGATGCCGAGGCCGTGCAGGTAGGCATGGACATTGCCGGCCGGGAGGTACACGGCCTCACCGGGGGCGAGGGAGATCCGGTTCAGCAGCAGGGAAATCAGCACGCCCGGATCTCCGGGGTACCGGCCGTTCAGGCTCACCGCGGTGGACAGTGCCGCCTCGTGCCCGGCCATCGGGGCACCGGAGACGAGGGCCGCGATGATCGTCGCCGTCGCCTCGGCGACGTCCCCGCCGCCGGTGATGAGGCGTTCGAAGGCGGCGCGCAGGGCCGCGGGTTCGTCCGGCTGCGCCAGGTCCTCGAGCAGCAGCGGGACCAGCGGCGGCAGCTCCAGCCCGGCGAGCTCGAAGCACGCCGCCAGATGCTGGAAGACCGCACGGGATTCCGCGGCCGGCCGGAACCCGCAGAGGGCCTCGAACGGAGTCAGCGCGAAGATCATTTCGGGCTTGTGGTTATCGTCCTTGTAGTTGCGCTCCGTCGCGGCGGGGTCGACGCCGGCGGCTTCCTCGCGTGCGAAGCCCTCCCGGGCCTGGGTGAGCGTCGGGTGCACCTGCAGGGACAAGGGCGCCTCGGCCGCGAGGACCTTGAGCAGGAACGGCAGGCGCGGACCGAAAGCGGCCACGCTCGCGCTGCCCAGGCAATGTTCCGGATCCTCGGCGATCAGGGCGTCCAGTGGCAGCCGTCCGCCGTCGTTCGCTGCGGGTGCGTGCCGGCCGGCACCGCCGGGCGCCGGCGTCAGCGCGACGGACGGGGAGTCCGGGTGGGCGCCGATCCAAAGCTCCGCTTCGGGACCGCCGGAAGCCGGCCTGCCCAGCAGCCCCGCGATGGCCGTCGGGGAGCCCCAGGCGTAGGGCCGGAGGACGTTCTCAAGTTCGTACATGGCCTGGTCCCTGTCTGATCAATGAAATGTCTCGTCAAAGAAATGTGGTCGCACTGCTGCGCTCAAGGCTGCTGCCGGGGTTAGAGCGGTGCGCACTGTCCGTTGGTGGCGACGAGGTCGCGGATCGACTGCTCGTCGCCGTTGCGCTTGAACTGGTTCAGCATCTCTTCGGTGATCGGCTCGCCGTCCGGCGTGGTGGTCACGGGGGTGAAGTCCGACGGCGCGGGCGGGGGATCGGTGGCCGGGACGGGGCCGGCGGCGGAGACCGGCCCCGCGGCCGTTCCGGGCTGCAGGAGCGCATCGTCAACGGCGTTGTCATCAGCTGCGGCGCCGGCGGACGGGCTGGCCAGCAGTTTGGCCACCCGCGCGTGGATGACGTCGAAGTCCGGGGACGTGGAGAAGGCGGCGTCGAAGTCCGGCGGACCGATGGTCAGGCGGCTGACGTCCTGTCCCTTGGCCTTCATGGCCAGGTCCACGAAACTGCCGAGCTGGCCGGAGGAGATGTTCGACTCGACCACCTTGGTGCCGGCCTTGGCGATGTCCTCAAACTTGGCCAGCAGTTTTGCCGGGTCGAGCTGCTTCAGCATCGCCTGCTGCACGCACTGCTGGCGCTGGATGCGGGCGTAGTCGTCCACGAATTCCCGGGACCGGCCGTACCAGAGGGCGTGGAAGCCGTCGAGCGTCTGGTCGCCGGCCGGAATCCAGCCGTCCGGCATGCCGTGGATGCCGTTGGCCTCGTCCACCATCGGTCCGCTGATGGGGACCCAGCCGCCGGCCTTGATCCGGATGCCGCCCATGGCGTCGATGAGCTTGGAAAAACCGTCCATGTCCACGAGCACGTAGGCCTGGACCTTGATGCCCAGCGTTCCGGACACCGCTTCGAGGGTGGCCTGCGCCCCGGGGTCGGCCACCCCGGGATAGAGGTCCTGGTGCTGGTTGGTGACCTCGGTGTTGATCGCGTTGATCAGGCATTCGTCGCCGCAGTTGTAGCCATCCGGGTACACCTGGCGCATCGGCGACTCCGCGCTGAACTGGGCGTTCTGGAGGTTGCGGGGCACGGAGATGATTGCCGTGCTGCCGGTCTTGGCGTCGACGCTGATCACCGAGAGGCTGTCCGGCCGGCGGCCCGTGCGGTCCGCTCCGGCGTCGCCGCCCATCATCAGGAAGTTGTACCGGCCCTCGGACGGCTCAAGGGTGGGGCCGGAGCCGGAGAAGATGCTGCCGATGGCGTTGCGGCTGACATTGAGCAGATAGGCCGCGTAGCCCAGGGATCCGCTGCTGAGGATCATGGCCAGCACGAGCGCCAGCACCACCGCGGGACGGATCCTGGGCGCCAGCATCCCGGGCCGGATCAGCCGCAAGGTGTTCAGGAACAGGGCGGCCCAGCCGATGGCCAGGCAGGCGAAGCCGAGCACCAGCAAGAGCGAAGGCACCGTGCCGGTGAGGAGGTTGATCAGCGTGGAGCGGGACACGAGCAGGAGCAGTACGGCCAGCAGGGCCAGCGCCCAGACCGTAAAGGTCACGCGCAGCGCGGCCCGGCCAAGCCGGCGGTTGCCCGCGACGGTTTGGGCGCTGCCGGGAACCAGCAGCGTCATGAGGATCAGGACGAACGCCCGCTTGGTGAGCACCGGGGACGGGGCGCCGGAGGGGTGCCGGACCGGATCGCCCAGTGCCCGCCCGGACTGCTCAGGGCGGTGTGTGGGGGCGTAGCTGCTGCTCATGCCGGGATTCCTAATGGCTGCCTTAATTGCCGCTACGCGGGGTGACGTTTCCGGCGGCGAACACTTCGCTGACCTTGTGCCGCAGGTTCGCGCCCTTCCGGGTTGCGACGTCATTCAGCTCCTGGGCGAAATCCAGGAGGTCCGCCCGGAGCTGGACTGCCAGTTCATCCGTGCCCGAGGCCAGCATGCGCACGGCCAGGAGGCCGGCGTTGCGCGCGCCGCCGATCGAGACGGTGGCGACCGGAACGCCTGCCGGCATCTGCACGATGGACAGCAGGGAATCCATGCCGTCCAGGGTCTTCAACGGCACGGGGACGCCGATCACCGGCAGGGGAGTGACCGAGGCCAGCATGCCGGGAAGATGCGCGGCGCCGCCGGCGCCGGCAATGATCAGGCGAAGACCGCGCTCGTGGGCGCTCTGGCCGTAGCGGATCATCTCCGTGGGCATCCGGTGGGCCGAGACGACGTCGGCCTCGAACGGGATTCCAAACTCGGCGAGGGCTTCGGCGGCGGCTTCCATGACCGGCCAGTCCGAATCCGAGCCCATGACGAGGCCCACGAGCGGGGTGTCCGCGCGGGTGCCGGCGAGGGGGGTTCCCGCTTCGTTGGCTTTGGGGCTGGCTGCGGTGCTCATGCGGTCTCCTCGGAGGTTGCCGGCCTTGCGCCGGCGTGGGCCCGGCCGTTCCGGATGATGTCGGCCACGGTGGTGGCCCGCTGCCGCACGGAGTCGACGTCGGCGGCTGAGGTCCCGACCAGGTTGACGTGGCCGATCTTCCGGCCGGGCCGGACGGCCTTGCCGTAGCAGTGCACCTTCGCGGCCGGCTCGCTCGCGAGGGCGGCGGGGAAGGCGGAATAGAGGTCCTGGTTGGCGCCGCCGAGGAAGTTCTTCATCACCACGACGGGCCCCAGCAGGTCAGTGGCGCCCAGGGGCAGGTTCAGGATGGCCCGCAGGTGCTGCTCGAACTGGCTGGTCACCGAGCCGTCCTGGGTCCAGTGCCCGGTATTGTGCGGGCGCATGGCGAGTTCATTGATCAGGAAGCCTGCGCCCACGCCCGGGGTCTCGAAGAGTTCGACGGCCATGACACCGGTCACGCCGAGTTCGCCGGCGATCCGGACCGCGGCGTTTTCCGCGGCTGCGGCAACATCGACGGAGATGTCCAGGGCCGGGGCAATGACTTCATCGCACACCCCGTCGACCTGGATGGTGTGCACTACCGGCCATGCCCGTGTTTCACCGTCCGGCGTTCTCGCGACCATGGCCGAGAGCTCGCGGCTGAATTCCACCTTGGCTTCGGCCAGCAGGGGGGACATGGCCTCGAACCAGTCGGCGGAGGCCGCCGCGTCCTCGGCCGAGGAAACGATGCGCACGCCCTTGCCGTCGTAGCCGCCGCGGGGCATTTTCAACACCACCGGCCAGCCGGTCTGCTCGCCGAAGGCGACGAGGTCCGCGACATTGGCGACGGAGGCCCACGTGGGGTTCGGAAGCTCGAGCCGGTCGATCGCGGCGCGCATCACCAGTTTGTCCTGGGCGTTGACCAGGGCATCCGGGCCGGGATGGACGTTCACGCCGGCATCGATCAAGGACCGCAGGTGCGCCGTGGGGACGTGTTCGTGGTCGAAGGTCAGGACGTCGAGGCCGCGGGAGAACTCGAGCAGATGCTCCAGGTCCTTGTAGTCGCCGACCGGGGCGTTAGCCACGGCAGAGACTGCGGAGACGTCCTCGCCTTCGGCGAGAACACGGAGCTCAAAGCCCAGGGCGGTCGCGGCAGGGGCCATCATGCGGGCAAGCTGGCCGCCGCCAACAACACCGATTACAGGAAAAGTCACAAGTCCCAGCCTACCGAAAACCTCACGGGAACCCGGCTTTTGGGGATTGGCAAGCGCGGGAACCGTGCCGGGACGGGGGTTTCGCACCCGCGCGCCCGGCGCCCGCCGCCGGGTGCGCAGGGAGCCGTCTGAGCGGCCGCTGCGGGCGGACTCCCGGGAAACGGCGCTAAAATGGGCGTTTGGCCCAATGGCCGACAGTTCCAGAAGGCCACGGAGGGTCATGATTACTACACTTAACGAGCGCATGCGCGGGCTTGCCTCGCTGTTCTGGCGCGAAGTGGCCAAGTTCGGTGCCGTCGGCGGCATCGCGTTCGTCATCGACAACGGACTGACGTTTTACCTGATGCACGGTCCCATGACCGACAGCGAGGCCAAGGCCCGCTTCTTCGGGGCCAGCGTGGCGACGGTCTTTTCCTGGGTTGCGAACCGTTTTTGGACGTTCCGGCACCGCCGGCAGGCCAACGTGCTGCGCGAGTTCGTGATGTTCCTCATCATCAACGGGATCGGCATCGGCATCTCCACCGGCCTGACCGCCGTCGCGAAGTACGGCATGGGAGTCACCGACAAGAACATGCTCTTCCTGGCCGGGGTGGTCGGCATCCTGGTCGCGACCGTGGTCCGGTTCTTTGCCTACCGCTTCCTGGTGTTCAACCAGGAACTCGACGCAGAGCCGGAGTTCTCGCACGACCACGAGATCATCGAACGGCACCCGCACTCCCAGCCCGTTGCCACGTCGGCCGTCAGGGAATCCGTCAACGATCCCGAATTGCCCGGCCCGCCGGCCTAAGGAACCGCCCTCCCGGAAGTCAGTGCCAGGGGATCAGCGCCCGCTGATGCGCTCGGCGTCCCGCAGTTTGCCGGTCACCTCTACCTCGGGGTGCACCAGGACCACGGAACCGTCGGCCTTCCAGGTTCCCAATGACTGCGCAAGGACGGTTTCGAGGCCGTCGGCCGCCGGAACCAGCAGCCGCAGTCCGGGGTCCTGGGCCGTGGCAAAACCGTCCAGGAGCGCCCCGTGTGCATGGACTGCGCCGTCGGAGGTGCGGACGGCGAGACGTTCCGCCTCCGGATCCACGTGGGGCATGAAAATGTCGCCGTGGGAGCGGACCTCGGCGGCATAGTCGAGGACGCCGCTGGGCAGTTCACCCGTCCACCGCATGGCCAGTGCCGGCAACGACACGGCCAGGACGGCGTCGAACCCGCCCGCGGCAGCGCCCGGACCCGGGTCCGCGGTGGCCAGCAGGTCCGCCTCCGCGTCGTCGAAGACCACTTCCATGCCAAGCTGCCAGGCCGCCAGGGCCAGGATCACCGACTTCCAGTGCGCGGGCAGGTCCAGGCGCAGCCGCATGCCCGGTTCGGCGTCGAGTTCGTCCTGCAGCAGGTTGGAAGTCTTCGCGACCCAGTTGTCCAGCACGCGGCCAGAGAGCTCAACCCGTTCCGCATCGGGGCCGTACCAGGTCAGCCGGGGCGCCGTGGCCTGGCCGGAGCGCAGCGCTGTCATCAGGTCGATTGCCGGAATGCTCATGCCCTCATCTTGCCACGGCTGTTGTCACGGCCAATCAGCCCCCGGCTCCGTGACGTCCGTCACCCCGGCGGCCCCCGCGTTCGGCGGGGTCCGCGCAGGGCGCGGGAAAATTTCCCGAAAATTCAATGAAAAGCCCCAAAAGTGCTCAGTACCCTGATTATTCCGCGGGTTCTCGCGGGAGAGGCGAAAAAATTCCGGGCGTGGCGTGCCTCCACTTTGTGTATCAAGTTGATTATTATCTCCGCCGTGGCTTGACTCCCGGATACTTACACGCGTGTAATTAGTTATCTAAAGCCACTGCACAAAAACCGGCACTCAACCGAGTGTCCAAGGGGGTCTTGCAGTGGCTGCAAATCAGGAGGGGGACGCCATGGGGCTAGCAGAGCGTATCCATGAAGATGCCGTAGTTGCCGGCCAGGCCACGGCGAAATACCGGTCACGCGGCGTGCCGACTGACTGGTACGTAGATCCGGCGGATCCGGACGCAGCTGACCGCTATAACGAACACACCAAGGATTCCCTGCAGGAGGCCGCCACGGCCTTCCTCGCAGCGCACGACGAGCTCCTGTCCGGCCCGGATCATGACACCGATCCCCTCGACCCGCCGATGGAGCTCCATTCGCCCGGTTCCGGCACTGCCGGGCAGCCAGTCTGGATCGGACTGCCGTCCCGGCAGGACTTCGACGACGAGGGCGAGCTCGGCTGGCAGACCGATGCCCTGTGCGCCCAGACTGATCCCGAAGCCTTCTTCCCCGAAAAGGGCGGCTCCACCCGCGACGCCAAGAAAGTCTGCGGCGCCTGCAACGTGCGTTCCCAGTGCCTCGAGTACGCCTTGTCCAACGACGAGCGCTTCGGGATCTGGGGAGGCCTCTCCGAGCGCGAGCGGCGCCGGCTTAGGAAGCGAGCAGTCTAATTCTTCAAGAAGTACGAGTCACCGCCGTCGTGGTCTCCCACGACGGCGGTGATTTTCTCCCCAGGACCCTTGCGGCGCTGGCGGCCCAAACACGGCCCGCCGACGCCGTGATCGGTGTCGACACCGGATCCCGCGACCACTCTGCCGCCCTCCTTGAACAGGAACTGGGCAAGGCCAACGTCACAGTCTTCGACCAGCCCAGGTCCGGCATGGGCGGAGCCGTCATGGCCGGGCTCAAGGCCCTGGCGCCGTGGCCTGCGGAGGGCTCCGCCGCCACGGCGCCGGGCACCGACTGGATCTGGCTGCTGCACGACGACGCCGCACCGGCACCCGAGGCCCTGGCCGAACTCCTCCGTGCGGTCGAGCGGGCGCCGTCGGTCACGGTGGCAGGCTGCAAGCAGCTGGACTGGCATGCCGAGCGGCGGCTGATCGACGTCGGGCTCTCCACGAGCCGCTGGGCCGAGCGGCTGACGCTGATCGACGCCGACGAGCTCGACCAGGGCCAGTACGACGGCCGCAGCGATACCTTTGCGGTCAATTCCGCCGGCATGCTGGTCCGCCGCGACATCTGGGAGGAGCTCCGGGGCTTCGATCCGGCCCTGCCCGGAAGCGGCGACGACGTCGACTTCTGCTGGCGCAACCGCCTCGCCGGGCACCGCGTGGTGGTGGTCCCCAGCGCCCGGATGTTCCATGTCTCGCACCGTCCCCACGCCCTTGGCAACGCGACGGCCGCACGCAAGGCACAGGTGCACCTGCGGCTCAAGCACGCGGCCGGCTGGAAAGTCCCGCTGCACGCGGCCGGCGCCCTCCTGGGCAGCCTCTTCAAACTCGTCCTGAGCATTGCGGTCAAGGACCCGGGGCACGGGTTCTCCCAACTGCTGGCGACCTTTGCCGCACTGGGCCGCCCGGCGGCGGTGGTCCGCGGACGCCGCAATGCCGCGCGGACCCGCCGGATCCGGCGCTCCGTCATGAAGGGACTGCAGACGCCGCGCCGTGAGGTCTGGGCGCACCGGCGCTCCCTGATTGAGGCGCTCGGCGCCGACGACTTCGGCAGCGAATTGACAGGTGCCGGTCCGCTGGCCGAGCAGCCCACCGGGAACACCGACGACTTCGCCGCCATCGCCACCCCGGACCGCGGGTGGGTGGGCAGCGGTGCGGTGCTGGCCATACTCCTGACCCTGGCGGTCTCCCTGACTGGGTTGCTTAGCCTGTTCCGGGCCCCGGCCGTCTCCGGCGGCGCGCTGATCCCCGTCTCACTGCGCCTCGCCGAAATCTGGAACCATGCCTCCACCTGGTGGATCAGTCTGGGCGCGGGCCTTCCGGGCCACGGCGACCCCTTTGGCTACCTGCTGTGGGTGCTCGGTGTGCTCGGTGCCGGCGATGCCAACGGCGGCGTGGGCTGGTTGTTGATCCTCGCCATGCCGCTGTCTGCGCTGGGCGCGTGGTTCGCTGCCGGCGCCCTGACTGCCCGCCGGAGGCTGCGCCTTGCGGCCGCCCTGCTGTGGGCCGCGGCGCCGGCACTCCAGGTGTCCCTGAACCAGGGCCGGCTCGGCGCCTTGGTCGCGCACGTCATGATCCCGGTGGTCGTCCTGGCGCTGCTCCGCGCGACCGGCACGGCCGCGGGCCGCGGCATCCATGCCGTCCCGGCCCCGGGACAGGGACGGCTCATCCCCACGCCGGCCGCCCGTCCCGGCGTCAACGGGACGCCGTCGTGGACGGCTGCGGCCGCCGCGGGCCTCGCCCTGGCCGTAGTCACCGCCGCGGCGCCCTCGCTGCTGCTGCCGTCGATGGCCGTCGTGGCCCTCTGCGGCGTGCTGTTGGGCCGGCGCGGCCGCACGGTGTGGTGGGCGCTCCTGCCCAGCCTGGCACTGTTCCTGCCCTTCGCCTTCTCGGTCCTGGACCGGCCGCGGGCGCTCCTGGCCGACCCGGGCCTGCCGCTCGGTTTCGACGCCGCCCCACTGTGGCAACAGGCCCTGGGGCAGCCACTGAACTTCGACGCCGGCGCCGGACTCACCGGGCTCACCGCCTTCGGCGGGTCCGCCGCCGGTTCCGCCGGGCCGGCCGGTCTGCCGTGGGCACTGCTGCTGGCCTTGCTGTTCGGGCTGCCGGTGCTGCTGCTGGCCCTGGCCGCACTCTTCATGCCGCGCCGGCTTGTGCTGGCCGGACGCACCCGGACGGCACGGGGCCTGTGGGCCGTGGCCGTCCTGATGCTGGCCGGCGGCTGGCTCGCCGGGCATGTCGCCTCCGGCGCCAGCGCCGAGGTCCTGGTCACGCCGTTCCCCGGCCCCGCCGTTTCGGCGGCCGCGTTCGCGTTCCTGGGCGCTGCCCTGATCGGAGCCGAAGGGCTCCTGGACGCCGCCGACCGGACCGCCGGTACCGGGCTGGCACGGAAGGTCCTGATCCGCGGCACGGCCGCGGCATCCATGGTCCTGCTGCTGGCCGCCCCCCTGGCCGGGTTCACCGTGTGGACCGCACAAAACCTGCTGCAGCCTACGTCGCAGACACCAACACAGGCACCGGCAGCCACCGCGGGACACTCCGGTCTCGGGACCCCGAGGCTCGTCCAGCCTGCCCAGGCCCGCACGCTGCCCGCCACGGCGGTTGACCGCGGCGAGGGCCCGGAACAGTCCAGGACGCTCCTGATTGCCAGCAACGAGGACGGAAGCTTCGACGCAACACTGATGCGCGGAGCCGGGACAACCCTGGACGCACTCTCAACGATCGCCGCCGCCCGCGGCATCCTGGGAGCGCCGGGCCAGGAGACGGTCCGCGACGACGACGCCGTCGCCGGATCGCTCCGGAACGTCGTGGCCACCATCGTCGCCGGCGAAGGCGTGGATCCGCGGGAGGACCTCGAGCGGCTCGGCGTCGGCTTTGTCGTGCTCCGGGTTGCCGATTCAGCCTCCGAATTGACGGCCAGCCGCGTGGACGCAGTTCCCGGACTTGCCGCCGTCGGCCAGACGGGGACGGGCTGGCTCTGGCGGGTCAGCCCGCTGGACCGGCCCGGCATCACGGACTCCGACGTCGCGCACCGGGTCCGGGTAGTGGACGGCAGCGGCGCCGCCATCGGACTGCTTCCTTCCGAAGAAGTCTCGGCGGCCGGCACGGTCCCGGCCGGTCCCGAGGGCCGCCTGGTGGTGCTCGCCGAGCGGGCCGATCCGGGCTGGAGCGCCTGGCTTGACGGGCGCCGCCTGACCTCAACGACGTCGGGATGGTCGCAGGCCTTCACCCTGCCGGCCCAGGGCGGCCAGTTGAGCATCCGTTACGAAGCGCCGTGGGCGGTCCTGATCGGGATTGCGCAGGCCGTGATGATCGGGCTGACCGTCCTCCTCGCCGTGCCCATGCCTGCCCGCCGGTCCAACACCGGCCTGTCCAGGGACGAAGCCTCCCTGCGTAAGGAACCTCAGCATGTCTAAGGGCGACAACGAAAAAGAAACCCAAACGGAAGCCGCGACGGGTCCGTCGCCGCGGAAGGGGCGCCTGCCGCGGGCTGGAGTGATCGGCGGCATCCTCTCCGCGGTCGCCCTCGTTGCCGCGGGCGGCGGCCTGGTATCGGCGGCGTCGCTGACGCCCCAGAACCCCGCCAGCAGGCAGCTCGAGGCCCCCGTCGCCGCGGTTCCGGCCGGCAGCAGCGTCGGGGTCTGCCCGGGCCCGGCCCGGCTGCTTGAGGGGACCCCCGTGGGCACCGACCCCCAGTTCAGTCCGGAATCCGCCACGGCGAAGACAGCCGTCAGCGCCGCCGTGCTCGGCTCAAGCGCCGGCATCATCCCCGGCAGCCGGCTCGCCCCGCTCAAAGGTGCCCCCTTCGCCGAAATCGCGCCGGGCGCCGCGCCCACAGCTTCCGTGCCCGCAGCTTCCGCGCCCCCGGCCCGCACGCCCGTGCTGGTCGCCGGCGTCCTGCCCCAGCGCGAGGTGGACAACATCAGCGTCCTCAGCGCCGATGCCCAAAACAACCACCAGGCGGCTGCCGGCGCCGTCCTGAGCTACACGGCCGAGGACGGCGACCTCCAGGGTTCCGCGGCCGCCGCGTGCCAGCAGCCCGGCAACGATCTCTGGCTGGTCGGCGCCAACACGGCGCTCGGCCGGTCGGCAGTCCTGAACCTGACCAATGCCTCCAGCACGCCGGCGACCGTGAGCCTGGACCTCTTCGGCTCCGAAGGCCCGATCCAGGCTCCCGGAAGCCGCGGCCTGCTGGTGGCGCCCGGCAGCTCCCGCTCCATCATCCTGGCCGGGCTCGCGCCGGGACAGGAACGGCTCGGCGTGCGGGTCCGCAGCACCGGCGGCCCGGTGGCTGCCGTGATCCAGCAAAGCGTGCTCCGCGGCCTCACTCCCGGCGGCGTCGACTTCATCACCCCCGGCACCGCCCCGTCCGTCAGCCAGGTGGCCGCCGGTCTCGACATCCAGGATCCCGCGGCACTGGCCGCGCTCAAGGCAAAGCCCGGCTTCGCCGACGCCGGACCGGCCCTCGAAGTCGCCGTGCCGGGGGCCACCGACGCCGTGGTCGAGATCAAGCTGTATGGTCCCGACGGCCAGAAGGCGCTGCCCGGGGGCGGCGTGGTGACGGCGAAGGCCGGCGCGGTCACGGAAGTTTCCCTGGCCGGGGTCCCGGCCGGGACCTACACCGTGGCGGCGAGCTCGGATGTCTCGTTCGCGGCCACTGCCCGGCTCACGCGGGGACTGCAGGCCGGGGACGCGGCGGACATCGCGTTTTCCGCCGCCTCGGCCCGGCTGGGCAGCCAGCACATCGTCGCGGTTCCGCGCGCGGGCGACCGGCAGCTCGTTCTCGGTGCCCCCGCCGGCCGGGCGACCGTGACCTACACGCCGATCACTGCGGACGGCAAGATCCGGACCGCGGGCACCGCCGACATTGCCGGCGGAACCACCGTGTCCATCAAGATCCCCGCTGACGTGGGCGGCTCGCCGCTCGTGGGCTATGTGGTGTCCGCCGCCGGAGATCCGGCATACGGGGCACTTGTTCTGGCGCGGGACGGCCGGCAGGACATTTCCGCGGTGGCGCTGGCGCCGGAAGCGGCAGGACAACGGCAGGTCCCCGTCACGCTGGGCTACTAGGCCCGGGGCAGGTCGGAAGCAGGCTCGGGCTAGTACCGGCGGCGATAGACGGGGTCGAGGGACTCCGGGGGTACGCCGAGCATCTCGGCCGTGTATTCCACGACGACGTCGTGCACGAGGTCCTGGAGCTCGTCCCGGGTTCCGCACACCTGCTCCACGACCCGGCGGTACAGCGTGATGACCGGTCCGTCCTCGGCCGTGGCAGCAGTGAAAGCGCCCATCGGCGCGGGCGTGCGGTCCGCCACGAGCTGCTCCAGGCCCGGGGGGATCTCGTCAACGGCGAAGCGGACGCCGTCGAGCGGCTTGCCCCAGATGTCGTGCAGCCGCTAGGCCGAGTCCAGGACGAAGTCATCGAAGCGGTCGGAGCGGGTCCGGTAGCCGGGCAGGGTGGGCAGTATGAGCTCGCCGCGAAGGCCCCGGCCGTGCCGGTTCCTGCGGCGCTGCCGGAAGGTCTTTCCCTGGACGGCGGCAGGCGACCCGGCCAGAGGCGCGCCGGCGGGGCCGGAACCGGCGCCTGTACGTCCGGCGTCGGGGTCAGCCAACCGGACCGTGAAACCCGAATCGTGGTGCGATGACTGCATATCTTGACTCTAAACCCGCGCAATGAAATACGCGATACAGCCCCGACGGCGATCCGCCGCCGCGCCGCCCCGGCCCCGCCGTGGCCGCGCCGCGGCACAACGACAGACGTTTCAATGCGCAGCGCCCGGTCCGAGGGGGAGTAGTCTGTGATGTCGTGGGTGCAATTCGTATTTGTTCTAGGTCTGCCTGCCGCAATTCTGCGGTGGCCACTTTGACGTACGTTTACGCCGACTCCACGGCCGTTCTGGGCCCGCTGGCGACGTACGCCGAACCGCACTGCTACGACTTGTGCGAACAGCACGCCGATTCGCTGACCGTGCCGCGCGGCTGGGAAGTCATGCGGCTCGCGATGCCCGCAACTCCGGCCGGTCCCGGCCCCGACGACCTTCTGGCCCTCGCCAACGCGGTCCGCGAGGCGGCCTCACGTCCGGCTGCGGGGGAGACGGCGAAGGGGCAGCGCACGCTGCACCCGGCGCTGGAGGCACCGGCCCCGGCCGAGGGTGCCCGGCGCGGACATCTGCGCGTCCTGCGCGAACCTTCCTAAGGCGCCAACTGGCGGTAGGGTGGAAACTGCAAAAAGCCGTCAGCCACTTAGCCACCGGCGCCCTGTTGCGGCGCCCATCAGGGAGCGTTCACCATGCCCAAGCTCAGTTCCGAACTGTTGTCTGTCCTGCGATGCCCCGTCACCGGCTCCGGCCTGGTGCAGGAAGGCGACGAGCTCGTCACCGTCACGGCAGATGGCGCCGGGAACAAGCTGCGGTACAAAATCGAGGACGGCATCCCGCTGCTGCTGCCGCCGGAACTGCTGCCCGCCGCAGCGGCGGCCCCCGCTGACCAGCACGACGCGAAGCTGCACGACGCCGCCCCGCGCCACGCCGCCGAATAGCGCGCCCCGCGCCACGCCGCGGAATAGCGGCCCCAAAACGCTGCCGGGCACCCATCGGGGTGGCCCGCGGCACCGAATGACTGCTTAGATCCTGCTCCAATCCAGAATCGCCCAGCTCCAGACACGCGATGCCACCGGCCACAACAAAGGACTCAGATGACTTTCGATTACAAGATTGCGGACATTTCCCTGGCCGAGGCGGGCCGCCACCAGATCCGCCTCGCCGAGCACGAGATGCCCGGACTCATGTCCCTGCGCGAGGAGTTCGGCGCCAGCCAGCCGCTCAAGGGCGCCCGGATCGCCGGATCCCTGCACATGACCGTCCAGACCGCGGTGCTGATCGAGACCCTTACCGCCCTCGGCGCCGAAGTCCGCTGGGCCTCCTGCAACATCTTCTCCACCCAGGACGAAGCCGCCGCCGCAGTGGTGGTCGGCAACGGCACCGTCGAGGACCCCCAGGGCGTCCCCGTCTTCGCCTGGAAGGGCGAGACGCTGGAGGAATACTGGTGGACCGCCCAGCAGATCCTCACCTGGCCGGGCGCCGACGCCAACCCTGAGCTGGGCCCGAACATGATCCTGGACGACGGCGGCGACGCCACCATGCTGGTGCACAAGGGTGTCGAGTTCGAGGCCGCCGGCGCTGTCCCCGCCGCCGCCGAGGACGAGTCCGAGGAAGGCAGGGTGTTCCTCGACGTGCTGCGCGCATCCCTCGAGGCCGACCCGCAGAAATGGACCCGCATCGGCGCCCTCCTGCTCGGCGTCACCGAGGAGACCACCACGGGCGTGCACCGCCTGTACCAGCTGGCGGAGCAGGGCAAGCTGCTCTTCCCGGCGATCAACGTCAACGACTCCGTCACCAAGAGCAAGTTCGACAACAAGTACGGCATCCGCCACTCCCTGCCGGACGGCATCAACCGCGCCACCGATGTCCTGATGGGCGGCAAGGTCGCCGTCGTCTGCGGATACGGCGACGTCGGCAAGGGCGCAGCGGAGGCCTTCCGCGGCCAGGGGTCGCGCGTGATCGTCACGGAGATCGACCCGATCTGCGCGCTCCAGGCGGCCATGGACGGCTACCAGGTCGCCAAGCTGGAGTCCGTCCTCGGCGAGGGCCACATCTTCATCACCACCACGGGCAACAAGGACGTCATCATGGCCAAGCACATGGCCGAGATGCGTGACAAGGCCATCGTGGGCAACATCGGGCACTTCGACAATGAGATCGACATGGCCGGGCTGGCGCGGGTCCCCGGCATCAAGAAGGTCGAGATCAAGCCCCAGGTGCACGAGTGGGTCTTCGAAGCTGACCCGGCCACGGGCAAGGGCGGCCGCTCCATCATCGTCCTGTCCGAAGGCCGCCTGCTGAACCTCGGCAACGCCACCGGACACCCCTCGTTCGTCATGAGCAACTCTTTCGCCAACCAGACGATCGCCCAGATTGAACTGTTCACGAAGGCCGGCCAGCCCGCGGGCGAGCGGGAATACGAGAACCAGGTGTACGTCCTGCCCAAGATCCTGGACGAAAAGGTCGCCCGCCTGCACCTGGGTGCCCTCGATGTGGAGCTGACCGAGCTGTCCAAGGAACAGGCCGAGTACCTGGACGTCGACGTGGCCGGACCGTACAAGCCCGGCCACTACCGCTACTAGGAACCCTCCCAAAGGGCCCCGGACGAAGGTCCGGGGCCCTTTGCTGTGACCGTTTTGGGGGCGCTTTTGTAACCGGATCGTGGTCGAATCGGGCCGGGGTTCCAAGGTAATTCGCTTATGCTGGCAGGATGACGTGTGGAAACGCCCGGGTCCTGTGATGGCCCTGAAGACCTGGAGTACCGGCCGAAAGATCGCCCTGCTGGGGGTGCTCTGTGCCCTGGCAGCCGGCGGCGGAGCCTTCGCCGCGGCGGCTCCGGGGCTGGCCCAGTCCGGGATTTCCTCCGAGGCCGGATCCCCGGCCCGGACGACGCCGGGACTCGCCGTCCCGGTGGTCGCCCCCGCTGAACTGGCCGTCTCGCCCGCCGACGGTGCCAAGCAGGTCAACCCTGCGGCGCCGGTTTCCCTCAAGGTCACGAACGGCCGGATTGACCGCGTGGCCCTGACGAGCGATGGCGGCGACACCGTTGACGGCACCCTGGGCACGGACGGGTCCGCCTGGACGTCCTCCGGCAACCTGACGTTCAACACGCGGTATAACTTCACGTACTCCGTGGTGGACGACGCGGGACGCGAGACCCACAGCACGCGCGCGTTCACCACCGTCTCGACCGCCAACGAGGCTGACGCCGCCATATACCCCTTGGACGGGATGAAGGTGGGTGTGGCCCAGCCCCTGCAGATCACCTTCAGCGAGCCGGTCCTGAACCGGACCGCCGTCGAAAAGGCCATCAAAATCACCTCAACGTCCGGCCAGGTGGGTGATTTCCACTGGTTCAACAACAACACTGTCAGGTACCGGCCGGAGGCCTTCTGGGCCGCGAACAGCACCATCACCATGGACATGAAGCTGTTCGGCGTTGAGCTCGGCAACGGGCAGGTCGGCAACTTCAACAAGACGGTAACCGTCCACATCGGGGACAAGAAGGTGGCCGTCGCCGACGCCAAGGCCCATACGTTCTCCGTCAGCATCAACGACAAGCCGGCCGGCCACTGGCCGGCGACCATGGGCGACACCCGGTTCCCGTCGGCACGGGGCTTCCTCGTGTTCATGGAGAAGCACCGTGTGGAGCACATGGATGCCTCCACGATCGGGCTCAAACCGGGGGACCCGGCCTACTACGGCCAGCTGGACGTCAACTACGCCACGCGCCTGACGCCCAGCGGGGAATTCATCCACCAGGCCACGGAGTCCGCGATGCCCTACATCGGCAAGACGAACCTCTCCCACGGCTGTATCGGCCTGGGCCCGGACGGCGCGAAGTGGGTGTTCGACAACATGACCACCGGCGACGTCGTCCAGGTGGTGAACACCGAGGGGGAGTACGCCAACTTCGATGACGGCTTCGGGGACTGGAACATCCCTTGGGCCCAATACGCCAACTGACGGGGTGGCACCTCGCTGAGCCCAATCCTCGGACGGTAGGCTCAGAGCCAGATAAGTTGCGCAGCCGGGCGCAGGCCGGGCAGCGCAGAAGCCTACGGAAGCGAAGCTCCACGTGACTGACAAGAGTCCCACCCCTCCCGACCGGCCGGATCCGCACCTGGATCCGTCGGACGACACCGACGAACCGGCGTTCGACTGGATGAAGCCGGCCGCCGCCGGCAAGCCCACGGCGGGCACGGCAGCCGGCCCGGCAGGATCGGCCGCAGCCGCCAGCAAGGCAGGGCCGGCCGCAGCCGCCGGCAAGGCAGGATCAGCCGCAGCAGCGGGATCAGCAGAGGGCACGGCAGCGCCGTCGGCAACGCCCACCGCCAGCCAGCCGGAGAGCCGCGCCGACCGCAAGGCGGCCGAGGCCGCCGCCACGGGGCCGTCGGATACTGCCCAGTCGGATGTGACGACGTCGAATGCTGCCACGTCGAATGCTGCCCCGTCGGATGACAAGGCGCGCGGGGCAGGAGCCGGCGCATCAGCCGGCGCACGTCCTGACACCGCCCCCGAGGACGAAGTCGAACGCCGCAACGCCGAACGCCGGAATGCCGAACGCGAGCAGGCGGCCAAGGCCAAGCCCGTCCTGCCCCGGGTGATGCAGGTGCTGCTCGCCGTGTTCTACCCGATCATCCTGCTGGTGCTCGCCGTCCGCGCCGTGACCAGCCCCCTGTTCCTCTGGGTGGAATACAACCGACCAGGCTTCCCCGGCGACGGTTACGGCTTCAGCACCGATGACCGGATGACCTACGGCTCCTACGCGGTGGACTACCTCAGCAACTGGTCGGGACCCCGCTACCTCGGCGATCTTGTGGACCAAAGCGGGGAGCGGTTGTTCAAGGACGGCGAAGTCAGCCACATGGCCGACGTCAAGGCCGTGATCCTGTCCACTTTCGGCGCCGGTACCCTGCTGATCCTGCTGGGCCTGGTGGCCGTGATCTACCTCAAGCGGCGCCATAACGGGGGAGTCCGCCGCGGGCTGTTCGCCGGTTCGATCGTCACCCTAGCGCTCATCATCGGCCTCGGGACCCTCGCGGTGCTCGGCTGGGAGCAGTTCTTCACCGATTTCCACCGTATTTTCTTCGCCAATGGGACCTGGACATTTACGCTTCAGGACACCCTGATCCGGCTCTTCCCGGGCCAGTTCTGGATGGACGCCGGGATCGTCATCGGAAGCCTCGTGCTGCTCGCTTCCTTGGTCACCCTCGTCCTGACCTGGCCCACGCGCCGGCGCCGCGGCCTCGGCAAGAAGGCCGCCGCCACGTCCAAGGGCACCGATACTGATGCCGGCGCCGGCACTGACGCCACCGCCGAGGCTGCGCCCGCGGCAGACGGCACGGCCGGCAGCGACGCAGAGGGCCCGGCGCGCACCCGGCACACCGTCTGACGACGGGCCGGTTGCCGTTGTCAGCCGTAGATCCGGTTGATGTGCTGTTCGTAGTCCCGCACGACGGCGGCCCGCTTGAGTTTGAGCGAGGGGGTCAGGTGCCCTGATTCCACGGTGAAGTCGGCGTCCAGGATGACGAAGCTGCGGATCGACTCGGCCTTGGAGACCGTGAGGTTCGCGGCATCGATGGCTCCCTGGATCGCGGCCCGGACCGTCTGGTCCGCGGCGGCTTCGGCCGGCGCCATGACGGGCACCTTCCGGGCGGCGCACCAGTTGCGCAGTCCTTCCGGGTCCAGGTTCACCAGTGCCGAGACGAAGGGCCGGCCGTCGCCAACGACCACGGCCTGTCCGACCAGCTGGTGCTCCCGGATCTTCTCCTCGAGCGGGCCCGGGGCGACATTCTTGCCGCCGGCCGTGACCAGCAGGTCCTTCTTCCGGCCCGTGATGGTCAGGAATCCGTCCTCGTCGAGGGAACCGAGGTCGCCGGTCCGGAAGAAACCGTCCACGAAGGCCTCAGCGTTGGCGGCCTCGTTCGCGTGGTAGCCCTTGAAGACGCCGATGCCCTTGACCAGGATCTCGCCGTCGTCAGCCACCCGGACCGTGGTGCCCGGCACCGGGATGCCGACGGTGCCCACCTTGGTCCGTGCCGGGGTGTTGGCTGTGCAGGGCGCCGTGGTTTCGGTCAGGCCGTAGCCTTCCAGGACGGGGATACCCACGCCGCGGAAAAAATGGGCGTCGTTGGAGCTCAGCGGGCTCGCGCCGGAGACCGTGTACCGCAACTGGCCGCCGAAGGCCTGCCGGAGCCGGGGATACAGGATCCGGTCGAAGACTGCGTGCCGGGCACGCAGCAGGAGCCCCGGGCCCGTGCCGTTGCCCCGGGAGGCGGCGTCGAGGGCCTTGGAGTAGTCGATCGCGGCCGCCGCTGCGGCTGTGAAGATCCGCTCCTTGCCGGCGGCGTCCGCCTTCTGCGCGGCTCCGGCGTAGACCTTTTCGAAGATCCGGGGGACCACCAGCAGAAAGGTGGGTTTGAAGCTGTCCAGATCGTCCAGGAGCTCTTTGGCGCTGGCGGTGTGGCCGAGGGTGGATCCGGAGCTCAGGCAGACCACCTGCACCGCCCGGGCCAGGACGTGCGCCAGGGGCAGGAACATCAGCGTCCGGGAACGCGGCTGCATGAGGAGCTCGGGCAGGAACAGGACGATGTTCTTGGCCACCAGGGCAAAGTTGGCGTGGGTGATCTCGCAGCCCTTGGGCTTGCCGGTGGTGCCCGAGGTGTAGACCAGGGACGCGACATCCGCCAGGGACGCCGTGGTCCGGTGGCGTTCCAGCTCGGCGTCGGTCACCCCGGTGCCGGCCGCGGCCATGCTCGCCAGGTTCGGTGCGGCGCCGTCGTGCTCCATCCGCACGACGGCAACAAGCCGGTCACCGAGGACGGTGGAGGCGTCCAGGACGCCCTGGACGAGAGCGGCCCTGGCGTGGTCCTCGACGAACACCCGCCGGGCCCCCGAATCATGGAGAATCCACTCGACCTGGGACGCGGAGGAGGTCTCGTAGATCGGAACGGTGACGCCGCCGGCGAACCAGATGGCGAAGTCCACCACCGTCCACTCGTACCGGGTGGCGGACATGACCGCGACGGTCTCGCCCGGCGTGAGTCCGCCGGCGATCAGGCCCTTGGCCAGGGCAGTGACCTGCTCCAGGAAGTGCTGGACGGAGACGTCGGTCCAGCCGCCGGGGCCTTTGCGGGAGTAGAGGGCGTGCACGGGATCCTTGGCGTGCTGCTCCAGGAGCAGGTCAGTCACGTTGCTCTCCGGGTCCAGCTCCACGAGCAGTCCAGTGCTTGCTTCTCTCACAGCCGAGTCTCCATTTCCTGGTCCGCCCGGAGTTCGGCGGACATTCCCCTGCAATCCTGCCCTAGATCCAGGACGGCATCCACATCCGGATGCGCCAGTCCTGGTACGGGATCACCTCGGCCGTCCAGACCGGGTAGAAGAACGCGGACACCAGCACGGCCGCCACCACGAACAGCGCCACCAGGCAGAACCCGGACCGCCGGCGCCAGAGGGGGTCGGCGCGCTGGCCGAGCACCAGCCCCAGGCAATAGACGAGCGCCAGCACCAGGAACGGTTCAAAGGACACGGCGTAGAAGAAGAAGGTGGTGCGCTCCGGGTACATGAACCAGGGGAGATATCCTGCGGCCACTCCGGCCAGGACTGCGCCGGCGCGCCAGTCGCGGCGGCCCGCCCACCAGAACAGCAGGACACCCAGGCTCACGGCCGCGCTCCACCAGATCAACGGGTTGCCGACGGAGAGGATGGCGGTGGTGCAGTTGGTCAGCTCGCAGCCCGGGGTGCCCTGCCCGGGGGATTCGTAGAAGAAGGACGTGGGCCGGCCCATGACCAGCCAGCTCCAGGCGCTGGCCTCGTAGGGGTGGTCGGCACTGAGGCCCTGGTGGAACTTGTAGGCCTCCAGGTGGTAATGCGCCAGGGACCGGACGGCGTTCGGCAGCCAGCCCCACTCGGCCGAGGGGTTGGCCTCGGCCCAGTGCCTGAAGTAGGCGTCCGTGGAACGGAACCATCCGGTCCATGTGGCGCCGTAGACCAGGGCGGCCACCGGAACGATGCTGAGGAAGGCCGGGACGCCGTCCTTGAGGATGCCGCCGCTGATCCAGGCATGCACGCCGGCTATGCGCCGCGCGCTGAGGTCCCAGAAGACGGTCAGCAGGCCGAATCCGGCCAGAAAGAACAGGGCGGACCATTTCGTGCCGACCGCCAGGCCCAGGCAGACGCCCGCCGCGAGGCGCCACCACCGGATGCCGAGCCAGGGCCCGGAGGTGAGCTGCAGCGCCGAGGGCCGCCCCGTGGCGGAGGCCGCGGCCTGCCGGCCGAGCCGGGCAGCGAGCCGCCTCCGGCCGTCGTCGCGGTCCATCAGCAGGGCCCCGAACGCGGCGAGGATCCAGAACATCAGGAAGATGTCCAGCAGCGAGGTCCGGGACATGACCAGATGGTGGCCGTCCACGGCGAGCAGGATGCCGGCCACGGCACCCAGGGTGAGCGAGCGGAAGAGCTTTTGCGCGATCAGGGCCAGCAGGAGGATGGACAGTGTCCCCGTCAGGGCCGCACCGAACCGCCAGCCGAAGGGGTTGTCCGCCCCGAACAGCCACATGCCCGCGGCGATCATCCACTTGCCGACCGGCGGGTGGACGACGTACTCCGGCGTGTTCAGCAGCACGCCGGGGTTGCCGGCGATGAACGAGTCGTTCGCCCGGTCCGGCCAGCTGCGCTCGTATCCGCTGACCAGGAATGAGTACGCGTCTTTGACATAGTACGTTTCGTCAAAGACCAGGTTGCGCGGCGTGTCCAGCCGGACGAACCGCAGGACGCCGCCCAGCGCGGCCGTCAGGACGGGAATGAGCCAGTACCAGAGCCGAAGCGACGCCGGGTAGTCCCGCCAGCTCTGGAGGCCGCCGATCAGGCGCTCCCGGAGGGCCTCCGGGGTGTTGGCCTCGGCGGGGCGGCCGATCCAGCGGTGCCCTTCAAGGTTGCGGCCGGTGCTGAAGTGGTTCCGGTCCTTGCCGGCCGCCCGGCCGTCGGGACGGCCGGGACCTGTTGCCGGCGATGCATCAGGGCCAGTCTCGGGCTGCCGCGTGGGGGTCTGGGTCACGTTGCCCATGCTACCTTTCGCAGCTGTGCTCGCAGGGCCCCGCCCCGGCGGCAGTAGGCTGGTCCTGTGGACCACGAACCCAGCCCTTCCCCCCTTCCTCCCCTCGATCCTCCCTTCGACGGCGATGACGCCGCCGCCGTTCCCGCCCCTGATTCGGCGTCTGTTTCCGCCGCTGTGTCCGCCTCCGGCGGGCCTGGCAGGATCGTCCTCGCCGCGACGCCGATCGGCAATGCGGGCGATGCCTCGGCGCGGCTCGTGGAGTTGCTCGCGACGGCGGACATCGTCGCCGCGGAGGACACCCGGAGGCTGCACCGCCTCGTGCAGAACCTCGGCGTCACTGTGGCGGGCCGGATCATCAGCTATCACGAGCACAATGAGGCAGCCAAGACGGCTGACCTGCTGGCGCAGGTCCGGTCCGGCAAGACCCTGGTGATGGTGACCGACGCCGGCATGCCCTCGGTCTCTGATCCGGGGTTCCGGCTGGTTGAAGGCGCCGTGGCGGCCGGCCTCACCGTCACCGCCGCGCCCGGACCCTCCGCCGTGCTGACCGCCCTGGCACTGTCGGGCCTGCCGACGGACCGGTTCTGCTTCGAGGGCTTCCTGCCGCGCAAGGCCGGTGAACGTTCCTCGCGGCTGGCGGATCTCGACACCGAGCGGCGCACCATGGTGTTTTTCGAGGCGCCGCACCGGCTGGAGCCCATGCTGAGGGCCCTGCGGGAGAGCTTTGGCGCCGACCGCCGGGCCGCCGTCTGCCGTGAACTCACCAAGACCTATGAAGAGGTCATCCGCGGCACCCTGCGCGAACTGCTTGAATGGGCCGAGTCCAGCGAAGTGCGCGGCGAAATCGCCGTGGTGGTGGGCGGCGCCCCGGAACGCGAACCCGGCCGTCCCGAGGATCATGTGGCCGCCGTCAACGGGCTGATAGCCCAGGGCATCCGGCTGAAGGAGGCCGTCGCCGCAGTGGCCGATGACGCGAAGGTCAGCAAGCGCGAACTCTATGCCGCGGTCCTCGCCGCGCGCTGAGCCGTGCGCTGAGCCAGGTGGTGGGTGCCGGGCGGCGGGTTCCGGCGCGCCGCCGTGCCTCGGGGGCCGGAACCGGGCTCCACGCCCACGCAGAACGGTTGTGCAGCTGCACAGCATAGTTTGGATACAGTAGTGCGCGCATGCATAGACTTGCCAGTGAGCGCGGCAGTAGCGTGGCAGTAATCCAGACGCCCGTGCCTGCCTGTGGGAACGAGCGCCTACAACGAAAACTCATTCAAAAACTTGTGCCCACACTAGTTCAACCGAATTGCTGACGAGGGAGTCATTGTGACTGTAACTGCCCAGCCTATTGTTTCCGCGGACCGGGAGAGCGCCCTGCTGGCGTCCGTTCCGACGGGTCTGCTCATCAACGGCGAATGGCGTCCGGCCGTGTCCGGGAAGACCTTCGACGTCGAGGATCCCGCGACCGGGAAGGTCCTGCTCAGCATTGCCGACGCCGGTCCCGAGGACGGCAAGGCGGCCCTGGACGCGGCCGCGGCCGCGCAGGAATCCTGGGCCAAGGTCCCGGCCCGGGAACGCGGCGAGATCCTGCGCCGCGCCTTCGAGCTGGTGACCGAACGGGCCGAGGACTTCGCGCTCCTGATGACCCTGGAGATGGGCAAGCCGCTGGCCGAGGCCCGTGGCGAGGTCACCTACGGCGCCGAGTTCCTGCGCTGGTTCTCGGAAGAGGCCGTCCGCGCGTTCGGCCGCTACTCGGTCTCCCCGGACGGCAAGTCCCGGCTGCTGGTGACCAAGAAGCCGGTGGGCCCGTGCCTTTTGATCACGCCGTGGAACTTCCCGCTGGCGATGGCGACCCGCAAGATCGCCCCCGCGGTCGCGGCCGGCTGCACGATGGTGCTCAAGTCCGCGAACCTGACCCCGCTGACGTCCCAGCTGTTCGCGGCCGTGATGGTCGAGGCCGGCCTGCCCGCCGGTGTCCTGAACGTCATCCCGACCTCCACGGCAGGCGCCACCACGGGTCCGCTGATCAAGGATCAGCGCCTGCGCAAGCTGTCCTTCACCGGTTCCACCGAGGTCGGCCGCCGGCTGCTCGCGGATGCGTCCGAGACGGTGCTCCGGACCTCGATGGAACTCGGCGGGAACGCCCCGTTCGTCGTGTTCGGGGACGCCGACATCGACGCCGCAGTCGCCGGGGCGATGCTGGCGAAGCTGCGGAACATGGGCGAGGCCTGCACGGCGGCGAACCGGTTCATCGTGCACGAGTCCGTCGCGGCCGAGTTCGCGGAGAAGTTCGCCGCGAAGATGGCGGAGATGACCACGGCCCGGGGCACCGAGGCCGAGTCCAAGGTCGGCCCGCTGATCGATGCCAAGAGCCGGGACAAGGTCCACGAACTCGTCACCGACGCCGTGAACTCCGGTGCTGTCGCCGTGACCGGCGGCTCCGCCGTCGAGGGCCCGGGCTACTTCTACAAGCCCACGATCCTCACCGGCGTGAGCGAGGGCAGCCGGATCCTGTCCGAGGAAATCTTCGGACCCGTCGCCCCGATCATCACCTTCGACACCGAGGACGAGGCCGTCCGGCTCGCGAACAACACCGAGTACGGCCTGGTGGCGTACGTCTTCACCCGGGACCTGAACCGGGGCATCCGGATGGGCGAACGGCTCGAGACCGGCATGCTGGGCCTGAACGCCGGCGTGGTCTCCAACGCTGCCGCCCCGTTCGGCGGCGTCAAGCAGTCCGGCCTGGGCCGCGAAGGCGGCCTCGAGGGCATCGAGGAATACCTCTACACGCAGTACATCGGCATCGCCGACCCCTACGCCGGCTAGCCACACCAGCTACCCGCGGCGCACCCGGCGGACGGAGTTGCGGATCTTCCCCCAGGATCCCGCGAACCCCCGCCGGGTGCGTAGTGCTGTCCGGGAGAGGAACCCGCGGGGCAGCCGGAGGGCCCGCCGCCAGCCGGCCATGACCGACGGCGGCAGCCAGGCCGCGCGCAGCCGGACCAGGAAGCCGGCGTTGGCGCGCAGCGAGGCCTGCACCTGGGCGATCCTGGCCGCGGCTGAGTCGGCCGGATCCGCGGAGCCCGCGGTCCGCGCCGGGCCGGCCAGGCCGCCCGGGCGGCCGTACTGCTCACGTTCGAAGTCCTCGGTCAGGGCCGCCGCGGCCCGCTGGCCGGGCCCGTCCGCACCGCCGGGTTCCCCCAAAACCGTCGAGGCGCGCAACCGCTCGGAGAAATTCCGCGGCGTTTCGCTCGCTCCGGGCGCCACCCCGTAGTCCGTGGCCAGATCCCGCAGTTCCGCCCAGGCCGGCAGCGCCGTCCCGGCCGTGACGCCTGGATTGCCGCGGGCCGCCGTCCTCAGCCTGCGGCGCCGCACGCCGCTGCGCACCAGCCGCGGGGAGGCCACCAGCAGCGCCAGCAGCAGCACCGCGGCAACACCGTACAGCGCCTGTGCCGCCTGGGCGCCGCTGGGCGCCGGCGTGCCCGCTCCGGGAAGCGGGACCGTGCCGGGGGCCGGGAACGGTGCCTGGGTGGAACCGTCACCGGGGGTCAGGGCGTCGTTGCGTTCGTTGGTGCTGGCACCGCTGGGTGCGGCGGCATCCGTGGCGTACGCCGGAACGACGCCGCGGGATGGCGTCGGCTCAAACGCGACCCAGCCGACGCCCTGGAAGTAGAGCTCCGGCCAGGCGTGGGCGTCCCGGGCATCGACCTCGAACTCCGGAAGCGGGCCCTGGCCCGAGACCGCCACCGTCGCCCCGGTGGGGCGCCCCGGCGCGTAGCCCACGGCGATCCTGCTCGGAATGCCCTCCAGCCTGGCCATCACGGCCATGGCGGAAGCGAAATGAATGCAGTAGCCGCTCTTCTGGGTCAGGAAGTCCGCCAGCACGGACAGGCCGTTGCCGTCGTAGCCGCCCTGCACGGGGGACTGCAGCGAGTAGGTGAACTCGGCGGAGCGCAAATACCTCTGGATGGCCATGGCCCGCGAATACGGCGAGTTGGCACCCGCCGTCACAGTTTTAGCCGTGCTGCGCACAACCTCCGGAACATTCGACGGTTCCCGGAGGAACAGTTCGGGGACACCGCGCACCTGCCCGGAAGCGCCCGCCAGCAGCGCTGCCGTGAGCTGCGGAGTGACGGACGAGACCACATATTGCTGGTCGCGGGAATTTGTGTCCACACCCTTGATGCTCAGCGTGGCGGGGTCCCAGCTCCAGCGCCCTGAGAGGCCGTTGACAGCTTCCGGCGCATACGGCGCGGGCAGGTATGGGCTCGTGTACTGGCCGGTGTTGACGGCCGTAATCACGCGGAGCTCGGCCGGGGCGGTCTCATGCCCGGCCTCGAGCCGGCCCGTTCCCGGCTGCCGGCTCGACTCCCGGTCATCGGGTGACCAGGCATCGCCGTCAAAGGTGTCCACCGTCACCGAGCGCAGGTACGGCGTCGTCGGCGCGTTCGTGGCGAAGGTGATCCGGCCCTCGCCGGAGGGGCTGCGCAGGCTGTTGCCCAGGCTGATCATCGGATTGAGGCCGGTGGCGCCGCCGAACGGGTTCAGCCGCGAGCCCTGCGGGAACGTGCCCTGGTCGAAACCTGGGATGACCAGCTGCAGCACCAGCGTGAGGGTCAGCGCCGCGACGGCCGTGACCGTACCGCGCCGCAGCTGTCCGGGGTTGCGGGCGGTGTCGGCCAGGGTGCGGGTATCCGGCGTGTACCAATGGCTGCAGCCGAGGATCAACAGGTACCCGACTACGGCGCCCACGAACCCCAGCACCCCCACGCTTTGCGGCTTGACCATGGCCGGCACCACGAGGATTGCCAGGATCCCGAGCCCGCTCGTGGCCGGCAGCGCCAGCGGGAACGCCAGGGCATCGATGAGGATCACGAGCAGCCCGAGGACCGCGCAGATCAGCATGACGATTCCGGCGTTGGGGGCCACTGGGGTGCTCTCGGCCAGGACCGTTTCGCTGGCCCGCCGGAGGAACTTTCCCAGGTAGTTCATGGTCTCCGGGGAGGGGATGAACCCGGCAATGCTGTGCTGCCGGAAGAAGATGAAGGTCACGGCCACGATCAGCGCCACCAGGCCGCCGGCGGTCACCAGCCAGGGCCGGGCACGCAGGGACCGGAGCACCGCGAGGGAGAACGCAACGGAGAGGACGGTGCTGAACACCGGGGAGTACCAGGCCCAGCCCCGCAGGACGCCGTTGAATCCGAGGGCCGCGCCCGCGACGGCTACCGCGACGGCGGTCGCCATCACCCAGGGCCGGGCGCCGGGTCCGTCCGGCCGGGACGCCGCACCGGGGGAGAGGGCCGTCGGTTCTTCTTCGCCGGCCGTGCCGGTGCCGTGGCTGCGTTGCGGGGCGAGGGTCATGGCCGGCCCCCCACGCCGCGGCGGACGTCGGCCCCGGCGGACATCCCCGGGTCTGCCTGGTCGAAGGCTGCCCAGGCGTCAGGCAGCGAGCTCTGGGCGGATACCGCCAGGGCCCGCCATCCGCCCAGCCGCAGCGCCTCCAGCACCTCGGGCACTTCGCCGGAGTCCTGTGCCCGGTCCGTGACCAGCAGCGCGAAGGCGTTCGCGCCGAACCCGGCGGCCGGAGACAGCGCCCGGGCCTCGGCCGGAGTCAGGCTGCCCAGGACCGCCAGGACAGGTCCGCGCAGCCGGTGGGCGGAAAGTTTGTCCATCAGGGTGTCGTCGAAGGCGTGCGGGGCATTCCCGGTGCCCGCAGCGGCCCCGGAGCGGAATCCACCCGCCGCGGAGGATCCGGTGCTGGTTCCCGCCGCGGCCTCCTGCGGGCGGGCCTGGGGGCGGGGCGCCGTGCGG
>Ga0207645_10000501_pt1 | contig 32429 bp, 29 predicted proteins | sample KBSM53metaG_FD_184331 | JGI IMG/M metagenome (GOLD analysis project Ga0207645, IMG submission 184331) | Miscanthus rhizosphere microbial communities from Kellogg Biological Station, Michigan, USA - KBS M5-3 metaG (SPAdes) (version 2) | ecosystem: Host-associated > Plants > Roots > Rhizosphere >...
TACATTCCCCGTTGAAGAGATCATTCAGACATGACCGGCGAGCTTAATCCACAGCCGCATAACGGCCGTTTCTCCGCGTTTCGTTATCGTGATTTTCGACTCTTTTGGGCGAGTCTGTTCATTTCGAACACCGGCACATGGATGCAGATGACGGCGGTGAACTGGCTGCTGTACAAGTTGACGCAATCGCCATTGCAGCTCGGCATCAATGGCCTGTTTCGTTCCGTCCCGGCCATCGCTCTCGGGATTTTCAGTGGCGCCTTAGCCGACCGCTACGATCGCAAGAAGCTGCTGCTCGTGACGCAGAGTCTTCTCGGAGGCCTGGCATTGCTGTTAGGCATACTGGACCACTCAGACAACATTCGCCCGTGGCATATCTATGCGATCACATTTTTTAGCGCTGCGGTGGGCTCATGTGATGGGCCGGCGCGCCAGGCCTTATTTCCCTCGCTGATTCCACGCACGGTGCTGCCCAATGCCGTCGCATTGAATTCCATCCTATGGAAAGGCGCAGCGCTGCTCGGTCCCATGCTCGGCGGTATCGCAATTAGCTTGATCGGCACCAGCGGTGCGTTTTACGCCAACGCCGCAAGTTTTGTGGTGGTCATCGTCGCGCTGGTTCTCATGAAAACGCACTCGATGCCCTCCGAGCAACGGCACCACATCGTCGAGGAAATGAAAGCCGGAATGGCCTTCGTCTATTCTCAGAAAGTCATTCTGGGCGTCATCATCATGGAAGCGACGACATCCATCTTCGGCTTGGATAATGCGATCCTCACGATCTTTGCCAGCGACATCTTGCGAGTCGGCGCCGATGGTTTTGGCCTCCTGCAATCGGCGCGCGGGCTCGGCGCCGTGATTGGTTCATTTCTCTTCATCACCGTCGGCCAGCGTCCTTTCCAAGGAAAGATCCTGTTGGGTTCGGCACTGCTCTACGGTGCGGGTTTCGCACTGTTCGGGCTGGCACCCTCGTTCACGCTCGCGCTCCTGCTCCTCACTTTCGTCGGCGCGGTGGATACCATCTGGGCGTCGGCACGGAGCACAATCCTCCAATGGCTCGCTCCTGACCGACTCCGCGGCCGTGTCATGAGCATTTTTCAATTAAGCAATCAGGGGTTGAACCCGCTGGGCCAAGTCGAAACCGGGCTGCTGGTTCCGGTCGTGGGTGCGCGCGCGGCAACCGTGATCGGAGGGCTGATCGTTTCCGCGATGACGATCGCCACAACTCTCAAGATAAACGAATTACCGCGCTTCACCCTGGATGCGCCCCGTCCTGAGCCGAGCCGCGGGAAAGCACTCCCAAGCGTCAACTAAAATCGATTTCGATCCGCTTCTTGATTGTTTGCCTGCTTGAAGCGGCACTCTTTCGGCCCTTTCCCGGTTCGTATACAACTTTGCTTCGATGAGCGACACGGTGAATTCTGCAGCGATGCACCAGGGACGCCTTGCTGCGTTGCGCTATCGCGACTTTCGTCTCTTTTGGCTGAGCCTGTTTATTTCGAATATCGGCACTTGGATGCAGATGACAGCCACCAACTGGTTGCTCTATCAACTGACCAACTCACCGGTGCAACTCGGATTGAACGGCATCTTTCGCGCGATCCCGGCGATTACGCTCGGCTTGATCAGCGGAACCTTCGCGGATCGTTACGATCGTCGTTGGCTGATGCTTTGGACGCAGCTGATTCTCGCCGTATTGAGTTTGGCGCTCGGCATCCTCGATCACGCCGGACACATTCAAGCCTGGCAAATCTACCTCTTCACTTTTATCAGCTCCTCGGTGGGCTCGTTTGACGGGCCCGCGCGCCAGGCGCTGTTCCCTTCACTGGTTCCGCGCACGGTTCTGCCTAATGCGATTGCCCTTAATTCATTGCTCTGGAAGGGGGCAGCCCTGATCGGTCCAACCCTCGGGGGTATTGCCATTGCCGCCATGGGAACTGCCGGCGCGTTCTACGCCAACGCCGCGAGCTTCCTCGCGGTGGTCATCGCTTTGCTGCTCATGCACGCGCCATCACCGCCCGTTGAAAAACGCCGCCATTTTTTTACCGAAACCCAGGAAGGGTTCTCTTACATCGTTCGCCGTCCGGTAATACTGGGACTGACCGTCATGGAAGCTTTCGGCTCGGTATTTGGCCTGGATCACGCGATGCTGACGATCCTCGCCAGCGATGTCTTTCGCGTCGGCGCCGAGGGCTTCGGTTTCTTGCAATCGGCACGTGGATTGGGCGCGGTGATCGGCTCGGCAATTTTCATCGGTATGGGGCAACGTCCGAACCAAGGCAAAATTCTTTTGGCTTCCGCGCTGCTGTACGGCGCCGGCTTCGCTTTTTTCGGCGTGGCCCCGTCGTTTCCGATCGCCCTGGCTCTGCTGACATTCGTTGGCGCCACGGACACCGTCTGGGGCGCCGCGCGCGGCACGATTCTTCAGATGCTCACGCCGGAAAAATTTCGCGGCCGGGTGATGGGTGTTTTTCAGCTCAGCAATCGCGGGCTGCACCCGCTGGGACAGACCGAGACAGGATTGATCGTCCCACTCATTGGCGCGCGCGAAGCGACGTTTGCCGGCGGGATGATCATTTCGGTCATGACGCTGCTTACCGTCTGGCGCGTACCGGAGATTGCCAAATTCCGCTGGGCAACCATTAATGAACACGACCGAAACGAAGAAGCGCTACCGGCAAAATCCCCCGTCAGCTCAAAGCTGGCGGGCGTGGATTCTTAACTGCATACGTTTTTACTGATTCTACCGATCTCGGCATCTCAAGAAAATGATTACTTCTCCTGCGGCCAGAGTGTCATGCCTTCTGGTTTGAGCTGGAGAAAAACTTTACCGCCTCGGGTGAGTTGCTGAGCCTCCGGTGAGACAATGACACGAGTTTCTGCACCTAGCGTCACGGTGTATTCGTAGCGGTCGCCGAGAAACAGAATCGACTGCAGAGTTCCCTCGACGATGTTTCCATGGCCGTTGTCGACGCGATCCGTCAGAGCAATTTTCTCCGGCCGTATCGCAACGGTTGCGGATTGCCCCACGCTCGGAAATCCGTTCGATGGTGAAATGACGTTGCTGCGGCGTAGGATCAGTGCGGAAGCCCCAACCCCGCGGACTTCGACTTCGACCTGTTTTTCGGAAACCGCCGCAATCTTTCCGGGCAACAGAAAAGTTTTACCGAGGAAATCCCGCACAAACGGTGTCGCGGGATAGTAATATACCTCCTCCGACGTTCCGACCTGCTCGAGCCGGCCAAATTTCATGATCGCGATGCGATCGGACAGACTGAGGGCTTCAACCTGATCGTGTGTGACAAAGATTACGGTCACGTTCACGCGGCCCTGGAGCGCTTTCAGCTCGCGGCGCATCTCTTCGCGCAATTGCGCGTCTAAGTTGCTCAAAGGCTCGTCAAGCAACAACACCTTGGGTGAAAACACCAGGGCGCGCGCCAGCGCGACCCGTTGCTGCTGCCCACCGCTCAACGCGGGGGCCGGCCGGTCTTCCAATCCGGACAAACCCACCAACCCAAGGACTTCTTCGACTTTGGCACGAATCGCGGAACGGGCGGCACTCCGGAGCTTCAGCGGATACGCGACGTTTTCGAAGACCGTCATGTGCGGCCATAAGGCATAGGATTGAAACACCATGCCCATATCGCGCTTTTCCGGTTTAACGAAGATTTTTTGATCCGCCGAAACCAGGCACTGATCGCCGAGATGGATTTCGCCGCCTTCCGGCTTTTCCAGCCCGCCAATCATGCGCAGGGTCGTCGTCTTGCCGCAGCCGCTCGAGCCGAGCAATGTGAAAAACTCGCCTTGTTTGATTTCGAGATTGATGCAATCAACGGCGGTCACTCGCTCGAAAGTTTTATAAAGATTTTGGATTCTTAAAAAACTCACGGCCACACTTCACAGGATCAGAAAAGTTCGAGGATCGATGATCGAAGATCGCCAGAGTCTGGCCTCAATGTTTCCTTCCTCTATCCTCCATCCTCGATGTTCTATTCTCGACCTTCGCGGCATCACTCTGCTCGGACACCGACCTTGAGACCCAACGAACGCGCGATGACGGCCACGCCGAGCGTCAGAGCCATGATCAAAATTACCGTTATGCTCGCTACTTCCCGATAACCCGCTGCCACCTGGTCGAGGGCGAGCAAGGACAACGTGCGAGTCTCCGAGGTGGCGAGCAAAATGATGCTCGAGGTGTGATGCGATGCGAACATGAATTTCAGCACGCCGACCATGACCATGGTTTGCGCCATCAACGGCAAGACCACTCTGAAATAGGTTTTCCAAAAACCCGCTCCGGACATACGCGACGCCTCCTCGAGCTCTTTCCCGAGCTGGACGAAATTCGCCTTGAGGATTTGCGTCGAGAGTGTCACGCCGCCCAAAACCGAAGCGATCACCAGTAAGACAATGGTGCCATAGAATGGCCGGAACAACGGCGTTCCCAAAAACATCCAAAGCAGTCCCAGACCCGCCAGCACACCGGGAATCGCCGAAGGCAGCCAGCAGATCGAATCGAGAATACCGCGGCCGGGCAACTTCGTGCGCACCAGCACATAGCCGACTAGAGAAAAAAACAATACTCCGAAGAGCGCGGCGCTGACCGCGACGATCAAAGTATTTTGCAGCCCCTGAAGAATGCGCGGGTCGCTGAGCGCCATCTTCCAATAATCGAGCGTCCAGGTTTTCGGCAGGTTAAAAAACCCGAACCGAGTCATAAAGCTTCCGCCAAGGACGCTCAATATGGGCACCACGTCGAGTAAAAAAATCACCAGTGCGACCAGCGCCGTCGCCGGATAGCGCCACGGGCCGAGGTCGATGATCTTGGGTTTGAATTGGCCGGTGACGGTCGTAAATTGTCGCCGGGAGATGAGCCGGCGCTGCAGCGGAATGAAGGCAGCAAGAAACAGCAAGATTACGCTGCCTAGCGCCGCCGCCTGATTCACCAAGGGAGGCTCCTGACGCGCCAGGTCGACGATTTTTGTGGAGTACACGTAGAAGCTCCAGGGCACGCCGAGCAAAAGCTCGATCTCAAAGCTGCTGAAGATGCGGATCACGCTCAGCAAAAAAACCACGATGATGACCGGGGTCATTGCCGGCACGGTGATTCGAACGAGGGTGGTCAGCGGACCTGCGCCAGACATGCGGCTCGCTTCTTCCATCGACGCGTCCATGCGGCGAAACGCCGGCGTGAGCAGCATCACCTTGGTGGAAATGCCGTGACTGACAAGATGGACCCAGATGATTCCTGAGAAAGAATAGATGTCGAAATTGAGCGCGCTCAAACCGGTGAGCTGGCGCAGCCATGAATTGATCAATCCCGTGCTCGGATCGAGCAACAACATCCAGCCGAAGGTCGTGGCGAGCGGCGGCAGAAAAAAAGAAATCCAAAAGCCGAACTCAAAGGCGTTGGCGAAAAGAATATTGGTGCGGGAAATGAGCCAGGACAGAAAAATGCCCAAAGGAAGCGCAACCACCTGTAGAACGATGCCGATCTTGACGCTGTTCCATAGCGAACGCCAGATCCCCGGCTCACTGAAGGCTTCGCGCCATGCCTTGAGTCCGTAAACCGGAGGTTCTGCGATAGTTGCTGTATTGAAGCTGTTGATCAGGATCAGCACCAAAGGATAAAGAACGTAAAACCCCATCAAGCCGATCAGTACGGCCATGATCAGGGTTCCACTATCCAAAGGCGGCAACCAGGCGCGCGCAGGAAGTGCAGCCTTTATCGTTTCGGTTTTCGCCATCGTTCGCTCCCCGCCATAGGCCAGGGAGTGTGTGTAGCGCGTTGGGGTTGCGAGGTCAAGATTGAACAGACTGTTGAGAAACTCGCTCGGGGTTCGCGATGTTCAAGGGATCTCCATACTGTGTCAAATCATCCACCCGCACGCCTGAAGACTCGGAAGTATACGAATCTTTTTTGCGGCCCTCTAAGGATCGGCATTTAAAGCCGCCTCACTTGTATGTGCAGCGAGGATGATATGTACCCATATTGCAACGCGCCCCGGCGAGTTTCATCGCCGATTCGAAATCGCGGTGGATTTCTGGATCCTCGTCCTCGAACTCGATCTGCCCGCCACCGAGTTTCACGCTTGTGAAAGTTCCGCCCTCGCCATCCTGTGAGCGCATGAAACGATAGCGCCAGTTATTCCAGCGCAAAGCCAGGTAGCGCGCCGGCTTGGCGCCTGAATTGAAATGCTGGTGAAACCACTGATCCGGCGGCACCACGACGCTGCCGGGTTTCCAATCGACGCGCTCCATGGCTTCGCCTTGCGGCCATAGAATTGAATAGCCTTGCCCGGAAAGGATGATCACATGCGCGCCGGGACCATGGCGATGGCCTTTCTTGTAAGTGCCCACGGGGAACTCGGAGATGTGCGCCCCCATGGTGTTTTTAGCCAGATTGAATTTCATGTTGGTGCTGCCCTTGCCGCGCTCGCTGTAATCGGTGAGCTTGAGCGTGTGGGTGTCGGGCACGAAATTCGTCGTCAAGAAAAATCGTCCGGTGAGTTCGCCCTGACCGCTGAAGTAACCTTCGGTGCGCGGATCGAAGCGGTCGAGAAAGGTATAGTCGCTGTTGAAAATATAGTCGCTGTTGTGGAAGAGATTCATCATGAAGCAGCAATTCGTAACGGCAAAGTAACGCGCCGCCTCGCTGCCGCTCGCGTTGAAATGCTGATAATCGGCATTGAGCGGCATCGCAAACATGCTGCCCGGACCCCACTCAAAAGTGTGTTTTTTGCCGTCGCGCTGCCAGACGCTGGTCGCGCCGTATCCTTTGGCGACATACACCATTTCTTCGTACATGTGCTTTTGCGGCTTGGTCTTGCCGCCGGCGGGAATCTCGCACACATAGGCATCATTGGTGCCGCCGGTGCCGTCGAGCACCACCATCGAACAAGGCACGCCCTTCAGATCCCAGTATTCGAGAGGAAGCGTATTCACGTCTTCGACAAAGAATCCCCGAACCACCGGTATTTGCTGTTCTGCCTGCCAGTTTTTGTAGGTGTCGATGCGCTCCGGTTTTAAATCACTGGGCGCTACCGTTGTTGCCATTGAATGTTTCCTCCTAAAAGCTCAACTCAAAATCATAATTCACAACTGATTGCGTTAGCGTGGCACAGTCTTCTGTAGCGGACGGAACGGCGTGTCGTAACTGTCATTCTGAGAGGCGAAGCCGAAGAATCCCGTGTTGCAGTTGGCTGAAACGCCAAGATGCTGCGCTACCGCTCAGCATGACACGACATACAGTATGACTTGCACACACTGAAATCCTTCAGGCGACCTTTTGCTGCTTTCCGAACAACCCTACCCGTTCGTTGATGACATCGAATTCGATCAACCGATTCTTGCTCGGATCACGGATGACGCCCAGAGGCTCTCCGCCTCCGCGCACAATCTCGACCTGCTCGCGGAGAATTTTTCTGAGCAGAATAATTCCCTCGTCGCCGGCGCCGAGATGTTCCAACGTGCGATCCGTCGGAGCGCCCTGCGTCTCCCAAGCCATTGCGTCTTGCACCAGCACGTAATCCAAACGGTACTCGCCCTTCTCGTCACGAATCGGAAAATACTCCCAGGGCGTATCGCCGTCCTCCGGCGAGTGGTCCGTCTCGTTGGGCGTAAAGTAAACGACATAAACTTGCGTGTGAGCGTCGTCGACCGGCACGCGGATCTGCACATTGTGCCGCAGCAAACCTTCGGTCTTGATCGTTCGAAATACGTGCCTCAACGTGATCGGAAAAACTAGGGGATGCTGATCGAGTTGCATGCCGTCGCCAGGTTTTCTTCCGGGCGTGCGGCGCTGTTTGATGATGCCGAATTCGAAGGGAATGAAATTATGCTCCTCCGCGTATTTTTCCACCGCGCTGCCCAAATGGGCGGTCTCGCCGTGGAGCCAGTACAGGTGCGACGGATCCACGGAGTTCTCCATCGGTTGGAGCCAATTGCAGTTATAAATCTCGTGCTTTTCAATCCAGCGCTTGCCGCTTTCCCAACACAACACGTCCCAGCGCGGCAGCAGCGGTCTGGGCTCGGGTCCTAAATACGCCCATAATAAGCCGCCTAATTTTTCAACCGGATACGCCGTGTGCTTGATCTTGGCTTTGAACCCGGCACTCTCCGGTTCAGCCGGCTGCTCAATACATTTCCCGAAGCAATCGAATTTCCAGCCATGATATGGGCAACGAATCCCTTCTTCATCGACACGGCCGAACGCCAGCGACGCACTGCGGTGCGGGCAGCGCTCGCCGACGACACCGTAGCGTCCTCGCCGGTCGCGAAACACCACGAGATTTTCGCCCAACAACCGAAATGGCTTGATCGGCTTGCCGTCGGTCAGTTCACCGGCACATGCAACCGGCATCCAGTACCGCCGCAGCAGTTCGCCTCCCGGCGTTCCGGGTCCGACTCGGGTGAGCGTTTCGTTTTCTTCGCGTGTCAGCATAGTTTTCTCCGGTTGCAGTTTCAAAGTTCAATCTTCAGCATTGTTGACAAATCTCTTGAGCTTTGAACGCGCAAGCTCGAACGCCTTATTTGCCCTTATCCACCGATGCCATAATTTCTTTTGCCAAATCAAAAATCGGTTTCATGTCACCGTACTCCGGCTTCACCACGTCGAAATACTTGACCCCGGGCTGCATTCTATTATCCGGCGGAATGTCATCTTTCGGAATGTCGATGCGCCGCGAGTTCGCCGGATCATCGACATCACCGAGCTTCTGCAGAGCGATTTGACCCTTGCGCGACAAGAACCAGTTGATAAAGACTTTTGCCGCGTTCGGGTGCGGCGCCTGATTCATATAGGCCATCGAGCCCCCGCCCGCCGAAAAGCTCGAACCTTCTTTCCATTTGTTGGTATCGAAGTCGTCCACCGGCAGCCCTTGATTTTTGGCGCGCATGGAGTCCTTACACCCCATGCAAATGCCAAATTTTCCTTGTGCCAACCAGTCGGTCATCTGGCGAAAATTTTTCGTGTAGGTGATATCCATGCCGCCGAAAAATTTCTTCATGAACTCCGGACCGATTTCCGGACTGTAATAAAAGAACTGCATAGTCGCGCCCAGTCCGGTATCGCGCGGGTCGAGAGAGACGATCTTGCCCTTCCATTTCGGGTTGGTGACGTCCCAGTAAGAGTTGAACTCCTTGGGATTGACGAGCTTGGTGTTGTACGCCAGCTGGGAATTGCTCGGGCTGCCGATATAAGAAAAAATATATTTCCCCTCTGGATCGGCGTAGCGATGCTCGTTGCCCCACCACTTGGATACGTCGGTAACTTCAGGCAGCACCAGCAATGGCTTGAACGGATCGAGCGCCTTTCCCTTATAGAGCGTATTGTACAGACTGTTCGTCCCGCCGCTGTAAACGTCGACGATGTATTTCCCGGCGCGCCGCTCAGCCATGATTCGGTTGGTGAGCTCGTTGCCGCGTCCGGATACCGCCACGACATTGATCCCTGGAAAGTCGCGTTTGAAATCCTGCAGCAAGGCTTCATAGCGGTAGATGTAGATACTGACTTGTCCTTCTTTCTTTGCGGCGGTCAGCGTCTGCTCCCAATCCTTCTGCCAATTCGCTTGCCCGGCGTGACTGTTCGAAACCAGGCAGCCGATGAATAGACTCGTAACAACAAACCTGAGCATATTCATTTACGAGCAATATCAGGCAAATCTTCCATTGAGTGTGTCATAACTAGAATGCCGCGAGCTTTGTCGAGATCTTAATAGCAATCAGTAAGTGCCATGGCAATCCGCGCAGAGCGCTAAATACTTTAGGCATAAAGCTTATCGATGAAGCCTGAATGATCGAGCAGACGCAAATAGTGCAAATCCCATAGAGCCATGGGGCTTTGCTCTTCGGTTTCGGGCGTCTTCAAACAACAAAGTCTATACGCATTCGCCACCGCTTCGTGTTCCGGATAGGGTTTGGGTAGCAGCTTTGCGACGCTGCGATATTGCACGTTCTTGCATTCCGGCACGCGTTGGCGCAGGCCATCCAGAATCGCTTCCGTTTCACCTCGCCGGGTGCGCGCGAAATGGATGCCCATCACCTGGGCTTTGACCAGTCGCTCCGCCAATCCGGGTTTGTTCTGCAAGGTCGTCAAGGTCGAAGTGAGCGTCGGCCCGTTAACCATCGGCAACCGATCGAGCACCAGCACATGCATGCCGGCCTGTTGAAACTTATCCGTGTTGCCGGTCACGAATATAGCGTCGATTTTTTTCGCTTTGAGGACGTTCATCTGCATCGCCTTGAATTCGTTATTCGACTCCGACAGTTCCACCCATTCGACTTCATCCAGTTTCAGTCCGCCCCGCATCACGTAAAGCATGTGATTGCCGCGCGGATGATGATATCCGCCGATGGAATCCACCAGGGTCGTGTCGCCGATCCTCTTGCCGCGCAACTCGGCTATATCCGTGATCGGAAAATTCGTCACCAGCCGATCGGTGGTTGTGTTCGACGGAGAAGTGAGACAAACGATGGGCTTACCGCGCTTCACAAGCAGATAAGGTGAAATATGATTACCGGAGACGAAATCGACATCGCTGCCAAAAAGCGCCTTCTCGGCCGCTTCCGAGCTGTCGCAAAATTCGAAGCTGACGTTGAGCCCGTTCTGTTGCCAAATTCCCGCTCTGTTCATCACCTCCCAGATCGGCAGATGCGAATGCGAGCGATAGAAGCCGCGTATCTCCATCATCGGTTGCTCAGCCATTTTTATCTCCTTATGCTTATTTCCTCGCGCGAAACGGCAATGCAGCGTCGGTGCATATTCGTCTCGAGCGGAGCGAAAGATCTTGCTTTCGGGGTGTCATTAGGAAAGATTTCTCCCCTCGGCTCGAAATGACAATTGGAACAGCACCGCTTTCCAGGAGGTTTTCCTCCGAGAGGGGCGGTCTTAGTTCGGTCATTCCCGCATGCTTTTAGCGGGAATCCAGGCGAAATTCAGACTGGACTCCGATTAAAATGTTCGGGTGACGAACTTGGGCGGCATCGTACAGATTTCAGCCTTTATTGGCGACCGTAAGTTGATGAGTCGCTTTGTGGTGAATTGAGTGTCCGTTCTACTTCAAAATCTCCTGCAAGAGTTTCTGTACTGGCTCAGGATCGAGAAAACCGATCACCTGATACTCACGTCCAGGGGCCCGCTTGCCATCAGGCAGCACGTCGTCCTTTGCAAGGTCGATACGCATGGAATCCGATGCTTCCACTTCCTTGACGTTCATCACTTGCTGCCAAAGCGCTTGTCCTTGCCGCGACAGATACCAATTGATAAACAGCTTGGCCGCATTCGGATGCGGCGCGCGATTGATGAGCGCCAACACACTGCTGCCACCGCCACCGATGGAGCCACCCTCCTTTAATTTGTCCGGCGAAATATCTTCCACGGGCAATCCCTGTTTCGCCGCCCGGTCAATGTCACGGCATAAATGACAAACGGAAAATTTCCCGGTCGCAAGCCAATTGGTTCCCTGGCGGCGGTCCCGGAACAGGGTAATATCGGTTTCGGTATAAAGCCGGCGCAGAAACTCCGCTCCCAAACCGGCGCGATGATAAAGAATTAACACCGGTGTCGACAAAGCCGCGCCGCGCGGGTCCTGACCGAGAAGCTTTCCTCTCCATTTCGGCTGAAGCAAGTCCCAATAGGATTTGATCTCGTCCATGCTCACGAGCTTGTTATTAAATGAAAGTCCCGTGCTCACGATGGTGCCTTCGAACATGAAGATATATTTGTTCTCAGGATCAGCATACCAATGTCTCCCGCCGTACCACCTGCTCGGGTCGCTCACCTCGGGAAGAATGAATGTCGGCGCGATCGGATCGAGGATCTTGTTGAGATAGAGCATGCGCGGACCGTTGGGTCCGCTGGCGGTAACATCGGCGAGATACCTATCAGCGCGTCGCTCCGCGACGATGCGCGTCATCATATCGGCCGCCCGTCCGCTGGCCGACGTCACTCTGATGAACGGAAACTCTTTGTTGAATCCGGCGATAATATCAGGGTGCGTAATCTCTTGGCCGCCGTAAAGCGAAAGCTGTCCTTCCTGCTTTGCCGCCTCGATGACCCGCGTCCATTCTCCTTTCCACTTGGGCAGTTCCGCAGAGTCCGCTAAAGCGACAACCAGGAAAATCCAAGACGCAACCACATTGGCAATCCATTGCCGCTGCCGGCGTCTTTTCCGCTCACGACTCACGCCTAACGCCTCACCTCTTTACTTCTTCCTCTGCTCCAGGACTTCCTTGACGAATTTCGTGATCGGTGCCTGATCCATCCATTCCGCCCGATCGACAAACGGGTAGCGGTTCTCATCGCCCTCCGGTCGGCGGTTGCCGCGTGGTACTTTGTCTTTGGGAATATCGATACGCAGCGAATCCGGCCCGTCATTGCCCTGCGTGAACAAGCGCTGGTAAGCGATCTGCCCTTCCCGTGAAAGAAGCCAGTTAAGCCCCAGCTTCGCGGCGTTGGGATGGGGCGCTCTGCTGATCAGCGCAACACCGCCGGAGCCACCGGTGATATACGTGCCTTCCTTCAATTGGTCAGGCTTGAACCAATCCACCGGCAACCCCTGCATTTGCATCAGATCCAAATCCATTCGTGAAACCGGGCCGAATATCGAAAGCGCAAACTTTCCTCCCGCCAGCCAGTCTCCCATCTGGCGAGTATCAGTGCTAATGACGACATCGGTTTCGAGAAGGATACGGCGGATGAACTCCGGGCCGAGGCTCTTGCTATGATAAAAAAACCGCAACGCGTCGCCGGATCCACCGAGCGTCGGATCATAAGCAACAATCTTTCCCTTCCACTTCGGGTTGAGCAGATCCCAATACGACTTGATCTCCGTGGGATTCACGAGTTTTGTATTGTACGCAACCACCATGCGATTCTCGCCATTAATATTGAGCAAGTACTGGTTTTCCGGATCGACGTAATGGAGCTTACCGCGCCACCATTTCGAGGTGTCGGTCACTTCGGGCAGAATCAATTGCGGCGGGATCGGATCGAGCGCCTTGGCCTTGTAAAATACGTTATAACCGGTGGTCATGCCGTTGACGTACAGATCTGCAACGTATTTTTCGGCGCGTCGCTCTGCCATCAGCCGCTTCGCTACATCGGCACCGCGGTTGAACACGCCGGTTATTTTTATCTCTGGATATTTCTTGTGAAGCTCGCCGAACAATCCTTCGAAATCAGGGCTGCCATAAAGCGTGAGTTGGCCTTCTTTTTTCGCGGCTTGAATGGTTTTCTCCCAGTCTGCTTTCCACGCCTCCGTCTGTGCCGCGAGCCCGCTACTTTTAAGAAAAGTAAAAACCAATGAAGCTATAGCGATCAGCATCCACACGCGCTTCATTTCTCCTCCTATTTGCTCGCGCTTTTTTGCTGTGCTTCTTTGATGATCTTGGTCACCGGACCCATATCGAGCCACTCCGGTCGACCGGAGTAAATGTATTTGACGCCCTTCATGCGTCGATAGGTCGGTGGAATCACGTCTGTGGAAATGTCTTCGCGCATCGATTGCCTGACATCGTGCTGTTGCGCGAACATCCTCTGGTAGGCATCTTGTCCTTCCCGTGAAAGAAGCCAGTTGATGGCGATTTTGGCCGCATTGGGATGCGGCGCGTTTTTGAACAGATTGACGCCGCCCTGGCTCGGGCCGACAAACGCGCCCTCTTTGAACTGACCCGGCTCGAAAAACTTCACCGGCAATCCCTGCTGGGCTGCGTCTTCGATATCCGTCACGAAAAACGCGATTTGGAACTTGCCGGCGCCCAGCCAGTCGATCATCTGCCGCTCGTCGCGTGAATAAGTAATTTCCATTTCGCCGAAAAATCGTCTGATGAATTCCGGCCCGAGATCCGGATTATTGTAGAGAAAGCGCAGCGAATGGGCGATGGTGCTGACCCGGCTCACGTCGTAGGCGACAATTTTACCCTTCCATTTCGGCCCGAGAAAATCCCAATAAGATTTGATCTCCTTGGGATTGACCGACTTGGTATTGTAAGCGTTCTCGCCGCCGTGAACATTGCCTTGAAATACGAAGATATATTTCCCGTCCGGGTCGGCGTAATGATGCTTGCCTTCCCACCAATTCGACTCGTCAGTGACTTCAGGAAGAATCAGCGCCGGGCGAATCGGTTCGAGAATATTCGCCTTGAGATAGACTTGAATAGGCGTGACGACGCCATCGATAAAAAGATCGACGAGATACTTTCCAGCGCGACGCTCGGTCATCACCCGCGCGCCATGCTCGCTCCCGCGCATGTTCGTCACGGCGTTGACCTTGATGTCGGAGTACTTCTTTTGAAAGATTTCGAAAACTCTTTCGTATCCTTGGCTGCCGTAGAATGTGATTTCGCCTTCTTTCTTGGCGGCACTCAGTGTTTGCTCCCATTCGGTCTGCCAGTTCGGCGCCTCCCCGGCATATACCGCGGTCGTCGCAACAAATACTGCCATCGTCACAAGCAATTTTAGATTTCCGATTTTATATTTTCGATTGTCGGATGCAGACAAAGGCCTATAAAATGCACGTCGATATCTCGTAATCGAAAATCTAAAATCTAAAATCCAAAATTGCTTCATACCGTAGTTCCTCAGTCCAGTTTCAGCACGTCCTTCCACTTCTCCAGCGTCTTGCGCCGCGTTTCCTCCGGGAAATAGCAAGTCTTTGCATACTGATCTTTCCAGTGATACGGCCGGCAGGCATTGACGATCGCGACGGAATTGGTGAAATTTCGCGCGGCTCGAGCGTCCGGCGCGATGCGCGGATCGAGCGGCGTGCTCCATGCTTCGTTGATGATATTGATTGCGCTCGCTGGATCGCAGCGGGTGGCCACGGCCCATAAAACATCATCGATGTTGGAAGGGTCGACGTCTTCATCGACGATGATGACAAAACGGCGATGATACCCGTAGGTCGAACCGAGCATCGCCATGGCAGCCCGCTTGGCGTGACCGCCGTATTTCTGATTGATGGAAATCACCGTGATATAGCGTGTCTGATATTCCCACACGCCTTGCACGTCTGTGACACCGGCTTTTTCCAGCGCGAGCCAAACATTCGCGGCGCTGAGCGCAACACCTTTTCCCGAGATGCCCGGCGGCATCCCAAGTATAATCGGATTGTTTCGATAGAAGACGTTTCTGACTTTAACCACGGGCTCATTGCGCGTGCCCGATGCGTAATAACCGGTCCACTCGCCGAATGGTCCTTCAGCGCGGCTGTCTTCTTTGGGCGGCACGATAAATCCTTCGACCGCCAACTCCGAAGTCGCGGGGATCGGCAGACCGGTTTCCGCGCCGCGAACAAATTTAATCGGCTCGCCGAACAACCATCCGGCGATTTCCAATTCGGAAACACCCCAGGGCTCGTACCAGCTCGCAACTTTCGCTAACACTGGATCTTGGCCGAAGCTGATCACGACTGGACAGGCTTTGCCCTGCAACCAGTATTTTTCCCGAATGAGACGTCCGTGCTTGCCCGGCGAAATCCAGATGCCCAGCGTATTGTGGTCGTGAACGCAAACGCGATACGTGCCGACATTGATCCAGTTCTCTTGCGGATCTTGCATGATGACCATGCAGCCCGTGCCGATATACCGCCCGCCGTCGTCTTCATGCCAACGGGGTGTGGGAAATTTGAGCAAATCGATGTCTTTTTCGACGTTCTCCGTAATTGCGCCATTGGAAACCTCTACCGGCTTCAATGGTTTTTGGCTGCCCAGCTTTTCTTTCCATGCACGAATAAGATCGAGACCGGTGAGTTTGGGATCCAAACCGAAGGCCAACGCCGTCGTCGCCGCCGAACAGACGGGATTGGTCACAACCCGGAACCCGTTTGGATATCCTTTGATGTTGTCGAACAATAAAACTTTCGGCTTGGTCGCGCGCGCCACGACTTCGGTAATCGCGCCGAGCTCCAAATCCCAATCCGCGCCGTTGATGACCCGCAACTCGCCGAGCTGCTCGACCGCATCGATATACCCGCGAAGGTCTTTATACGCTAGTGACGAAGTTGTAGACACATTCATTCCTCCTCTGAGCCTCCCTCGCCCGCTTGCGGGAGAGGGTGAGGGCATAAGAGTTCGAGCGCCCTCATCCTAACCTTCGCCAGTGAGACCTGTGTCGCTATTCACTTAAATGGCAATACTGTCATCTCGAGCACAGCGAGAGATCTTGATTTTAGCTAGCTCCAAAGAAAGATTTCTCGCCCTCGGCTCGACATGACAATTGGGACCAGGACTCATACAAAGGGAACAAATTCGGCGTTGTACCCCTAATTCTTACCGGCAGCTTTCAACGCTTCATTCACCGCGTCTAGGATCGGCTTCATCTCGATCCACTCCGGCCTTCCCGTGTCGAGGTATCTGACGCCGTCGAGACGGCGCGACTGAAACGGCACGTCATCTTTTGGAATATCGATCCGCAATGAATCCGCCGGGCTTTCGGCGTTCGCCTGGCTCCTTTGCAGCGCGATCTGCCCGCGCCGCGACAAAAGCCAATTGATGAAAACCTTTGCCGCGTTGGGATGAGGAGCCCGATCGACGAAAGACAGTGTGCCGAATTGCTGCACGAGACCGCCGCCTTCCTTGAACACGCGCGGCCCGAAAGTATCTACCGGCAAGCCCTGCTGCTTGAGCACATCGACATCACAGAAGAAACAGATGGAGAATTTTCCGGTCGCCAGCCAATCCGGTCCCTGACGGAAATCGCGAAACAGTGTCGCATCCATTTCGCCAAAGAGCTTGCGAATGAACGGCGGACCGAGATCTGAGTGATAATAGAAGAATCGCGTGTTACCTGCGCCGGGTCCCGCCTCTCGGATGTCACGTGCTTCGATTTTTCCCTTCCACTTGGAATTCAGCAGGTCCCAGTAAGACTTGAACTCTTTGATGTCGACCAGTTTAGAGTTGTAATTGACCGCGCCATATGTCGCGGAGCCGACGTAATTAAAAACGTACTGCGATTCCGGGTCCGAGTATTGATGCTTGTTAAGGTACCATTTCGTCTGATCGACGACTTCGGGCAAGATAAGCGCCGCCTTGATCGGCGCGAGTGCTTTGGCGGGATAAAATACTTGATAATTGGGATTGGCTCCGGAGCTTACGACGTCGGCCAAATATTTCTCGGCGCGACGCTCACTTAACAAGCGCTGACCGAGCTGATTTCCACGCGCAGTGACCGCGGTGAGCTTAATCTCGGGAAATTCCTTCTCGAAAAACGGCAGCACCGCCTCATAGCCGCTAATATAGACCGTGAGCTGCCCTTCCTTTTTAGCCGCCTCAACCACCCGCCACCAATCATTTCCCGACTTCGCTTCGGCGGCGGCGGCGTTAACCGAAGACCCGAGAACGCACGCGAGCAGCACCGCCACCCATTTTGGATCTCGGATTTTAGACTTTGGATTGTCGGAAAAAATACTCAGAGATACGATGGGCAGAATTTTCATTCCTTCCACTTGATCCAAAATCCAAAATCGAAATCTAAAATATTCGCTACTGCTTTCCCGCCGCCTTTAGCGCTTCGTTCATCACATCCAGGATCGGTTTCATGTCCTGCCATTCCGGCCGGCTGGTATCTAAATACTTCACATTATCAAAGCGCCGTTGCAGTACGGGCACATCGTCTTTGGGAATATCGATGCGCAGCGAGTCGACGGGGTTTTCCGTGGGCAGCATAATTTTTTGCAACGTCATTTGGCCCTTGCGCGACAGCAGCCAATTGATGAAAACCTTCGCTGCGTTCGGATGGGGTGCGCGGTTAACCAAGCCAAGGGTGCCAAATTGAGTGACTAAACCGGCGCCTTCCTTGAACACGCCCGGCCCGAAGGTATCGACGGGCAAGCCCTGCGCCTTGGAAACATCGGCTTCACAAAAAAAGCAAATCGCAGCCTTCCCCACCGCAAGCCAGTCGGTGCCCTGCCGATAGTCGCGAAACAAAGTCGTGTCCATCTCGCCGTATAGTTTTTTAATAAACGACGGCCCGACGTCCGGCAGATGATAGAATAGCCGCGCATTGCCGGAGCCGGTGCCAGCGATGCGGACGTCACGCGAGATGATTTTGCCTTTCCACTTCGGCGCAAGCAGGTCCCAATAGGATTTGAAATCTTTCGGATTGACCAAGTTCGTGTTGTAACTGATCGAACCGTAAGTCGCCGTACCGACGTAGTTGAGGATGTACTGATTCTCCGGATCGGAATAATGATGCTTGCCTTGATACCACTTAGAAGCGTCGGTGATCTCCGGCAGAAGAAATGCGGGCTTGATCGGGTCGAAAACCTTCGCTGGAAAGAGCTGCTGGTAAGTCGTCACGCCGCCGGCATTAACGACATCCGCCAAATATTTTTCCGCGCGCCGTTCGGCGAGAAGTTTCTGACCGACCTGAGATCCTCGGCCCGTCGTCGGCAGAACCTTGATATCCGGAAACTCTTTTTGAAATTCGGGAAGAATCTCTTCATAGCCGCTGATGTACACGGCGACTTGGCCTTCTTTTTTGGCGGCCTCGATGGTCTTCTCCCACTCGACTTGCCAAGCGGGCTTCGCTTGCGCGCCGGATGCATAGGTAATCGCGCACGATAAAAACAAAACGACCACGGCGCAGCTTTCGAAGAATTGCAGTAAGCGCTTCACAATAATCTCCACATTCGCCTGCTTCACATTCTGTCATCGCGAGCTTGGCCGAAAGACTCAGAATGACCTTTGCGCATGTTCACCGTTGCCGAACAACGTATGGCGACGAAGTACGGCTTGGATCGGGCGGCGATTTGAACGGGTTGAACGTTTAGAGCCGTTTGAACGGCAATTTAATCCGCCAGCGGCACCGTCATAAAGATGTGGGGCTCGGTGCCGAGCACGCGCGAGACATGTCCTTCGCCAGTGGTATCGTCCGCAAGCATCACATCCCCGGTTTTGAATGTTCGCTTCATGCCGTTGCTCGCTTCAATTTCCCAGGAACCGGAAAGGGTCACAAGAAATTGCCGGCGTGGTGCGGGATGGCGGTCAATCACGAGCCCGGCCGGAGCACAGCGAAACACTGCGCTGGTGGCCGGACGAGAGTCGGTGGTGAGCATCGGCTGATTGCCGCCGAAGTTGAGCTCGATTTCCTCGAAGTGGGATTTGCTATCCGTGCCCGTGTAGAGTCTGATAATCTTCATCGCTCCTCCTGGTGGAATTCGTTCTGATCAGAACGACGAGAGTTTACAGCGGCGTTTGCCGTCTATCCATGGCTCGACGCCATTTTTTGTCGGCGTCTTGGGCGAAGATCAGCGTCTTGTCGGCGGGTAGGACAAACCATGCGTTGCCTTTGATTTCCGCTTCAAGCTGTCCGGGCGCCCAGCCGGCATATCCCAGCATGATCAAAAACTGTTCGGGCCCTTTTTCCGATGCGATCGCCTCGATCATTTTTACATCCGCGGTCATGGCCAGCCCGTCCCTGACGCGCAGCGAACTCTCCAGCAACACGTCGTCGCTGTGCAGCACGAAACCTTGTAGGCCGCTCACGGGACCGCCGTAGTGCACGATGACCTCGCGCTTCGATGATAGCGGCTCCGCGCCGAAACCTTTGAGTAGATCGTCGATGGGCCCCTTGGCCAACGGCCGATTGATGACCAGTCCAAGCGTGCCTTCCGAATTGTCTTTCACGATGTAAATAACCGTCTCGCTAAAACGAGGGTCGCGCATTTCGTCGGTAGCAACCAAGAGCTGTCCGGCGAAACTTTGCTCGTCCGCAGCGCTCGGGAAGCAGCACGGCGTGAGCAAGTAAGCAACTAACGCGAGCCACGCCGCTGTTGTCGCGCGATACGATGCGCCAAGCCGCTTCATCGCTCTATTGACTGACTGTATGGATAAACGCCATTAGCCGCGAACCTGCGGTCCGGCAGTATCGATTGCAATGCGAATGATGACGCGCTTCTCGCGCGCCATTCTCTCATGAAATTCCGGCCAGCTCTTGTGCTCGCCATAGACCTGACGCTGGAGATAGACCAAAGTGTCGAGGGCATCCGGCAAGGAAATGATTTCGGCGCTGCCGTTGATCTGCACCCAGCCTTCGCCATGAAAGGAGCTGGTGATCGCGCACAGCGCGGCGCGCGAATCGCGCCGCAAATTATTGACCTTGTAAGCCGTCTCTCGACTGCTGATGACAGTTCTGCCCTGAGCATCAAGACCGACAGTCACCGGCGACATTTGCAGAGTGCCGTTTTTGCGCCGCGTCGCGAGAATCCCCCAGTGATGCTTGCGCAGAAACTCTCTGGCGTGGTCGATGTCTACCGGAGTGAATTCCGCCATGATCAGTTGCCTCTCCGAAGCATCATGAAATTTCGCTTTTTCGACACTAAAATAGCCGTCGAGCCATTTGCAAGAGCCGTCGCAGCTTAGATTGCTTGAGCATCTGTTTCTAACGTACTGGAACTAACATAATTTGAACAGTCACCGGGTGTCTTGCCGACATGCCGGTGAAAACCGGCAGGTCGAAGGGTTCGACAGCCTAAATTCCGGGTCGCACTAGCGATTGCCAGCTTGTCCCGGAATGACGTTTAAATTTTGCTGTGAACTTCAAATACATGACAGTAGAGTAAATCTCTTGCGCTGCGCTTGGAAATGGGATTTCAAAATTGCTTTAGACTCGAAGCCAAACTGTCACCCGCGAGTTCTGAACCTTGACCGCCTCAGACGGTTGCCCTATAAAGCAAACATGAATGAGGCACAAGCATGGCTATGACAGTTCCACAAATGCGGCTTCCGGAAGTGCTGCCGATTTTCCCGCTGACCGGAGTGATGTTGTTGCCAGGAACGGTCTTGCCGCTCCACATCTTCGAGCCACGCTATCGCGCGATGATCGAAGACGCGCTGGAGACCCACAGAATCTTCGGCATGATCCAGCCGGTTGCCCCGCAGGACGACAACCGCGGGCCGCAGCCGGGCGCGGACAAGTTGAGTCCCGATCTATATAAGGTCGGCTGCGCTGGCTATATCGAAAAATGCGAGAAGCTTCCCGACGGCAGATTTTTCGTTCAGCTCAAGGGCGTCAATCGCTTTCGTTTCAACGAAGAGTTGGAATTGCAGCGCGGTTATCGGCGCGTCAAAGCCCAGTATCAAGAATTTTCCGATGCCGGTGCAGAGCAAAACTGGCAGTGCGACCGGGCTGAGGTGTTATCGGCGCTGGCGAGCTACGGCAAAGCTCACGGACTGCAAGTGCGCCCGGAGCAAGCAGAAAAATTTTCTGATTTGGAACTCGTCAACCTTCTGGGTGTCTCGTTGCCCTTTCATCCCGCTGAAAAGCAGGCGCTCCTGGAAGCGCCCGGCCTCAAAGAGCGCGAACAGATGCTGATCAATCTACTGCAGCTTGGCGCCGCCCCACTGGATATGGGTGAACAGACTCCGCCCCGCACGCTGAACTAATCTTAATCAAGAATTTCGCGCGAGCGTGAAACGTTCGTTTTCCTCGCCGTTGTCAATCCCGCCAGAACCGAACAGCCCTCGGCTGTTCGCGTCACCCTTTTGCGCACGACCGTGAAAGTGCAGAGCAAAAGCCTCGAACCACAGTTGACTTTTTTGCTCGTACCGTGCGACTAACCACCCATGCAGCGCACGCAAGTGATTATTGTTCGACATGGCCAGACCGAATGGAATATTCGCGGGATTCGTCAAGGGCACCTCGATAGTGAGCTGACCGAGAAGGGAATTGTCCAGGCCAAGGCGTTGGCGCAGCGATTGGCACGGGAAAGTTTTGCGGCGCTCTACTGCAGCGATCTGGGGCGCGCCGTGCAAACTGCAAAAGAAATCGCCGAGGTGACCGGGCATCAAATCTGCACCGACGCGCGGCTACGCGAGCGGCATCTCGGAATTTTTCAAGGCTTGAGCGGCGAAGAGATCAGAACCAAGTACCCCGAAGAGTATAAGCTGCACCGTACGCTCGGGCCGAACTATGTCATTCCAGGCGGAGAGAGTGTGCGGCAGCAGGTCGAGCGAAACGTTATTTTTTTGAACCAGCTCGCGGCCAAGCACCAAGGTGAGCAAATTGTCATCGTGACGCACGGCGGGGTCGTCAGCGGTTTTTTTCGCCACACCCTTTCAATACCGCTCGAAGCGCCCAGACGATTCGAGTTCGTCAACGCGGGATTGAATGTTTTTTTCAATGAAGCGGGTGATTGGTTTCTTCTCACCTGGGGCGATGTGAGCCATTTGGCGCCGGGTGCGGCGAGCGAAGGCGACGATCCTTAGAACGCTGCTGAAAAAGGTCATCTGCTTCGTTGCGCTCGTCCGACTCACTCCACCACGTTATTCGGTGTTTTGTTGTCATACCGGCCCTTCGGCGCGCTCAGGGTAAACCCCAGCCGGTATCCAGATGTGTTTGAATTTCCTGGATTCCGGGTCGCGCTAGCTACGCCAGCTTGCCCGGAATGACAGCTGAAGTATGTTCAACTTGAACGCCAGACCCGAGACTCGAGACGCTAAACGAAAGCGCTTGAGCGTTTCTCCATTCTGACGGAAAAGCCCGGGCGTTTGATGAACACCTGGTTCGATTCTTTGCGTTGTGAAAGTTGCTCGATAATTTTGACCAGCGGCTGAGTGGCATCGAGATATTCGCGCGGCTTGCCGTGATCGGGCAGCGCTTTGACGTAATCTTCGCCGGCGAAATAGTACAATATCAAGTCCTCGTCCGAGAGATTCACGCCGTACTTCTGGCGCATTTCGTGCAGTGTCGGCTCCGGCTGCTCCCAATGCGTCCATTCCTTGGCGCGCGGCCGGCTGAGAATTTTGTCTCTTACGTTGGGATCCATCACTTCGACGGCTTCTTTGCCCCAGATGCCCAGCGCGTATTGGATATTTTGGTCGGGCACTTCCTTGTAGCGCTCGCCGACGATCACGTTGATCGCGGCCTGTGTGCCGACGAACTGCGAAAGCGGCGTGACCATAATCGGATAGCCGAAGTCGGCGCGCACGCGGGCAGCTTCCTCCAGCGCAGCTTCCATCTTGTGCTCCATGCCGACGATTTTGAGTTGATGGCGCATATTGGAGATCATGCCGCCGGGAACCTGGTGGCCGTAAAGCGACTGATCGAACTCCATTGGCCTACCGATGGGCAGTCCATCTTTTTTCGCCACAGCGTTGAAATGGTGCACCACCGACTCGAGCGGTTTCAAATCCACCTGCGGCGCGTAGCCGAGCGCTTTCAGGTTATTCGCGATGTTGAAAACCGACGGTTGCGACGAGCCGTTGGCGAGCGGCGGAATCGCCGTGTGTAGAATTCGCATTCCGAGCTTGACGCCTTCTAAATAATTGAGCGGGGCTTGACCGCTGTTGCAATGGGCATGGAATTCCACCGGAATATTGCCGGCGGCTTTGAGAACCACCGGGATGAGCGCGCGCGCGCGTTCGGGCGTTAGCAGGCCGCCGACATCCTTGAAACAAATGCGCCAGGGCTTGGCCGCAGCGGCTGCGCTCGCCTTACGGGCATAATATTCGTCGGTATGGCGCGGCGAAACGGAATAGATCAGATTGGCCACGGTATCCATGCCGTTCTTTTTCAAATCCTCGATCTCTTCTTTGAACGCGGTGTAATCGTTCCAGCAATTCGACGTGCGGGTCAATGTGAGGCCATAGGAAACCAGCCGCTCGACGAGAAGCTTGAGAATGCAGTGCGGCGTTTTCTCGAAGGCGCTGTGCATCCCGCCGTGATAACGCAAGCGCGTTTTCTTGATCCGCTGCGTGCCTTCTTTGAGCCAGTACCAGGGATTTTCTTTGTGCTCGCGAACATATTTCTTGAAAATAACGCTCAAGAAAAATTCCATCGACTCGAAACCGGCTTCATCCATGTGTGGCAGCGCCGGCAGCATGGCGCCGATTTTCATGTTCAGAGCCCAAAGGCTCTGGTTGCCGTCGCGCACAGTGGTATCGATGAAGCGAACTTCGTTGCTCATTTGCCCTCCGGTCAATTGGCCCAGATATCAATCTGTATAGACTCCTCCGCCATAGGTCAATAAATGTCGGTATGTTATGTTCGAACGGGATCCTTCACTTCGTTCAGGATGACAGTTTCGTGTATTTGTTACTCTGAGCGACGCGAGGAGTCTCGACGCAGCCTTAATCATGCAGCAAAACTCTGATGAACAGAGAAAGGAGTGTTGCCATGAAAAGTCATCGTAAAGAGCTCTGGTTCAACACGCCGACACGAGTTGCTTTCATCAACATCACGAAGCAGGTACAAGAGTGCATCGACGAAAGCAGCGTACGCGAAGGATTGGCGCTGGTTAACGCAATGCACATAACCGCGTCAGTTTTCATCAACGACGACGAGTCTGGTTTACATCATGACTATACCGTTTGGCTGGAGAAGCTCGCGCCGCACGAACCGCTCAAGCAGTATCGCCACAACGACACCGGCGAGGACAATGCCGACGCGCACATCAAGCGCCAAGTCATGGGACGTGAAGTGGTCGTTGCCATCACCGGCGGCAAGCTCGATTTCGGTCCGTGGGAACAGATTTTCTACGGCGAGTTCGACGGACGGCGCCGAAAGCGCGTGCTGGTAAAAATTATCGGCGAGTGAGGAAACTTTGGCGAGATTCTATCAAAGGCGCGATACGGAAGAGCATGGGCGCTCCGCTCCAATCCAGAGCCGTGCTATTTATCGGCCGCCATGTCCTCATTATCCGCACTGTGTCGGGTGTCCCTTAATCGATGTGCCGTATCCGGAGCAGCTGGCGCGCAAGCGTGCGATCGTCCTTGACTCATTTGCTCGTTACCCGTCCTTGGCTGCTGTTGAGATGCCGCGGGTAGCACCGGCGTCTGAGCGTCTCGGCTATCGCACGCGGGTCAAGCTCGTGGTCAGAAGAAATCGCGACCAAATTGCTTTGGGGCTCTACGTTCCCAACAGCCATCGCGTGATCGACATCTCCTCTTGTCCGGTTCACCCGCGGCCCGTCAATCAAACTGCGCAGTATCTCAAAAAGAAGATTCTCGAGCTCGGCATCATGCCGTACGACGAGCGCGATGACAGCGGCGATCTGCGTTACGTCGATTTTCGTTTTAGCGCTGCGCGTCAGGAATTGAGCGTGACACTGGTGACGCGGCATAGTCCGTTTCCTGCCGGCGTCCAGTTGGCGCGGTCATTGATGAAACGCTTTCCCTTCGTCACAGGCGTCAATCAAAACGTCAACGAAGCACGCGGCAACGTGATCTGGGGACCGGCTTTCCACACACTCGCCGGCCGCGAAACGCTGATGGATCGGGTCGGCGATGTAAAGCTAGTTTTTCCGCCGGGCGTGTTTTCTCAGGCGAATCCTTCGACGGCGCGAAAACTCTACGAAACCGTAACTAAGTTTGCCGATTTAATCGGGAGCGAAACCGTCCTCGATCTTTATTGTGGCGTTGGTCCGATTTCGCTGTATCTCGCTTCAACGGCGCGCCAGGTTTGGAGTGTCGACGATAGTGAGCTCGCGGTCAACACCGCGAAACAGAATGCTCGGCGCAACGGGCGCGGCAATTGTCGATTCCTCGCTGGAGATGTCGGTTCAATGGCGACGAAACTGAAGAACGATCTCGGCCATATCGATCTGATCGTCCTCAACCCACCTCGCAAAGGCGTGCAGCCGGCGGCGATGAAAGTAATCGTTGAATTCGGCGCGCCCAAACTCATTTACGTTTCATGCGAGCCAACGACCCTCGCGCGTGATTTGGATCGGCTGATCAATGCAGGCTATCTAATCGAGCGCCTGGCTCTTTTCGATATGTTTCCGCAGACCGAGCAGGTGGAAAGCGTGGCGCTCCTCACCAAACGTGCGGTCTAGCGTCTCGGGTCTCGTATCTCGAGTTCCGTAAAAACCTGGAAGCGGTTGCATGGATAACAATGTCTAGTGTTCGGCGTCTAGCGTGTAGGGGCGATCCGGCCGGTCGCCCGACCTAATCCGACCGATAGTGCCACAACTGGGGAATCGCCCAGCAGGTGCCGACGATGGTCAGGGTACACAAAAGGCAACCGACCAAGGCCGCATTGGGCGCGCCCAGAAGCGCCGCGCCGGCGCCGGCGATGACTGCGCCGGTAGCATTGGTGGTTTGAGCAAAGACCGTTAGAAAGCTCGTCGCCCGTCCGCGCATGTCATCGGGAGCGAGAATTTGCACCACTGTCCGCCGGATCGCCACACTGATGGCGTCGTTGAAGCCCAAAGCCCCGACTGCAACAAGTCCCATCCAGAATGTTTGTGACAACCCGAGAAGCCCCAGGCTCAGAGCAAATAGCAACGTAACAATAATCGAAAGCGCGCCTTTGCGCTTGATATCTCCCGCCGCAAGCAAGAGGCCCGAACCGACCAGTGCGCCAATGGCCGGTGCCGCATAGAGCATACCGAGACCGCGCGCCCCGACTTTAAACACGACATCGGCAAAAATCGGCAGGATCGGACGAAAAAAACCAAACAGCACAGCGAAAAAATCGAGCAGAAACAAAGAGAGAATAATTCGCGTGTGCCAGAGAAATTCGAACCCTTCGATCAAACTCCGCCAGCTGATTTGTCGGCGCTGGCCTTGCGGCTGGCCGGAGGCATGGATTAGCAGCGCCGAGATCACCGAAGGCACCAACAGGGCGGCATCGGTGAAGTAGGAAGCTTGGACGCCAAAAAGATCGATGACGAATCCGGCGATCACGGGCGCGATCAATTGTGTGCTTTGCATCATCAAGGTCGCCGTCGTGACGGCGTTCAGAAGCAATCGTTGCGGCACAAGACCCGGAATGATCGCCTGGCGCGAAGGTCCGCCGAGAACTTGCAGGGACGAGGCGACGATGTTGAGGGCGTTGATTTGCCAGACCTGCACGGCGCCCGTAGTGGTCAAGAGCCCGAGCGCCACGCCGGGCAGAATGTTTAGCGTATGAGTGATGGCGATCAGCTTCTTGCGGTTCAACGTATCGGCGAGAACACCACCGAACAGGCCGAAGATGATGAATGGCAAAGCCTGAAAAAATCCGGCCAGGCCGAGCTGCACCGAAGAACCGGACAGTTGGTAAACCTGGTAGAGGCTCGCGACGTTGCGCATATTGTTCGATGTGTTGGCGCAGAGAATCGTGATGAAAATGCGCCGGTAATCGCGGATCAGGAGCGACGACCACGGGCGAATCGAAGTGGCCGGGTGCGACTCGGGAAGGAAAGTCTCTTGAAGAGATGACACTCGGGAATGAAGTCCTTGCAAGATCGGGCAGCCCTCCAATCTAATGGTTCGAACCATGCGCGTCAAATCGTATTGACCTCGCCGCGCCCGCGCTCTAGTATCCCGGGAAATGCACTGAGAGGTTTCTATGTACATCGACGGTGACACTCACTATTGGCCGGTGCGGTTTCTCGATCGGGTAAAACATTCGGGCCGCGGCCATATCGAATTCACAAAGGGCGCCGGCGAGATGATTCGCTATGGCGAAAAATTTCCTGGAGATGCGGCGACTTATTATCGCGATGGCAAGAAGGTCCATTCGTTCAGCGAGACGCGCTGGAATCTCGACATGCACCAGGACGTCATGGTGCGCGAGGGATTCGATTATCAAGTCGTGATTGCCGACAACCGCCCGCTGATCTATGAGATCGACCACGATCTCGGCGTCGAGATGGCGCGCGCCTATAACGACACGGTGGCTGAAGACATCAGCGGCAGAGATCGCTTCATCGGCACCGCGTGGGTTTTTCTCCCCGATGTGCCCGAAGCGATTCGTGAGCTTCGTCGCGCCGTGAAAGAGCTCGGATTTAAGGGCGTCAAGCTGATGGGCGGCCATGAAAACTGCGACCTCGATGCCGAGGTGCTGTGGCCGTTTTATGAAGAAGTATGCAAGCTCGATGTGCCGATCCTCGTTCATCCGGGTACGCGTATTTACGAGGCGCAGGATTGCCATCCCTGGCTGGTGGGCAGCGACCGCTATGACGGTTTCAAGATGCTTGCCACGGCGTTGGGATTTCCGCTGACTTATATGGTGAGCGCAGCGCGCCTGATCATGAGCGGAGTTTTTGACCGCTTCCCGACTTTACGGATCGCTGTTTTCGAGGGTGGTGTCGGTTGGGTGCCGTGGCTGATGCGCACGCTCAATCATCACACCCTTGGGGAATCTCCAGGCACGACCTCGGTGAACGATTTTTTCCGCAAGCGCGACAAGTTAAAGAAAGCCCCAAGTGAATACTTCGATCAAATCTACGTTGCGGCGATCGCGTGGGAAGATTACTTGCCACAGATCGTCGAGATGTGGCCCAATCACAACGTCATCATCGGCAGCGACTTCGACCACGGCGACGCAATTTCCACTTGGCCGAACACCATCGCTCCGATCAAGGCTATGAATGGTATCTCGGAGGACGACAAGGAAAAAATTCTCGGCGGAAATGCGATGCGGCTGTTTGGGATGAAGGGCTAACAGGAGGAATTATGTATCGGCGACCTGAAACGAAAGCGGCGGAAGAGAAGGTCTATAAGCAAAAACAAATTGGCGAATTCATGACCACCTGGAAGGATTTTCCGAGGCCCGGTTTGGCTGGTTGGGCGGAACGCCAGAAGGCCGGTTTGATGGGAACGGCGAAGAGCACCCATTACACGCCGCGCTTTCGTCCCTTCGACATGCTCAGCACCCCCAATCAGTCCTTGGTCACACTCGAGAACGAATATCACCGCATCGGCGTCGAAAGCGTCGTGGGCGTGCAGGACAGCTTTCACCGCTATGTTGATTCCGACATGGTTTACTTCCAATTTTGCGGCAACAGCACCGTCGAAACCGAGTTCGGCGTTTACGAGACGGAGCCCGGCGAAGTGATGCTGGTTCCGGGCGGCATCGCCCATCGCTCCATCGGACGCAACGACAGCCTGCGCTACTTCTGCCAAAGCCATGAGGCGGTGGACTATGTCATGAACGAGGACCAGTACACGAGTGAAACCAGTTTCGAGGTCAAGCGCATCGGCGGTCCCAATTGGACAGCGCCGCGCGGCGCGGATCAGCAGGCTAAGGGACCCGTGCTCGAGAAAATGCATTTCTGGGACGATAGGCCGGACGATCAGACGTTGGTGGAGCGCGATTACGAATCGCTCGTCGGCATCGCCGGAGTAGGGCGTGGCAAACCGGGAAGTCTCGTGCGCAAGTTACGCGCCTTCGATCATTTTACGGCGATTGTCGGCAAAGGACGCGAAGACGCTGGCACCCAGCCGCTGATGGAATCGGCCAATATGCGCATTCGCACTTACAACATGCAGGATGAGCAGTTCGCTTTTCATCGGGCGCTGCGGAGCGAGGAAGTGCGGATTCAGTTTCGCGGCGACGCGCTCGACCTCTCGGAGTTCGAGAACGTCGAAGTTTTCCCTGGCGAAGTCACCATCATTCCGTTGGGAATTTCGCACAGCGTCATCAGCATCCCACCGGAAGACGAAAATTTCCTGCGCCTCAACTTCTACAGCAAAGTGCGTTGGCGCGTCCCGATCGATCCGAGCAAGCACTGTTTCGAGAGCAGGTTCGAGATCAAAACCACCGTGCACAAGCGGGCCGAGTGGAGAGAGAAACTCGCGGCGGCACGGTGACTGCCGATGAACACTGCGGCCAATCACCGTCGCGGCGGCGCCGTTCAGTCTATCCTCCCATCGGCGGCATCTTTGGAAATTTGGCCAGCGCCGGGTTCATGTGATCCCAAGGTTGGGCGCTGGATGTAAAGATGTCCAAGGTCGGCTTGTATAGGCTCGGGTCATCGAGGCTCCCGGCCGTGATCATGGCGAGGTCCGGCGCGCCGGTGGTCTTTCCGAATAGACTTGCACCGCACTCCGGGCAAAAGCCACGGCTCAGCATATTACCGCTCTCTGCTTTAGCCTCGTAATACTTGACGCCACCCGTGATCTTTAGCGCTCCGGCGGGCAATCCGATATCAGGCTCATACGCGCCCCCGCTTGATCTCTGGCAATCGCGGCAGTGGCAATTGCCCATAAAGATCGGCTCGGCGGAACATTCATAGCGAACCCGACCGCAAAGACAGCCTCCGGTAAATGTCGTAGTCATGGTTTTATCCTCGCTTGTTTCTGATTATCAATTCACTCATTACCGCCAATAGATCGACAAATCGACATCGGCGCTCGAATTTTTTCGCAGACTTCTCGCGAGTCATTGCCAAATTCAGGTAAGCTTGTATAGATCGAACGTTCGTGGCTGGTCCAACTTACGAATTTGTATAGACTCAATTTTCAAGAAACGTCACGCATCTGATTTGACTACGTCTTTTATATGGAAGCGGATTTTAGATCTCTACTCTTGGCTGCCGTCACTTCGATCGCGATGCTCGTTCAGTTGCCGCTTGCCCTGTCTCAGGAGAAAGAGCGAAGCGCGACTGTCGGTTCGGGTGAAACAGTGCGCATCTGGTTTGGCGCCAACTACGGGCGACGTTGTGCTACCGCCGGACCGCCAATTTTTAATTTGATCTCGAAACCATCTCTCGGCGAGGTATCAACAGAGTTGGCGGACTACACCGTGCCAACTGGACAGAACTGCGCAGGTAGAACTTACACGGGTCTTCGAATTTGGTACAAAGCCGGATCGATCGTCGGAACCGACACGTTCAAGTACACCATCGAGTTTCCCCACGAGCCGTCAAATCCAACGCCGTCGAAAGGTCCACAACCCGTTAGTGTCACCGTTGTGGTTCAATGAGGGCGATCACACCGGGAACGGCGCGCGAGATGATGACGCACGCGACGCTCATGATTACTCCATGACGATTCCGTTTCGGCCGCGCTGGTATTTTTTCGTCGCGCTCGTCTCGATTACCTTCATCGGACCGCTGTCGATTCATCTATTCATCCCGGCCATGCCCGCGGTCAAGGACGAATTTGGCGTCTCGACGGGAATAGCGCAGCTCACGCTATCGCTTGGAATGCTGGCGATGGCTTTCTTCACGGTGGCCTATGGTGGCTTGTCCGACCGCTACGGTCGCAAGCGCGTGCTTTTGGGTGGCCTGGTCTTGTTCACCTGCGGCGCAGCCAGCTGCATGGCCGCCGCCAATCTGCCGATGTTGCTGGCGGGGCGCATACTACAGGGAGCGGGAGCAGGCTGCGGCGTCGTGCTGGCGCGCGCTATCGCCCGCGACGTCTACGGCCAGGACCGCGTTGCGCAAGTAATCGCCTATCTCACCGCCGCGTATGTGCTGGGACCGATGTTTGCCCCGCCGATCGGCGGCCAGTTGACGACGCTGTTCGGCTGGCGCGCGCTGTTCGTGTTGGCGTCCGCGGTCGGGCTGCTGGTGATTTTCGCTGTAGCCTTCGCGGTGCCGGAAACCCGCGCACGCAATATCGGCGTGCCGCGCAGCATATTTGCCGGATACAAATGGCTGTTGCGGCGGCCGCGCTTCGTCGGTTTCATGTTACAGCCGGGAATGATGTCGGCGGCGTTCTACACCCAGGCGACCGCGGCATCATTCCTCGCTGCAGAGCAGCTCGGCGCCGATGCCGCCAAGATCGGCGTCTGGTTCTTCGCCTTCCCGGCCGGTTTTATGGCTGGCAGTTTCATCTCGGGCCGCATCGGTGCGAGGCGTTCGATCGAATTCATGACCATCCTCGGCGGCGTGGTTGGAGTCGTCAATGGGGCGCTGCTCGCGGGTTGGCTTTATTTCGGCGGGGTGTCGATGGCTGCGCTCTACATCCCGGGATTCTTCGTCAGCCTCGCTCAGGGCCTATCGATGCCTTACGCTCAAGCCGGCGCAATGGCGGTGGACACCGAGCTTGCCGGCTCGGCCTCCGGTGCGGTGGTGTTCTCGCAGTTGTTCTGGCCTGCTGCACTGCAGGAGCTTACGGGGCTGCTCGCGGACGGAACGTGGGTGCCGATGGCGGCAGTGCAATTTGCCGCAGTGACGATAGCGCTGCTCGCCGGTTGGGTGGCGGCGCGAGCCGATATCTAGTGTTCGAAGACACGAAAATTTTCAATCAGTCATTCAATTCAGGAGGGCGCCGATGACGACATGGACGAAGGATGAGCTCGACAAAATCGCAGCAGCAGACGAACTGCAAATCGCGTCACTGCGACCCGACGCCACTCTGGCCAAACCGGTGACCATTTGGGTCGTCCGTATCGGCGACGATCTCTACATCCGCTCCTACAAGGGACGCGGTGGCTCCTGGTTCCGCGCCGCCCAGGCGCACCACGCAGGTCGTATTCGGGCGGGCGGAGTCGAGAAGGAGGTCACGTTTGTGGATGAAACCGACCCAGGCATCAATGACGAGATCGACGCCGCCTACCGTACGAAGTACCGTGGCTACAGCGCACAGTATGTCGATCCGATGGTGGCCGCTGAGGCGCGAGGCACGAGCATTAAGCTTGTGCCTCGCTGAACACGCGGACCAGTCGGTGAACTCGACGTTTTGGAAACTCGCGAGATCGGTACTGAATTAGAGAACGAAGTGAAACTCTGCGCCGCAAAATTGGGTAGTGGTTCAGTTTGAGATTCTTCGTC
>Ga0207645_10000504_pt1 | contig 32338 bp, 28 predicted proteins | sample KBSM53metaG_FD_184331 | JGI IMG/M metagenome (GOLD analysis project Ga0207645, IMG submission 184331) | Miscanthus rhizosphere microbial communities from Kellogg Biological Station, Michigan, USA - KBS M5-3 metaG (SPAdes) (version 2) | ecosystem: Host-associated > Plants > Roots > Rhizosphere >...
AGGGCCGAATTTTGTTTTGGATCGCGGATGGCACCGGTCACGGAGCCGCGGCTGCGCTGCTTACCACTCTGGCGAAACTCCTTTTTCATCATGGCAGCGTAGAACACAACACGCCAGCCAGGATCATGGAAGCCGTGAATCATGACTTCCGCAGCATTTTTGGCGCGCGATCTTTCATGACGGCGATGTGCGTTGCCGTTGACCCCGAGAGCGGACGCGCGAGCGTGGTGGGGGCGGGTCACCCGCCGCTCCTGATCGTACGCCACGACAGCGCGACTGAGTCGATCGCGTCGATCGCGCCTCCATTGGGTTTGCTCGAACATCCAGAATTTACCGAGACCCCTCTCGACTTGGAATCGGGGGATGCTTTTCTCCTCTATACGGATGGTCTATTTGGCTGGAGCAAAGGCGCCCGGCGCCGCCTCACGCCAAAAAGCTTGGAGAAAATGCTCGATCACTCCGCAGCCAGCGCCGAAGCGCTACTTAAAGGAGTATTGGACCGGGCAGCTCCAGATGAAGCCAGGGATGGTTCGCCGGATGATGTGGCGGCGCTCGCGGTACGGCGGGTGGCCTAGCAAAAAAATTTTTGTTTCATTAAAATTAGTGTTGCCCTCGCGCGAGCGAAACGATAATCAGCGTCTATGCCGAAAACCAAAAAGAAAACTTCCAAACGCAAACCCAATCCCGCCTTCATGAGACCGGTCCAACCCGACGATAAGCTTGCTGCCATCGTTGGGTCGCAGCCGCTACCACGTTCCGAGCTTACGAAAAAGCTTTGGAACTACATCAAGAAGCACGGTTGCCAGGATAAAAAGAAAAGAACCATGATTAACGCGGATGACTCACTCAGGCCGGTATTCAACGGTAAGAGCCAGGTGAGTATGTTCGAGATGACCAAGCTCGTCTCGAAGCATCTGCGCTAGATCTTTGATCCGTTTATAGCCCGGCGTTCGTTCGCCGGGCTATCTCCGGACACAGCGAGATTATTCCCGCACCGGCGGTGCGCTGTACCGTTCTTGCGCCCAGCCGCAATCCAGTCGAAGATGGCGATGTGAAAAAACATCGTTCAATTCTCTTCGCCGTTGCGGCTTGTCTTTTTCTCTTCGCGCTTTTCGCCCGCGCCGAATCTGGGTGGGTGAACGATTACAAGAAAGCGCGGCAAGAGGCGACGGCTAACCACAAATTCCTCCTCCTCGATTTTACCGGATCGGACTGGTGCGGCTGGTGCAGGAAGTTCGACAAGGAGATTTGGTCCCAGCCTCAGTTTAAGGATTACGCGCGTGAGAATCTTGTGCTTGTGGAGGTGGACTTCCCGCGCGCCAAACCGCAAAGCGTCGAGTTGAGAAAGCAAAATCAAGAGCTTGCGCAGCAGTACGAAGTCCAAGGATTTCCCACTATCGTCGTGCTCAATGGCAACGGAGAGAAAGTTTGGCAGTACGACGGCTACTTCCCCGGCGGGCCGGACGCGTTCATCGCTGAACTAGAGAAATTACGCAAAGGCTGAGCGCGTTTCGAATTTTTGCGGCAACGTAACAATCCAATGCAATTTCGTTAGTCCGGCGTCCTCGACAGCTGCGTCTTGCGTAACCGCCGGCCCCTGCTAAATACACACCAATTCGCCACGTTATCGTTCATGCTTGTTTCGCGGTTGCTGCTCTTTTGCTTTGCGGGACTGATTGCAGCGCTTCAGCTTCGAGCAGAGCCAAAGGTCACAACACAAGCCGGGGATGACAATCCCAAGAGCGCGGCGGAGCCGAGTATCACTTTCAACTCAGTCCACGTTGATGGGCCTTACATCGCAATGACATTTGATGATGGGCCAAGCGCGACGCTCACTCCAAAACTGCTTGATTTACTAGCAGCGCATCATATCAAGGCAACATTCTTTGTCATCGGCGAAAACGTCGCCGAACATCCTGAAATCGTCGCGCGGGCTGCGCAGGAAGGCCACGAGATTGCGAATCACAGTTGGTCACATCCGAACTTTGGCAAGATGTCGGACGAGGGCGTTCGTAGCCAATTACAGCGGACCGATGATGCAATCAAAAGCGCAACCGGTAAGCGTCCCACATTAATGCGGCCACCGTACGGGTCGATCACGGCACGCGAGAAACGTTGGATCCATGATGAATTTGGATATCAAATCATTCTTTGGGACGTAGATCCCTACGACTGGAAGCGACCCGGCCCGGCTGTGGTTCGTAATCGCATTCTTAAAGAGACTCGGCCTGGTTCGATTGTGTTGTCTCACGATATTCACCCGGGAACAATCGAAGCCATGCCTTCTACTTTCGATGCCCTCGAGGCGAAAGGATTCAAATTCGTCACTGTGTCGGAGCTAATTCGCGCGGCGGCAATCCAACCCTCCCGGACACCGCCGGCAACTTCCACAAGCGGTAGGGCAGCGACTATTCCCTTGTCATCACCGTCTCCGCTTCCGGGATCTTCGCCCGGCGGCTAGGTCAAGGTGGAATGAGTCGTCATTCCTAAGGCGGGGAAAGGGAATTAAACAGGGTATATCTCCGACCCGACGGCCGGGATAAAATAAACGAATTCCTCTCGGGCCCTCGTAAAGAAGGCTATTTTCGTGCAGCTCCCGAGAATCGTTCGGCGAGACGTTGTTCGGTTTGGCGGCGCGCGATGACGAACTGATTATTTTCTCCGTAACTTCGCCACGGACCCGGCGGTACATCACGCACTTCGACAAATTGCCAATCCGTCACGTCCGTCGGAGCCAGGCCGAGGTAATCGCGAACCGCCGGAGAAACATCCAAACCAGCCCCATGGTTCAGATTGGGTTTCGGTCGTTCATTCTGGAACACGTACTGGAAATGATCGGTGCGAAATGGGCCGCAATCCTCCCATTGCGCATAACAAGTGCGATTGCCTTTCCGTATTGCGATCCAGCGACCTTTGCACACTGATTGACCCGGCCCCGTGTAGGCTTGCTTGAACCAGGGAATCACCAGTGGCGCTTCTGGTTTAAACTGCCCATGGGAGACGTCGTTGTAAGGCAGCGCACAGTAAAATGGATTTTGACGGGGAATGAAAGCTACCGGGATATAATTGCGCCGCGCCGACGAGTCAGGAGTGTCAAAGCCGCCATAATTGCTCGTCCAATTCGCGTCCCACGAACTCCTGTGGTTGGGCACCGGATTGTTGCCTCCGGCTTGTTCTCCAATCCAAAAGACCGTTGTCACAATATTCGCTTTCCAAGGGAAACGTTGCGTCGCAGGGCGCGAGCTTGTCGGGACAAAAACTTGCGGCTCTACTTTAAGCAACGCCTGCTCCCGGAGCCTCATTGCATATTTGGCAAAATCCGCCGCCGTCGCGTATGGCGAAGTGGATTGCTCGTCGGCATGAATCACGCCAGCAATTGTTAGACTGAAACAGGCCGCTAAAAGTCGCTTCATCTTGGAAGTTGCCGCCACCTCTTATCCGATGACTCGGCTTTAGGCAAGGCAAATTTTGAGGGCAACGGTCGCCACAAATTGCGATGAGACCGACACTCAACCGCGGCTCAGCACTGTCTCGTGTCTGAATTGTCGGTCTTTGGGCTCGGGATAATCCAGCGTGTAATGCAAGCCACGGCTCTCTTTTCGGCTCAACGCCGAATCGACGATTAAGGCTGCCACCGTTGCGAGATTACGCAGCTCCAAAAGGTCCACGGACACTTTGAAATTCCAATAAAACTCATGGATTTCGCGTTGAAGATTGCGCAGCCGCGCGCTGGCCCGCTGCAGCCGCTTTTCAGTCCGGACAATCCCTACGTAATCCCACATCAGCCGTCTGATTTCGTCCCAATTATGATAAATCACGACCATTTCATCGACGTCCTGCACGTTTCCCGATTTCCATTCCGGTAACGCAATTTCTTGTTTTGAACTCAGTCGCGAGCCCACGCAGGCCGCTGCCGCGCGATGCGCCATTACCAAGCCTTCCAGGAGCGAGTTGCTCGCGAGACGATTTGCTCCGTGTAATCCGGTACACGCAACCTCGCCAATCGCATACAACCCTCGCAAACTTGTCGCACCATCTACATCCGCCTTCACTCCGCCGCACTGATAGTGCGCGGCCGGCACAACCGGAATCGGCTGTTTCGGCATGTCGATTCCGAATCGCAGGCACGTTTCATAAATGTGCGGGAAACGCTCCCGAATGAATTCCGGCGACTTATGTGTGATATCCAGAAACACGCATTTCGCGCCTGAGCGTTTGATCTCCGCATCGATCGCACGCGCCACGATGTCGCGCGGTGCGAGTGAGCCGCGCGCGTCGTAGCGCTTCATGAAATCTTCGCCTCGATTGTTGCGCAAGACTCCACCCTCCCCACGCACAGCTTCCGAAATCAGAAATGATTTCGCCTGAGGATGAAAAAGGCACGTGGGATGAAATTGAATGAACTCCATGTTTGCGATCTGGGCTCCCGCTCGCCAGGCCATCGCCACGCCATCTCCGGTCGCGATATCAGGATTACTCGTGTACAAGTAAACTTTTCCGCAACCGCCGGTCGCAAGCACGACCCGGCCCGACCGGACCGTTTCTACTTCTCCGCTCTTTTCGTCCAGGACATAGGCGCCCAGACACCGATCTCCTGCGGCAAACCCCAGCTTGGCAGCTGTGATCAAATCAACCGCCATGTGATTTTCTAACAGCTCGACCTGCGGCCGGCGGCCGATCTCGCGCAGCAAAGTCTCCTCAATCTCCTTCCCAGTCACGTCTCGCACATGCAGGACACGGCGCTTCGAGTGACCGCCCTCTCTGCCCAGATCAAGCTCGCGATGTCCTGAGACTTCGCGCTCATCAAAGTGCAATCCCAGTTCGATCAGCTCGCCGATACGCTCTGGAGCTTCGGTAACCATGGCGCGGACCACCGCCTCGTCGCAAAGTCCGGCTCCTGCCTCGATCGTGTCGCGCACATGCAGCTCGAATGAATCTTCGTCGCTGGTGACACACGCGATTCCCCCCTGCGCCCAAGCCGTATTCGTATCGGCGCCTTTGCGTTTTGTGACTACCGCAACTGAACCATATGTCGCCGCCTTCAGTGCAAAGCTAAGACCGGCTATGCCGCTGCCGATGACAACGAAATCGTATTTCTTCACGCGAGCAGAATGTTGTCGATCAAACGAGTTTTGCCGAAGAAAACTGCAACGGCCACCAGCGAATTTTGCCTAACGACTTCAATCGGCTGCAAGGTTTGCGCGTCCACAAGCTCGACATAATCAATCCGGGCGAGCGGCGCCTGCCCAATCGTCTCGCGAACTGCGGAGGTAAGTCGCGCAGCCGATGTTTCGCCAGTGCCTGCCATATTAGCTCCTTTTAACAGGGCTTTTCGCAAAATCGTTGCCTGTTTTCGCTCCTCGGCGATCAAGTACTGATTGCGCGAACTGCAGGCCAGCCCGTCCTCTTCGCGCACCGTTGGCACAGCAATAATGTCGATCTTAAAATTGAGGTCGCGTACCATTCGTCGAACGATGGCGAGCTGCTGAAAATCTTTTTCGCCAAACACCGCCGTGTCCGGCACAACAATATTAAAAAGCTTCGCGACCACCGTGCACACGCCGCGGAAATGTCCGGGCCGCGATTTGCCCTCGAGCACTTTCGACAACGAACCTTCCTCCACGTAAGTCGAGCGGTCCTTAAAATACAGCTCCTCACCCGCTGGTCGGAACAAAAGGTTAACACCCGCGTTTCGGCAAAATTCTTCATCGGTTTTTTCCGGACGAGGATACTGTTCGTAATCGCTACCCGGCTCAAACTGAAGGGGGTTCACAAAAATGCTCACCGCCACTTCGCCATGTTTTCCGGCATGCTGACGCGCGATTCGAATCAATTCCAAGTGCGCTTTGTGCAGGGCTCCCATCGTGGGCACGAGCACGCTCGGTTTTGAGCGCGGTCGCGATTGAGCCTCCGCGATCGTGGTCGCAATTTCCACGTCCCGATTATCACTCAATCGCCTGGCGCGCGCGAATTTTCGACTTCACTTCAAAGGACAAGGATCAATAAGCCAGTAATCATCAGCGCAAGCATCCAGAAGATGTCGACGTTGAACCAGGCGTGGCGCAGGATGCCGACCCCGAATCTTTCGTAAACCAAGATTGCGACGAGACCGGTTGCCAGAAGATAGCCCAAAGTGTGGACTGCAACTGAACTCGCCAGCAGAGAAGGCGTGTTGAAGTTGGCGAATTCTAGACCGTGGCCCGCGTGCGTGTGCCCAGTCATTGCCCACTCTGCTGCAGGCGCCTGAGGAGGTGAGCTAAGAAATAACGGAATTAGCATCAAACCCGCGCCATGGGCTGATGCCATCACAAATGACCAGAGAGTCAAATCGCGAAAACCCACTCGCATGCCTACCCAATTTGGATGACGGGAGCGGAAGAGACGATACAAACCAAAAGCAAACAGGATCGCTGCGGCGGCAATTTTTAGAGCGCGATGTGGCAGGCTAACGCGGGCCAGCAGAACTGCGGCGATGATAATCCCAATGGACAGCGCGTGCCCGAGAGCGATTGGTGGCAGCGCACGCAGGACTGCGGCGCGCTTCTGTTCCTGCAAGCCAAGTCCAACAGCGAACAACCAGCCCATGGCTGGATTGATCCCGTGAAAAGCGCCGAGCCCGAACAGGGTCAGCCACGCCCAGAGCCCGCTCACGGAAAACAGAATGAATCGCTCGAGGAATCGCCTCCTTCGAGACGAACTTGATGAACCCGGTAATCGCTGCTTTCCAAGAAAAAGTTTTCGTCAAACGCGATGCCGCCGTCGCGGCCGGCGTCAAGTTTGACCATCCAACTGCCGACGCCGTCAGGATAGAATTGCTCGTCCCACGCGGCGTAAAGTGAATTTGTGAAATAGATCCGTTTACCGTCGCGGCTTACTTCTACCATTTGCGGTCCGCCAGCCAGCGGCTGCTTCGGATTCCTTGGGTGCGCCGTGCGGTTGGCAATCCCGCCAATCCGCACCGAGCCAGTCTTTTTCGGACTGAAGGGATCGGACACATCGTACTGCAAAAACTCCCCTGTCCCCCAGCAGGATACGTAGAGGAATTTGTCATCGAGCGACAAATTGATGTCCGACACTAGCGGAGGCACCGCTTTAAAATCCTTTAGCATCGGCGGCAGCTTTTCTGGGTCGGCGGGTTCGGCTGGAATCTCGATGACCTTCTTTAAATCCCACGCCCCGTTGTCGCGATGCCAGAGCCAGACTGACGCCGACAAATCCTTAAGCGAAACGACGACGCCCACGAAACCGTATGCTTTCGTCGGATTGTGTGCGGGACGCATCTCGAGAACCATTTGCTGTTCGTTGCCCAAATCCAATGCCTGCAAATGGCGGCGCCGGCGCAGATCCCAAATGTGCATTTGATGACCGTACTTGCCGCCGAGGAGCAGGTCGGGTTGCAGTCCGCTTTCAATCATGTTCGGCGTGCCCCATTCACTGCTCAGCAACGTATCGAAACCGAGATGCCACCAAAAATCGTATTGGAAAAATTGTGGGCCCCGGTTCATCTCCCACTGACCCAGGATCTCGAACGTCTCACAATCGAGCATGAAAATACCTCCCGGGCCGTCGCCGTTGGGTGCCCCAAGAGCGCTGACGTAAATCCCTTCCGGCCCGCAGTGAATCGTATGTGGACGCGAATAACTGGCGCGCGCAAAAACTTCTTCGGGCTCGATCACTTTGACCACTTCAGGTTTTCGCGGATTGGGCTTTGTATCGATAATGTGAATGCGAGATGAGCGCAGGCCAGGAACAACCAGATAACGCCGCTCGACGTGTGGATGTGGCGCATATGGGCAAAGGGCCGAACTGCACGCATTCCAGCCAAAGTGGTGCAGCTCGTCGCCAAACTCTGGCATCTTGACCTCGCCGACGCGCTGGCCGTATGTGCCGGAGCCAGGATCAACATCGACAATCAACAGCGCGTCGTTGAGTTTGCTGCCGGGAGGATTGAGCGCCGCTACAAATGCATGCTTCTCCGGCGGAGCTTGCATCGCCAATCGCGGCGATGGGTAAAACGTCGGGTCTGGCTTTAAGAGCGGCATAAATTCCTTTCCGTTGTCTGGTTCAATTCATTACGTCTTCGCAAATTTCACGGTGTCGTTCAAGCTGATTTCAAGCCGCAGAAAAGTTCAATTTCAAATTGAATGTCGTTCGAGCCAAATGGCCTGGCGCGCGAAGCGGAATTTTTTGTGACCGAAATTTTTCCAGCCGGCGCGCTCGGAGAGTTTGTGCATTTCTGCAAATGAAAATGCCCGCGCAGCTGAAAGCCGGCCATCGTGGCGTGTCATCGGCTCACGAAAAACGAGTGCGGTCAAAAAATACACCCCAACTGTGGCCAAAAATCCGCGTCGCAAATCGGAAACGAGAACAAAATCGCGAGAGGCCTCGCGGCAGCGTTGCAGAACGCTCACGGCGTCTGCAGCACTGAAATGGTGGAGCACGAGCGTGGAAAAAACGATGTCGTAGGCGTGGGCGGGACGCCAATCGAGAATGTTTGTTTCCTGGTAGGAAATTTCAGGATAAGCGACGCTCAACTTCCTTGCGATCTCCAGGGTGGCGGATTGTCGATCTAACGCATCAATCTCAACTTTCGCGCCAATTTTTCGGGCATGATCGACAATTAATCGCGGAATGTCGCCTGATCCGGTGGCAAGATCGGCAATGCGCATGTTGTCACCGGGCTTGACCCAACGGCGTACAAACTGGCAGATCAACCGGTAGCTGCCGAACCAGCGATTGAGTTGGCGGATACGTTCCAGATCGCGCTCTAACTCGGCCGAAACCGCCTGGGGCCGATCCATCATTTCCAAAACGGTGGGATCGAAGCTTCGCTTCATTTGCGAAAGTGACGCAGGCAATCCTGCCTGCGAGCCATCCGTGCAGACGGGATTGTCTGCGTCACGGCTTCAATAATTTCTGCCAGCCTTCCGGCAGCCCAGCAGTTTCAATCTCGCTAGCGATTCGGCCTTCAAACTCGGGATGAAAAACGGTGCTCGTCCCATAAACCATGATCACGTCTTCCGATCCTTCTACGCGAATCGCGTGCGCGACCCCGGGTGGAACAACCACTCCCACATTGTTGCTGCCCTGATGACTGTCGCCATCGATGAAGAAACGCATAATGCGCTTGGAAAAACCAGCACGCACATCGCACAAAATCATCTCCACGCGTCCCTGGAGGAAAAACATGACGTCCCACTGTTCGTCATCATAACGACGCAGCGAATAGTTTTGCGGCGCGCGCATGAACACGCGTCGCAGCCACTTCTCGGCGGTCGTATCGGACGGAATGCTCGGTGGGTGCACATGAAATCCTTTGGCGCTTTGCGCAAACATGCGCGCAGCCGACCATTGCTTCGGCCAAAATCCAATTTGTGCCAGAACTCCCTCGTCACGCCGGACAAATTCACCGAAGACTCCGCGATGAGGCTGGGAATGGATTGTACGAGAGAAAATTTCCACGCCGGGGATCCAGGCACGTTTGATCTCCGGCCTCGACCGGTCCGCATTTGCTAGTTCGCCGGCAGGAATACCTGAATGCGCGACTCGTTGCAGCAAAGATCTCAATTTGTACTCGCGCGAAGTCAACGCATTTCGTGCCGCCTCGCTCACACCCAGCCACAAATTTGTTTCGCTCTTATTCATGTCGGTCTTTTCAAAAGCGTTTACTTGCCTAGCGAGAAATCAGCGCGTTCGCGAGAAAGATTTGGATTGTAATACGGATCGTGCTGCAAAACGTCGGGCCAACGCTCGCGCATAATCGCGTCGCTGCGCGCGTCGGCCCTCGCATGTTGCGGTGCGTGCCAGTAAAGTTTCGCAAACGGAGTGTAAACAATCAGATAACCTGCGCGCCGCATTTTGAGGCAAAGATCGACGTCGGCAAGCGATTCCGGCAGGCTTTCATCGAACCCACCGACTTCCTCGAGAACATCGCGACGGGTTAACATGCACGCGCCTGATACAGCACTGCAGTTGCGAGTGATCTGCGGTTGCCTGTTCGCTCCGGAATGCTCCGCCGGAAAACCGCGAAAAGCCGGCTGCGCAATTCCATTGACGCCAAGAACAAACCCCGCGTGCTCAATCGTATCGTTCGGATTCAGCAATCGTCCTCCGACTGCGCCAACTTCCGGCCGCTGAACATGCTCGGCCATGATCGTCAGCCAATCCGGTTCGATCGCCTCGATATTGCCGTCAATGAAAAGCAGCCAGGGGCTGTCGGTCTGTTTGATCGCGAAATTTCTTACGGCGGAGTCATTGAATGCGCCCGAGAAGCGCAACAGGCGATGCGCCATGCCCGGAAGATAATCACGAGCGTCGTCTGGCATATCCTCGCTGCCAACAATAACGATGTCGTAATTAGGATACCGAGTCGTTCTCAGCAGATTTTCGACACGGGGGGTAAGTTGCTCCGGCTCGGAGCGGATCGGAAGAATGATTGAGATTTTCCTCGCCACTAGCAGTTCACGCCTGACGTAAAAGGCGTGGGTGCGCCAATCCACCGCAACATGAGCCGGCTCGCCCCGGCGCTTGAGATGACTTTCAATCGCGAGCCGTGAAGCATCGAATTGACCAGGCTTTTGCCGAACGCTGATCGCACTGGAGGCTTCGCTTCGTCGCCAATGATATAACACCCGCGGAATATGATGAATCCGATCGCTCTGCTGGATCACACGAAGAAAGAGATCGTAATCCTGCGCTCCGTCGAATTCCGAACGGAACCCGCCAACTTTCTGGGCAATCTCGCGTCGGATGGCGGTAAGATGGCCGACGTAATTGTAAGAAAGCAAAAAATCGGGCGACCAATCCGGTTTAAATAGAGGCGCTTCGCAGCCATTCTCGGCCAGTTTGTCTTCGTCCGAGTAAATCAGATCAGCGTCGGGATGGGTTTGCAAAAGCCTCGAAACTTGGAAAAGCGCGTCCGGTTCCAGCATGTCGTCGTGATCGAGAAAAGTGACCCATTCGCCGCGAGCCAGCTCGAGTCCCTGATTCGAGGCCGCTGAAATCCCTTTGTGTTGCCCAACTCTTGCAAGGGTAATGCGCCGATCGCGTCCAGCCAACGCAGGCAAACCATTCAACAGATCGGACGCACTGGAGCCGTCGTCGATCAAGAGGAGTTCCCAGTTCTCGTACGCTTGCGCCAGGACGGATTCGACAGCTTCTTCAAGCCAGCGCACAGATGTGTCAAAAACAGGCGTGATAATGCTAATCAGCGGCCGTGAAGCAAAAGCACGCGCTTCATGGCGCATCCGGTCCAGATCTCCCGCACTGGCGCGTTGCCGCTGGAGCCATTCCTGATATTGAGTCCGCGTAACCGGGCCTTTGCTTCCCCCGCCCCGCGGCCACAATTTCTTCCACGCCGCTTTGGCTAGTTTTTCTGGGATGCGATACGGGGCGAGCAAGACCTGACCGACTCTTCGCTCGGGCGATTTGCGCAGTGTTTGTTTTTGTTCCTTTAGCAGCCTCAGTTCCCGCTGGTATTGCTTCAGTTTCAGTAACTTTTCCTCGACCGCAGCGATATGACGATGGGCAGCTTCTAATTCGGAGACGCGATCACCGAGGGCTCGCTCCAGCCTGTTCAAGCGTGCGTTTAACCTCGCCAAAGCCGTTTCCATCGCCGGAACCAAGGCAGCGGCAGTTTCGCTCGGCCAGTGACGCAGGCGGACCGCGCCGGGATGGACTTCGCCAAGATCGCACTCGTAATCAGGGAGCAATCTCAAGCGCCCAAATTTGCCGACGAGTTGCGGTCGCCGCTCGGCGACATCTACCCCGGCGCCGGGTATTAGTACGATCTCCTCTGCACAGCGCGAAAGCTCCTCAACCATGCGATCGTCGTCACTCTTTTCCGATGAATAAAACCAGAGCGCAATCTCAAAGCGAGTCGAGTCCGTCTCCTGCGAAAGCTTCGCCGGTAACTCAGCACCGGACCCAATAACGACAGCTTCTCTTCCGATATCAACAAACTGCCGCTGAAGTTTCCCAGGGTCGGCCCCAACCACTAGGAACCGGCCACGTTCAAATTTTTGCGAGATCACGCGCGCAAAATCAGCCCCAGACCAATGGAAAGGTGTTGGCAACACACCGACATTATATTGGTTGAAGCAAGCCGCAGGCAAATTTACCCTGCCGCACCGCCCTGCGATACGGGAACGATCTTGCATGCTCGATTTTAGCGTTTATCTCCTTTATCGCGCAGGATCGGCGATTGCCAGCGCGTTGCCGTTGCCAGTTCTCTTTGTTTTTGGAGAGTTTCTTGGGTTCTGTGCCTGGATCGTCTTGGGAAACTATCGGCACCTGGCGCGGCGTAATATTGCCATCGCGTTCGGCAGGGAAAAGTCGCCCCGAGAATTGCGTCGTCTGGTGCGCCGCCATTTCCAGCGATTGGGCGGGAATCTTTTGTGCAGCATCAAACTTGGCGTTATGCCGCTGGAAAAGATTGCGGCACGAATCGAGGCGGAAAACCTGGACATTATACATCGACAATTGCGCGCGGGTCGACCGGTCGTAGTCATCTTGAGCCATCTCAGTAACTGGGAGTTGTTCGCTCACATCATGCCCAAATACATTGGCTACGTCAGAAACAGCACGATCTATCAAAGGCTAGGCAATCGTTTCATCGACGAACACCTGTGTCGCATGCGCGGCCGCGCCGGCGTCGAGATGTTCAATCGTAAGGAAGGTTTTGAAAAGGCGATCAAACTGCTGCGTGATGGGGGAGTCATCGGCATTTTAAGCGATCAACATTCCGGAGACAGCGGATTGTGGGTTCCTTTCTTTGGCCGCCTCGCCTCCACGTCGCCGCTGCCTGCATTGCTGGCCAAGCGCACCGGCGCAGCATTGGTCGGGGCGGCGATCTACACAGATGGGCTAGCCTGCTGGCGAATCGTTGTTTCGCCGGCATTGGAGGTAAAGCAGGCATCCGTGGAATTGCTCACCGCGAAGACAAACGATCTCATCGCCGCACAAATCAGTCGCGCCCCGGAGGATTGGTTTTGGGTACACGATCGCTGGAAAATCCCCCGGCCGGATTTCCTTCTCGCTCGATACAAGCGCGGCGTTTATCTGCCACCCGATATTTCCGCTCAGGATTTACAGCCATTCCGAATTCTCATTCGCTCAGGCAACTGGTTGGGTGACGCTGTCATGAGCGTGACGGCCGTCCGCGCGATCAAGACCGGACGTCCTGATGCGCATGTCACCATTGCCGCGCCAGCGAAGATCGCTCCGGTCTGGAAGCTCGTTCCAGAGGTGGACGCCATCCTTCCTCTGGCGAGCAATTCACTCCTTTCGGCTGTCCGTTCGATTCGAGACCAACCAGCTTTCGACGTAGCCATTCTTTTCCCGAATTCGTTGCGCGTTGCGCTTGAAACCTGGCTAAGCGGCGTGAGCCGTCGAGTTGGTTATCGTGGCCATTCGCGGAATTGGTTGTTGAATCAGGTCATACCTGAGCGGCCGCCGCCCAGGCGACTCGAACATCAATCCGCTCGCTACCTGCGGATCGCCCAGATATGTGGCGGGGGCAACAGCCACCAGCCAACGTCCAACATCCGAATGGCGGCTTCCGATGAACGATCAGCTATCAACTATCAACCGCTCCAAATTGGTCTCTCCCCGGGCGCAGAATACGGGCCAGCTAAACGATGGCTGCCGGAGCGATTCGCGGAGGCGGCAGCAAAAGTCGCTGCACAAACGCCAGTGCAGTGGGTTCTTTTCGGAACACCCAAAGATGCGGAAATTGGTGAGCAGATCGCTACTAGCCTCGGCGATTCATGTGTAAATCGAATTGGGCAAACCACACTTGACCAACTCATCCTTGCCCTGCGCGACTGCCGCCTATTGCTGACGAATGACACCGGCACAATGCATCTCGCTTCGCTGCTCGGAGTTCCGGTCGTGGCGATTTTTGGCTCGACCGAGCCGGGTCTCACCGGACCGCTCGGCGATCGCCACATTATTCTACGACATCACGTCGAATGCAGCCCCTGTTTCCTGCGCAAATGCCCAATCGATTTCCGCTGTATGAAAGCAGTCGCAGTCCAGGAAGTAGTCGACGCGGTTTTATCGATTTTGCGACTATAGCCGCTTCGGCCTAGTTGTTGTCTCTAAATCAAGTCGGCGTAATGTGAACGCTCCTTATCCTTTTGGGCGGGAATTCCGGAAAGACTTGTGAAAAGCGGTTGTGTAAGTCGTGAAGTGAAGAGCCGAGGATCGATTTCCCGACACGTCGGGATTCGCAACGACCCGCCTGTTCACAAAAGCGGCATTCGCAAATCTAAAACCAGTCGCTGGCGAGCATTGGCGCTCATCCTTCTTAATCTACTGATGGTCGCCCACATAATTCAGTGGCAGATCATGGGCAAAACGATTTCGCCCATCGAACCCTCTGAGACCATGCACACCCTGCAGCGCGGAGCAATCAACGCGGGGTTCATCTTCTTTTCTCTGGCCATCCTGGCGACGTTAATCTTCGGACGTTTTGTCTGCGGCTGGGGCTGTCACATTCTCGCCCTCCAGGATTTCTGCGGATGGCTGCTCAAAAAAATTGGCCTCACTCCGAAGCCGTTTCGATCGAGGCTGCTGGTCTACGTCCCGCTTATCGGCGCTCTCTACATGTTTGTTTGGCCTACCGCCTATCGATTCTTCACGAAACCCGAGCACGAATCCCTTATCCCGAAGTTCACGAATCATCTGGTCACTACTAATTTTTGGGAAACGTTTCCCTCTGTCGCAGTCGCCATTCCTTTTCTTTTTATCTGTGGCTTCATGACCGTCTATTTTTTGGGCCAAAAAGGATTCTGCACTTACGCCTGCCCCTATGGCGGATTTTTCGGACTCGCCGACAAGTTCTCGCCTGGAAAAATCAGGGTGACGGACGCTTGCAACCAATGCGGCCATTGCACCGCTACGTGCACCTCGAACGTCGTCGTCCACGCCGAGGTGAAGCAATATGGAATGGTTGTTGATCCTGGTTGCATGAAATGCATGGATTGCGTCAGCGTCTGTCCGAACGACGCCTTGTATTTCGGTTTTGGGAAGCCCACGCTTCTGGTTCCGAAATCCGACGCGATTAAAAGGCACTACTCCGTCACGTGGCCCGAAGAAATCGTCGGCGCAGTTGTGTTTCTGGGAAGTTTCCTCGCTGTCCGCGGTGTTTACGCGCTCGTCCCGTTTTTGATGGCGCTCGGTTGCGCGACAATCACAACGTTTCTTACTCTAAAAACATGGAGATTATTCAGGGCGAACGAATTGTCCTTTTACCGTTTCAATTTGAAGTCCTCGGGAAGAATTCGAAAACCCGGATGGGCATTTGTGGCGTTCTCGATCGCCTGGATTGGCTTGAATGCGCACAGCGGATGGATCCGTTATCACGAATATCTGGGGGACCGCGCATTTCAGAAAATCCAAATCCCGGACGAACTCGCGCTTGCCCAGAAGGATCCCGCCCCGTGGCTCAGCCCGATTGATCGCGAGAACATCCAGGAAGGAAAAAAACATTTCCAGACGGCTTGGAACTTTGGACTCTTTACAAATAGCGAGGCGCTGCCAAGACTTGCCTGGCTTGAATACCTCTCTGGTGACGCCGAGCGATCCGTCGCATTGCTCGGCCAGGCCGCAGCTCGCCAAAGGGGACGCGGCAAAGCCTTAAGCCTGTATTATCACGGGACGATCCTCAATCGTTTGGGGCGTTACGAACAGGCACAGCTGAGTCTCGATGGGGCCCTGGCGGAGCGGCCCGATTTAATCCTCGCTCGCCAGGAAAAAGGCGAATCGCTCTGGCAACTTGGTCGCAAGGAGGAAGCCATTTCGGTCTGGAGCGATGCCGTGCAGCGTAATCCGCGCCTTGTTCTGGCCAACAATCAACTCGCAGGCGCCGAGCGAACGCTATCCAAACTCCAGGAAGCGATCGCACACGAAAACCAAGCCGATCAATTCACTCCCGACGATCCATTTTACCATTGGGTTATCGGCCTCCGGTTGCAAGACCTCGGAATGACCGAGCTTGCGGAAAAACATTTCCAGCGAGCGATCCAGCTCAATCCCGAGTTCCAGCTACGCCGGGGCGGCGGGTCTCAATAGATTCGCACACGTCACATAGGTCACATTTGTCGTATGTCGTCGTATTCTGGACGAATTCGTCCCTTCACCAAGGCATCCCTTTTTTCTCAGCGATTCACATTGCTTTGGAAAGCTTTTTGGAATGAGTGTTGACTGTGACCGCCGTCAAGCTGCCGCGTATCCGCACAGAAGTGCAGGTGATGTTTTTCGACACTGATTGCGGTGGCGTTGTATCGAACATCGCATATCTGCGCTTCGTCGAGATAGCTCGCACACTCCTCGCTGAAGAACTCGGTCTCGCCTTAGCAGAAATGGCCGAGACGCAAAGGTATCCCGTGGTCGTTCACACCGAGATCGACTACCGCCGTGCGGCAAAACTTGGGGATCGCCTCGTCATTGAAGGCTGGCTCGATCGACTGGAGCGCGTCCGATTTTGGTGTGCGTTTCGCATCGTTCGCCCGAAGGATAACGTGCTAATTGCCGAATGCCGCCAATCCCTCGCGCTCATCGAGATGCCGGCCGGAACGCTGCTACGTTTGCCGGAAAGGTGGGAAAAATATCGAAGCCTCGAGGCGAATACCCGGTCTTCCCAGCGGACAGCCTGACGCAGCGATGACCGCAGGCACCGGCACTCTTAGGATCGAAGAGACGCTTCTGGAGCCGGTCGCACTCCCCCCGCCTCCGACGCGTCATGCGCTCTTTGCGATTCTGATTGCGCTCGCAGTGCTTTTGCACGTGGCGACAATTGGCTCGGGCGACCTCTACAGCCAGACAGAAGGCCAATACGCCGGCGCGGCCAGGGAGATGGTCGAGACCGACAACTGGCTCCTGCCCACCAACGACGGGATTCCGCGCTTGCAAAAACCGCCGTTGCTCTACTGGGTCATCATTGTCTCGTTCAAGCTCTTCGGGGTTAATACCGCCGCCGCCCGACTTCCTGTTGCGCTTGCGAGCGTGATTCTGGTTGCTCTGACTTTCCTGATTGGGGAGAAACTCACCGATTACTGGCGCGGATTCATCGCCGGTCTGATTTACCTCAGCTTTTGTGGTGTCTTTTTGCTCGCCCGCATCGTGATGCCCGAGCCGCTGTTCAGTGCGTTAATTGCAGGCGCCATTTTCTGCGGTCTGTGCGGTTATCAGCGCCGGCGCTATCGAAGGGTCTGGTTCGCCGGCTTCTGGATTTGTTCGGCACTCGCCTGCCTGACCAAAGGTTTTCTCGGCATCATTTATCCGGTGGCGATTTTTCTTTTGCTCTCAGTCTTCTATCGAGAAGCGCGCGTCCGCTTTCGCGCGCTCCTGCGCTGGGAGTACTTCTCGATCTTCTGTTTGATCGTCGCCCCATGGCACATTTGGGCGCAATACCACTATCCGGGATATCTCGCTTACCTGGTCAGCTCGGAATGGATCGGGCATTTGCGCGGGCTCAACGACGCGGCACATGATTTTAAGGGCGTGCCTGTTTATGAATTTTTGGGGATGCATTTGGCTTGGTGGTTCCCCTGGTCGATCGCGTTGTTGCCGGGCTTGATTTTCGCCTGGCGGCGCGTCATTCGCCCGCGCGAAATCGAATTTTCCGATGCGCTGCCCCTGTGCTGGATAGGCGTGATGTTCGTCCCGCTCCTGTTTCTTGGACAACGTCAGGATTACTACTCGATGAGCATGTGGAGCGCGCTTGCGCTTTGGGCTGCGCTTGCCTGGGATCGGATGCCGGGCAGAGTGCGCGCCGCAGGTGCGATCGCCGTCGGCGCGATCGGCCTGATGAGCGCGGCGGTTGCGCTGTTCCTCACAAACGCGGCGCAGACTCTCAATGGAAATTGGGGGCCGATGGGCGATCGCTGGACGGCCTGGGAGGCATTGCGCAGTATACCAGCGTCAATGTGGCCGTCGCTTCGCCCGGTGTTCCTAATCACCGGCGTCTCTCTGGTATTGTTTTCGCTGGTGGCAGTTTATTGTATTTCCAAGCAACGAGCGAAGCTTGCGGCTGTCGCCTTGAGTGTCGCGATGATTCCCACCGGGCTTTGCATGATGGAAAACGTCGCTCGAATCGCTCCTTATTTTTCTCTTGCCAATCTGGGCCGCTTTTTCAATGGGAGGCTGGATGAAAAAGGCGAAGTGCTTTTTGAAGGACCGCTCAACGAGGGCAGTAGCCTTATTTTTTATCTGAACCGGAAATTTTCGCTCGTGAATCAGAATTCACAAAGAGAGGCCCCGCTCGGCACTGCGCCGCTCGACATCTTCCTTGATCAAAATGCGGTCTTGAAGAAATGGAGCCAGACCGAAGCGGTTTATCTGATTGTTGAACAAAGGCGCGTGGATCACTGGAAATCGTTATTGACCGATCGCTTTCACGTTTTTCACCAGGTCACCGCCTCGGGCACGTATGTGGTGCTCAGCAACCAATTGTGATCTCATTTGAAAAATCCGGACCGTCGCTTAATGTGCCCGCTCGTTTTCGTTTGTAACTTTGTAACCATTTAACTTTTTAACGTTTCAACCAATCCATGTCGCAACATCGCAGTTTAAAAGGAGCCAGCACCATCGCCGCCAAGCGCAATGTCCTGAAGCGCTTCGAACGGGTCGAACTGTTGAAAAAGCGCGGCCAATGGAAAGATGGCAACAAAGTCATCGGCCTTCCGAAAACCAAGCCCGACGTATAACGGTGCGTGAAAGTGAACCGTGATCGGTGAACTGTGATCGGTAGATGCCTTCACGCTTCAACCCCGTTCACCGATCACTGATCACTGATCACGTTCCCCAGCTCCGACGTGCGCCTCAATCGCTTCCTCGCCGCTGCTGGCGTCGGCTCGCGGCGTCGTTGTGATGAGTTAATTGCCGCCGGCCGCGTCACGGTGAACGGCAAGGTCTGCACCGATTTCAGCGCCCAACCAACCCTGCGCGATCATGTCAAAGTGGATGGCAAACTGGTTCATGCCGAACCTCCTCTTACCATCATGCTGCATAAACCTGCCGGCTTTGTCTCGACGCGAAAAGATGCGCACGCTGGCGACACCATCTTCGATCTTCTGCCCCCGAAATTTGCCCGGCTCTTCAATATTGGCCGTCTCGATGCGCAAAGCGAAGGCCTCATTCTACTCACCAACGACGGCGATCTTGCTCAGCGGCTCACTCACCCACGTTACAAGATCGACAAAGAATACGAAGTGACGCTGGATCGACGTTGGGACCCGGCGCTGGCTCCGAAGCTATCGAAAGGAATTTCTCTCGACGGCAAACGTGCCGGGATCGAACGGCTTCATTCCGTCACGCCCACACGTCTGCGCGTTGTCTTGCGCCAGGGAATCAACCGGCAAATTCGCCGCATGCTTCACGAAATTGGTTATGAAGTGAAACGTCTTGTCCGCATTCGCATCGGCAACCTCTGGCTCGAGGATTTGCCGCGCGGCCATTGGCGGGCGTTGACGAAGCGTGAAGTCGAAAGCCTATTGTCACGGCACGATGCTGCGCCCCGACACTAGCCCAGCTATCATCAACAGATGAAGATCGACCAGTGCAGCGCGCTGATCACTGGAGCATCCGCCGGGATCGGCCGCGAGTTTGCGCGGCAACTCGCCGGCCGCGCGCGCTCGCTCATTTTGGTGGCGCGCCGCGAGCAAGAGTTAAGTGAACTACGCGACGAGCTAAGCCAGCAACATCCAAATCTCACTGTTCAGGTCCGCAAAGCTGATCTGGCCGATCTTGCGCAACTCAAGGAACTGATGGCGTGGCTGGATGATGAAAAGATTGATGTCGATCTGCTAATCAACAACGCGGGACTCGGCGATCTCGGTCCCTTCGCAGTGAGCGATCCCATTCGCAACGAACAAATCATGCTCGTAAACATGGTGGCGCTCACTTCGCTGACGCGCCATTTGCTTCCACCGATGATTGCGAGAAAACGCGGCGGCGTTTTGAATGTGAGCTCGTCGGCTGGCTTTCTTCCGATCCCGGGCTTCGCGGTTTACGCCGCAACCAAGGCGTACGTCACCAGCTTCTCGGAAGCGCTCCGAGCCGAGCTTCGTGGAACCGATGTGAGCGTCTGCGCTCTTTGTCCCGGTCCAGTGCACACTGAGTTCCAGGAAGTCGCAAAACGGCCAGGCGGCCAACGCAGAGATGGTCCGGATTTCGTCCGTGTCCCGGTTGAACAAGTCGTTCGCGATGCCCTCGCCGCCTTGGAAGCCGACCGTCCGCTGGTCATTCCGAGCCTGCCAATGAAAATCGGTATGTTCCTCGTGCGCCTTACGCCGATGCCGATCTTACGATGGGCCTCACGTTTTTCAAAATTGTAGCCGGCATCGTTGATGCCGGTCCGCGAAGATCGGAGCCCGCGAATCAATCATTGGCTAGTCATGCTTCACCCGCTTCGTCGTGTAGATGCCACTCGGAAGAATTAAGCCTTCCGGGCGGCCAGGACCATCCTGCGATAAGGTGCGAAACCGCAAGATCTGTGACGTAAGTTCGATAATCTCATCGACAGTGGATGAGTCGCTGGGCTCGCCTTCAAACCGCCATGTCTCGATCAGTTTTCCTTCTTTAATTTGCCACTTGCCGTGCGTGTTTTGTCCATGGAGCAGATCGGAATTCTGTGGGTCCATTATCCATGTACCGTCCGATCGATACTGCGTCGCGTGCCGTGCGCCTTGCCATGTACCGACAAGCAGCCGGGATAACGTGGCGTCGTCAGGCAGGCTTCCAGCAGTTACGCTGCATATCAAAGCCACAGCAATCACGGCGATACAAACGCGCATGGGTCTAACGAGACAGAGATAAGCCACGGCAGGGTGTCGTGGCAAACACGCCGAAGTCATGCCGCAATGGGGCCGTTGGCTTCATCGGTTGGTTAGATGGTTCGCGTCGCAATGTGGATAACTGATGCAATCAGCAGGACGAAAAGGGCGAGACTTACCGCAAGCGTGAGATATCCACCGACGCGCATGGCCCAAACAAATGATTCGCTCTGATACCAGCGGATGGGAAACAGGAACCGCAAAAAACGCGGCATCTTCAGAGCCGATTGCACAAACACATCAGACAGCTGACGGGCGTTAAGCACGTCGTAAAGGCCGACAAGAGCAAAAACTACAATGGCAAGAACTAAGCCGACGAAGTTCACCATCTAACGAGAATTCGGCAGCAAAATCCCGCCTTTAATTACGGGTTTTACCGGCCTAATCCGCTTGCCCTCGAGCGTCAGGGTCGCAAAAATGCCGGCCATGGTAGTGACTTTATCGATCCACGTAGTTCGGAACAAGCCGAAATTGCTCGACCAGCGCGTTAAGAGCTTTGCTTTATGCGGCGGGACGTCTAGGGGATGGATCACGTCTATGTACTTCATCGTCCGTCACTTGGTCCGCCAATCTCTCTACGGGTCAGGGCCGCGGCGGAGTGGATTCGAAGACTTGAAGCGGGAGTTGGCTCGGCACGGACCCTGGTATAAATCGCGCGAGATAGTCAGGACGGGCACGCGGGTCCAGCAGTCCGTCACGTAGGAAGGCTAGCAGATCAGAAAATTCCTGCTCCGAAAGAGCCGGTAGTTTCGATAAAGCTGGATCAAGGCGGCGCAGGACCGGACTAATTGGACCGGTGTTGTGCGTCAGGTCGGCTGCCACTCCTGCTCGAACCGGGTCATACTGCGGCCCGAGTTCCATCGCATCCAAATGATGACGCAGTGCTTCAGAGAGACTGGTAAATGCGCCGTTGTGAAAGAACGCAGGTTGAACAGCCAGATTCCGGAGAGGCGGCGTCCGGAACTTGTAAATGTCTCCGTTCTCTTCCGTGATATCGAAGAGACCAAAGTCCTGATTGCCATCCTCCGAAAATTCGCCCCGGGCGTTCCGGAAAGGAACATCGCCCAGGCCCGCTCCAAATTTCGGGGCGATCTGCGGAATCCCAGCCACGTGCATTTTGAAATCACTGAATACTTCATTGGAGCCTCCCGCGACCGCATGGCATTGCACACAACTTGCCTTTCCGAAAAAGAGAAGAGCGCCTCGTTTCTGAGCAGGCGACATGGCCGCGTTTTCTCCACGGGCAAACCGATCAATCGGTGCATTCATGAAGGTTAGGGCGAACTCAAATTCAGCCACAGCCTGGCCAAACATCGCGAACGTAATTGGATCATTCGGACCCAGCTCGGGAAAGGCCGCGCGAAATTCCCGGCGATAAGACTCGTTCGCATTCAAGCGTCCCGCCAAAACATCGCGGATCGGCTCATTACGGAATTCATCAAATCCTCCGTCCGGTCGCTTCACTCGCACTGGCGGAGGAAGCGGAACGCCGGTTCGGCCAATCGCCGGCACATCGAACTGGCAGAAATCGATGGGGGGTTCATCCGTCCGCATTCGCTGATCTGGACTGAAGAAAACCTTCACAGCAGAGGTGACCGAAGAATCGAACAGTGCGTTGATTCTGGAATTGCCCGCTTTCTTCACCAATCGAGCTCCGCCGTTCGACCTCGTCTGAAACCGCGAGCTGGTGACGGAATCGCCACAGATCCCCGTGAAACCTGCCGCCTCAGACAATTCAGTAGGCGGAATGTGCGCCTGCGCTTGAAGCAAATGTTTGAAGTCGGGATCACCCGCCGGGAACCGGGTTGTTCCTTCAGGCGGAGGGAAAACAAAACCTTGCGAATTATCGAACGGATCTCCTGAGACGACGCTGAAACGTCCATTCCACATCAGATTGGGATAAAATGCCGTGTTCACCACCGAAGGTGTTCGCCGTTGATTCCGCGGTCCCATGCGTCGAGGACCAACAAAATCATTGTTCTCAACTCCAATCGCGATTGACTGGGAATCACCGAATCCATTCATAGGCGAATGACATCCGGCGCAGGAATTATCGCCATGCAAACCGACGAACTTGTCGAAAAACAGAAGACGGCCGAGTTCCGCTTTCGCCGGATCAATCGGCCGGCCAAGACGCTTTTCCAATGTTGATTCGACTTCGCCGGTAAATTCGTTTCGAGCTAGAATTTCGCGCAATTGCCGATTCAGATCATCCGGGATTGACTCAGCCAAAACGCTCCCTATTGAGAGGAGCAGACAAAACAGAATTTCGCAGCCGAAGGCTCCGGGTATGTGTTGACGTCCATTGATTACGTGAGCATCAGACCTGACATCGATTGATTTCATAGTTTCTCCTTTTTTCGTTTCGCTCACGCAGGCATTCTTGGATTTAGCTCACCAACGAAGAGATAGTAACGATTCTGTTACTTTAGGTTCTTCACGAGACGGGAGGATAGAACGCTGCCAGCAGGGTGCGTTGCACACGGCGTCACCTGCGCGCCCGGCTGCGGGCGCATAACCGGGGAACGGTCCGGTTTAGAGCTTGTTTATTGGGAAGGTGGTCTCAATCAAGCGGACGCCGCCCGAGCCGGCATCGGTGTAAAGAGTCCGCTGGATTGAGAAGGTCGCAAAAACGCAAGGCGCCGTTGGCAGCACGCGCGGCGTCCTCACAGAGGGAGCAGCCAGCGCGCGCCCCCAGAACCTTTACGATGATTTGTATTTCACCGAGCAACCGTAGGGTTTGGTCTGTGGATTGGAAACCGGTTTGCCGGCGAGCGATTCGTCCAGCGCCGCTTTAACGTAATTGGTCGAACTGGGAATATCGGCCGGATTCGGCGTGGCCTTGCTGTCGATCGCGCCTTCATAAACGATTTTTCCTTCCGGATTGATAATCACCATGTTCGGCGTGTTTTTCGCACCGTAGGCGCGGCCGACTTTGCCGTCCGGGTCGAGAAGCAACGCAGTTTGCTGCGTCTTCCATGCGCTGGCCACTTTCTCAGCTTGCTCAGGCGACAGATTGCCCTCCATTCCGGGCGCGTTCGAATCGATTGTGAGCCAGGCGACGCCTTTGGTAGTGAAGTCCTTTTGCAGATTCTGCATGTGGCCGCCGCCGTAATGTTTTTTCACGAATGGGCATTCCGGATTGAACCATTCGAGCACGACGTACTTGCCTTTGTAGTCCGCGAGTGAATGCGTTTTACCTTTTGCGTCGGCAAGCGAAAAGTCCGGCGCCGCGCTTCCAACCGGCGGTGGATCGAGCGCGAAAACCGCAGTGGCTACGAGTGACATGAAAATGGCGAGGATCGTTTTTGTGTTCATAGATTGGTTAGAAACAAGAGTGCTTGAAGTGGTTCAATTTTTCTCGTGGATCAGCAAATTGGCAGCAAACTCGAGAGAGACAAATGAAAGACCAAACCCGCCTTCGCTTCGTCATTCTTGCGCAGATTATTGCGAAGCAACCGTACCGGACGCGGTTTCGAGTTTCTCCAGAACCATGCTCTTGGTGAGCAATTCCGGGAACACAATCGGGTCTCCCGATTTACCCGGATAGAGCACATAGAGCGGCACGCCTGGGCGGCCAAATTGCTGCAATAACTTCGTGATCACGGGATCGCCATTGGTCCAATCGGCTTTCAATTTCACGATGGCATGGCGCTGAAACGCCTCTCGCACGGCACTGCTCTCGAGCACGCTAGCCTCATTGAATTTGCAAGTGAGACACCAAGCAGCCGTGAAATCGACAAAGACCGTGTGACCTTGCCCCAGTTCAGCCTGCAACCGCTCGGGTGTGAATGCCTGCCAGTCGCCCTGGACCCGTGAATCGGCCGCAGCGATGCTCGCCGACTGAAATTTCCCGCCAATGAAATAAATGCCACTTCCGAGGACAAGCGCGAGCATGAGCACGAACACGACCGCTTTTTTCGGGGCTGATGCCGTGGGAACGATAAACGCGCCTTTCATCCAGCAGGCGACTCCGATGATTAACAGAAAGCAGCTGGCCCAGATCGCGCCTTCGAGACCGCGCTGCGCGCCGAGCACGTAAAGGAGAAACAGCAACGTGGCCAGCAGCAGAAATCCCATGAATTGCTTCACCTGCACCATCCACGGGCCCGGCTTTGGCAGAAAACGCAGCCACGCTGGCTGCGCGCAGAGTAGCAAATATGGCGCGCTCATCCCGGCGGCAATCGCAACGAACATCGCCAAGATGACGAACGGAGGTTGGGTAAAGGCGAACCCGAGTGCTGTTCCCAAAAAAGGCGCAGTGCATGGCGTCGCGAGGACAGTCGCGAAAACTCCCTGGAAAAATGAGCCCACATCGCCTTGCGCCCCCGTCCAGCCAAGCAAACCGCGCGTGGCACCCTGCGGCAGCGAAATTTCGAAAACTCCGAAGAGATTGAGCGCAAAGACCAGAACGATCACGCTCAACACGAGAACAAAATACGGATTCGTGAATTGAAAGCCGCCCCAGGTAACGTCGTGGCCGGCGATTTTGAGGCCGATCAAGATCAGTGCTAGACCAACGAACCAGGCAAAAATGCCTCCGGCAAAAGCAATCCCGCTGCGCAAAATTTTGCCCCGGCTTTGCCCGGCGTGCTGAATGAACCCGAAGATCTTGAGCGAGATAACCGGCAATACGCACGGCATCAAATTCAAAATGATTCCCCCAAGAAATCCGAGGAAGAGAAATGTGAGAAGACCGCGCGCTGGAGGTGGCCTGATGGCTGATGCCATTGGCGTTCCAGCAACACGCCACGCAGCACGATTGTTGTCATTTTCGCGTTCGCCCAAGACTACCAGGCCGTTGATGGAAGATGCGTTGCCGCTTTCAATCGGAATGCGAAAGATGACGTCGGCTCCATTTCGCGATTCGACCTTGGGATGGCCAACGACAACGTCGCCTTCCGGTAACGGAAAGAAATCCGCGACAGGATAATTCGCCAATTTTTCGCCCGTCACGGTGAAGAAAAGATCCGCGCCCGCTCGACGCCAATTTGCGCTCGCCGTCTTCGAGTCGGGCATATCTTGCGGCAGCAGGCGACGAAAACGCGTGAAGAGTTCCGCGTTCGCCGGCGAGCCCGCTGTCGATACCGGCAGCGCAACCTGCACGCTGGCGTTTCCCGGGATGCAGATTTTTTCGCAAACGAGCCAGTTCGCGTCCGCGGCAAGGGTTACGCTCGAGTCGCTGATCGAAGCGGGCGGGGTAATCTCCTGCATGAGCAGGACTGCATCGTGATAACCGTAAATCTGGATATCACCGGGTTCTGTCAGTTTAAGCGGAATCGGCCACTGGATTTCGCCGACCTTCCATCCTGGCGGCAGGTTCCATTTCATCTCGGTGGGAATTCCGGCGTCACCCGGAAATTTCCAATAAGTGTGCCAGCCGGGAGCCATTCGAAGGAGCAAACCGGCAGTAAATGGTTTCCCGGGAACGACTGCGTTTGTGTCCGCCAGGAGTTCTGCTTTGACGAGCTGCTTGCCCTCGTAGGTCTGGCCCCGAGCCAGCGCGCCAAAAGCAAAGATCGACAGGCAACCGATCGAGTACGCAGCAAGTCGCGAAGTCGATATCATTCCATTAAGTAGCATTCGAGGAAGTTCGCGGCAATCGGTCGCTGTCGCGCGCGAGTGCCGCGGCGATCGCGCCGCAAGTTACGGAACGATGAAGATCTTATTCGTCCACGGATCTTTTACTTTGCTGCCAGATGTGTAACCGCTTGTATCGACATATCTGCCACTCGAATCGAACGGGCTAATCACGTATCCCGGTTTGCCGGGAACCGATTTGGCGGTTGGAAATTCGGCTTGCTCTGAGGAAGCGCGCGACGAAGACGACAGTTTTGTTTTTGACTGGGTTGCCGGGATTGGCTCCTTGCGAGCTACGCGCGGAGCTGCATTTGACGGCGGGCTTGAGACTCTGTCGCTGTTCCCCGAAATGGTTCGGGGCTGTTGTCGCCCCGATGCCCCTTCTGATTCCGCTATCGGGTGACCGGGCTGGGTAACGTCGGATTCAATTGTCTCTGTTGCTACATCGTCCCGGTTTCGCCGTAAGGCGTAATGCACGGGCGCAGTGGCAACGCGATAGGAACCGACTGCCACATCGCGAGTCACGTGATACGAACTGACCGCGACGTCGCGGGTGGTTCCGCAACCGGCCAGCAAAATGCCCGCGAATAACGAAGTTTGTCGCGCCAGCGTTTTCATTCTACTTGCCATACAGATGTGCCGCGATCGCAGTCCGTTCAATGATTTATCGCAATAATATCGGCCATGAAATCGACGATGGCCGCTTCGGTCGTCGACCACGAACACATCAAACGGTAAATATCGGGCTCGACGAACTGGTAAAAACGCCAGCCCCGGGATTGGAGATGCCCCGCGAGTTGCTCATTCATCCGGACAAAAACCGCATTTGCGTCCACTGGGAAGACGATTTCGATGTTTGACTCGTTTCCCAGCCGCTCCGCAAGACGCCGCGCCGCGCGGTTGGCGTGCCGTGCGTTCCGTAGCCAGACGTCATCCGTTAGAAGACCAAGCCAAGGCGCCGCGAGGAAACGCATTTTTGACCCGAGCTGCCCCGCCTGTTTCACGCGATAATCGAACTCGCGTGAAAGCTCCTTCCGGAAAAAAATCACAAGTTCTCCGGCGGCCGTGCCGTTTTTTGTCCCGCCGAAGCAGAGAACATCGACCCCTACCTCCCAAGTGATAGTTTTCGGCGCGCAACCAAGCGACGCGATCGCGTTGGCAAAGCGCGCGCCGTCCATGTGGAGAAACATGTTATGCGCATCGGCAAAATCGGCGAGCGCTGCGACCTCGTCGCGCGTGTAAACCGTCCCGAACTCTGTCGCCTGGGCAATGCTGATGGCGCCCGGCTTGTGCGAGTGGAGATCGGCGTGGCGCGCGATCATCGCTTCGGCACGGGCGATGTCAATTTTTCCTCCAGCGCCGTCAATCAGAAGGAGCTTCGACCCTTTCGTAAAAAATTCCGCAGCGCCACATTCGTCGGTCTGAATATGAGAATATTGATGACAGATCACGCTGTGGAACGATTGGCAGAGTTGCGCAAGCGCCAGCGCATTTGCTGCCGTCCCGTTAAACACGAAGTAAACGTCGCAATCGGTCTCAAAGAGTTCGCGGAGGCGATCGCACACCCGCGCCGTCCAGCGATCTTCGCCGTACGACGGTGCTTCGTTTAGGTTGGCCTCTGCCAGTGCCGCCCACGCCTCCGGGCAGATCGCCGCCGTGTTGTCGCTGGCAAACTCATAGCGCCCGGTCCCGGAATCCATCGACTGTTTGCTACGCGACTTTTAGTTCTGGATCAATCACGACCACAAGCATTTGCAGAAATGCAGAAGACTTCATCACCCGGATATCGTTCTTATTGACGCTTGCGCCAAAGAAGATTGCCTGACAGATCCGAGCCCTGGGCCTCCGGAATCCGCCAGGCAAATCTCTTCCATCTGCTCTCCAAAATTATGTGCTACGGCCTCATCTTCTATTTCGAAGACAGGCCGCAAATTGACCGTGTGCGGCGGCAGATTTCTTTGCTGCTGTGGAGATGGCCTCGTTCCGCTTTGCCGAACACCTGAGGGCAGACTAGTTTTGCTCATGAGGTCGCTCCAAAGCGAGATCGAGCAACACGGCAGACGCATTCTTCAGTTGGTTGATCAACATCCTGACTCGCTTTTCAGCAAGGCCGGCTTTTATCAACGGCTCATGGCGCTTTCGATGCGCGATGAACAGTTCAAATTACAGTTGTTTCGTTTTGTGGATGTTCTTCCGTCTCTCCACGGGTCCAGGGAAATCGTCGAACATCTCGAAGAGTATTTCGCCGGCATGCGCGATGGCTTTGCGCCGTTTGTTCACGCAGGCGTTCGTCTGGCGCGCGTTGCTCCATGGCTCAGCGGGCGCGTTCTGCGCTGGAATGTTTCCGGGGTAGCGCACCAATTCATCGCAGGAAAAAACGCAGGGGATGTGGTCAAGACGTTGCGCAAACGGCGCGCGCAGAAAATCGGGTTCACGGTCGATCTCCTGGGGGAAGCCGTCGTCAGCGAAACCGAGACCGACGAATACGCGGCGCGATGCCTCGATTTGCTGGAAACCCTCGCGCGAGAGACCCGGGGTTGGACCGATCCGCTCGGCAGAAATTCAGACCTGTTTCCCATTGTAAATGTCTCGATCAAAATTTCCGCGCTCTATTCGCAGATTAGTCCAGCCGATCCGGCCGATGCCATTGCCCATCTCGTGCCGAAGCTGCTCCCCATTCTGCGCCATGCCCGGCAGCGCGGCGCATTTATCAACTTCGATATGGAAAGCTACGCGCACAAAAATATCACGCTCGAGCTTTTCAAAAAAATTTTCGGCGACAGAGAGTTCAAAGACTGGCCGCACGCCGGGATCGTCATCCAGGCATATTTGCGCGACTCCGAAAGCGACTTGCGCAATCTGATCGAGTGGGGTCGCGAACGCGACACACGTTTCGCGGTGCGGCTGGTGAAAGGCGCATATTGGGATCACGAAACGATAAGGGCGGCTCAGAACCACTGGAATTGCCCGGTTTATTCCCAGAAACCCGAGAGCGACGCGAATTTCGAAGCGCTCACGCGTTTGCTGCTCGAAAATGAATCAGTCGTAACTGCTGCGTTCGGTTCGCATAATGTGCGCAGCATCGCGCACGCGCAGGCGTTCGCGGATGAACTCGGGATCGATCGCGGCCGTTTCGAGTTTCAACTGCTCTATGGCATGGGCGGACCAATCAAGCGGGCCCTGGTCGAAATGGGTTACCGTGTCCGCGAATATTGCCCCGTAGGTGAACTGTTGCCCGGGATGTCCTATTTCGTCCGCCGCCTGCTCGAGAACACTTCGAACGAAGGATTTCTTCGCGCAAAATTTGCGGAAAACATCTCTGAGGACGAATTATTGCGCGACCCCCGGGAGCTTTTGCAGAAGAGCCGAAATGGCTTGTTGCCGCGTTTAAATAACCTGACCACAAATGCAATGAAAGAGCCACATCCTTCCTACAATCTTTCGCTAGATACACCGCCGGGCGATACCTACGAAAATGCCCCACTTACGAGCTTCGGCCAGCAGGAAAACCAGGACAAAATGCGCAAGGCTTTGAGCGAAATGCGCACCCGTCTCGGTAAGGAATATCCGCTGGTCATCAATGGCGAAAAAATCTTCACCGGCAAAACAATCGCCTCTATCAATCCGAGTTCACCCGAAGACGTCGTCGGCGCAGTCGCGGAAGCCGGCATCGCGGAAACGGAACGCGCCGTCAAGGTTGCGCGGGACGCGTTTGAAAAATGGCGCTGGACGCCATTTGAACAACGGTCACAGCTGCTGGAACGCGCTGCCGCGATCATGGACCGCCGCCGGTTCGAGCTCTCCGCGCTCGAAGTTTTTGAAGTGGGCAAACCCTGGACCGAAGCCGACGGCGACATTCGCGAGGCAATCGATTTTTGCCTTTTTTACGCGCAGCAAATGCGTCGCATTGGGCGACCGCGCCTGACGCAGCACGTTCCCGGCGAAGAAAGCTATTATCATTACTGGCCGCGCGGCGTCGCCTTTGTCATTGCACCCTGGAATTTTCCGCTCGCAATTCTTTGCGGAATGACAACCGCTGCGCTCGTCACTGGCAACACAGTCATTATGAAACCGGCGGAGCAATCGGCCGTTTGCGGCGCGATGTTGATGGAAATTCTGGAAGAAGCCGGCGTGCCACCCGGCGTGCTGAACTTTCTTCCGGGCAAGGGATCGGTCATGGGCGCGCACCTCGTCGATCACAAAGACGTCGATTTGATTGCGTTCACTGGGTCGCGCGAAGTCGGTCTGCGAATTTGGCAAAGCGCTGGAATCACGCGACCGGGTCAAAGGGAACTAAAGCGCGTGGTCTGTGAGATGGGCGGTAAAAATGCAGTTATTATTGATGCGGATGCCGATCTGGATGAAGCCATCGTTGATTGCAGTTACTCGGCCTTCGGTTACCAGGGGCAAAAATGTTCTGCACTATCCCGTCTGATTCTGCTCGAGGAAAATTATGACCGTGTGATGGAACGTTTGATCAAGGCGGCGGCAAGCGTGCGGGTTGGGAATCCGGAAGAACCGGGGATCACTGTCGGTCCAGTAATTGACGAGACCGCATACAATCGAATCCTGGAGTACATTCAGATCGGCAAGTCGGAGGCCAGACTTGCTTATCAACGTGAAGGCGTACCGCCCAAAGGTTTCTTTATTCCGCCAACGATTTTTTCGGATGTGAAACCAAATATGCGCATTGCCCGGGAGGAAATTTTCGGGCCGGTGATTAGCGTCTTAAAGGTGCGCGATCTTGACGAAGCAATCGCGGTTGCCAACGGCACTGATTACGCCCTGACGGCCGGGTTCTTCTCGCGTAGTCCAGCGAACATCGAGCGCGCAAAAGCGCAGATCGAAGCCGGGAACGTTTATGTCAACCGGTCGTGCACGGGCGCAGTGGTGGGCCGGCATCCATTCGGCGGATTCAAGATGAGCGGCAGCGGCACCAAAGCCGGTGGCGCGGATTATCTGCTCCAATTTTTAGTGCCACGTGTAGTGACCGAAAATATTACGCGCCACGGTTTCGCCCCCGAGCAGGCGCCAGAATATCGCGACGAATTTCTTTGGCCGAAGCGACAATGACACAGGCATTTTTGCCTACATGGCGTGCGCGTATCGCGTCTGCCGAACCAACTTTGCGATCGCCCAAGGCCGCGCGGGAATTACAGCTACGGCTGTTCCTTGCTCAATAATTTAACGACGGTGATCACCATATAGATTACCGGCCAGGCCGCCGCCAAAAGGATGAGCGCAAAAACTACCATCTCCTTCGCCAGCTCCCGCGCCGCTTCGATCCGGAATTCACATCTTAAATTGTAAAAGGTCCGGAACTCCGATCTGCCCTCTCCGTCGTAGGGCGAGGAATGCCCGCGCCATTGGGCGAAACCGGAATGAAAAAGGTAATCCGTCTGCGGAAAACACCCTTTCCCGGCAGCGGACGGACCCGTCGGTTTCATAGCCTATGATCCCACAACTCGGACGATACCGGCAACTACGATACCACGTCACGAGAAGGAGTCAGCCTGAAAATAAAATATCGGGCGAAACCAATCCCTGTTCCGCTCTCCTTATTGCCAGTGACCCGGCATCCACACCCAGCCGCCGCCTCTGGGCACCCAGTGGCCTTCCACCCAGACTGCTGCCGGCCTGGGACGCACTATCCAACTGCCCGGCACCCAGACATAGGTGGTTCCGGTCCATCGCCAATAACCCTTTGTCCAGACATATCCGGGTCCCGGCGCCACCGTCTGCGTTTCAACTCGAACGACAGGCGGAGTCCTGGTCACGACCACTTCTCGGGCTGGAACGGTTGTTGTCACCTCTCGCGTAGTTGTCGTAGTTGTCACTGTCGCCGGCTCGGTGGCGCAGCCCACCAATGCAAGTGGTGCCAGCGCCAACAGATAAATGCCTTTCATCATATACGCCTCCTT
>Ga0207645_10000510_pt1 | contig 32174 bp, 20 predicted proteins | sample KBSM53metaG_FD_184331 | JGI IMG/M metagenome (GOLD analysis project Ga0207645, IMG submission 184331) | Miscanthus rhizosphere microbial communities from Kellogg Biological Station, Michigan, USA - KBS M5-3 metaG (SPAdes) (version 2) | ecosystem: Host-associated > Plants > Roots > Rhizosphere >...
TCAACCAGGCGATGGGCGTGACCGGCGCCGGCGTCGGCATCGCGGTGATCGACTCGGGCATCACGACGTGGCATGACGACCTGACGAGCCGTTCGGGCGAGCTCTATCCCTACGGCAACCAGCGCGTGTCGGCGTTCGTGGACTTCGTCAACGGCGCGCTGACGCCCTACGACGACAACGGCCACGGCACGCACGTCGCGGGTCTGATCGCGGGCAACGGCTACGACTCGAACGGCCAGAAGGGCGGCGTCGCGCCCGACGCGAGCCTCGTGTCGCTGAAGGTGCTTGACGCCAACGGCGTCGGCACGATCAGCAACGTCATCGCCGCGCTCGAGTGGGTGCTGGCGAACCACGCGACCTACAACATCCGCGTCGTCAACCTGTCGGTCGGCGCGGCGGTGCGCGAATCCTACTGGACCGACCCGCTGACCCGGGCGGCCAAGCGCGTGGTCGACGCCGGCGTGGTGGTCGTGTCGGCAGCCGGCAACTTCGGCAAGAACGACGCGGGGCTGCCGCAGTACGGCGGCGTCAACGCGCCGGCCAACGCGCCCTGGGTGCTGACGGTCGGCGCCTCCAGCACCAACGGCACGTTCACCCGCGACGACGACACGATGGCGACCTTCAGCTCGCGCGGTCCGACGTATCTCGACTGGGCCGCCAAGCCGGACCTGGTCGCGCCCGGCGTCGGCGTCGTGTCGCTGGCCGATGCGAGCAGCGTGTTCTACCAGAGCAACAACCAGTTCCTGGTGGCGGGCTCGATGCTGACGGCGTTTCAGCCGTATCTCAGCCTGAGCGGCACCAGCATGGCCGCGCCGATCGTCTCGGGCACGGTCGCGCTGATGCTGCAGGCCAACCCGTCGCTGACGCCGAACGCGGTCAAGGCGCTGCTGCAGTACACCGCGCAGATCCATGACGGCTACGATCCGCTGACCGAGGGCGCGGGATTCCTCAACGCCCTCGGCGCCGTGCGCCTCGCCAGCTTCTACGCGAACGCGCAACCCGGCCAGCTGTATCCGGATCAGCAAATGTGGGGCAAGCGGGTCATCTGGGGCAACCATCTCCTGACCGGCGGCATCGTGCTGCCGGAGGCGAACGCGTGGAGCCTCGGCACGAACTGGGGCGCGGCGACGGCCTTCAACGGCGACAACGTGGTCTGGGGCACGGCGCGCGGCGACAACGTGGTCTGGGGCACATCGCGCGGCGACAACGTCGTCTGGGGCACGGCGTTCAACGGCGACAACGTCGTCTGGGGAACCGCGGCCGACGGCGACAACGTGGTCTGGGGCACCGACTGCGGCGGCGCCGACTGCGACAACGTCGTGTGGGGGACATCCGACGGCGACAACATCATCTGGGGCACGGCCAAGTCCGGCGACAACGTCGTGTGGGGCACGGCCGCCGGCGACAACGTGGTCTGGGGCACCTACGGCGGCGACAACGTCGTGTGGGGCACGGCCGATGGCGACAACGTCGTCTGGGGCACCAACGAGAACGGCAACCTCACGTGGGCGACGTCCGCCGACGGCACGCCGGTTCTCGTCGGCGACGCCAGCGCGCTGACGGACGAACAGGTGTTCGCGCTCCTCGGCCAGGCGCCGACGGTGACGAGCGCACCGGTGGTCACGCCGGACTCGACGGATCTGGTCATGGTCGACCCGATGATCGTCGTCCCCTCCGACGTGTCGATCGACTCACCGCCACTGATCACGATGCCCGACCCGGCACTTCTCGTCACGATCCCGGAAGATGCACTCCTCGTGACCATGCCGGAGCCGACCATCGTCACCTCCGATCCGACCATCGTGACGACCGAGCCCGCGATCGTGGAGCCGGCGCCGGCCATGGTGATTTCGCTGGGAGGCATTCTCTAATGGAAAAAATGCCTTACCGCGCGGAGCTCGACCTGATGCCCGTGCCGGCTGCGGCCGGCATCCCGCCGGCTGCGACGGCGCTGACGCGCAGCGACTGGCGGCAGGGGCTGCCGATGCTGAGCGGCCAGCAGGTGGTGATGCGCGAACTGCGGGCGTCGGATGCGCCGTCGCTCTTCGCGCTGCTGACCACGGAGGAAGTTTCCCGTTTCATCTCGCCGCCGCCGACCACGGTGGACGGCTTCGAGCGCTTCATCGCCTGGGCGCAGCGCCAGCGCGCGGCCGGCAGCTACGTGTGCTTCGCGGTGACGCTTCGTGGCTGCGAGACCGCGATCGGCATCTTCCAGGTTCGCGACCTCGGCCGCGGGTTCGCCTCGGCGGAATGGGGCTTCGCGATCGGCTCGCCGTTCTGGGGCACCGGCGTGTTCGTCGACGCGGCGAAGCAGGTGATCGCCTTTGCGTTCGAGACGCTCGGCGTGCGCCGGCTGGAGGCGCGGGCCGCGGTGCTCAACGGCCGCGGCAACGCGGCGCTGCGGAAGCTCGGCGCGGTGGCGGAGTGCGTGCTGCGCAAGTCGTTCCAGCACCGCGGCGGCTATCTCGATCAGATGCTCTACGCGATCCTCGACGTCGACTGGCACGGCGCGCGCACCGCGCGCGCCAGCCGAACGATCGTCCACTAGAACACGTGGTGGAGTCCGCCTGAAGGCGGACACCACGAAACACGCTACGGCTGCGACGGCAATTTCCGGGCGCGCTCGAGCAACTGCTGGTACTTCGCGTCCGCCTCGCGAATGCGCGGCGCCAGCAGCGGCAGCTGCTTCGGCCACTGATCCGCCAGCGTCTCCCCTGTTTCCCACGCCTCGAGGTCGGAACTCGGATCGATCGGCACCGTCAGCAGCTCGTTGAGCTGCGCGCGCTGATACTGCACCAGGCTGGCCAACGCGTCGGCCTTCCACGTCGGCTGGTCGTCGACGACGACATAAATCGGCGCCGAGTGCGCCACCGTCGTGAACTGCGGCTCCTGGTGATTGCCGTAGGCGCGCACCGCCACCCACATGCTGCGCTCGGCCGTCAGCGTCTTCTGCAGGCGCGCCTTGTCCTTGCCTGCCGCGGCGATCTGCGTCTCGACGTCGCCGAGCATGACGAGCTCCAGGCGATCCAGCCGATCGACGTCCGGATTGAGCTGCGCCTCGGCGGCGATTTCGAGTGGCGCGCCGCGCTTCACCCGCACTTCTTCTCCCATCGTCCGACCGTTGATCGTGAACTGCAGGAGCGGCCCGTTGGTCACGTAGGCGTGGCCGCGACGGAAGCCGTCGTACCACGATTGCGGCGTGAACGCGCCGTCGACCCTGGCGTAGGTGCGTTCGACGCCGGGCAGCGTCGGACCGAAGTACGGGTAATCGGCGCCGGCAACCGGCAGCACCTTGTACCCGAGGTTGAGGAAGCTGTACCAGATCTCGGTGTTCAAGCGCCCGCCCTGGAGCACCTCGATGAAATCGACCAGGCCGAACGGCACGTCGAGCGCGAGGCCGCGGCGGCCGTTGAACAGCTCGCCGAGATGCGCGTAGCCGGTGAGCGCGCCCTGTGAGCGCGTCCGCTCGAACACGCGGTCGTACTGGAAGAACGCTTCCTTCTCGAAATGAACGTGCTGCTTCAGGTTCCAGTGAATCGTGTGGCCGCGCATGCCGGTGCGCGGGTCTTCCTGGCCCGGCACCATCGCGTAACCGTCGCGCATGAACCAGCCGGCGCGGTCCCACGCCGGCTGCTTGTAATAGGTGCCCTCGATGTTCCCCATCTCGAGCAGGTTGCCGAGGTGCACGTCCTCGGCCGACAGCTGGGTCCAGATATTGGTGTCGGCCGGCTGATCGCGCATCAGGTGGATGTGCGAATCGGCTGAATACCACCCGCCCGACGGCAGGTCGGCGTACCGCTCGAGCGCCACCGTGACATCCGCCGGCGCATCCGGCTTCACCTCGACCTTCTGCTGAACGAGGCGATACTCGGGCCCGCGCGTGACGACGAGATCGTAGAGCCCTGCGGGAACGCTCGCCTGGTAGTCGCCCGAGACGTAGAACGCCTGCCGGTTCTCGGACGCCCAGAACGTGCGCCGGTTCAACCAGTGCAGCCGCGCCTCGTCGGCGAACCGGTGAACGAAGGCGGCGCTGTCGGACGGCAGCGGCGTGCGACCGGTGACGTCGTACAAGCCGACGCGCGCGGCGACGGGCTGGCCGGTCTTCGCGTCCTTGACAGTCAAGTGCAGCCGTCCGCCCGCGGCAGGCGGCCGCGTCGTGCCGCTGCGCGCGATGGCGACATCGCAGAGCGCCAGCACGCCCTGGTTCCGCGCGGCGATCGCCACATCGGTCTTCAGCACTCCCTGGCCCGCGAGCCGCGCGCGATCGAGGCGGAGCGTCACCGAGCGCAGCGCCTCGCCCGGCTCGGGCTTCACATCGGTCGAGACGCCGTAGCCGTCACCCGCGTTCTTGTCCCAGGCGACGGCGAACGGCGCCGTGCTGAGCTCCGGCGCGTAGGTGACGGTGATCTCGATCGGTTCATCGATGTCGAACGCGTAACCGTCGTCGACGTCGAACGCCAGCAGGCTGCCAACAAGGCACGACCGGCCGGCGATGGTCTTCGTCTCGATCTTGCGCTTCGAGCCCGAGAGACCGAGCTCGGACCGGTTCGCGGCGACGACCCGCGCGATGCGCTCCTTCTTCCACGACACCTCTTCGATGTAGCGCGCGTCGCGCCCGTGCGCGAGCAGCATGGTGCCGGCCGCAATCATCGAGGCCGCGACGGCAGCCGCCAATCCGCTGATCTTTTTCACGACCGCCTCCGGGTTTGCTAGAACGAGATCTTGAACGCGATCTGCCCGGTCCGCGGCATGCCCGCAGACGAGATCGGCTGACCGAACAGCGCGTTGCCGAAAATCGTGTTCCGGTTGTAGCGCGCGTAGTTGTACAGGTTGAACACTTCCGCCATGCCGGTCAGCTTCACCTGGCCGACCTTGACGTCCTTGGAGATCCGCAGGTCGAGCGACTGCCACGGATCCTCCTTGAACGTGTTGCGCGGGATCACGGTGAGATCGGCGAGGACGCGGCGCGCGCCGTTCACCTGGCCGAGCGGGTCGGCGGGCGACGTAATCGTCGTGTAGTTGCCCGAGCCGTAGTGGAACGAGCCGGCGAGCAGGATCCCCCAGCGGGCGTTCCAGACGCCGTTCATGTTCAGCGTGTGGCGCTGGAACTCGCGCGAGCGCGCCCACTCGGCGCCGACGTCGAACGGGTTCAGCTGCTGGCTGCCGTAGCCGGCGCTCGAGATCCCGGTGTCGTGCTTGAAGAACATCGCGGTGTAGGTGAGGCCCGCCTGGAAGTTGTTCCGGTAGCGGCGCGTGAACGAACTCGCCAGCGCCAGGTAGTCGGAGTACCCGGTGCTGGCTTTCAGGTTGATCGGGCCGTAGTTCGGGTTCGGCCGGCCGAAGCGCGCGGGGTTCTTCGGGAAGCCGGTCGCCGGATCGTAGAACACGTTGGGATCGAGCTGTTCGTCTTCCTGCCTGCCCTTGTAGTACACGAGGTCGGCGTCGAGCCCGGTCACGTCGTTCAACTGCTTCTGGAAGCCGAGCATGCTCTGCCATGTCGACGGCATCTGGAATCCCTGCTGAATCACCGAGATCGTCTGCGGCGGAACCCTCACCTTCCCCGACAGGACGTCGTCCGCCGTGACGCCGCGCGTCGGGTCGGCGACGAACCCCGGCCGGCCGTCGTTCTGGAACGAGGCGACGATGAAGCGCTGGCCGCCGAAGAGCTGTGCGTCCACCGCCTGGTTGCCGCCCTGCGTGCCGTAGAACAGCCCGGTGCCGCCGCGGATGACGAGGCTGTTGTCGCTGTTCACGTTCCACGCGAAGCCGACGCGCGGCGCGACGTTGTTGAGGTCGCGGATGTCGTCCTTGTAGCCGTAATCCTGGCGGTCGAATCCGTTGTCGATGACCAGGACCGTTTCCTGGTTGCCCGGCGACCGGAAATCATTCCACGCGACGTCATAGCGCACGCCGAGGTTCAGCGTCAGCCGGTTGTTGACCGCCCACGTGTCGCCGACCCAGCCCGCGTACATCGGCCGCGGCACGCGATAGTCCCAGTCGTCCTCCGGCGCGTAGTAGATGTCGAAGCGATTGGCGATCGAATCGAGGCCGCTGAGGTCCCAGCGCGACATGTCGTTGAAGGCGTCGAGCGGGATCCGGCGCGCGATGTCGGCCGGCAGCGTGGTGAAGAACAGTTGCCCGCGCGAACGCGCACGCCACCAGCCCTGATCGCGCTCCAGCTTGAGCTCGCTGCCGATCTTGATGTCGTGCGAGCCGCGATGCCATTTCAGGTCGTAGGTCGTCGTCAGGTGATCCTGGTTCCAGTCCTCCGGGTAGTTCCAGTTGGGGCCGATGGTGAGGCCAGGGAAGATGTACTCGGGAATCTGCAGCCCGTCCTTGATCGGCGCGTTGATGAACTGATAGTGGAACCAGTTCACCTTCAATTCCTGCAGCAGGTTGTTCCTGACCACCCGCGACCAGTTGCCGGTGACGAAGTCCGAGTAGTGGAACCGCTCGGCGCCGCGCGTCGGGCTGGTGGTCGACGAGAAGAAGTGCGGGTTCTGCCAGTTGAAGTAGTTGCCGCGCACGATCAGGTGGTCCTTGTTGCCCAGCTGATAGTCAACGCGTCCCAGCACATAGTGCTGATAGGTGTCGTTCGGCCGCGCGATCGTCGCGCCGCGATATGGCGCCGGGCCCATCACCACCTCGGTCGGCTCGCGCTGGTATTCGTACGAGGCGAAGTAGTGCAGCCGGTCCCTGACGAACGGTCCGCCGAAGGTGCCGCCCGCCTGCTGGTTCGAGTACGGCACGACCTTGCCGGTGTAGGCATCGGCGGCATTGAGCTTGCCGCTGCGGAAGTAACCGTAGGTGCTGCCGTTGTAGGCGTTCGACCCCGCCTTCGAGATCGCCTGCACCTGCAGCCCGACCGACCTCCCCATCGTGATGTCGAACATGTTGGTGACGATCTGGTACTCGGCGATCGCGTCGCGGCTGACGCCCGGCTGGCCGAAGCCGGTGACCGATGTCTCCTGCGTGATCTCCTGGCCGTCGAGGTTGACCCGGAACGCCGCCGTCCTCGTGCTGCCGTTCGGCGTCGACGTGTCGGTGATCTGATTTGCGGTAATCCCCTTCACCATCGTCGAGAGCTGCAGCCAGTTCCGGCCGTTGATCGGCAGTTCTTCCATCTGTCGCCGATCGACGTTGCCCGACACCTGCGCCTGGCGCGTGTCGACCAGCGGCGATGCCGCCGTGACCGTCAGCGTCTCCTCGAGGCTGGCGACTTTGAGGGTGAAGCCGATGGTCGCGTTCTGACCGACCAGCAGCTCGACCTCGGGGAGCCGGGACGGCCCGAAGCCCGCGAGCTCGGCCTGCACCCGGTACTTGCCGGCCTGCATGCCGACCAGACGGTACTCTCCGCGTTCGTCGGTGACGTCGGTGAATTGACGGCCGGTGGCGAGATCGACCGCGCTGACCGTCACGCCGGGAAGAACGGCTTTCGACTCGTCGACGACCGTGCCGACGATCGTCGCCTCGACCTGCGCGAACGCGGGAGCCGCGCCGGCGGCGACAATGCATGCTGCGATCAGGAGACGCGTACCGTTGGCGATCATTCTGCCCTCCTTCGACGCGGATCGTGATGACGGCCGGCTGGACGCGCGTTGGTTATATCCCGAGAGCCAGTTCGCGGCACACGGAAAAACGGATGGCGTGGGGGGTTGCGCGAAGCGCCGGACGGCGCCCGATCAGACGGCGACGCGCTTCGGAACCGATGCCGCCGCGTGGGAGCCGGCCACGGCGTACGCCGCGTCGTCGAGCGACTTCGGGCCGAGCGGCTGGTTGGCGGCGAGCAGCGCTTCCGCGGCCTTGCTCGACAGCGGCCGCGAGAAGAGGAAGCCCTGCGCGTGGGTGCAGCCCAGCCGCTGCAGCTCGCGCGCCTGATCGTCGCTCTCGATCCCTTCGGCGACGACGCTGGTGTTCAGCGTGCGCGCCAGCGCCAGGATGCTCTCGACGATCGCCGGCCGGTCGGAGCCCGGCACCAGGCTGCGGACGAACGAGCGATCGATCTTCAGCGCGTCGACCGGCAGCTTGTGCAGGTGGCTGAGCGACGAATAGCCGGTGCCGAAGTCGTCGAGGTAGATCTTGACGCCGAAGTCGCGCAGTTCGCGGAGCAATTCCGCGGCGACATTCGGGCTGTCCATCAAGGCGGTCTCGGTGATCTCGAGGCGCAGATCGCACGGCCTGAGCTGCGCCGCCTGCACCGCCTGTTCGACCAGCAGCATGAAGTTCTGCTGCATCAGCTGCCGGCTCGAGACGTTGACGGTGATGCAGTCGATGCCCGCGTCGGGGAACCGCCGCTGCCAGTCGGCGAAGGTGCGGCAGGCCTGCTGGAGCACCCAGGTGCCCAGCGGCTCGATCAATCCCAGCTCCTCGGCCATCGGCACGAAGGTCGCCGGCGACACCGGCTCGCCGTTGCGGGTCCAGCGGATCAGCGACTCGAAGCCGACGCACTTGCGCGTGGTCAGCAGCACGATCGGCTGGTAGTGCACCTCGAAGTCGTTGTTGTTGATCGCGTGGCGCAGGTCGTTCTCGAGCCCGAGGCGGTCGCGCGCGCGCTCGTGCATGTCGGCGTCGAACAGCTCGTGCCGCGCCTTGCCGCGCGACTTGGCGTGGTACATCGCCACGTCCGCGTCGCGCATGATCTCGTCGGGATTGGCGTAGTGCGCCGACGCGAAGGCGATGCCGATGCTGGCCGAGGTGAACACCTCGCGGCCGCCGATCGAGAACGGATCGCTCAGCGCCTTCTGGATGCGGAACGCCACCGCGTTCGCCTGCTGCGGATCGGCAATCGCGTTGAGCAGAATCGCGAACTCGTCGCCGCCGAGCCGCGCCAGCTCGTCGCCCTCGCGCAGGCACGCTTCGAGGCGGCGCGACACCGCGGTCAGCAGCTCGTCGCCGACCAGGTGGCCGAGGCTGTCGTTGACCACCTTGAAGCGATCGAGATCGAGGTAGAGCGCCGCGAACCGGTCGCCGCCTTTGTGCTGCTTGAATTCGGCCAGCCGCTGGCCGAGCCGCTCGACGAACACCGCCCGGTTGCACAGCCCGGTCAGCGGGTCGCGGAAGCCGACGCTGCGCAGTTGTTCCTGCGCGGTGCCCTGCTCGGTCGTGTCGGTCAGCGATCCCGCAATGCGCCCGGCGCGCCGCCCGCCGCGGCGCGCGGCGACGCCGCGGCAGAGAAACCGCCGGTAGCTGCCGTCCTCGTGCCGGATGCGGTGATCCTGCTCGAAGAAGCTCGTCGTGCCGGCCAGGTGCGCCTCGAGCGCGGTCCGCAGCGCCGCGGCGTCCTCGGGATGGATGCGGCCGAGCCAGTCCTCGGCGCGGGCGATGGTCGCGGTCGCCGGCAGGCCGAGCAGCTCCTTCCAGCGGCCGGAGGCGTAGAACGCGTGCGTCCGCAGATCCCATTCCCACAAACCGTCGTTGGCCCCTTCGGCCGCCAGCGACAGGCGCTCTTCGTTTCGCTTCAGTTCGTGCTCCGCGTGCGTGCGCTCGGTGATGTCGTGCCACAGCAGCGTCGCGCCGCCGGCCACCGGCAGCACCTTCACTTCGAGCAGCCGCGCGCCCGACGCCGACGCCAGCCCGACGTGCGACATGGTCCGCCCGGTCCGCGATTCGAGCACTTCCTGCACGGCGCGCGGCACCTGCGTCTGCGCCAGCGCCGGCACCGCCGTGCCGAGCTGGCGACCCAGCGCGCGCTCGCGCGGGCAGTCGAGAATCCGCTGCGTCGCATCGTCCCAGAGCGTGATCCGGCCGTCGCTCGAGACGACCGACATGCCCTGATGAAGGGCGTCGACCACCTCGCGCTGCCGGTATTCGCGCTCGAGCTGATTCAGCGTCTCGTGATAGGCGCGATACGCGCAGTAGAGCGGCACCGCGGCCACCGGCAGCAGCTGCCACAGCTCGCTATTGACGATTTCCACCAGGCCGGCCGCGAACGTCGCGCCGATCACGTAGTGCGGGTTGTTGCGGAGAACCGCGGTCGGCCAGGAGCCCTTGATCGGTTGGTTGTTTAAGAGGGGAACGATGACTTCCGCGGCGATGCTCTTGACGATGCAGTAGGCGACGACTGCAGCGGCAATCGGCACCGCGTGCAGCGGCCAGTCGAAGCGGCGCGGCGCGCCGCCCAGGACGCGGTACGCGACCCACGCGGCTTCGGTCGCAGACAACACGATCGCCGCGCTCACGACCGGCTTGCGCAGCGGTCGCAGCGATGCGGTATCGGCGATCCAGTGCGCGGCGATGCCGGCCGCCGCAACCACGAGCGCCGCATTGCCGCCGAGAAGGAGCAGCGCCGCGAAGTCGACGACAAACGACGGCGCCACCACGCCGCGATCGTCGGCGGCAGCAGACCGTTTCGTGAAGGCGATGATGAAGACGGCGGCGACGAGGGCGCCGGGAAACTGCGCGGGATGCGTCGCTTCGGGCCACCCCGACATGGCGGCAAGGGTGCCCGCTCCGGTCAGTACCGCTGCGAAGACGGCGAGGCGTATGTACTGAGGAAGCGTCAGCATGTAAGAGCCCTCGACCGGCGGGTCTCCGGGCAGATCTATTCGAGGCCGGTTCGAGCAAGCGCTGGACCAGCTGAGATTTGCGGCCTAACTTCATTGATAACTGGCGGTTAGCCGATTGCTCGCACCGACCCGGGATGCTCGGTTTGTCCCGAATCGACACACGACGCGCTCAAATCCGTGTGAAGGCGCCGGGGAAGGTCGTAATCCCAGACTTCAGCGTCTCTTGTTGCGGTACTCAGGGCTCTTGCGAAGCTCGCGCTCGACGTCCTCCTGCGACCAATGGTCGCGCATCACCTTGTCGACGAATCCCTGCGCGCCCGGGTCGGGTTCGCGCTCCAGCACGGCGCGATACGCGCGGCGCACGATCTCCTGTGCGCGGGCCGGGGTCATCGTGCTGCGCTCGCGAAATTCTGGGCTCCTGCGCAGCGCCTCGCGCACCTGCGCTTCATTCCATCCATCGTCGATGATGTGGCTGCGGTAGGTGCGAAGGCCCGTGGCGTCGGGTTCGCGGCCGAGGATGTCCTCGTAGGCGCGGCGAACGATGCGATCCGGATCGCCGGCGGGACGGCCGGAAAAGGGGCGATTGCGGCCGAAGATGCCGCCCGACGTGGAGCGCACGCGAATCGACGAGATCAGATCGTTCCACCCCTCGTTCTTGAGATTGCGGACGTCGCCTTCGAATCGCGACGACTGGCCTTCGAAACGCACGTCCCTGTAGACGGTCACTTCGGCGTTGCCGAAGATGCGGATCGACGAAATTCGATCGTTCATCCCGTCAGGGACGGCGCTGAGGCTGTCTCCGGTCCGGGCGCAGAAATAGTCGCCGTTGAAGTTCGGGTTTTTGTAGAAGCAGACGCCGTCGCGCGGCACGTCCGCGCGCCCCCACCGCTGCGCCATCACCGGGGACGACAGTGCCGCCGTGGCCACGCACGCGTACACGAACGCTCTTCGAATTGGCATACGCCTGACTCCTCGCCGGAATGCCCGGCGTCGCCGGCGATCGTCGCACACGCCGCGCATTGGAGGGCACACCTTTTCTTGATGAGCATCGCCTCCGGCGAGATAAGCGAGCCGATCGGGCCGGCCATCCCGCATCCTGTGTAGAGATGGTCGAAGGCGGAGAAACCGTGTCGCCGGCGTCGATCCGCATCGCCGTCGTGCTGAGCGCCGGCGGCCTGCGCGGCGCGGCGCACGTCGGCGTCCTGCGACGGCTCACCGCCAGCCAGGTTCCGATTCACGCTGTTGTCGGCGTCAGCGCGGGTGCGGTCGTCGGCGCCTACTACGCCAGCGTCGGCCTCAGCCTGGACGAGCTCGCTGCCGACGCCGAAGCGTTCCGCGGCCGGCATCTGATGGCCCACGCGCTCAACGTCCAGCTCGGGTACCGCTTCGACCACAGGCTTCACCGGTGGTGTGGCTTCATCCCCGATCGCCTCCGACGGCTCGAGCGGGCGACGTTCGATCGGCTGCATCACGGCGTGAAGCGCCTCGGCATCGTCTGCCACGACGCCGCCGCGTGCCGCCCGCGCTATTTCTCGACCGGCTTCAACGACGGCGTCGCCCTCGGGGATGCCGTCCGGGCGAGCGCCTCGATCCCGCATCTCTTTCCCGCGATCGCCCTCGACTGCGGCAGCGAACGCGTCCGGCTGACCGACGGCGGCGTCAGCGACCCGGTGCCGCTCGACTTCGCGCGAAGCGCGGCGATCGGCGCGACGCACGTCATCGTCTCCGACTGCCGCTGGATCGGACGCGTGCCCGCGACCGATGCATCGACCGTCTGGATCCGCCCGCGGATGCTGAAGACCGGAACGCTCTGGTCGCCGCGGCGCGGGTTGACCGACGCTGTCGCCGATGGCGAAGAAGCGGTGACCGAAGACATGCTCGAGCGGATTCGCGGATGGAGCTGAGAACTGCAACAGCAATTAAGAATTAGCGGAATTAGGAATTAAGAATTCGTACCGCAGTCGATGCAGCTGGGCCCAGTAGAAGCCGCGAGAGTGGCCGCGAAGCCAAGTCCACTGGGCGCAGTAGAGGCCGCCAGAGTGACGAAGCGAAGCTGACTCGCGGCAGCATGTACGAATTCCTAATTCCTAATTCCCGTAATTCCCAATTGCTGCCGTTCGGCGTTAGTCCGCCAGCACCGTGGCGGCGAGGAGGGTGAAATCGTCCGCCTGCGCCTGACCGCCGAGATCGTTCCCGATCTCGGCGAGGATCGCGTCGGCGAGCGCGGCGCTGCCTGCGGTTCGGGCCAGCAGGCGGGTGAAGCGTTCCTCGGCGCGGCCGTCTTCGTCGGCCAGCGATTCCGAGATGCCGTCGGTGTAGAGAAGAAGATGATCGCCCTCGTCGATCCCCACCGCCGGCGCCTCCCACTTCGGCGCTCTGAGCACCGGAGAGATCAACGGGCCGGTGCTCTCGAGCCAGGTCGCGCTGCGCGACGGTCCCCACAGGAGAATCGGCGGATGCCCGGCGTTCACGTAGCGCACCACGCGCTCGGTGGGCGAGACCAGCGCGGCCACCAGCGTGACGAACCGCTCCGGGCTGAAAGCCGCCAGCCCCATCGACACGCGGTGGACGACCGCGGCCGGCTCGAAGCCGTCGACGTGCGACGCATGGAACGCGCTCTTGACGATGCCGGTGAGCATCGCCGCCGACACGCCGTGGCCTGACACGTCCGCCACCAGGAGCGCCGTCCGTCCAGCCGCGACCGCGGCGTAGTCGTAGAGATCGCCGCCGAGCGCCGAGCACGGCGTGTAGCGGCAGCTGACCGCGACGCGGTTGACGACCGCGTCGCGCGGCGGCAGCAGGCTTTGCTGAAAGGCGCGCGCCTCGGCCATCTCCGTCTCGAGGCGCTTCAGGGTCTGCCGGTGATCTTCGCGTCGCCAGCGCAGCTCGACGCAGCGCTCGACCAGCGTGCGCAGCACCTCGCGATCGAACGGCTTCTGGATGAAGTAGAAGGCCGGGCTGCGAATCGCGCGCACCAGCTTCTCGTCGAGATCGTCGACGCTGCCGGTCATCAGGATGACGTCGAGCGCCGGGAAGCGCGCCTTCAGCTGCGCCATCAGCTCGAAGCCGTCGAGGTCGGGCATGCGGATGTCGACAATCGCCAGCTCCGGCTGGAACTCGCTGGCGATGGCGAGCGCCTCGCGCGACAGCCGCGTGCCGCGCACCTGATACGCGCCGCTCAGCACGCGCTCCACCGCCCGCAGCATGCCCGGCTCGTCGTCGACGACGAGGATGCGCGCCGATCTCACGACCACTGGCGCTGCGGCTGCGCCGCCGCCTGCGGCACGACCACACGCACGTCGGTGCCGCCGCCGGGCGCGCTGTGGATGCGCAGCGTGCCGTCGACCTGCCACAGCACCGAGCGGCAGATCGACAGGCCGAGGCCGCTGCCGTGCGGCTTGGTGGTGAAGAACGGCTCCAGCACCCGCGGCAGGTTTTCCGCGGCGATGCCGCAGCCGGTGTCGGCAATCGAGATCTCGACCATCCCGTCGATCGCGTGCACGGCGACCGCAATCCGCCCGCCGTGCGGCGTCGCCTCGCGCGCGTTGGTCAGCAGGTTGAGGAACACCTGCTCGAGGTCGGTCTGGCTGCACGCGACCTCCGGCAGGTCGTCGGGGACGTTGACCTGCAACTCGATCGCGCTGCGGCTCATGCCGTACTTCAGGATGGCCGAAGCCGTCTCGATGGCGCGCCGCACTTGCGCGTAGCCGCTGCCGCGCGCGGCGTTGCGCGAGAAGGTCAGCATGCCGCCGAAGATGCGGCGGCAGACCTGCAGCGACTTCTGGACGTGCTCGAGATCCTCGGCAAAGGCCGCCGGCGCCAGCACGCCCTCCTGCAGGTCGACCTGCATCTGCTGCACCAGCGGCAGCATCGAGCCGAGCGCGTTGTTGACATCGTGCGAGACGCTGCGCGCCAGATCCGCCATCGCGTGCTTGCGCTCGGCCGTCACCACGCGCGCGCGCAGCGACTCGGTGCGGTGCAGGTTCTGGATCGCAATCGCCGCCTGCGACCGGAAATGCTCGACCAGCTCGGCGTCGAACGGCTTCAGCTGCTCCGGGTAGCGCGCCGCAATCTTCAGGACGCCGACCAGGCTGTCACGCGTCACCAGCGGCGCGCACAACATCGACCCCTCGCGCACCGCCGGCGCGTCGCCTGCGCCGAGGTCGTTGTAGTCGAGCAGCGCCGCCAGCCCGGCCGCCGGCCGATCGCTCCACTCGCGCCAGCCCTCGCCGCGGCGATCGAAGCCATAGATCCGCTCCGCCTGCAGCAGCGCCGCCGCGTCGTCGGTGATCGGGATGCGCAGGCCGATCCGCTCGCTCTTCGCCTTGGTCCAGGCGATCTGCTCGGCGACGACGCGGAGCGACGGTTCGTCCTCCTCGCGAATCAGCAGCGCCGACGAGTGGTCGTAGAGGGTGAGCGACCGGATGCCGTCGAGGATTTGATAGAACAGGTCCTTCGGCTGGATCTGCTCCATGATCTTCCGGTCGATGCGGTCGCGAACCCCGAGCAGGCGGTCGCGATCGATCCGGTGCACGGCTTCGGAGAGCACCGCCGCGACCCGCGCCATCAGGCGCCGATCCTCGCGGTCGAAGTCGCGGCCGGGAGCGAGCAGGGCGATGGCGCCCCAGGCGCCGCCGCGGCGGCGGACCGAACCGATGAGCATGTCGCGCTGCAGCGGCGGGTTGGTGTGGCGGATGAAGCGCGTCAGCACCCGCCGGTCCCAGGCGGTGTGCTTGGGCAGGGTGAACAACAGTTCGGCTTCAGGCAGTCCGGGCCGAAGCGTGGCGATGCAGCCGCCGGAGGCGCGGAAGAATTCGCGCGTATCCCGCAGCGCGTGCCGCAACGCCTTGTGCGGTTCGCGCACCTCCTTCAGATGCGCCGACAGGCCGTCGATGAACTTCAGCGCGGCCAACTCGCGCTCCACGGGCAGCATGGCGCTTCAGTGTAACCTTCACGACCGTACCCCGCCGAACATACACGGACCACGCCGTGCACGCGGCGGCGTCCGCGCCGGCGATTGAGCCAACCTGCTCGCGCGCAACGACATCCTCATATCTCACGCCGCGGCACGACGCTTGCGCGCCGACGCGGGCGTTTGTCCCAACCACGACGTGACTGACGCGCTTCACTTCCCAACCCGGTAACCCCGCGCAAGTCGCGCCCCTGCAGAAGGAGACCCCTATGCGTGGAGTGCAGATTTTCGTCCTGACGGCGCTCATCGGCCTGGCGCCGGTCCTCTTCGGTCAGAGCAGTCCGCCGCCGCACCCGGGGCGCCTGCTCGCCTCCAACTGTTTCCAGTGCCACAACACGAACGGCAATGCGCTGGGCGAGATCCGGCGGCTCGCGGATCGGAACGCCGACGACATCTATAGAGACCTGCTCGAACTGAGAGCTGAACCAATCACGCGCAGCGTGATGCACGTTCAGGCGCGCGGTTACACCGACGCGCAGCTGCGGCTGATCGCGGACTACTTCTCGCGGCAGCCGCACTGATGAGCGTGGTCAGAGTTCGCAGTTCGAACCTCGAATGGAACCATTCGAAGTCTGAGAGGACTTTATGATGAATCGTCGCAAATTCGCCCAGTACCTCGGCGCCGGCGCGCTCGGCTTCGCGCTGCCCGAGATCATCTCCAGCCACGACGACCCGCGGCCGCGCGTGCCCGCCAACACCGGCGCCAACGGCCGCGTCGTGGTGGTGGGCGGCGGCATGGCGGGCGCCACGGCCGCGAAGTATCTCCGCCTCTGGGGAGGCACCGGCGTCCAGGTGACGCTCATCGAGCGCGACCCTCAGTACTACACCTGCATCCTCAGCAATCTCATCCTCAACGGCAGCCGCACCCTCGGCAATCAGCGATTCACCTACGCGGCGCTCGCCCAGAACTACGGCGTCAACGTGGTGCAGGGCGAGGTCTCCGGCATCGATCCCATCGGGCAGCGGGTGCGCACCGCCGATGGACGCGAGTTCGCGTTCGACAAGGTCATCGTCGCGCCGGGCGTCGAGTTCGGGACGATTCCGGGGCTGGAATCGCTTGAAGCGCAGGCGGCGGTCGTGCACGCCTGGAAGGCGGGACCGCAGACCGAGATCCTGCGCGATCAGATCCGCGCGATGCCCACGGGTGGCCTGTTCGTCATCACCATCCCGACGCCGCCGTTCCGCGCCACCGCCGCGCCCTACGACCGCGCCTGCATCGTCGCCGACTATCTCAAGCGAAACAAACCGGGATCGCGGGTGCTGATCCTGGACGCTAACGCCGACATCCTGGCGGAAAAGGCCACCTACACGCGCGCGTTCCAGGTGACCCATGCCGGCGTGATCGAGTACCGCCCCGGGGTCGTGCTCAACAGCATCGATGCCGCCTCCCGGACGCTGAACACCAGCGCCGGCCTGATCAGAGCCGACGTGATCAACGCCATCCCGCCGCAGCGCGCCGGCCGGATCATCACCGACACCGGGTTGAACAACGCCAACGGCGGCCGCTACGCGGGCGTCGACGTCCTCAGCTACCAGTCGACCGCCGCGGTCAACGTGCACGTGCTCGGCGACTCGGCGTCGACGACGATGCCGAAAGGCGGGCACGTCGGCAACGCGCAGGCGAAGGTATGCGCGGATGCGATCACGCGGATGCTGCGCGGCGATCTGCCGGACCCGGACCCGATGACCAACTCCACCATCTTCAGCCCGATCACCTTCGAGACCGCGGGCTGGTTGTCGGCGGTCTACCGCTACGATGCGGTGTCGAGGACGATGGTCGCGGTCGGTGGTGCGCCAACTGAAGCCGCGGCGGCGACGCGCGGCCATTTCGAAGACATGGGCGGGTGGTTCAGCAATCTATTGGCGGACACCTTCGCGTAGACACCGGCGAGCGGTTTCGCATGCGGCGAGAGTGCGCGTCGCCGCATGCGAGATCGCCACGCGATCGTCGTGTCCGCGCTACTGGCCGGTCACGCCCTTCAACCGGCCGCGCTCGTACTCGGCCCGCCGCAGCGCGTCGGTCGCCATCTCGAATTCTTTCGACTCGATGAGATCGGCCGCATCCTCGAGAAAGCCCTGCATCTTCAACGCCGAGGCGGCGTTCGCCGGATGCAGCGTGAGCCGCTGCTGCTGCAGCCGCGCGGCCAGCTCGTCGAGCAGCAGCCGGGCCGCGTGCACCTGCGACGCAACCGAGCGGAACCGCCCGCGGACTTCCACCCACGCCTCGCGCTGCGCGGGTGTCAGCGACGCTTGATCGATCGTCGGCAGCTCGAGCGGCTTCAAGGCCATCGGCGCCTGCGCCGGCGGCGGCGCGTCCGCCGGCAGATCCTGCGGCGTCTCCCAGCGCCCGATGTATCGGCCGTCGAGCGCGGCCATCGTGCCGTACGCGAGCGCATAGCGTTCGAGCTCGCGCTGCGACCAGTCGTAGGGCGTGCCGAGCATCAGCCGCCGCGCGAGGCGCGCGCCGCCCGCGTAAGCGACGTAGGCGCCCGGCGCATAGAACCGCCCGTTGTCGCGATAGAACCCGCCGATGGTGTCGTAGGCGTCGAGATACGCGCGCGCCGCCAGGGGATCGTTCATATACCAGACGCCCGTGCGCGCCAGCCACGCCAGCGACTGCTGCGCCAGCACACGGTTGAGCGCGTAGTCGGCCGGCCCGAAGCCGCCGACGATCGGGATGAGCGACCGGTATCCGAGCGACAGCCTCTGCGCGTTGGCAGCCGCTTCCCTCGGCGTCAGTCGGACTGCGCCGGGGCGGCCGTTCATCGCGTCGAGATCTCGCCGCAGCACCACCTGCGGGTTCGGCGAGGCGCCGCGCTGCTGCGCGACCACGGGCGCCCCGGCGGCCACCAGCACGCCGACAACCAGCGCGACGACAACGGTTCGCATCATGACGCCCTCCCAGCCGGTCACACGGTGGCTACTTCGACATCAGCCGCGCGGCGTAGCCTTTTCCCGAGACGCTGACGTACGGCGCCGACAACGGCTGGCCGCCGTAGGCACCGCTGACCGTCTTCTCGCGCACGCCGTCGGCGACGAACTCGCCAATCTTGACGGCGTCGACGTCGATCACTTCCTTGGTCGTCGGGTCCTTGATCTCGCCGTTGATCTGGAGGATCTCGAACCGGTCGCCGCGCAGCACGCCGTCCTGGCTGCCGACGTTCAGCACGATCGTGCCGGTGCCCACTGTCGCCACGCGCCCCTCGATGTCGCGCGGCTTGGCCGGCAGCTGCGGGATCCTGGCTTCGAGGAACTCGACGATCTTGGTCACCGCGTTCGACGTCGCCTCGCCGATGATCGTCTGCTGGAAATTCGAGCTGGTCATGCTGGCGCCGGCGCCGCCGACGCCGACGCTGCTGACGCCGAGGATGGCGCCGTAGTCCTTGCTTTTTCGCGACGACTCGCCGCGCGCCTCGGCCGTCTCGATCACCTCGCCGGTCTCGGTGTCGACCAGGCGCAGGTTGATGCCGACCACCGCCTTCTCTTCCTTGTTCATCGTCACCACCGCGCCGGCCACCGGGTTGAACCGGCCGATCGCCGCGCCGAGGCCCTTGTGCTTGGTGGTGTCGTCACGGCCGAAGATCACGATGTCGCCGTAGAGCATCGCGTCCGCGCCCGACAGCTGGCCGACGCGCGCGTTGGTGCCCTTCTTGACGCGGTTCGACGCGCCGAAATCCTGCTCCTTCATCACGTCCTGGATGTTGGTGCGCTCGAGCAGCGTGATGTTCTTCGACTGGTCCATGCGCACCGTCAGCATCGCGCGGATACCCTCGCCGATGTTGACGTTGTTGTTGAACCAGAAGTTGACCCAGGTCGTGACCGTCGAATAGTCGAACGGGCGCACCGCCAGCCGGCGCTTTCTGGCCGACGGGACGTCGGCGAGATCCGGGGGAAACGCGGTCGCGGCCCCGTGGGCCACCGCGGGGACTTCGGCTGCGGCAGTCACCACGGCCGGGGTCCTCGCCGCTGCCGGCGCCGCCGCGGCGGCGGAGCCCGGCTCGGTCATCGCGTGGATGATCGCTTCGCTGACGCCGGCGCTCTGGAGCTTGAGCAGATCGGCGGTCGACAGCGTGTAGGTCTTGCCTTCACGCTGCAGCGTGCGGACCACCAGCGCCTCGGACATGCCGCCCTTGACGAGCGCGATCACCGTGTCGACGCCGCTCGGGGCTCTTGGCGCCGCGGCCGGTTTCGGCGCGGCGGGCGCTGCGGGCGCCGGCTTCGGCGCCGTCTGCGCCGACGCACCGGAAGCGAGGAGGAACGCCGCCAACCCGTATACGACGCAGGATGCCGCTGATGGTCTCACGTCACACCTCCAAAACGTTGTCACCTGGAAAAGCGAAAAACCGGCGTGGTTCTGATCACTGGTCCGTTGCCCGCAGTCGCGGCTAGCCGCCGACCGCCTGAAACACCTTCCGGAGATGGGATCCCGCCTGCCGCAAGAGATCGTCGGCAGCCGTCAAATCGTTGGCGTCGAGCGCCGCCCGCGCATCGTCGATGAGCCCGTCGGCGTTGCCGAGGGCGGTCGCGATATCGGGCCGCAGCGCCTGACCCTGGCTGGCGAGCGACGCCTGCAGCTGCTCGACGCTTCGCCGCGCGCGCTGCGCGTCGTTGGTGACGCTCCGGAGCCGCTGCACCAGCTCGGCGCGCAGCGCCGGGTCGACGTCGGCGCCTGGTGCAGGCGCTGGCGGCGGCGGTGCGCTGGCGGTTGAAACCGCGCGCGCCGTCGCCGGCGCGCGTGCCGGCGGCTCGACTGCCGCGGCCGGCGCCTCGGGCAAGGCCGACAAGACGGCCGCCGCGGGATCCGCGGGCGCGCCCAGACCAGCCAGAAGCGCCGACAGCTCTGACAGCTGCTGGTTGGCCCACGGCCGTTCGGCCGCGCCGATCTCTGACACGATTCGCGCCGCGCGCCGATACGAGGCCGCGGCGCCCTGCTTGTCGGCGATCTGCGCAAGCGGGGCGTGGTTCTCGAAGTCGCCGATCTGCCTGAGCGCCAGCGCGATCTCCTTGCGCACCGCGCGGTGATCGGACGAGATGCTGTCGGCGCGCTCGAGCACCCGGCGCAGATCGTTGACCAGCTGCTTCACGCGCAACGGGTCGGGCGCGCGCTCCGACAGCGTGCGCACCGAATCCGAGGCCATCACCTGGTTCGCCGCCTGCACATCGGCGACTTTCTCGGCCGGCGACACCCGCTGCTCCGGCTCCTGCCAGCGCTGCACCTTGCGATCGAGCAGGCCGATGAACCGTTCGAGCTCCGACTCCTTGGCCTGCAGCGCGATCCGCTCCATGCGCGCCGAGATCGCCAGCGCGGTCGCCCCGCTGGCCGCGACCAGGGCGAGCGCGATCGCAGCCGCCGCGAGCCGGTTGCGTCCCACGAATTTCCTGAACGTATAAATCGGGCTGGACGAACGCACCGCGATCGGACGGCCGTCGAGGCAGCGCCGCAGGTCGTCGGCGAACAACTGGACGGTGGCGTAGCGCTGCAGCGGATCGCGCTCCAGCGCGGTCAGGACGACCTGATCGAGGTCGGGATAACTGACCTTGAGCGGCTCGGCCTGCGCCGCGGTGCGCCGGACGCCTTTCGTCAGGTCGTGGCTGGGCGGCTCGGGCGCCTCTCCCGACAACTGGGCGCGCAGATCGGGCCGCCCCTCGGCGTCCGCATACGGCAGCTTGCCGGTGAGCAGCTGATACAAGACGACGGCGATCGAATAGATGTCGCCGCTCTTTCCCGAGACATCGCCGGAGATCTGCTCCGGGCTGGCGTAGCCCGGCGTCATGATCAGCGTCGGCTGGCCGCCCGACGAGACGGCGTTGAGCAGCGCGCCGGCCGCTTCGACCCGCGCGATGCCGAAGTCGACCAGCTTCACGCGGCCGTCGAGCGTCACCAGGATGTTCTGCGGCTTGACGTCGCGGTGGGCGACGGCGTTGTTGTGCAGGTACTCGATCGCGTCGCACGCCTGCGCCATCATCCGGACGCGCGTCGGCACGTCGGTGTTCATCCGCCGGCAGTACTCGTCGATCGGCGCGCCGGCCACGTACTCCATCACGTAGAACGGCCGACCCTCGTCGGTGTTGCCGCCGTCGAGGATGCGGGCGATGTTGGGATGGTCGAGCGCGGCCAGGATCTGCCGCTCGCGCTTGAAGCGCTCGACATGCGCGGCGTCGCCCGGGTCGAGCGAGTCGCCGATCACCTTCAGCGCCACGATCTTGCGGAACGCATCGTCGTTGCGCAGCGCGAGGTAGACGACGCCCATTCCGCCGCGGCCGAGAACGCGGAGGATCTTGTACTTGCCGATCTGCGCCGGCGTGTCGGCAGGTGCCGCCAGTTCGTCGAAGACGCCGGCGGTGACGGCGGTGGCCAGAAACGCGCTGTCGTCGCCGGCTTCGACCATCGCCAGGAGTTCGGTGCGCATCGGATCGCCAGCCGGCGAATGCGCGTCGACGAAGCGGCGCCGCTCCGCGACCGGGAGCGCCATGGCGCGGTCGAACACCTCGCGGACGCGGAGATAGTCCTCGGGGGTCATCAACGTGCGGCCGGCCTGCCCTGAGCGGCACGTCGACCGGTGTCGAAGGGCGCCAGGCGGGTCTTGAGGAACGTGCGCGCGAAGACCCAGTCGCGGCGGACTGTGGGCAGCTTCTGGTCGAGGATCTCGCAGACTTCGTCGTCGGTATACCCGCCGAAGAACCGCAGCTCGACGACGCTGGCAGCGCGCTCGTCGAGGGTCGAGAGCTCGGTCAGCGCCTCGTCGAGCGCCAGCACGTCGACGTCGATCGCCTCGCGTCCCGGCGCGAGGTCGAGGGTGACGCGCTGCCACTCGCCGCCGCGCTTCGCCGAACGCCGCTGCCGCGCGTAGTCGACCAGCACGTGCCGCATCGCGCGGGCCGCGAGGGCGAAGAAATGCGTGCGGTCGTTGATGGCGCTGGAGCCGCCGCGCATCAACCGCAAGTAGGCTTCGTTGACGAGCGCGGTCGGTTGAAGGGTGTGCGACCTGGCTTCGCCGCGCATCCGCCGGGCGGCGAGCGTATGCAGCTCAGAGTACAGAAGGGCAACGATGTCGCCGAGCGCGTCGCCGTCGCCACTCCTGTGGCGGGCAAACAGGGCGGTAAGGCCGGATCTCCGACCCGACATCATCGTGTCGCTTAAAGTGAATTCGTGAGCGGTCGGCCGCAGATTGTAACCAACTCATCTGCGCCCGCCAACCACAAAAATAAAATGTGAAGGGGTCAGTCGGTGTGCGGCAGCAGCGTTCCGCCACCGAAGCTAAGGCGAACCGGCAGCGCTCCGCCTTTCGTCACCCGGACGGCGCAGTACTTGAACTCGGGGATCTTGCCGAACGGGTCGAGCACGGGGTTGGTGAGCTTGTTGGCGGCGGCCTCGTAATAGCAGAACGGCACGAACACCGCGCCGCGGGGCGTCCCCTCGTCGGCGCGGGCATAGAGGGTGATCTCGCCGCGGCGCGAGGCGATGGTCAGCGTGTCGCCGGGCTCGACGCGAAGCTGCGCGAGGTCGAGCGGGTGCAGCGACGCGACCGGTTCCGGCTCGAGCCGATCGAGTACCGAGGCGCGCCGCGTCATCGCACCGGTGTGCCAGTGTTCGAGCTGCCGCCCGGTGATGAGCACCATCGGATGCTGCGCGTCCGGGCGCTCGGCCGCGGGGATCAGGTCCGCCGGCACGAAGCGCGCGCGGCCCGACGGGGTCGGGAAATCGTCGACGAACACCACGGGTTGTCCGGGATCGCCCTCGGCGCGGCACGGATAGGTGACCGACGATTCACGCTCCAGCCGATCCCAGGTGATGCCGGCGATCGAGTCCATGCACACGCGCATCTCCTCGAACACCTCGCGCGGGTGCGCGTAGCGCCAGTCGAGGCCGATCCGGCGCGCCAGCTCGTTGATGATCCACAGGTCGCCGCGCGCATCGCCCGGTGGCTCAATCGCCTGCCGACCGAGCTGGACCATGCGATCGGTATTGGTGACCGTGCCGTTTTTCTCGGGCCATGCGGTGGCCGGCAGCACGACGTCGGCGAGGTAGGCGGTCTCGGTGAGAAAGATCTCCTGAACGACGAGGTGGTCGAGCGCCGCAATCGCCTCGCGCGCGTGATCGACGTCGGGGTCCGACATCGCCGGGTTCTCGCCCATGATGTACATGCCGCGGATGTCGCGCTTCCTCGCGGCATTCATGATTTCCACCACGGTCAGCCCCGGATCCGGATCGAGCGTCGTCTTCCACAACGCTTCGAAGCGCTGCCTCGCCTCTGGCGCGCCGACGCGCTGGTAGTCCGGGTAGAACATCGGGATCAGCCCGGAGTCGGAGGCGCCCTGCACGTTGTTCTGGCCGCGCAGCGGGTGCAGCCCCGAGCCCGGCTTGCCGATCTGGCCGGTGGAGAGCGCCAGCGCAATCAGGCAGCGCGCGTTGTCGGTGCCGTGAATGTGCTGCGAGATCCCCATGCCCCACATGATGATCGACGCCTTCGAGGTGGCGTAGAGCCGCGCGACCGCGCGGATCGTCTCCGCGCCGATGCCGCAGATCGGCGCCACCGTTTCCGGCGCGAACTTCTTCACGTTCTCGACCAGCGCCTCGTAGCCCGACGTGCGATCGCGGATGAACGCCTGGTCGGCGAGCCCTTCCTCGACGATGACGTACAGCATCGCGTTGAGGAGCGCCACGTCGGTGTCGGGATGGAACTGCAGGTAGTAGGTCGCGTGCCGCGCCAGATCGCTGCGCCTCGGATCGGCGACGATCAGCCTGGCGCCCGCCCTGGCGGCGTTCTTCATCCAGGTGGCCGCGACCGGGTGGTTGACGGTGGGGTTGGCGCCGATGACGAAGATCACGTCGGCCTTGGCGACGTCGCGCACCGGGTTCGACACCGCGCCGGAGTTGATCCCTTCCATCAGCGCCGCGACGCTCGAGGCGTGGCACAACCGGGTGCAGTGGTCGACGTTGTTCGAGCCGAAGCCGGTGCGAACGAGCTTCTGAAAAAGATAAGCCTCCTCGTTGGTGCCCTTCGCCGAGCCGAACCCGGCGAGCGCCCGCTTGCCGTGCGTGTCGCGGATGCGGCGCAGGCCCTCGGCGGCGAACTCGAGCGCCTCGTCCCAGCTTGCTTCCCGAAAGACACTCCGCCAGTCGTTCGGATCGACGACGAAGTCCTTGTGCTTGGGGATGCCCGGTTTGCGCAACAGCGGCACGGTAAGGCGATGCGGGTGCTGGATGTAGTCGAACCCGTAGCGTCCCTTGACGCATAACCGGCTCGAGTTCGACGGCCCGTCTTTACCCTGCACGAACAGGATCGCGTTGTCCTTGACGTGATAGGTGAGCTGGCAGCCGACGCCGCAGTACGGACAGACCGATTCGATCTGCCGGTCGGCGGCGACGAGGCCCACGTCGCGCGCCGGCATCAGCGCGCCGGTCGGGCACGCCTGGACGCACTCGCCGCAGGCGACACAGGTTGAATCCCCCATCGGGTCGTCGAAGTCGAAGACGATCTTCGACTCGCCGGCGCGGAAGGCATAGCCGATGACATCGTTCACCTGTTCTTCGCGGCAGGCGCGCACGCAGCGGCCGCACTGGATGCAGGCGTCCAGGTGCACGGCAATCGCCGGGTGCGACGGATCCGCCGGCGGCTGGACGCGCGGCGCGAACCGCGGCTTGCCTACCCCCAGCCTGGCGGCCCAGTCATCCAGCTCGGAGTGACGGGTATAGATCGCCTCGGCCACGTCTGACAGCAGCAGCTCGACGACCATCCGCTGGCTGGCCAGGGCGCGCGGGCTGTCGGTCGTCACCACCATCCCGTCGGCCGGGAAGCGACAGCACGAGGGCGCGAGCACGCGCTCCCCCTTGATCTCGACCATGCACGCGCGGCAGTTGCCGTCGGCGCGCATCCCCGGCTTGTAGCAGAGCCGCGGCACCTCGACACCGTACCGCGACGCCGCCTCGATCAGGCTCTCGCCGGCGCGGCCGGTGACGGCGCGGCCGTTCAGCGTGAACGCGATCGGCGCCGCGGCCGCGTCCGCACGACGGGTCGAAGGTTCGACAGCCACCGCTCCCCTACTTCACCGTCTCCGGAAAAAATTTGAGCACCGACAGCACCGGGTTGGGCGCCGCCTGCCCGAGCCCGCAGATCGAGGCATCGACCATCGTCTGCGACAGCTCCTTCAGGAGCCCCTCGTCCCAGACCGCGTGACGCATCAACGCGAGCGCCTTGACCGTACCGACACGGCACGGCGTGCACTGTCCGCACGACTCCTCGGAGAAGAACTTCATCAGGTTGCGCGCCGCGTCGGGCACCCGATCCTGATCCGACAGCACGACGATGGCCGCCGACCCGATGAAGCAGCCGTACTGGTTGAGCGTGTCGAAGTCGAGCGGGATGTCACCCATCGACGCCGGCAGGATGCCGCCCGACGCGCCGCCCGGCAGGTAGGCGCGGAAGCGATGCCCCTCGAGCATGCCGCCGCAGTATTCCTCGATCAGCTCGTTGACGGTGATCCCGGCCGGCGCCACATGCATGCCGGGTTTGCTGACGCGGCCGCTGACCGAGAACGAGCGCAGCCCTTTTCGTCCGTGCCGGCCGTGGCCGCTGAACCACGCCGGCCCTTTCTCGACGATGTCGCGGACCCAGTGCAGCGATTCCATGTTGTGCTCGAGCGTCGGCCGGTTGAAGAGGCCGACCTGCGCGAGATAGGGCGGGCGCAGCCGCGGCTCGCCGCGCTTCCCTTCGATCGACTCGACCATCGCCGACTCCTCGCCGCAGATGTAGGCGCCGGCGCCGCGACGCAGGTGGATCGGCGGGATGGCGAACGGCGGATCGGCGGTGAGCGCCGCGATCTCGCGCTCCAGAATCGCGCGGCAGCCGTGATACTCGTCGCGCAGGTAGATGTAGATCGCGGCGATGCCGACTGCCGAGGCCGCCACCAGCGCGCCCTCGAGAAAGCGATGCGGATCGCGCTCGAGGTAGTAGCGATCCTTGAACGTCCCCGGCTCGCCCTCGTCGATGTTGATGGCCATCAACCTCGGCTCGGGCTCCGCGGCGACGATTTTCCATTTCCGTCCGACCGGGAACCCGGCCCCGCCGAGACCTCGCAGGCCGGAATCCTCCATCGCCGCGATAATCGCCTCGCGCGGCCGCTCGCCCGCGGCGCAGGCTTTCGCCAGCTGGTAGCCGCCGGCGGCGCGATAGGCGTCGTAATCGATGTGGCCTGGCGTGACGAGGTCGAGATCAGGATGCGCGGCGCCGCCATTTCGCGCCGGATGCGTGAGCGCGCGCGAGGCCACGAGCGTTTCGATCTTCGCCGCGTCCGCGTGCGGCACCGGGTTCTGCCCGACGACCGCGACCGGCGCCGTGTCGCAGCGGCCGACGCAGGGCGCCGGCACGACGCGGACGCGGTCGCCGTACTGCGTCCGCAGGCGCTCGACGAGCGCGTGCGAACCGGCCAGCTCGCACGCAATCGATTCGCAGACGCGCACGGTGATGGCCGGCGGTGGCGTCTCGCCTTCCTTGACGACGTCGAAGTGATGGTAGAAGGTCGCGACCTCGAACACTTCCGCCATCGCCATCCGCATCTCGGCCGCCAGCGCCGCCAGGTGCGCCGCCGAGAGATAGCCGTATCGATCCTGGATGAGATGCAGGTGTTCGATCAGCAGGTCGCGGCGGCGCGGTCGATCGCCGAGCAGCGCCACCACGTCGGCTAGCGCCGCCGGATCGACGCGGCGCCCTTTCGGCGCTGCGCGCTTGCGAGTGCGCGTGTTCGGTGGTTGGGCCTGCGCCATCGACCTGAGAGCGCCATGCTAACATTTCGAATCGGGCACGATGCGGGTCGAGTTCCTCGGTCTTCCACGCGAGCGGGCGGGCGTCGCCGAGATCGACGTCGACGCCGACACGCTCGGCCAATTGCTCGACGCGCTCGCGTCGCGCTTTCCGGCATTCGGCGACCTCGTCCGCGGCGGCCGGCTGCATCCCTCGTTTGCCGCCAACGTCAACGGCGATCGCTTCGTCACCGATCCGCGCACCGCGCTGCGAGACGACGACTGCGTGCTCATTCTGTCCGCTGACGCCGGCGGCTAAACAGAAACGAGGAACCAGTCGCCAGTGGCCAGTGGCAGTCGCGATTGGCTACCAACGGCTGGCCACTGACGACCGGCAATTCACTACTGGCGACCGGCTACTGGCCACTGGCTACTGCCGACTGCCACTGGCTACTGGCTACTGGCTACTGGCTACTGGCTACTGAGACAAGTGCACTGATGCAGAGTGGGTATCACGGCCGCTACCTGCGAATCGATGTCTCGGACGGGCGCGCCGGGTGGATGCCGCTTGCCGACGCGACGCTGCGGCAGTTCATCGGCGGCAGCGGCCTCGGCGTCCGCCTGCTGCTCGATGAGGGCGATCCCGGCGGCGATCCGCTGGCGCCAGGGGCACCGCTGATCTTCGCGTTCAGCCCGCTCGTCGGCAGCCCTCTCACCACCTCCGCCAAGTTCGCCGTCGTCAGCAAGAGCCCGCTGACCGACCGCATCAACGATGCGCTCGCCGGCAGCGGCTTCGCCATCGCCGGCAAGCGCTGCGGCGCCGACGCGCTCGTCATCGTCGGGCGCGCGCCTGCGCTGTCGGTGCTCGTCGTCGACGATGGAGAGGCACGGCTCGAGGCGGCGGAGGACCTGCGCGGCGCGAGCTGCCGCGACACCGAGGCGGCGCTGGCGGCACGGCTGGGCGCCGGCTATCGGATCGCGTCGATCGTCCCCGCCGGCGAGCGCGGCGTCCGCTACGCGACGATCTCGCACGACGGCCGTCACGCCGGCCGCGGCGGCAGCGGCGCCGTGCTGGGCAGCAAGAACATCAAGGCGATCGCCGTTCGCGGGACCGCGCGGGCCGAGTGGGCGGACGCTGCGCGCCTCGCCGAATACAGCCGCGAGCTGTCGGCGCGATCGTTCGGGCCGGCGACGGCGAAGTACCGGGAGCTCGGCACGGCCGCCAATCTCCTGACGTTCAATCGTCTCGGCGTCCTGCCGACGCGTAACTTCCAGAGCGGAACATTCGACGCGGCCGGCGACATCGCGCCCGAATCCATCCGCGCGACCCGCGCGCGGACGCGCGCCAGCTGCGCGGCATGCACGATCGGCTGCGAGCACATCTACGCCACCGGCGACGGCGGCGGGGTCCGGCTCGAGTACGAAAGCCTGTTCGCGCTCGGGCCGCTCTGCGGCGTCGGCGATCCCGACGCCGTGCTGCGCGCGGCGCAGCGCTGCGACGAGCTCGGGCTCGACACGATCAGCGCCGGCGGCACGATTGCGTTCGCGATGGAGTGCGTCGAGCGCGGCTGGCTCGACGCGCCGTGGCTGACCTTCGGGAGCGGCGACGCGCTCCTGCGCGCGATCGAATCGATTGGCAGCCGTGACGGCGTCGGCGATCTGCTCGCCGAAGGCAGCCGGCGCGCGGCGGCCGTCATCGGGCACGACAGCCTGGCGTTCGCGCCGCAGGTGAAGGGCCTGGAGATCCCGGGCTACGAGCCAAGAGCCCTGCAGACGATGGCGCTCGGCTTCGCGGTCGGCGCGCGCGGCGCCGACCACAACCGCAGCGGCGCCTACGAGGTCGACTTCTCCGACAAGGTCGATCGCCGGCACGCGACGCTCGACGCGGTCCGCCACGCGATCGAGAGCGAGGACAAGGCCGCGATCATGGACTCGTTGATCCTCTGCAAGTTCCTGCGGGGCGTGTTCGAGGATTTCTACGCCGAGGCGGCGACCATGCTGCAGCTGGTGACCGGGTGGGACGTAACCGCCGGCGAGCTGCGCGCAACCGCGCGGCGGGTTGTCGGCGCAAAGCGGGAGTTCAACCTGCTCGCCGGCTGGACGCCCGATGAGGACACGCTGCCCGATCGCTTCCTCGACACCGCGCTGCCGAACGATCCGGCCGCCAGGCTCACGCGCGAGCAGCTCGCCACGCTGGTCACCGAATATCACCGCCAACGAGGCGCGTGACGACGTAGCGCAGCGCTTTTAGGGCGGCCCGTGACGACGCCGGTGACGACGTAGCGCAGCCCTTCAGGGCTGCCCGCGCAGCGCCTGCTCGTAATCCTCGCGCGTGTTGAGATTGCGCAGCGTCAGCAGCTGCGGATCGACCGCCGCCATCTCCTCCGCGCGCACGCGCCGCGTCTTCACGCGATCGAACAAGAAGGCCGGCCGCAATCGATCCTCCGCCAGCAGCGCCTCGACCTGGGGCAGCGTGCTCCTTCGATACACCGCCGACAGCGGATGGGTGAAGCCGTCGATCTCGATGACGGCGATGTCGTGATCGGCGGCGAGCTCGATCATCCGCTGCGCAAAGGCCGGCACGAGCAGTGGCACGTCGCAGCTGGTGACGTAGGCGGCGTCGACGTCGACCGGCAGCGCGTTCAGTCCCACCCGCAGCGCCTCGAGCGGTCCGCGCCCCTCGCGCTCGTCGCGCACGACGCTGACGCCGGCCGGCAGCGCCGGCACCTGCTGGCCCGGCGCGGCGACGACAACCACCGGAGAGACGACCGTGCCCAGCAGCCGCACGACGCGCTGCAGCATGGTCTCGTCGCCGAACGGCAGCAGCGCCTTGGGAAATCCCATGCGTGTCGATTTCCCGCCGCACAGGACGATGCCGCCCGCGGTCACCTCACACCCTCATCCCCAATCGCGCCAGCGCGGCGCGCGTCGACGGCTCCTGCAGCAGCCGTGTGAATGCGACGACGCTGGCGCGTTCGGCGCGCGCGGCCGGCACCACGAAGTCGTAGCGCTCCTCGCGCAGAGGCAGGAAGCCAAGGCCGGCATTCCTGGCGATGGTATCGAGCGTGACGCCCCAGTCGGCGCGCCCCTGCGCGACAGCAGCCGCGACCGCGTGGTGGTTGCGCGGCTGCACCGCGTACCCCGGCGGCCGCGCGCCGTCGAGCAGCCGATCCACGAGCGCGCGGGTGCCGCTGCCCGGATTGCGGTTGACCATCACCGTGCCCAGGTCGTGCCGCACCGCGGCGATCGCCTCGTGCGCCGATCGTCCCTCGAACCGCGCGTCGCCGGGGCGGAAGACCACACCCTGCGCGCGGCCGTAGCCTTCGATCAGGGTCAGCGCCGGCGAGAGGAACGGACGGTTGTACTCGTCGCTCTTCGGATCGAGGAGATGGATGCCGGCGAGATCGCACTCGCCGCGGGCGGCGGCATCGAGCCCCGAGCTGCTGCCCACCGCCAGGAACTTCGAGCGGACGCCGCGCCGCTGCAGCTCGCCGAGCAGGTAGTCGAGGCCGATGCAGTGGCTGCCGATGACCACCAGATCCGCGAGCTGCAACTCGCGGCCGAGCAGCTGCACGTCGACGATCGTGCCGGCTTCGACAATCTCGTCGTGCCGCGGGATGGTGGTGAAGCCGTCGGCGCGGCTGAACGTGGTGACGCTGCCCGAGCCCTGTCCCATCGGATACGCGGCCAGCGCCGCGTCGCCGCGTTCGCCCGGCGCCTCGACCAGCCCGACGAGCAGATACTCGGTGCGTCCGATCTCGCTGTTGACCTTCACCGCCAGCCGCGCGCGCACATGCGAGCGCTGCGGCTCCGCGCGGCCGGCCAGGCTGCGCACGACCGGCGCGACGAACTCGTGGAACGTGAAGATCGCCGACGTCGGAAAGCCGGGCAGGACGACGACCGGCTTGCCGCGCGAGGCGGCAAGGCAGATCGGTTTGCCCGGCTTCAGCGCCACGCCGTGCGCGACGATGCCCGGATCGTCGAGCTCGGCGACGACGCGATACGAGAGATCGCCCTCGCCCTTGCTGGTCCCACCCGACAGCAGCACGACGTCGGCGCACGCGAGCGCCTGCGTCATCTTCTCGCGCACCGCCGCCGCAGCGTCCGGGGCGACGCCGAAACGGCGCGGCTCGCCGCCCGCCTCGCGTACGGCGTCGGCGAGAATCTGGGCGTTCGAGTCGTACACCCTGCCCGGCTGCATCGGTTCGCCCGGCGCGATGATCTCGTCGCCGGTGGAGATGATCGCGACGATCGGCTTGCGCCAGACGTCGACGTCGGCGACGCCGATCGCGGCCAGCACACCGGTGTCGCGGCTGGTCAGGACGTGGCCGGCGCGAACGACCGTTTCGCCGGCGGTGATGTCGGTGCCGGCAAACGCCACGCCGTGTCCCGGCGCGACCGCCCGCGCGATGCGCAGCTCGCGTCCCCGCGCATCGGCGTGCTCCACCATGACGACCGCGTCTGCGCCGCGCGGCACCATGCCGCCGGTGGCAATCGCCACCGCGGTTCCCCGGCGGACGATCGATCCCGGCACGACGCCGGTATGAATCGCCTCGTCGCAGAGACGCAGCGTGCGCGGCGCCTCTTCCGACGCGCCGAACGTGTCCTCCGCGACGACGGCGAAGCCGTCGACGTTCGCGCGATCGAACGACGGCACATCGACGGGTGATCGCACGTCGGCGGCGAGCACGCGCTCGAGCGCGGCGTCGAGCGCGACGCGTTCCACGCCGCGCGGCGTCAGATCGATCGCGGCGCGGAAGCGCCGCGCCGCTTCGTCGCGATCGAGGACGTGGAGGAACTGCTCCTGCTCACCCATACAGCCAGATCTTCACCTCGGCTCCGGCGGCGAAGCCTTCGCTGTCGGCAGGGATGACGACGAAGCCGTCGGCCCGGGTGGTCGACGACAGGATGGATGCGCCGCCGACGGCGAGCGGCTCGACGGCGCCATCCACCAGCC
>Ga0207645_10000511_pt1 | contig 32164 bp, 31 predicted proteins | sample KBSM53metaG_FD_184331 | JGI IMG/M metagenome (GOLD analysis project Ga0207645, IMG submission 184331) | Miscanthus rhizosphere microbial communities from Kellogg Biological Station, Michigan, USA - KBS M5-3 metaG (SPAdes) (version 2) | ecosystem: Host-associated > Plants > Roots > Rhizosphere >...
CAGGTGCGGTGCAGTAATATATTGTCGAGTTTTTCTGTGAACAGTGCTTTTTGCAGCGGGTCAGCTTCCACCACGGTTTGCTGCATGATATGCTTTATCCGGGTATATCGCTGCATGATCTCTTCTGCCTGTGTGCGGGTTGCGTTGAATGCATTCTCCTCTGCGGTCTTCCTGATCTCTTCCTGTAAAAAGCTCAACGATGCTACCACGCTCGGTGGCGATCTCATTCCCGTCGTGGATAATATCTCTACGTTTGATACGACACTGGAAGTGGAAGCTTACAATGGAACTTTTTCTTTAGCCGGACCCGATGTTGATTCTTTGCGTTCACGTGGCGTCGATATTCAATATCTCGGCAATATCACAAATGATCCTTTATTCGGGACAAGTTCAGGAACCATATTTGCACAGTTAAAACCCGCAACCTATCGCTATTCATTTGGTTTCAGCAACCCGGATAGTCTTGTTGGGCTCGATTCTGTTGTTTTGGTACTTAAATATGTCCATACATTCGGCGATACAGTGGGGCCGCAATCAGTGAACATTTATGAAATTGACCAGGCCTCCGATTTCAAACGCGACTCTTCATACCTGATCCGCCAAAATAATATCACGTATTCCAATCTCCTTGGCACGGCTACCTATTCACCTATTTATCTCGATGACTCAATTCATCTTTTTAAGGATAGCGCTTCGCATCAGCTCAGGATAAGGTTGGATGATGCCTTTGGTCAGCGTTTGCTAGCCTACGACTCCTCATCTACAAGCACCAATAACGCGTACTATTCGGATTCAACATTTAATCTGAAGTTTAAAGGATTTGCCATCGTACCCGGCGGAACGGGTAATGCGTTGATCGGCATTGATCTCACGTCGTCAAAACTCGCGGTATATTATAAATACAAACATGGAACGCTTGATACCGCTGTTGCTAATTTCACATACAACAGTGGTTTCTCGGCTTCTGCAAATTATATTCAACGGGATTATACCGGTTCCCAACTTCAGGCATACCAGGGAGGAACAATTCCTCAGGATTTGGTGTTTGTGCAAACACAACCGGGCACATTTGCAAAAATCAAAACGCCGGGATTGAGTACCCTCAATAACCGGATTATACATCGTGCCGAACTGATCGTTACACAGGCATTTAATGATCCACTGGATAATATATTGACGCCGCCGTCGTATTTATATCTCGATGCGTATGACACAGCAGCAAAACTTTACAGGCCGATACCATTTGATATTACTTTCCCGGATCAAACTACAGGGTCGCTTATTCCGAGCAATACTTCGTTTGGCTTTTCGGGAAAATCAAAATCTGATGGAGCAAATACGGTGAAAGAATGGAGATTTAATATTTCGCGGTACGTGCAAAATGTAGTGATGGGTAAACAAACTGCATTTGATTTGCGACTTTATGCGCCGTACATTTCATTAAATACATATGAGGGAGCGACAACACTTACAGCCTCTTATGTGAACACTACGACCACCACCGGCCAGGTAAGAGTATATGGCGGCGACGCTACTAAAGCCAATCCCAACCGCATGCGCTTGCGGATTATTTACTCCAAAATTTAGTGGAGAGACAGTTGATAACTTATGTATACCGGACATTATCTTTGCACCCGGTTTTTATATAATTAACCCATTTAAAATTTTGAACTCATATGCCGTATTTGTTTACCTCTGAAAGTGTTTCAGAAGGTCACCCGGATAAAGTAGCTGACCAGATATCTGATGCATTAATTGATAATTTCCTGGCCTTCGATCCGCAAAGCAAGGTAGCTTGTGAAACACTTGTAACGACAGGGCAGGTGGTACTTGCCGGTGAGGTAAAGTCAAAAGCATACCTGGATGTACAGGAAATAGCCCGTGGTGTTATTCGTAAGATCGGGTATACAAAAAGCGAATACATGTTTGAAGCACATTCCTGCGGTGTTTTTTCTGCTATACATGAACAATCGTCTGACATAAACCAGGGCGTTGATAAAAAGAAAAAAGAAGAACAGGGTGCAGGTGACCAGGGAATGATGTTTGGCTATGCTACGAATGAAACAGAAGATTATATGCCACTGGCACTTGACCTGGCACACAAAATATTAATTGAGTTAGCGGCGTTGCGCAGGGAAGATAAGCAGATAAAATATCTTCGCCCCGATGCAAAAAGCCAGGTTACGCTCGAGTACAGTGATAAGAATGAACCGGTGCGTATCGATGCAATTGTAGTATCTACGCAGCATGATGATTTTGACGGCGAAGCAAAAATGCTTGCAAAAATTAAACAGGATATCATCAATATTCTTATTCCCCGTGTGAAGGCAAAGTATAAAAAGTACGCAAAGCTTTTCAACGATAATATCAAGTATCACATCAACCCGACAGGTAAGTTCGTTATTGGCGGGCCGCATGGTGATACAGGGTTAACAGGAAGAAAAATTATCGTTGATACATATGGCGGAAAAGGTGCACATGGTGGTGGCGCTTTCAGCGGAAAAGATCCCAGCAAAGTTGACCGCAGTGCAGCGTATGCAACAAGGCATATCGCAAAGAACCTGGTTGCAGCTGGTGTTGCAGATGAAATATTGGTGCAGGTGTCGTATGCGATTGGTGTAGCGCAGCCAACAAGTATCAATGTAAAAACATTTGGTACATCAAAGGTGAATATGACCGATGGCGAAATCGGTAAACTGGTTCAGGATATTTTCGATATGCGTCCGTATTTCATTGAGCAAAGACTGAAACTGCGTAACCCGATCTATAGCGAAACTGCTGCTTACGGACATATGGGCCGCAAACCTGAAGTAGTCGAGAAAACTTTTGTTTCACCAGACGGTAAGATCGCCAGGAAAAAAGTGGAACTGTTTACCTGGGAAAAATTGGATTATGTGCCGAAAGTGAAAAAGGCGTTTGGTATCAAGTAAAGCTGATTTAATGATTATGGAAGATTGCACGGATTAGTTTCAGGTGGCTCAACAGAAACATTTTTTGACATTTTTCGTGTAATGCAGATATTGGAACTTTTATTTCGAACCCGTAAGTTACAAGACAACTTACGGGTTTGCCTTTATTAATTGTTGAATTAATCATATAACTATGAATGAAACATATAATCCCTGGAAGATTTTATCGCAAAAAGATATTTATGATAATCCATGGATTAACCTTACTGAATATGATGTGATAAACCCATCAGGCGGCAAGGGCATATACGGTAAAGTACATTTTAAAAATATTGCCGTCGGCGTTATTGTATTGGATGAAGAAATGAACACCTGGCTTGTGGGGCAATTTCGCTTTACGTTGAATCAATATAGTTGGGAAATCCCTGCCGGCGGCGGCCAGCTGGCAGAAGCGCCAATTGAAACTGCAAAAAGAGAATTGAAAGAAGAAACCGGTTTGACCGCGGGAAAATGGACCGAAATATTAAAACTTCACTTATCCAATTCCATTACAGATGAGCTCGGATTTGTTTTCCTGGCACAGGAACTTACACAAGGGGAATCTGCACCGGAAGAAACAGAAGATCTTGCTATAAAGAAATTGTCATTTAATGAAGTGTATAAGATGACATTGAATCATCAAATAACAGATTCTGTGTCCATCGCAGCAATTCAAAAAGTAAAGCTGATGATGTATGAAGGTTTGTTATAAATAGAAATTGTCTTTTTTCAATTTTATACTTTCTTTGTTTGGTGAAAAATTTCCGACAACAACAAAGGCCCAAAAAAAGTTCGCTGCTGATTGGTCGAAAGGCCATCATTGATGCATTACATTCAGGCAAACAACTCGATCGTATTTATCTCGATAACAAGGCAACAGGGGATTCTGTAAACGAAATAAAAAGACTGGCGTCACAAGCCGCTGTGCCTGTCAACTATGTTCCGACCGCAAAGCTCAACGGATTTAACGTTACGGATCATGAAGGCACTGTCGCACTACTTTCCAAAGTAAAATATTATGAGCTGCAACAAATCATTTCTCATGTTGTAGAAAAAGGCGAAGCTCCTTTATTTCTTATGCTCGATGGCATTACCGATATCCGGAACATTGGTGGAATTGCGAGAACGGCATTGTGCTGTGGTGTGAATGCTATAATCATTCCTGACAAAGGAGTAGGGGCGTTGAATGAAGATGCCATTCTTACTTCGGCAGGAGCACTTGAAATCATTCCGGTTTGTCGCGTGAACAGCTTAATGAAAGCGGTAGATGAACTTCATCTAAATGGTATCAGAGTTTTCGCCAGTGAAATGACTGCAGATAAAAACATTTATGATTGTAATTTCAAAGAACCGGCAGCGATAATATTAGGCAGCGAGGAAAAAGGCATTTACCCGGCATTGATGAAGATCTGCGATGAGAAAATCAAAATTCCCATGAAAGGAGACTTTGAGTCATTAAATGTATCCGTTGCGGGGGGTATGATATTGTATGAAGTGATGAGGCAAAGAGACAAGCATTGATAACGTACTATAATCGCAACCGATAAGCTAAGGCCGCCCTGAATAACAAATTATCATCGACCTTATTTTTATAAAAATATTTTTCATCCCCGCCCTTATACCCGAACCTTATTTTCCTTAGCACAGAATGTCCGGCTTCCACTGTAAATACAATTTTCTTTGCAACATATAAATCAGCATAAAGGGAAAGCTGGTTATCGTCAATGCGCATAAAATAAGATTGATTGTTGATAAACCCTGCGCGATATGAATTTGTAACAGCCCTGAACACCACTCCATAATAGATCCTCTGTGAAGCTTTGTGCTCCCATGAAAGGTTTCCGGGTAATACACCGAAAATGTTATTGTTTGCATTTACTCTCCAGTCTATTCCCAGCAAAGGAATAATAAATGCTCCGCTGAATTCGCTGTTATAATAAATGCCAAACTTATATTTAAGCATCGATGTTTTTTTATAGGATGCGAGGAAAGCACCGCCCATTTGAAAGCTATTATTGAACCAGTGTCCGTTGTATCCGTTCCATCTCGGAATCGCACTTAGGGTAATTGTCCAATTTTGGGAAACAGGTTTTATAAATGAAGTCTGCAATGCTAAACTTTGAAACTGTTCATGTACAAAAGGGACCTCTGCAATCTCTATGTTCCAGATTTCAGTAAATGGACTAAAGACAATTGCGCTGCTATCTTTTTTAAATATAAAAGGGAGGTTTAAATTGATGGAAAGATGATCAAATGTTGCATGCTGGTTATTTCTTCGTATTAAACCTCCGTCAGGGCTTTGGCTGTATTTTATATTCACCAGATCAATCATTGGTTGAGCATCAGTCGTTATAAAAAACAACAGATGAAGAAAAAGAACATAAAACCTGGCCATATTAATTCTGATTATAAAGACGGAAAGGCAAAAGTTATTCACTCAATTATTCAGATGCGCAACGATGATAAATGTTTAAAACTACTCTTAGTTTAACTACTCCTCAAAAGCGTGTAAACGCTGGAAACACTGCCAAGAACTGTAACTGCTTTTATAATTCCGACGTTCTTTACCCAATAATAAATAATTTTTTTGTAAAGCGGATCATCAATAGGGTAGCCACCTATTTCTTCAGTAACTTGAATTACATCTGAGTATGTTTTTCCTTCAATAGTTAGCGTTGGTATCAATGTAATATCTGAGTATCCCTGTGTGGGGTAAAAGAAAACGGTGGAATTATCTCTTTGTCGCATTGAAATAAAAGCGGAAACTGTAATCACCGGAAGATAAATATCGGTCTGGGTTTTACCATAAAACCATTCTCCCCGGGGCAAGGGTTTAATTTTTGTCAGTATGAGTGTGAATACCTGGTATTTGAATGGCGATCTGCCCAGAGAAGTATTCGTACCTGGACTCGCAGGTTCATGAATATATTCCAGTGAACTTGTCGTAACAATTACGGAGTCCTCGATACCAGTTGCAGAATCTTTGTAAATGAAATATTTACCAACAGGCAAATTGATATATGCCAGTCCTTCCTTGTTAAGGTCCGCTACTGCTTCAGGCTGAGGAGGGTCATCTTTTTTGCATGACAATGCTCCAAATACCAGCAGTATTATAAACATGTAACTACACATTTGCGAAGTACAGTGTATGAATCTTCTGACAGATTGATTTGCCTTTTTCATATTGAGTTGTTTAATGGTATAGCGAATATTTCATAAATACCGTATAACAATGAGTAAGAGTTCTGTGAGATGCGACTTTCATCAAAGATCCTGCTTTACAACCGTATTCTCCGATTGCCCAGTGACAGTTGACGTTTTCACATAGTTAAGCTGTCTTTTTAATAGCAGTTAAATTACCCTGCATAAGTGCCTCCGCCTGTTGCTGTCTGATACTTATAACCTGTTTGCTGATCAATCTTTCCTTTATAAACTTTGGTAAAACTTTATCCATGTAAATAAACAGGTTGTTCCATTTACCTGGAATTATGGTCTCTTTACCCTGTAGCAAATCGTGTATTGCAATACCCGCTACCACTTCCGGCAGCATGCAGGATGATTTTGTAATCCATGTACTTCCATAGTTCATGAGATACTGTGCCGGGTTACTGTTGATACCACCGGGGCATAATACACTTACCTGCACGCCATCTTTCTTTAACTCACGGCGTAAACTTTTTGAGAAAAAATAGATGAAAGATTTTGTAGCGCCGTACACCTGTTTGCCGGGGAGATAAAAAAATACGGCAAGGCTACTCACGTTTAATATATACGAACGGGAATGTCTTTTCAATTCAGGTAAAAGCAGGTGCGTAAGGTAAACCATACCAGTTATGTTTACCTGTATATGTTTTTGCCACACTTCAATTTTTGTTTTATCAAATTGTCTTGTACCACCGATACCTGCATTATTAATTAACATGTTTATTGATAAATGATGTTGTTCAATTATATTCCACAATTCAAGACAGTTATGTTCCAGGGAAATATCCGTTTCGTATTCACTCACTTTTACTTTATAGCGCCTGCGGATATAGGAAGCTAACTGGTATAACTCAATGCCTGGTAATGAAACAAGGATCAGGTTCATTCCGCGTTTTGCGCATTCGATGGCAAGAGCTTTTCCAAGCCCCTCACTGGCGCCCGTTATCATGGTGTAATTATACATGGTGCTTGTTTTTATTTTGCTGAACCAGGTAATCAACCGTTGTGCGGAGACCTGTTTCAAATGGTGTGATATGGTAACCGAGTTGTTTTATGGCTTTGCTGCAATCGAACATTTTGTCAAGAAAAAACCGTTTGATCATATTCGGTGTTATAGTGGGATCATGTTTTGAAATTTTTCCTCTCACCAATTCAATTGCACTCCATGCTTTTAACAATACATCGGGTATACGTATATACAGCTTCTTTTTTGTACTGATCTTTTTGATTACATCAATAAACTGCCGGTATGAAATATTCTCTCCACCCAGGATATATCTTTCGCCACCTAATCCCTTTTCCATCGCGAGTATATGGCCCTGTACAACATCGTCAATAAATGTGTAGTTTGCTTTCGTATCCAGCGACCATGGTAGTACACTTATTCTGCCTGCAAGTAAAAGATGAATGAACCGATTCACCGCGCTGCTGCTCCTTTCAAGTCCGGGGCCATACACTCTCGGCGGATTGACAATCACCGTAAATAATCCCTTTTGTCCGTATTCGCGTACTGCCTTTTCTGCGAGGTATTTTGATAGATCATAGTCATTGTCAAAAGCGCCGATACGCGGGTCATTTTCTGTATACAAATGATTGCTTGCCGGGCTCCATACACCGCAACTGCTTGTGTAAACAAGTTTCTTTACGTCGCATTCAAGAGCGGCATCTAAAACATTTATCGTACAGCCGACATTTTGTTCGTAAAAGATATCACGATTCTTTGCCCATAATTTCGCAATTGCCGCTGTATGATACACCTGTGTACAACCTTTCATCGCCACGAGAATACTTTTCTTATCAAGGAGATCTCCTCTGAAAATTTTGATGGATGGATGATGCAAACTGTCAACCGCTGACGTCGGCCGTATCAAAGCATGCACCACGTGTCCGTTGGCTGCCAATGTGTGCGCCAGTTTATTCCCTATATAGCCGGAAGAGCCGGTGACAAATATTTTCATATCGCATTTTGTTTATTGTACACGAATTTTTTTTAAGCAATTTCAATTCATAGATTATAGCAAAAACAGTGTGAATAACAATCGCGGGCCATGCAGCACCAAACCACAAACAAGTAAAGCAAAGAAGTATGCCGAAGGGAATGCAGGCTATAATCTCTTTTTTGTCGCTGAATGAGTGCAATAAGGCATACAGCGCAGTATTTATTACGATAGCAGTAAATAATCCTGCCCTATGTATCATGTCAGTGAGCAGGTAGCCTCTGAAAAACACCTCGTAACTGATCAGGAAAATTGTTCTGTAAAGAATATACTGGCGGATAAATTTCTTATCAAAGAGAAAAACCTGTTGCTGTTGCACAGTCTTTCCTGCATTTATTTTTGTAGTTTCTGTTATTGCTGTGATTACTGAGGCAAACAACAATAATAAAAGGCAGCATACCTGAAGAATAGTTGGTGTTTCCTGCCCAAACACAATATCGCTTATGGAGTGTTTCAAAATTAGAAACGGAACTACACCGAGCCACAATATACCTGCCAGTTGTATGCCTAAAAGTATGCCGGAATTATAAACTGGCCCCCTGTCGTCAAATAACCTGTTACTATGTTCGGTTTTTCCCACGAACAATATCAAAAAGTAAATGCCGTAACAGATTGCGTATTTCGATATAAGTTGAATGTCATCCATATTATTTGTTTTGCGGCTGTGCAAGGACAAACTCCACAGAATAAATACCATGATCAATTTTCACTCTTGAACAGATACCATCTTTGTTGTAATAGTATTCATTATAATCTCCGCCTGGGAGGTAAAGTCTGTATACATCAGCCTGGGTTTTTTCAATATGCAGGTTTTGCTGATGGGTGCCGGAATAGACCTGTTCAAAACCTGCCGGTTCTTTGTAATAAAGGTCCAGCACATTAAAATTTGCCGGCTGAATAGTGAGTTTTTCTTTTTGGGCAGCGTTTTCGCTTTCATAATTGCTTCCCGTCCATCTCGTATGTAGATCGGCTTTTACGTTTGTATTAACTTTTCTGAATACATACGAATGTATCAGCCTCTCGCTTTTCGATTCCGCATATTCGTTAGATATGATAGTAAAAAGAAAAATTACTCTCACTTTTACTTCTGATGCCATGCTGATAACAGAGGTTTGACCGGCAACATTTTTATTAAGTTTTACCCAGCCAGTCTCATTGCCGTTCCTGATCACTTTATAAGTGAGTAGTTGAGATTGAGAAAATAAGACACAGGAAACAAGCAACAACAGTACAATAAATGTAAATATGACCTGGATTTTCCTCTGAAAAAGTATAGCGGTCATCTTACTATAATTACTCTTGCGCATTTTTTTCAGCAACAGGTATATCATTACAGGTATCATATAATTTTCTTAAATGGTCTGGTAAACGAACTGTCTGTGTAAAACGTTAATGATTTATATACTTATGGTAATGCCGGTTTTAAATTGTCGTTTGGGTAGTGTCACCTGCGGAGATAATGAGACATTTTCAGCTTTCATCAGCAGTCTTGCCCTGTGTTTGTTGATACCGCCTGCAATAAAATATGGAATACTGGTGATAAGGAGAGCTGCTCCGGTTATGAACAAAGCAGTTGAAACATCCGCCGTATTTTCGGTTTTGGAAGAATTGCCTCCGAGAATATCATAATCTTTCGGAAATATCGCGATGGCAACTGTGCTGAGAACAAGACCACTTCCGGCGAGAATAAATGCCGCCTTTGTCTGGTGTTGTCCCTTTTCAAAATATTGTGTGCTCGTAATATGATTTACCTTCTTTGTAGCCAGGGAATCCTGTTGAGCATAATTCATATTCGTTAGCAGGATTGTAACTGAAGCCAGGAGTAGTAGCCTTTTCATAATAGTTGATTTAAGTTTTCGAAATGTGTTGACAGTCCAAAAGTATTTTTATGAACAGGCGGTTTCTAACTGTATTTCGCGTATGCCGAAGCGATTGTTGCGAATTTTGCAACAGTACCGGGTATGCGATGGTATATTATGCCGCAATTGCACGAAATCCTCCTGTATACCCGGTTTGTGGTATTTTCTGCAAAAATTAGTTGCCAAACTTTCTCAGTGTTCATATGAAGAGTTTATTTCTTCTTAAAACAACTGTGAAGGCAACGACCCCTATGTAGTTGCTGTTAAAGAAATTAAAAGAGGTGAATACCGGCACTCCAACCTATCCATCCGGAAACTTTTCTGCCGAGATTATGGATTTTGGAAGGATCAGGAATATTGAACTTATAACCGTTTGCAGGTGTCGTTTGATCGGAATAATAAAAATTATAGGCAGGACCAATGTATATTGAAATGTGCTTGGATACTTTGACATTCAAGTTTGCCTGCAATCTCGTCAGGACATTTGTTGTATTCTTTACCCCAAGATAAATTTGCTGCGCTGTCAGTTCGGTATTTACAGCTACCAACTTGCCTAAATTGTTTTCGCGTCCTAATCCAAAACCCAGTGAATAAGTCTTGTCGTTATGTAAATTGATGCTACCTAAAAGAATACTGTACAATTTATAGCTGCCCGTCTTTAACGCAACGTTCAGATCAAATATTTCGTTTGTCCCGATAGATACTTTATGATAACCATTTCTTGAAATATTGAGCAAGCCGATACTGAGTCCGTCCAATGAATCTGCAATATTGATCAAGCCGATTTGTACGCCTTTTAGTTTGTGCGTATAATTAAAGAGAGTTGCTATCTGCGTACCTGAAGTTTTCTTCGCCGCGATGTTCACAAATCCTCCAATCTGGGTCCCTTTAATACTTTCCGCGAAATTAAAAACGCCGGATAATTGTGTACCAATAACTCTTTTGGGACTTATGTTACTTGCGCCGGCAAGTTGCGTTCCTGTAAATTCTTTGTTTGTAAAATTTAATAGCCCGGCCACCTGCACTCCGTTCATTGTACCTAAAACATGATTGTAAATAAGTGAGAATTGCCCGCCTTCCATGTTTCCGTTAACGATATTTGCTGCCATTGAAAATTGTGCAGCATCTGCATCGCCAAGTACCGTATTGTTTAGTCCCGCAACCTGAATCCCTTTTATTTTGCCACCAACGATATTTGTTAGTCCGGCAGCCTGGAAATACTGAACATCCTTTTTATCGAGATTAAACAAACCTCCAAGTTCAATAATTCCTACGCCACCCGAATAGCCGCCGAAAAGATTGAATGAAAAATTATTTATTACCTGTGGATTCATTTTCCCCTGTGTACTAATGCCAGGAAAAAGTGAAAGTTGAAATGGCCTGTTTGCAAAAAAGTTTCTGAGATTCAGGCTTTGTGCTTTTTGCTTTGCAGAAAGGAAAAACTTTCCCAACCCTGTTTTTTCAACGGCAATCTCATTATTTCTTTTGTACAGGTACGTTTCAGTACCCGAAGGTTTTCTTACCTCAAAAAGAATTGTATCCGGCAGCGAAAAATCCTGCGGCACCACAGTTATGATCGTAGCTTCATTTTCTATAGGCAGAATGGCGATTGTTACGTTTTGATTAAACTTCGGTTGAATGCTGACGGTAGAATCTTTATAAAACACCTTGCTTACCGTAATATTTGCTGTGCTATACCGGCTTCTTAGTTTTAGTTTAAAATAGCCGTTATCATTGGTTAACACAGAACTTAATTGTTGCTTTTCGTAAACACTGGCGTTTGCAATATTTCCACCGGTTGCCCCATCAATGATCTTGCCGGTGATTGTGTAGTACTTGTCTGCTGTCGAATCCTGTGTTGTAACCAGCGAAACCGAAATCGGCTTTTGCCGGAGTATGATGTAATTACCGCTTTCAATGAATTCAAAATTGTCTGGAAACAGGCGATCAAGAATTTGTTTTATTGGCTGGTCACTTGCTGAGAACGATACCAGGCTATCGCGTTTTATGATACTACTGTTATAGGAAAAGTAAAAATTGCCTTTGTTGCTGATTATTTCAAGTACATTATCTAATCGTTGTTTATTTATCTCAAGAGAAATTGGTTTGCCAAGAAGCGTTTGCGCCTTGAGTAATGTGCCGCTGATAAGGAATAGGGCGATAAAAATGAGATTTATATTACCGGTAGCAAATTTCACTCTTACAGGAAAAACGTTATTGTAAAATAATTTTATTCGCTTGTTTTTTAACCTTAATGTTCAGTGTGGCTGAAACGATGGAAAGAATCTTATCAAGCGATTCTTCATTAAAAGTCGTCGTTAATGGCAAATTAGTTATAGCCGGATCATCAATTACAATTCGCACGTCATATGCTTCGTTTAATGTAGCAACCAATCGCCAAAGCGGTGTATTATCACAAACAAAGAGTTTGGTACGATAATAATTATAAAGATTACCGTCACTGCTTTCCTTTTTCAATTTCCCTTCCGTAGTATCTACCAAAATTTTTTCTTTTGCTTTCAGATCAATTTTTACCGATTTGTGTGTTACCTCAACAATGCCGGTTTCTACAATTACTTCCGTGTTCCCATTGATATTTTTCACATTGAATGACGTACCAAGTACTTTAATTGTTACATCATTTACAGAAATAATAAACGGTTTATTCTTATCAGGCGCGACATTAAAAAAAGCTTCTCCCTTTAAGGTTACGTTGCGTGTGTTACCTGATAGCTTTTTTTCATATGCGATAGAACTGTTCCTGTTCAGGGTAACGATAGTACCATCAATGAGGCTATCGGTTAGTGTCGCCGTTCCGGAACTCACAATTGCAATTTGTTTCGCCTTGTGTACCCCCGGCCAATAAATAAAAGCCATCACAATCACTCCTGTAAGCACTGCAGCGGATAAGACCTTTGGCCATATTGAAGGTTTCTGGATTGGAATTATTTTGGCCGGACGTCGCGGTTCTTTTTTCTGTAAAAATCTTATCCAGGATTCATTTTCGTCAACAATGGCGCCCGCCGACAACTTTCGGCTTTCTTCCCATATCAAAGCAAACTGCTGGAAGTATTTCCTGTTTCTATCATCCTGCTCTACCCAGGCATTTACTTCCTGTAGTTCCGAAACAGTAGCTTCCTGTAAAAGATATTTCACAAGCAGGTCATCAATATTATATGCTGGTGTATAATTCAATTCTGCGTTTTTTAGAAATATGACATTACGAATAGTATTACCGGTAAAAAATCTACAAGTTTCAGCCGAAGCAGTTTCAAGGCCTTTCCCATTTGATTCTCCACGGTTTTCACACTGATGGATAACCGATCGGCGATTTCCTGGTATTTTAATTCATCAAACCGGCTCATCTGGAAGATTGTTCTGCATTGTTCGGGTAACTCACTAAGCGCTTTGCGTAATTTTTGTTCCAGGTCAGATGATAAAATTTTCTTTGCCGCATTATCTGTTTCATTTTTCATACGATGCAAAACAAATTGCCGGTGTGTTGATTTTACTTTTTCATGTTTAATTACATTCATGCTTTCATTATATACGGCACGGTACAGGTAAGCGGTAAGCGAAGCCTGGAACCCTGTTTCAACACCATTATTCCATAACCTCAAAAAAACGTTCTGAACAGTATCGTCAGCTTGGGCATTATCTTTTAAAATTGTAAATGCATAGCAATGCAGACTTTTGAAATGACTTTTAAAAAGCCTTTCAAAATCTGCTTCATTGGCTGGCTGTATTGCTATTGCAGGCTCAGTCAGATACATTTTTGCCCCTTGTTTTTCCTGGCTGATTTTTTCCATATATAAAACAACCCATTAACGTTTTACCCCTATGCCTAATTAAATTAATGTTGAACGATTGTCAGCACCAATTGTTACTGAATAGGGGTAGGAAGAAATTCACACTCACCGCAACTGCTTAACTTTGCCCGGTTTTATGACAAAAAAGATGATCAAACTCGTTGAATGCCCACGGGATGCCATGCAGGGCTGGAAAAGTTTTATACCGACAGAGAGAAAAATTGAATATATCAATTCGCTGTTGCGGGTAGGTTTCGATACGATCGACTTTGGCAGTTTTGTTTCTCCAAAAGCGATACCGCAAATGGCAGATACGAAGGAAGTACTAAAAGGATTGAACCTGGATGGCAGCAATTCTAAATTATTGGCGATTATTGCCAATATCCGTGGCGCGGAAGAAGCGAGCGTATATGATGAAATAAGTTTCCTCGGGTTTCCATTTTCAATATCCGAAACATTTCAGCAACGAAACACAAATTCGTCTATAGCGGAATCGTTGAATAGGGTAGAGGAGATTCAACGCATTTGCGTTGCGGGGCATAAGCAATTGGTGATTTATATTTCAATGGGATTCGGCAATCCATACAATGATCCATATTCGGAAGAAATCGTGTTTGATTGGGTAACAAGATTGACAAAACTTGGTATCAATATCATTTCGCTGGCTGATACAGTCGGTATTGCTACTGCGGCGCAGGTAAAGAGGATTACTAAATATGTAATTGAGTTGCTGCCCGGAATTGAAGTCGGTGTTCACCTTCATTCAACGCCGGTAAACTGGAAAGAAAAACTGGAAGCTGCGGTAGATGCCGGTTGTTTCCGGTTTGATGGTGCGTTGAAGGGCATAGGCGGCTGCCCGATGGCCAACGATGAATTGGTTGGTAACATGAACAGCGAATGGATGATTGATTATTTCGAAGAAAATAAATTAATAACAGGTTTGAACAGGGACGCATTGATGGAGAGTCTTTCTATAGCTTCAGAAATATTTGTGTAAAGCTTTGGCGTATGGATTTCATGGTTGATATAGATATTAAGAAACCGGCGGAACAAATCAGCTACCGGGATAAAATTTTACTGATCGGTTCTTGTTTTACCGAGCATATTGGTAATGCCCTTGAGGAACTTAAGTTTTCAGTATTACAAAATCCTAATGGCATCTTGTTCGATCCGGAAAGTGTTTGCAAAAGTGTTGTTTCGTATATCAGCAATAAAAAATATTCTGAAGATGATTTGTTTCAACTTAATGAAGTGTGGCATAGCTGGCAACACCACAGCAGGTTTTCAAATATTGACAAAAGAGAGGGATTGCGTTTAATAAATCAATCGCAACAGGAAGCGCACGAATTTTTAAAAGAAACAGACTGGATCGTCATTACATTGGGTTCATCTTTCTCCTATCGTTTGGCCGATAACTACTTTAAAAACTTTTTGGAAACCGCTCCACCAACGGGCGGCGGAAATTTGTCTTCAGCATTTCGTGAAGAAGGGGTCGCCAATTGCCATCGCGCACCGGCACAATGGTTCAATAAGCATTTACTCGAAATTGATACGATCATTTCACAGCTTGATAATTGTTATCATCAATTGCTCCGGTTCAATTCAAAAATAAAAATCATTTTTACGGTTAGCCCTGTGCGTCATATACGTGATGGGGTGGTGGAAAATAATAGAAGTAAGGCCCGGTTAATAGAAGCGATTCATCATATGGTCAATAAGTTTGACCGGCTCTATTACTTTCCGGCCTACGAACTGGTGATCGATGTGTTGCGTGATTACCGCTTCTATGATATCGATCTTGTGCATCCCAACTATATGGCTACCGAATTTGTATTGCAAAAGTTTTCAGAAACATTCATTGATGAAGAATCCAGGCAGCTAATGCAGGAAGTAAAAAAGATCGTAATTGCCAGGAAACATAAGGCATTTCAACCCGATACAAACGCCCATCAGCAGTTTTTGAAAAATCATTTTGAAAAAAGCAGAATGCTGAACGAAAAGTACCCATTCCTTAATTTGAAAGAGGAGATATCTTATTTCTCGCAGGTATAAACAGTTCCAACCAGTTATTCAATATTACTTAAACGGTACACTGTCTTATGCCGGTATGTTTCTCCCGGCCTTAATACTGTATTTGGAAATGAAGGAATGTTAATAGCATTTGGGTGAACCTGTGTTTCGAAACAAAACCCTGAAAAAGGGCCATATTCTGTGTCGCCTTTTCCTTTAATTATGGGTAAACCAATACCTGTATAAAAATGCACGACAGGTTCTGTGGTCAGAATTTCAAGTTTTGTTTTTGACTTTTCCGAAAATGCCTCAGCAGCCCACGCTAATTCCTTTTCTTGTTTGTCCACGACAAAACTCTGATCAAAGCCCGGCACATTTCCCCACAGTGATGACATCTTATGCGTCTTTCTGAAATCAAAGCGTGTATGTTCAACGGGGATATAGTTTCCGTTTGTCGTCAGGTTTTCATCCTGTTCAAGTATGGATGATGCGTTTATTTTTACGAAATAGTCATCCACACGTCCTTTACCGTTATTCAAATTGAAATAACCGTGATGGGTGAGGTTTACAGCTGTTGGTTTATCAGTGGTGGCAAGATATTCGTGGCTTAATTCATTATTTTCATTCAATTCAAATGTGAGTGACACATCCAGATTACCGGGGTAGCCTTCTTCGCCGTCAGGGCTTTTGAGTGAAAGCTTCAATATGTTTTTGTCTTCATCAAAGGAAACAATATTCCAAACCTTTTTATCGAAACCCACTTTGCCACCATGAATATGATCGGTGCCCATATTAACGGCCAGCTCATATTTTTTCCCATCAATTTCCATTTTGCCATTCTTGATGCGATTGCCATACCGGCCGACAGCTGCTCCGAAATAAGGATAGTTGGATAAATATTTTTCATCGAGATAATCTTCCGGTTTATCAAAGCCCAGTACAACATCATTGATCGAGCCATTTTGTTTTTTTATTTTAAAAGATAAAATAATGGCACCATAATTTGTAATTGTAGCTTCTGTTCCTCTCTTGTTTCTCAAGGTAAATACACTGACTCTTTTCCCGGAAAATTTATCGGAGGCGGTGGACTGAATAGTTTGCATAATTTTTTCTATAGAGTAAAATTGTATTCTTCACTGAGAAACTGTTCAAGGTCTTTCAACAAAGTGACCTGGTTAGTGCCGCGATCAAAATTCTGTTCACTGTAACTTATCTGGTAATAAATATCGTTATTGAGGTAATCGGCAATAAAGCGTACAGCCTGCATATAAATCATGATCAAACCGGCGCTGTGAATGTATTTTTTTTCTTCGCCCGTCAGGTACTCGTTCATTACTTCCAGGTAGCCGTTGACTATCGCTTTATAAAAATCTTTCCGGATATGCAGGTTATCAAAGTCAGTGCTGTGCTCATCGTTGTTACAGGCCATCGAACGGATCATATCACCCAGGTCAGAAAAAAAATAACCCGGCATGGTGGTATCAAAATCAATGGCACAAATAACCTTGCCGGTCTTTTTATCAAAAAGGACGTTGGCAATCTTCGCATCGTGATGCATTACACGCTTGGGAAAATCGGTTGATTGGGTAATATGCTCATAAAAGTCTTTATATTTTTCCCTGCTCTTCACTTCCTGGATCAATGTTGCTGCCTTTCGAACTCTTTCCGAGTCTGCATTCGCTAATGCCTGCTCAAACTGATGATAGCGGAAGGAGAGGTTATGAAAATCCGGAATAACGATATTCAACTTTTCGGCATCAAATGAAGAAAGAAATGCTGTTATCTGCCCGAAGGTTCTCGCCGTGTTTTTTGCCTGTTCGGCATTATGGGGAACATCCAGCGTAATAGTTCCATCGAGAAATTCAAATGCCCTCCAGTAATTCCCTGCTGAGTCTACAAATAATGTGTCGGATGATTTGAGATGCACAGGTGCCGGAAAGAAAATATCTTTTGTCCCGTTTTTGTATTGAAACAGTTTCAGATAATTATTCTGTACATCGACAGGTTTTTTAAAAACGTTTTTGTTGATCTGCTGGATCAATAATGTTTTACCCGATTTATCATCGGAGATTTTATAGGTATGATTAATAAGACCATTGCCCAATCGCTCAACATGATACGATTCTTCATTTTGCGTGAAAGCCGTCAACACTTCTTTATTCAGAGATTTCTTCATCATGAATTACCCGGATTGCGAAGAAAGTTATTGAAATCTTTTGAAGCAAAATGGCTTCAATCGTTTGCGTTTTTTTTGACTACAACAATTAATGGATGCGATCGCCGCGAACATCCAGATTCATTATGACATCCGCTTCATATTTCAGCCATTCCTTCCATCGTTTTCGTACTTTGTCTTTGGGCAGATATGTTTCCGCAAGGTTAATAAATAATGTATAATGTCCGGCCTCGCTTTCCATAAAGCGCCGGTAAAACTTTCGCAGGTACGCATCGTCAAGACCCTCACTCAGCCGTTTAAACCGTTCGCAACTTCTCGCCTCAATCAGGGCGCAGACAAGCAATTTGTCCAGCAATCGGTCATCTTCCGATCCTCCTTTTATCTCAAACTTCAAAAGAGCATTCACATAATCATCTTTTCGTTGTTTGCCCAGTTTTAGTTTTCTTTTTTGCATTTCAGCCAGAACCATGCGAAAATGCCCCCATTCTTCGGTTACGATCGGTGAGAGTTCTTCCACAATTTTTTCTTTATCACTGTACCGTTGAATTATGGAGATACACGAGGTGGCCGCTTTCTGCTCACAATATGCATGGTCTGTCAGGATATCCGTCAGCGATTTTTCAGCCAGGTTTATCCACCGCGGATCGGTTGGCAATTGAAGACCCAGGATATTTTTTACATCGGCGCTATCCATAATTGAACTCCGTCTGCTGTTTTTTTATACTAAATAATTGGGGATAAAGATATTAAAGGGTACTTTCTCTCTTTTATTTGATCCGGCCCCAACGTAACTTATTGCTCACCGTTAATCCTTTACTAAGTTAAAAAAATCAATTCCAAAAGCTTTTGCCATTAATTTTTAATGACTTACCTTTGCGGCCTAAATTATTTGAGCGAATATAATCGGATGAACAAATAAAAAAACAAAGATGTCATTAACAAAAGAATCAAAATCTAAAATTTTCTCTGCTTTCGGTGGAAAGGAGACAAATACCGGTTCCATGGAAGGCCAGATTGCTTTGCTGACGGAACGTATCAGCCAGATCTCTGAGCATCTTCAGCAGAACAAAAAAGATTTCTCTACTCACCGCGGCCTTATGCAACTTGTTGGTAAACGTAAACGTTTGCTGAACTATCTGCAGAAACATGACCTCACGGGTTACCGCAAACTGATCGAGAAACTTGGATTAAGAAAGTAACCGTGCTTCCGGCGCCGTCAAGGAGCCTGGAGCAGTCTTTATTCTGAGAATCCCAATTAAAAATTGAATTTTCTATATCGATTATTCCCGGCCTCCGCAAGGATGTTGGGAAATTTTTTTTTGACCCTTCCTCCGAATGCGCCTCTCTGGATATCAATTATCGGTTATTTTTCCGGATACGGGTAAATCATATAACTGCGTAAATAAAGTCTGAAGCCATTCTGTATTCATCTGGATAAAATACATAATTAACCATAAACCCCTATAAACAGTAAACTATGTTACAACAACCAATAAGAAAAACCTTCGATATGGGCGATGGCCGTATCGTATCAATAGAAACTGGCCGGCTGGCCCGCCAGGCAGATGGTGCAGTGACCGTTTCGGTCGGCAAATGCATAATACTGGCAACTGTAGTTGCTAATAATGAACCCAAAGAGGGTCAGAGCTTTTTTCCGCTGACAGTTGACTACCAGGAAAAATTTGCGTCAGCAGGACGTATTCCCGGATCATTTTTCAAACGTGAGGCAAAACTGAACGATTATGAAGTGCTGACAAGCCGATTAATTGACCGTGCCCTGCGACCGTTGTTTCCGGAAGACTATTTATGCGATGTACAGGTATTGGTTACATTAATGTCCAGCGATCCGGAAATTATGCCTGATGCATTAGCCTGTTTAGCAGCTTCAGCAGCATTAGCGGTATCAGATATCCCTATCAAAGAAATAATTTCTGAAGTAAGAATAGCAAGAATAAATGGAGAATTTAAAGTAAATCCAAACCGCAGTGATCTGGAAAAAGCGGATATGGATTTTATCATTGCTGCAACGGAAAAGAATTTGATGATGGTGGAAGGCGAAGGCCAGGAGTGCAGCGAGGACGATTTGTGTAAAGCACTTGAACTGGCACATGATGCTATTCGTGCACAAATAAAAGCACAGGAAGAATTGCGTGATCTTGTCGGTGTAAAAGGAAAGAGAGAATACGTCAAACCGGTCACTGATGAAGCACTTCGTGAAAAAATAAATGCCTTTGCAAAACAAAAAGTATACGATGTAGCGAAGGGCAAATTCAGTAAGCACGAAAGAGGTGATAAGTTTGATGTTATAAAAGATGAATTGGTTGAGTTTTTAAAAAAGGACCTTGCTATACCCGAAGGTGAAAACCTTCCGGATCAGACAAAAAAACTGCTCTCCACGTATTATGGCGATCTCCAGTATTATGTTGTTCGTGATATGATACTGGATGAAAAAGTTCGTCTTGACGGCCGCGGACTTGAAGACATTCGTCCATTGGATATGGAAGTCGATGTTTTACCATCACCGCATGGAGCAGCTCTTTTTACAAGAGGCGAAACACAATCAATTACCACGGTTACTTTAGGAACACCGTTGGATGAATTGCTGGTTGAAAGCGCTGCAAAATCTTTTGATTCAAAATTTTTCCTTCACTATAATTTTCCACCATTCAGCACCGGCGAAGTAAAAATGATGCGCGGCCAAAGCCGTCGCGAAATTGGTCACGGAAACCTGGCACAGCGTTCATTAAAACAAATGATGCCGACAGGTGATTTCGCCTACACGGTGCGTTTAGTAAGCGATATCCTTGAATCAAATGGTTCTTCTTCTATGGCTACCGTTTGTGCCGGTTCATTGGCACTGATGGATGCCGGTATACCTTTTCCCAAGCATGTATCGGGTATTGCTATGGGATTGATCACAAAAGATGATAAGTATGCGGTATTGAGCGACATTCTTGGTGACGAAGATCATCTTGGCGATATGGACTTTAAAGTGACCGGGACAAGAGAGGGTATATGCGGTGTACAAATGGATATTAAAGTAGATGGTTTGAAAATGGAAGTGATGCGCCAGGCATTGGACCAGGCACGTCGCGGGCGCCTGCATATACTTGAAGCAATGTACAATTGTATACCCGAAGCAAGAAGCGAAGTAAAACCACATGCACCGAGAATGGTGAAATTGTTTATTGACCGTGAATTTATTGGCGCAGTAATCGGACCGGGCGGTAAAGTTATACAGGAAATGCAGCGTGAGACCGGTACCACTATCAACATCGAGGAAGTAAACAATATGGGTGAGGTAAGTGTGTTTGGAACTAATAAAGAAGGCGTGCAAAGAGCGGAAGCATGGATTAAGGGGATTGTGGCGGTACCCGTCGTCGGAGATGTATACGAATCTACCGTAAAATCAATCATGCCATTTGGTGCGTTCGTTGAATTTTTGCCCGGTAAACAAGGCCTGGTTCATATCTCGGAAGTGAGCTGGAAGAGATTAGAGACATTAGATGGAGTATTGAAAGAAGGCGATAAGATAAAAGTAAAATTGATCGGAACAGATCCCAAGTCAGGAAAATTCAAATTATCAAGAAAGGCATTGATACCAAAACCGGAAGGACGACCGCGAACCGAAGAAAGCAACAATTAATACAAAACCCCGATCAAAAATCGGGGTTTAATTTTCGTATGTAATGGACAGTTATATTGAAGTAAGTTTTAACCCGGTCAGTAAAGAGCAGTCGGAAATATTAATTGCAAATCTTGCGGATGCAGGATATGAGGGTTTTGAGGAAAAGGAAGAAGAGTTAAAAGCGTTTATAAAGAAAGGCAATTACGATGTTGATTTAATAAGGCAGTTGTCATCGGTTGTTCAGACCAATTTCGCAGAAAAAGAAATTGAAAATAAAAACTGGAATAAAGAATGGGAATCGAATTTTCATCCCGTAGTTGTTGACGATTATGTTGCTGTCCGGGCAGATTTTCATGAGCCAATACCAAATGTGCAATATGAAATTGTCATTACACCCAAAATGAGTTTTGGTACCGGTCATCATGCTACGACCTTCATGATGATGCAGCAGATGCAGGAGATTGATTTTACCAATAAATCTGTTTTTGATTTTGGAACGGGCACTGGTATACTCGCTATATTGGCGTCCAAATCGGGAGCGGCCAGGGTGCTGGCAATTGACAATGATGAATGGAGTATTGAAAATGCAGCGGAAAATTTTCAAAAGAATAATGTAGTTACAATTGATCTTGAATTATCCGGTATTGTACCGGCAGACCGGGTATTTGATATTATTCTTGCAAACATCACGAAGAATATTATTATGGAAAATTTCTCCTTGCTGTATCAACAATTAAATAAAAATGGTATTTTGCTGGTGAGTGGGCTATTGAAAGGGGACGAGCATGAAATTCTACTTGAAGCCCAAAAACATTCTCTTATCCTGCATAAAGTACAGCAACAAGGCGATTGGCTCTGCCTGAGGTTTTTACGGTAAAATCAACTATCCTTTGAGTTAAACTACCTATTATCTGTCGCCCGATTATCGTATTTTTGTACTCAATTTCAACCAAAGGTTCTATGAACGAGCTACTTTTAATCGTTCTTGCATATCTGATTGGCAGCATTCCTACTTCTGTTTGGGTGAGCCGTTACTTTTTTGACATTGACATACGGGAGTATGGAAGTGGCAACGCCGGCGCTACAAATACTTTCCGGGTATTAGGTCCAAAATGGGGCAGCTTTGTTATGGTTGCGGATATGTTGAAAGGTATCGCCGCAGTCAAGCTTGTCTATCTTCTTCCGGGTTATGTAGAATTCGATACTCAGTTTATCAATTTACAAATAGGGTTAGGCCTCTCGGCTGTCATTGGTCACATATTTCCGATTTGGGCCGAATTCAGGGGCGGAAAGGGTATAGCCACATTGTTTGGAATGGTACTTGGCATCCAGCCAATTGTTGCAGTCTGTTGTGTGGGCGTTTTTTTATTGGTACTGTATCTTACAAGATTTGTATCATTGAGTTCAATCCTCGCCAGTGTTGCGTTTCCTGTATTTATTCTCGTAATATTTAACGAACCCGAACATCTATACAGAATATTTGCAATTGCCGTTGCATTAATGGTTCTTCTTACCCATCAAAAAAATATAGGCCGTCTGCTGAAAGGAAGTGAGAATAAAGTTCCCATACTGAAGCACAGGGATCGCAGACGCGAACGTCGCCGTTCAACCTCACAAACAGCGGATTAATTAAGTATTTCTCTTTTACTTTGCAACGAAAACCTGTCAACTCCCGGTCTGAGGGGTTGGTATAATCATTGAATGATATAATAAAACCTTTACGATGATCAAGAAAATTATGTTCCCGGTTATTTGCGGGATATTGCTGGTTGCCTGCGCCACAAATAAGATTACCGGGCGCAACCAGCTAATATTATTACCTGAGGCCGAAGTACAATCGATGGCCGTGCAGGAGTATCAAACTTTTTTAACCCAGAATAAAGTAGTCAGTTCTTCAGCAAGCCGGGATGCCGAAATGGTGCGCAGGGTAGGGCAACGTATTTCATCTGCTGTTGAAAGATATTGTAAGGAAAAAGGAATGTCATCTTTGCTGGAAGGTTACAAATGGGAATACAACCTTGTAGAAAGCAAAGATGTGAACGCATGGTGTATGCCCGGAGGAAAAATTGTTATTTATACAGGCCTATTGCCTGTTACACAAAATGAAGCAGCACTTGCAATAGTGATGGGACATGAAGTCAGTCATGCTATTCTTCAACATGGTAATGAAAGAATGAGCCAGGGACTTGTTCAGCAACTGGGTGGAGTTGCATTGTCGGTAGCACTGGCCAATAAACCGGCTGCAACTCAACAATTATTTCAAACAGCTTATGGAGTTGGCTCACAGGTAGGCGTTATGCTGCCTTTTTCAAGAAAAGATGAACTGGAAGCAGATGAATACGGTTTGTATTGGGCAGCAATGGCTGGTTATAATCCGCAGGAAGCAATTCCGTTGTGGCAGCGCATGGCTTCTTCAGGCGGACAAAAACCACCGGAATTTTTGAGCACACACCCCGACGATGGACATCGAATTGAGAAATTGCAGGAACATATGCCGCAGGCACTTCAGTATTATAAGCCAGTGAGCAAGTAAAATATTGATTGTACTTAACAAATCCCGCTCAAACCGCTTTGAACGGGATTTTTATTTGATAGAACACGCAAAACTCATTGATTTTCCTTACCTTTGCGTCTCTATTTCGTGTACATAATACCAGGTCAACCAATTGAACTGGGTTAAAAACTCTTAAAACTTTTTTACAGAGGTATGGCACAAACGCTTTTTGAAAAACTTCAGATCTCAGACGAAAAAAACCTTCTAATTCAGGGTTTACCGTCATCAATCGAAAAACAGTTTACCAAATTATCTTTCTCAAAGAATGTGACACCCTTGCTGAAAAGCCGAAAAATCGACTTTGCGCTGGTGTTTGCAGTAAGTGAGAACCAGTTAAATGGTATCCTGAAAGATGTAATGCCTGCCCTTAAGAACGAGTCAAATTTTTGGGTTGCTTATCCAAAAACTGCTTCGAAAATTGTTACTGACCTTAACCGTGAGTGCAGTTGGAACCAACTGACCTGTGCCGGTTATGAAAGTGTTTGCCAGGTAGAGCTCGACCATGTGTGGAGTGCTATGCGTTTTGGCAGATGCGAAGAAGTGACAAGAGGCGGTCGGATTTCTGTAAACAGGAATCTGAAGGCAGAGCCCAGCATGGCTTGATCCTCATTTCTCTTCCCTTAAATAATCCTTTGTAAGGTTTGTTCTGACAGGACAATGCCGCCCAGCTTCCTTATGCCACTTTTAAATGTAGAAATAAAAGCAAGGTATAACGATCCGGATTTTATGCGACGTTATCTTCTCGAAGATGGCGCTGACTTTAAAGGCGTGGATCAACAAACCGACACGTATTTTAATGTTTTGCATGGCCGGCTGAAATTGCGCCAGGGGATTATTGAGAATAATCTTATTTACTATGAAAGAAGTAACCAGGCCGGACCTAAAAGCTCCCATTTCCAATTGGTCGCGGTTCCCGATGCAGATGCATTAAAGGAAATCCTTTCAGCTTCTCTCGGTATAAAAATCATTGTTCAGAAAAAACGTGAAATCTATTTTATTGGCAATGTAAAATTTCACATTGATGAAGTACCTGGTCTTGGCAGCTTTGCAGAAATAGAAGCCAGCAATAAATATGCAGATCTGCCGAAGGAAAAATTACAGGAGCAATGTGATTTTTATATGCGCGAATTGAAGATAAAGGATGAAGATCTTATATCCGTTTCTTATAGCGATTTATTGTTAAGCAAATTGGTGTAACGAAATTTATGCAGGAACAACACCTTACAAAAGAATTTAACGGATAATCACCGTTCCTGTTTTCTTTGTTATTTCCCGCTCGAGATGTTTCAGGTGTTCGTGTGTTTGATGAAGCATTTCAAATTCAGCCGCCGTATGCGGCCTTTCCATATCCTGCTGGTTCTCGAGAAGCATTCTCTTTATCTTACGAAGTTTAAAATAATTGACAGCCGACTCTATTTCTTCCTGCGTTTTGTCTTCATCTATTTTCAGGTAATTGAGCAATGATTTTTCTTTTTCGAGCGTTACTGTTCGCATGAAATCTTCGTAACTTTTTTCAAAAAGTTTTGGTTGGTACCCGGACGACTGGCTGAATTCTTTTTTCCAATGCTCGCTTTCCTCATAAGGAAAATTCAACAATGAAACTGCCAGCGTACTAACTGATGTGTCAGCATGATAGATGTAAAAACTCTTTTCCTGTCTTTTCAAATCGTGACTATAATAAGCTTCTTTATAAACCGAAATGAGTTTTATTATTTCTTTATTGTCAAAAAGACTTTCGTCAATTATTTCCCCGAAAATATATTCTGCAATAGATTTTCCCTCGTTGTCACTTTTACTCCCATGTTCAAGCAATACTCTTGCAAATTCCCGTTCCTGTAGTTCATCTTTGAATAAAAGGTTGAATGTGGCATCATCATAATCGGTAACTGCTCCTTTATGAGCATTTTCTTCATGCAATCTGGCTTCTTCGAACGGTAACGCTTTTTCTTGTGTTGAAATCCTGTTCCGTATAAACTTATTGACCAACGCATGCAGGCCGGTTTCATCAATTTTTAATATCTCCGAACATTGCCGGATATAATCCTGCTGCTTTGTAAAATCTTCCGCTTTATTGATCTTGGAAATTGTCTCCGCTACCTGGTTCACCACCTCCGCTTTCTTTGCAGAATCGTTGCCGGCATCCGTCAGTGCAACCTGTAACTGGAAAAGGATGAAATCTTTTTTATTCTTTTGAATAAAATCTTTGAATGATGTTGCGCCGACTTTATTCACGTAACTATCCGGATCTTCTTTATCCGGAATTAAAACCAGTTTTACATTTAATCCCTCTTCCAGCGCCATATCAAGACCACGCAGTGCAGCCTTTATACCGGCGGCATCCCCATCATAAACAATCGTAAGATTGTTGGTGTATTTTTTTATCAGCCGCAACTGATCCTGTGTAAGTGAAGTACCGCCACTGGCAACAACATTTTCTATTCCTGCCTGGTGAAGCGAAATAACATCTGTATATCCTTCAACCAATAAACATTCATCCGCTTTATCGATAGATTGTCGTGCGAAATATGAGCCGTAAAGAATTTTACTTTTTACATAAATTTCATTTTCCGGTGTATTGATATATTTCGGGGCACGGTCATTTGTCTTCAATATCCTTGCACCAAAACCAAGCACCTTACCACTATGATTATGTACAGGAAAAATTACACGTCCGCGGTAATTATCATACAGCTGATCATTCCGGTTCACAACCAGCCCGGATTTTACCAGCAACTCCGTATTGAACTGTTTAGTCAATGCTTCTTTGGTAAAAGCATCTCTTTGTTCCGGTGAATAACCGAGTTGAAATTTATGAATAATGTCTTCACGAAACCCCCGCTCTTTCAGGTAACTTAATCCGATATCCTGTCCTTCTTCCGTTTCAAAAAGTATTTTGGAAAAAAATTGCTGCGCGAAACTGTTTATGATATACAAGCTATCGGCCGACTGTTGCTGTTCTCTTTGTTCATTGCTGGCAAATGTTTCTTCTACTTCAATGCCGTATTTATTAGCGAGCCATTTCAATGCATCCACGTAACTATACTTTTCATGTTCCATAATGAAACTGATCGTATTGCCGCTTTTGCCACATCCGAAACATTTGTAAATTTCCTTGGAAGGTGACACAGTAAAAGAAGGAGTTTTTTCATTGTGAAAAGGACAAAGGCCAAGATAGTTGGCGCCCCGTCTTTTCAATTTCACAAAACCGCCAACTACATCGAGGATATCAATGCGGTTTAAAATCTCCTGTATGGTATTTTGGGAAATCATATGCCGGGCAACAAATATACCCCGCAATTGCAATACCCGTTTTTTGTGAAATAAAAAAGGCATTAATTGCTTAATGCCAGACAAGAAAGCGGTGGTAGTTTATGGAGACGAATGCGTTAGATCAAAAGGGGGTACGGTCGAAAAGGGCAAGCAAGGTTAGCAGTTGGTTTTGGTCGCAGTGGTCAGCTTTAAATTACTGCGGGGTAAAGTAATGGGTTAGGGCGCCGTCTTTTTAAATGATTTAAAAAACCATTTCCGGGATAGGCGGTCACGGCAGGATAGGTGGCTTGTGTGAATAATTCGTTTAAAGTTTCATGCATGCTCCTGGTAAATAACCTACGGAAGGTTGTAACCGGCTTCAGGTTAGTCACAGGAAAATCTATTGTAAAAACAGTTGAGCACTTCTTCATTTCATCACATTTTATAATCACAAATCATTTGAACAGTGCAAAGGAAGGTCAAAACTGAATTTCAAAATGTCATGCGGAAGCTTAAATCTGTGTAAACGAAATACTACAAGTTGGTACAGTCTTCATTCTTCCGGCCGCTGCATTAACATCTTTTTAATTTTTTCCACAAGCAACGAAATTCTGATTCACGAAATCAGGCGATAGTTCATCTGTTTCATTCCTCAATCAAATTTTGCCTGTATGAAACAAGTTTACATTGCTCTTTTTTTCATTGCTGTAATCTATTCTGCCTGCGATCCCGCTCCTGATGTACCTTTTCCGCAGGAGGTAGAGGGTTATGTACCCGTTTACAGTAAAGATGAATCCATCAAAAAAATTACAGCGGAAACGCCGCGTGCCACGGTAAAGAGCGGCAAGATGTACACAACCGGTAATTTATTATTCCAGGTAGAACCTGATTCCGGAATACACATTATTGACTATGCCGATCCGCAACATCCTAAAAAGATAAGTTTTATTCACTCCATGCTATGTAAAGAAGTTGCTGTGAAGAATGGGTTTATCTACACAAATAATTTCAGCGATCTCGTTGTAATTGACATCAGCGACTTAAACCATATTCATGAAGTAAGCAGGGTAGAAGGTGTTTTTCCTGATCTCGCTTTGCAATACCCCGCAAAAGATTCCACTTTCAGCACAATCTATTTTGAATGTCCGGATCCTTCTAAAGGAATAATAACTGGCTGGATAAGACAAACTATTAAAAACCCTAAATGCTGGAGATAATGAAGCCCATAATTCACCTATTCGCAGGTTTGATGCTGGTATCACTTTTTACCCACTGCAATAAAGACTCAGCACGTACAGACTCATCCAATCAAACAGCAGGTGCAGGCGGTTCCACTGCACGATTTACCATCGCGGGCAATTATCTGTACACAGTAGATCATTCGAGTCTGAAATCTTTTTTAATCACCAATCCCAATCAACCTGTTTTTAAATCAAAGACTAATATCGGTATTAACATTGAAACAATATTTCCCTACCAGGATAAATTATTTATCGGGTCATCATCATCTATGTATATTTTGTCACTTACAAATCCGGACAAACCTCATTTGGTGGGTTCTGCTACTTATCAAATCCGTATGTCCTGCGATCCTGTTGTGGTAAAAGATAATGCGGCGTATGCAACATTGAGAGCCGATGGTCCGTGCGGATGGGGGATGAGTTCATTGGTAGTGTATGATGTCAGTTCCTTATCATCACCGGTATTAAAAACCACACTGCCATTAACCTCGCCTTATGGGTTAGGCGTAACAGGAAATGCCTTGTATGTATGTGATGGTGAAAATGGTTTGGCCATTTTTGATGTATCAGATCCTTATGTACCGAACAGAGTGTCGGAGATTCATGACAAAACGTTTTATGATGTCATTCCTTATGATAACATTCTTATTTGCCAGGTTAGCGACGGATTTGCTTTGTATGATATTGGAACTGATCCATTGAACCCGGTGTTTATTTCAAATGTGCTCAATTGATCAGCATGCGTTATTGTTTATTGATTGTGTCGCTGTGTATGTGCCTGCTGTCGTCAGCACAACAAAAAATGGGAAATTTTCCTGTGTTCACGTTGCGCACAAATCCATTTTCGTTTGCAGAGGTAGATGCCGGTGCAGTGCTTGGAGTAGGTGTTCAGTGGAATCCACGATGGGCAGTAAATATAGATCCCATGTATATTTTTTATTCACCTTACTATACGGGTGCCAATAACTCCTCTGACAATTTTGTTAATCGCGGAGATAAGATAAGGGGCATTAAACTACGTGGCGAATTGAGATACTATTTCCGCGATTATTTGTATGGGAAAAGAGGATGGTTTGGCGCCATTGAATTCCACTACAAAAAAGTAACAGCGAGGAGATGGGATGATTTCGGAATGAATTGTGTAAACGGGCAGTGTGACTTTTACCAGTTTGCACCGTACAACGAGGTTAAAAAGGAACAGGGTGTTGCTGTGAAAATGGGTTGGCTCTGTCGTCTTTGGAACCAGCGCTGGGCTGCTGAATTTTATACAGGTGTGGGTATTAAATTCAAACAAACGGTCGCAAAAAATCAACCTTTGGGCGCTACATTTCTTTCATCGCCTGTTGACAATGCTGATTTTACATTTGATAATGGCGGACCCTACCCGATGTTTCCCTGTGGTATAAAATTGATTTACCGGATATTTTAATATAGTTATTCTTCAAAACTATTTCAGGCTCTGTATAAAACAGGAAGGATGCCACTTCGGGCGTCTTAGGGTTACCTCTTATAACCGTTTGCATTGAATCTTTATTTGCAGGTCATGTGCGAAAAAACTTCTGGTTTTTGCCACGAAAATGGCTTAAATTAGAATTATCCTAAACCCCCGGAACGATTCAACCCGATTTCTTGACCTTTTAAATTTTAAATCCCATGGTTCAGACCGACATCTCACAGCTCTCCGGAGAGTGTAGTACCTGGAGAGCCAATCTGCGTTCTTATCGTGAAGAATTCACGCAAGACAAAGTCAGACTCCAGCAGGCTGTAGGCCACACTCTCCCAAAAGACCGGTTGCAAGACGTAGAACATCTGCAGAATCAATTTCACATCCAGCTCATCAACATCCACGATTTAAAACAGGCGATTAAAGTTCACGACCGCAAAGTGAATTTTGAAATGGAAGCAAACAAAGGCCAGCTACATGAAGAAACAGTAGCGGAACATGAAAATCTTTTTGAACAGTATCAATCGCTGGAAAACACATTACAGGAACTCCGCGGTGAATTCACGGGGTTTTTAGAGCGAACGCAATAATCAAGTTAAAAAGTTTGAGGTTTAATAGTTTAAAGTTATTACCAACGTGGTAACGTTATTTCGTCTTTGAATAAAATTAAACTTTGAACTTAACAGTGACCGAAACAAAGTTTAAAGGTTCGGTGCCATTGGTGCTTCACCGTTTTCTCCAACCTTAGACTTTAAACATTCAACTTTAAACTTTACGACAATGCCCGAATTTGATACCTCACACGTAAAAAATATTGTCTTGCTTGGCCATGCAGGTTCCGGCAAGACAACATTAGCGGAGTGCATGCTATATGAAGCAGGCCTTATTAACCGCAGGGGTAGTATTGCAGAACGTAATACTACAGGAGATTACCACGAACTGGAACAGGCACGTGGTAATTCAATTTTCAGTAAACTGATGCATACAAAATGGCGCGGGTATAAAATAAATATCATTGATACACCGGGCTATGATGATTTTGCCGGTGAAGTTATTTCTGCACTTCGCGTGGCCGACACCGGTATAATGCTGCTGAATGGTGTGATGGGTGTGGAAGTAGGAACAGATATCATCTGGGAATATACAGAACAGTTCAAAACACCGATGATATTTGCTGTAAACAAATTGGACGATGATAATGCAGATTTTGACAAAACCGTAAGGGAAGCAAAAGCGCATTTTGGAAGTAATGTCGTGGTTGTTCAATATCCACGGCAAACGGGCGCCGGCTTTCATGAAATAATTGATGTGCTGCGCATGACGATGTATAAATTTAAAGACGCCGGTGGTAAACCGGAAAAACTGCCGATACCCGACGAAGAACGAGCAAAAGCAGATGAATTGCATAAAGAGTTGATTGAATCAGTGGCGAGCAACGACGAAACATTGATGGAAAAATATTTTGATAAAGGTGAATTGGATGAGGATGAAATGAAGACCGGTTTGAAGAAGGCTATGATCAATCATGACCTGTTTCCTTTATTCTGTTTATCTGCAGAGAGAAATATGGGCAGTGGCAGACTGATGGGCTTTATAGATAATGTGTGCCCAAGTGCAAACGAAATGCCGCCACAAATTTCAACAAACGGCGACAAGATAGCCTGCGATGCGGGTGGCGCAGCTTGTATATTTATTTACAAAACTGTTTCTGAACCGCATGTTGGAGAAATGTCATTCTTTAAAGTGTATTCGGGCACGGTAAAAAGTGGAATGGAACTGGAAAACGAATCTACCGGTGTATCTGAAAAGCTGAACCAATTGTTTCTTGTGGAAGGAAGTAAACGCGTTAACACCAACGAACTGGTTGCCGGCGATATCGGCGCAACGTTGAAATTGAAGAACACTCATGTCAACAACACCTTGCATGCAAGAGGAAAAAATTATGAATTGAACCCGATCCGGTTTCCTTCCCCCAATATGACCGTGGCTATCGAAACCACAAAGAAAGGCGAGGAGGAAAAACTTTCACAGGCATTGCACCAATT
>Ga0207645_10000518_pt1 | contig 32013 bp, 28 predicted proteins | sample KBSM53metaG_FD_184331 | JGI IMG/M metagenome (GOLD analysis project Ga0207645, IMG submission 184331) | Miscanthus rhizosphere microbial communities from Kellogg Biological Station, Michigan, USA - KBS M5-3 metaG (SPAdes) (version 2) | ecosystem: Host-associated > Plants > Roots > Rhizosphere >...
ATTGTTTTCGAAAAGCTTCGGTAGAAATTTCATCGAATGGCTGATCCTTTATTTTGCGCTCCGTTGTAAGTTGCAATGATTGCTTGCCGGCGAAAACAGCTAACAGTATGATCGTTGATCATTCCCGTCGCTTGCATGTGTGCGTAGCAGATCGTCGAACCGACGAAGTTAAAGCCGCGCTTTTTTAAATCCTTGCTCATCGCATCGGATTCAGGACTTGTCGCTGCAAAATCTTTTAGCGTGCGAGGATAATGCACCACCGGCCGCCCATCTACGAAATGCCAGATATAAGCATCGAAGCTTCCAAACTCCTCTTGCACATCGAGAAATTTTTTTGCGTTGTTAATCGCGGCTTCGATCTTCGCCCGATTGCGGATGATGCCGTCATTCTTCAAAAGCGCATCGATCTGGCGCTTGCCGTAGCGTGCGACTTTCTCGGGATCGAAGTTGGCGAAAGCCTTCCTATAGGCTTCACGCTTGCGCAACACCGTGTACCAACTCAAGCCCGCCTGTGCTCCCTCCAGCGTCAGAAATTCAAAGATCAGCCGATCGTCATGTACGGGAACACCCCATTCCAGATCGTGATAAGCGACGTAGTCGGCCTTGCTCAAATCGACCCACGGACAGCGCTTGGCATTTTTTCGGGATGTTACGGTCATCGACTCGACGCTACTTGATATAGTATCCTGCGGCTCTCCAGTTTCCGTCCCGCTCTCGCATAAACGTCACCGTTTCTACAGCGCTCTTCTTGTTCGCGAAGCTGGTATTGAATTGCATGACCAGATAGTTCCCGTCCGGGGCGCCGGGAAGCGATGTCGCGCTATGGGTTTTGGCAACTTTCCGCGCGACCAAATTTCCGAGCGGTCTTCGGGCTCCATTCAAAGCATCCATCCAGTTTCTCTCCGTTACCGCTCCCTGAAAATAAGTCGATGCCTGTTGCCAGCTGGCTGCGTAATGGCCCGAATCGATCTCATGCAGCCACATTTGAGCGGCAGCGACAATTGGCTTTTCCGTAGCTTCTTGCGCAAAGAGAATTCCTAGATTCAGAAATAAGCCCAATATCCCGGCGACCAGTGCTCGCGACTTCATGGTTCCTCCATCGCGGAGAAATCCGAATGTGCTGCTTCAAGAGCGATTTTTGCGAAGATTGCCGTCAATGACGCCAACCTGCCGAAAGCAGTGCTTAACGAAACCAAACGTCGCTCGGTATCATGAGGATTTCTCCATCCCTGATTTCTTTCGCGCTTGCTTCTTACGTTGGATGCCTTCTAGGTGAACCCGTCGCGATTCCGCGCTTTGTTCTCGTTTTTCCCGTCGGCAAACTCGGCAACGAACCGCCGTCGAGTAGGCAAATCCTTTCGCCACTTCATACCACCACTTCTGCTGAGTTCCCGTCCACACCTCTTCTTTGCCGCAGTCCACGCATCGAAACGGTCGATCGACGTAATAACCTCTTTGCACGAAATCGGGAGCTCCATAGCTGTTATTTGGCGCGAGCAGTTCCGCGTTGACCGGGACCCAATTGTGTGGCGTCGGATCAATCGCCCGTGTGTCATCGCGCAGAGCGCTTGCCGGCCGAGTTCTGCGCTTCTGGAGAATCTCCTTGCGCCGCTGTTTGCTGCTTTTCATTGGATTGTTAAATCAGGGGAGCAGCGATCACTCCGCTTTGCAAGCCGGGCAATCGACGGCAACCCTATGGGTATCGCCCCCGCGTCGATACGAATAGTCAGTCTTGCCGGGACCGATTTTAAAGATCGCCTGGCGGAGATCGTCTTCGCTGGCGATTTTTCTGCTGCCGATCGAGAGCACCACGTCTCCCACGTGAATCCCCGCTTTGGCAATCGGCCGACCGCTTTCGACTTCCATCACTACGGCTCCTGCCGGCATCGCGCCGAAGGTCGATGCGCTTTGCTCAGGAGTAAGGTAAGCGATGCGCAAGCCAAGATCCGGCACATGAAATCCTTTGGCCAGAGAGGTCGCCGGCATGGCCGTGCCGAGGGAACCCACGAGATCGCGAATTCGCCTTTCCATATCGCTGCTGCCCAGTTCGGGTTCCACCGTCCGGGGGAGTGAAATCGGCGGCTCTGGACGTCGAGGTTCGGATTGGTCTCCTCGCCACAAATAGCCGGCGACTCCGCCAGCGACAATTCCAATCGCGCCGAGTGCGAGCCACAGTGTCCGTCGTGAGCTCTTCGGACGCGCTGGAAAAACCGGCGGAGACTCCATCGAGCTTTGTCGCCGCCTTCCCGGCTCCGTTCTCTCTGCGAGCAATTGCTCTATTCGCTCGACCAGGCGCTGAAATTCACCATCCTCCGAATCACCGCGCCAATCCCGCAAATCGGCTCCGTTCAAAAGTCGAAATGCCAGGGGCGCCTCTACCGGTTCGATAAATACAGGAATCAAGATCCCGCGGCGCTTCGCCTCCGAAGCTTCGTTGCGCACCCATTCGGAAGCGATCGAAACCGCCGACCACAAGACAACCACGCATTGGGCATCCGCCAGCGCTTTTTCGATGAATTCATCGAAGGACTTCCCGAGAGGAATTTCGCGGTCCCACCAAATCGACCAGCCGCGCGCACCAAGCGTTTGCGCCAGCACTCCCGCGCGAGCACGATCTTTTGAAGCGTAGCTGATGAAAATGTCCGCCATAGAGTTAAGGTAGATTCCAGCTATTTTATAAGACTGCCGGCGAGCAGACCAGCCGGATCGAACGATTATAGGTCAGGCGATCGAGATCTCTGCTTCCGCGCCCCTGAACCGATTTACATCGTAATAACTTGGCGCAACCACAGCTCAACATTCAATACCGCATTCGGCGGGATCAGATCGGTGAGGCCTTCGTCTCTGTAAGCGACATGAGGGCTGAGGCGCACCTTACGGTAACCGCCCGCTTTCATGCCGATCAGCGCATATTCGATTCCGGCGATTGCTCTTCTCTTTCCCAGAATCACTTCGTGATCGACCAAACGACGGCCTTTTTCAGTGCGCAGCATGTTTACCGGTAAATTCTCAGCCTGGCGTTCGTTGAGCGGCACTTCCTCGCCCTTGTTGAGATGGATGCGCACATTGTAAACGACTTTGTCGCCCTTCTTAGCCGCCTCGCCGGACCCTTCAAGCTCATCCAGAAGTTTAATTCCGCTTTTCGCTTTCATACATGAAAGCCATTGAGGCCTGCGCCCGGTCTTCCCAGAGCACAGCATCACCCGTTTTAATCTCGTCGCCGCTCAGAACTATAGCGAATGCACCGCCGCGCCATTCGGGATAGAGCGACTCCTGTAGCCCTGGCAAAGCTTCGTCCATCCGTTCGCACGGTTTCGTCTCGCCGACAATTTTCAGCCGGGCTTCGCCAATACGCAAAACCTGTCCGCGGGAGCCCGCGAGCCTTACGCCGCTTAGCAGCAAATTGGCGCGCCGAACGGCAGGTTGTAGCGAACCCTGCATTGCGACCATCACTTCCTGCCAAACCTCCCTCTCGAGCAGCGTTACCTGACGTGATCCACCCTGATCTGCATTACCGAGAATTCCCCGGCCCGCCGCCAATCGAGCGGACATCACCGGATCCATCGGTCCACGATGAGCACGCTTGATCCAGATCGCTTCCAATCTGCCTAGATTCGTCAGCCAGCTCATAGACGAAAACCCAAGATAAAGTCTTACTTCAGATAAGTTAAAGTGATTGCTGAATAGTCAATTTGACTAGCGTAATCTCTGTAAAAAGCCTTCCCTTTCGAGCTCATCGAGCAAACTTAAATCGACGAACTCTTCGGGAGCGCGTTGCGGAGCGCCCATTTCCGTCAGAATCGCCTTGATCCCGTCAAAATTCGGGCGCGGCGGCAGCTCGGTTCGGCGCGCGAAAAAATCATAAGTGGCGGCGATCGCTTCCGCATCGTCAACGCGCAAGTATTTCTTTAAAACCTTGATGCTGCCATCGCGATTGGTCCTGACATAATGAATCGCTTCGACTTGCGAACGGAGCAGGTTTTTTGCCAAGGGCCTTTGTTTTTCGATCAACGAGCGAGTGAACAATAACGAGGTATTCGGATACGCGTTAAAGTCACCGAGATCCGCGAGGACGTTCATACCGAGCTTGCGCGCAAGGTAAATTTCCGGATAGGACAAAATCGTCGCATCGATTTGGCCCAAGGTTAAGGCAGTCATACGCGCATTGGTTGCGCCCGACTGCAGAATCGCGACCTGGCGCGGATCGATTTTCCACCGCTTTAGCGCCCATTGAACCCCGGTATCGTTGGAGCCGCCATAACGAAGAATGCCGATCTTTTTTCCAATCAGTTGTTGCGGCGTTTTGATCTCAGGGCGGGCAATAATCTGCAAGGGCATGCGATTTTCAAGCGCCGCAACCAGAACCACCGGTGCGCCGCGCAAGGCCGCCTGGATGGCCGAGGCTGCCGAGTTCTGGCTCATCTGAATGCTCCCGGCAAGGAGTGCTTGCATGTTTAGAGCGCCACCGCTGATCAACAGCGGCTCGAGCTCGATCCCGTATTTCCTGCTGATGCCAATTTCCTTGTTCACCCAGATCGGCAGTTGATATCCGGCAATGCCGCCGTATCCGGCATGTACCTGCGTTATTTCCGCGCCACTCACGTGAACTGCCGTGAAAGCCGGCACGATCGCGACGATAGCCAACGCCCTAACCAAGCCCCTAAGAATTTTAAACATCATTTCTGCGAGGCTTAGAATCTGTTGTGCAGCGAGTCGTCCCAAGAAATCTCTTCCGGCGATTCGATCGCCGGAATGTCGAGGTTGACCACCACGGGTTCCTGATCGCTGCGCACGACCACGCAGGCCAACGGTTCATTGGCATTGGCGTTGATTTCCTGATGGGGCACGAACGGCGGCACGAAAATAAAATCACCGGGGCCGGCCTCGGCGACAAATTCCAACCGCTCCCCCCAGCGCATGCGCGCCCTGCCGCTAATGATATAGATAATGCTTTCCAGTTCGCCGTGATGGTGCGGCGCGGTTTTGGCGTTCGGATGAATGTTCACTGTGCCGGCCCAAAGTTTAGTAGCCCCGGCCATTGCTCGGTTGATTGCCGCTGCTCGCGTCATGCCCGGAGTTTGGGGCGTATTGGGATCAAGCTTGCTACTGGAAACGATTCTTACGCCGTGGTGGCGCCATTCCGTAGTCATGATCACCTCCTGAACGAATTGCATTTTTAACCAACAATATAGCGATCGATTTCTCGGCTAAACTCAAGACCGAGCCCAGGCTTGTTCGGTACGATCAATTCGCCGTTGACGGGCGCCGGCACTTCCTCGAAGAGTCGGAACGACCACGGCATGTATTCAACGGTCAGCCCGTTGGGAACCGCCGCGATCAGGTGAACGTGAACCTCGGGAAGTAAATGGCTAACCACGGGCAGATTAAAAGCCTCGGCCATTGCCGCCACCTTCATCCAACTCGAGATCCCGCCGACACGGTTGAGGTCAATCATCACGATATCGACTGAATACGCTTCGATCATGTGACGGAACGGCGTGATCCCGTACAAGCACTCGCCGCCGGCCACTGGCGTAATCAGCGCATCCGCGACACGCGCCAACCCTGTATAGTCATCATGCGCCGTCACGTCTTCCAGCCAGAAAAAATGCACGTCCTCGACGCGCTTGCCGATATCGATCGCCTGGTGCACAGACCAGCGCTGGTTGATATCGCACATTAAATCGATGTCGGGACCCACCGCCTCGCGCACGCGCCGCGCGCGCTCTACTTCCTTTTCCGGCGTCGTGTCGCCCGGCAGCGCTAATTGTGTCTTCATCTGTCTGAAGCCCTTCTCCACCAGCAACGGCGCCGCCGTCAGCAGATGATCGAGGGAATAGGCGCGCACGAGCGCGCCGCTCGCATAAGTTGGTACCCGGTCGCGGAGGCCACCGAGCATCGCACCAAGCGACTGACCGAGATATTTTCCTTTGATATCCCAGAGCGCCATGTCGATGGCGGATATCGCCAACGTAAGAATTCCACCCGGTCCGGCGCTCGCACCCGCAGTGCGGAGCTTTTGGGTTAGCATATCGATCTGGAGAGGGTCGGCGCCGATCATCATCTCGCCGAGCTGCTCCACGGCGCACTTCAGGGTTTTGCTCAGCACCCCACCAAAAAAAGTGACACCGAGCCCTTCGATGCCGTCTTCAGTCTCGAGACGGACTGTGACGAATAGGTTATTCGAGCGCGAGTACGCCGGGCCGCCGGCGAGCGGTTCCTCAACGGGCAAGCGCACGACCTGCGAACTAATCCGTTTGATCTTCATCTATATTTGCCCCTCAGCGCACAGAAAATCTCTTGATGAATACCATAATTTCCTCGAGGGATGAAAAGAGTAGTGACTGCTCGCGTAACGATCGACCATCGTATCCGTGCGCGCATTCTGCTACCCTGCCCGGAAGATCGTGTCCAATTGTCATTCTGCGCGATTCGAAGGATCTCCTGTTCAATTTCGACACGGAAGACGCTCAGCAAAATGGTTATCATGAGATCAGAAGAACGGCGCGCCTACACTGTGGGGCTCTATCCTTATTTGAGGACGAGCTTGGCCATCTTTGTCGCCGGGTTTATCATCGGCTTGATAATCGTCGCCAGGTTTCCTCCCCTCACTGACTATTTTCAAGATACGATTGCTACTTTCGTGAAGCTCTTCGCCGGAATTCCGCGCGTCAAGCTTGCCGGAGCGATTTTTTTTAACAATGCCGCAAAGACACTGCTGGCGATCGTGCTCGGAGTCGTACTCGGAATCGCTCCAATCATATTTCTGTTAGCCAACGGCATAGCGCTAGGCGTTGCCTGGTCACTTTCGGCCGCGACTCGCGGTCCATGGATCTCACTGCTTAGCTTGCTGCCGCACGGTATTCTCGAATTGCCGGCGGTTTTTCTCGGCACGAGCATCGGCTTGAGTATTGGATATCATGGAGTCCGGCGTCTGGTCGGAAAATCCGCGATACATTCCGGTGCCGATATGGTTCAGGGACTGCGTTATTTCTGCACCGTCATCATTCCATTGTTAATAGCCGCCGCGTTGGTCGAAGCCTTCATCACCCCAACCCTGATTTCGCCGCGCTAGCTCTCGTTGTGAGGCGGTGCCGCTCCTACGCCTCGCAAGTGTACCGAGCATCAGTGCATCTCTTGCCAGATGGGTTTGTAAAGACAGTCCGTGTTTGCCATGCGAGTAAAAGCCGATTTCCCGAGTAGCGCGGAGCGCGTATCGAGGGAAGTCGGGATAAAATGATGCTTGCGCTGCTCAGCAACAGAACCACAACGGCAAGTCGAGTATTCCTTTCACTTCGCATCGCGTGCGCAACGAAAGCCGATGCCGCCATTGCGCGTGGACGGATTTGCATGCCATCGTTTGGTCACGCCTAACCGCTCGGCCGGTTCGTACCAGCTAGCGCCGCGCAGGACTTTACTGCTTCCCGAATCCGGTCCCTTGGGGTTGCGCACGTCCCCTTCGGAAAAGCTCTCGGAAAACCAATCAGCGACCCATTCGGTCACATTGCCAGCGAGGTCGAAAATCCCGAATGGGCTCCTGTCAGTGGCGTAGGAACCCACCCGCGCAACACCCTCTCGATACACCGGTTTTTCGTATGGTTGAGCGTAGCGCGCGCTCTCTCGTGTCGGAGTATTATTCCCCCATGGATATTGACGTTCGTCATTGCTGCGCGCGGCCTTCTCCCACTCCGCTTCCGTCGGCAAGCGTCTGCCGGCCCAACGACAATAGCTGCTCGCGTCCTGCCAGTTGACCCCGATGACCGGAAGATCGCCTCCATTCTTCAGATCGACCGTGTCCCACTGATCAGGCGATTTCAGGTTGCCGGTATCTTTCATAAATGCCGCGTACCGCGCGACGGTCACTTCATAGCGATCGAGATAAAACGCATCCAGGAATATCTCCCGCCGCGGCGATTCTTCATCGTCACCCATGATAAACGTGCCCGTGGGTATCAACGCTGCCGGCGCACCATCGGTGCCGACAATTTCCGTACGAGAGCGCATCCGCATAGCGAAAAAAACCACACTGGCCACGATGCCGGCCAACAACAAGGCTACAACGCTTTGCTTGATACGTTTGCGTCGAAAAGAGCTCCCGATCCGATGCACTTCTGCCGCCACCGCTGCCGGTAAGTTTCCATCGGGTTGCAGGAAGGTGATTCCTTTGATCGATGCGGGTAAAGCTTCAATCGGTGTTTTTTCGAGCATGACCGGCAATATTTTGCTTCCGGCTTTTTCGGCGATGTCCAATTCGGTCAGGGTATAACTACCGGCGTCGATGGCGTTCGGACTGATCAAGAACAAAAACAGCCGCGAGTTTTCTACCGCGATGCGAATGTGATTGTGGTACTCGTCTCCGGCGGGCAACTCGGTGCGGTCAAAAAACACTCTGTGGCCTTGATCGCGCAATGCAAGGTAGATTGCCTTCGCCGATTCGAAATCTTGGGAGGCGTAACTGAGAAAAATCTTCATTGCGATCGGGTTAATCTAACGCAAAGGCATCAACTTGCGGGCTCGAAACGCCACCCGCAGGATGCGATCGAGTGATGCTTAAAGCAGCGAATCGCACCCGATCAAAAGCGCAGGATCAGTGAGTCATCGCAGTTTCCTGTCCCGGATGGAGCAGTAATTTCTGCACTCGCCAGTTTAGAACTTCCGCGACATAAAGCTCGTTTTCCGACGGGCAAGCGATCTCGTGAACCCAGCCGAACTGTTTCAATTGTTTTCCGGCCTCGCCGAGCACCCCGAGAATTTTGCCGTCGAGAGTCAGTTTATAAATTCGTCCTGGATAGGCATCGGCGCTGTACAAAACCTGGCGCGGACCGGGCGTTATGCAGATGGCCCAAGGCGCGCCTGGAGCTTGCGTCCCTTTGACGTCCTCGGGCGGCTTATTGCCAATGGCCGGGCGCGCGGTGTTGTGATCGAAAGGAACATCGATCTTCATTTCGCGAAGGAATTTACCATCGCTGTCGAACACCTGAATCCTGCCGTTACCCCGATCGCCGACATAAATAGTTCCTTGCGCATCGGCGGCAATGCTATGCGGTGTATTGAATTCTCCGGGCTTATCGCCGCGCTCGCCCCATGACTTCAGCCAATTGCCATTCTTGTCGACCTTGGCGATGCGCGAATTGATGTAGCCATCGCTAATATAGGCGTTACCCGCCGCATCCCAAGCTACGTCGGTCGGCTGGCGGAAGCGACCGTCCTCGTGTTTGGGCGGCGTCGGGCTGCGCTTATGCGGCGCCGCTTCATCGGATGCTTCCTGCTTACGGCCAAACACCATCTCCACACGTCCATCGGGAGTGAACTTCACCACCATGTCCGAGCCTTTATCCGTGGTCCAGATATCATCTTGTTTGTCGATCCTGACCGTGTGCGCGAACGCCCATGCATAAAGGTTTTTACCGATCTCGCGCAGATAACGGCCATCCGGCGCAAATTCGAGAAGTTGCGATGCCGCCGCGCCAAATGCCGGGCCATTGGTGTTACCACGTGAATAGACAAACACGTGCTTCTTCGAATTCACCGCGACGCCGGCAACCTCGCCGAAGTACATGTTCTGCGGCAGACGAACTGCGTTGGGAACGGATTCATAGGGAATCAGCGGCACCGACTGCGCATTCGCTGCCGATGCAAAAAACACCGCTGCGAAAAACAACCAGCGATTCATAGACACCTCCGGGGAGAAATTTGCTCGCGCGATAACAACGTTATGATGTGGTTTGCTTTAGCTCGGTCGGTAATTGTTGGCAAGGCAAATTTTCGACCTCACAAACTAGTGCGGTACTCTGAAGTTCGCTGACTACATCTCCCCTTCCTCTCTCTTTCAAGAGGAAAATAAGAAATCGCCTTTTGGCAAAGGGGATCGAGGGGATTTGAGTTCAGTGTAACACGCAACTGTTTGGAGAACTTGCAGTAAGGATTGCATTCTCGTAGTTGCTATCGTTGTCGCTCCTCCGGCAGCGCGCCGCCCCAGAGTTCTTTCATGAATCCGCTTTTTTCCAAATTTTCGCCAAAGCTATTATCGAAGATCTCATTGGGCTTGCGCCGAATCATCGCGCCGTCTTGCCTCGCAAGCTCGAGAGTATCATTGACCATTTTTGCCGGCACGCGCATCCGCCGGTTGATTAGGTCTCGGGCGTAGGTCTCATAGGCTGAACGCAGGGTATCGGCATCGCTAATCCTCAAGGTTCTGCCGACTGAGTTCATAGCGAGCTGCGGATTCTTTTCAACGAAATAAATCGATTCTGCCAGTGCGGCCACCGTTTTCTGTACGATTTCCGGCCGCTCTCTCAAACTCCTCGAGTTAGTGAAGAGTGAGCTGTAAATAAAGGGAAAGCCAAGATCGTTCAGTCGGTAAATGACATTGAAGCCGTCCTTGCGGCCGCGCGCATCGAGCGGCGGTTGGATCAAGGTCGCTTGAAAGACATCCTGCGTCAGCGCTGCATAGCGCTCCGTCGGCGTGCCACCGACGGGCGCCAGCGTGACTTCTTTCTCGTTAAGATTGAACTTCTTGAGAAATTCCTTGGCGAGACGGTAAGTGAAATCTCCGGGTCGAGTGACGCCGATGCTTTTGCCTTTCAGATCCGCGGGCCTTTCAATGTCTTTGCGCGCTAACACAACGTACGGAAGACCGATCAACAATGCCGCAACCAGCTTGCCGTCTGCTCCCGCGCCAATTCTGGCGATGTTGGCATCGGCATTACAATAAAGAAAACTGATTTCATCGGAAGCGAGCGCCGCCATCGCGACATTGCCGCCGCGCACAACCACGTTTTCGGCATGGACTCCATATTTGTCGAAAAGCCGATGATCCAAAGCGGTGTAGAGATGGATAAAACCGCCAGTGACCGCGCACGTACCGATGCGGATTTTGATCGGCATCGCGCCGGGCATTGCCAAATAGGGATTCGCTAGCGCAGAAGCACCGATCGTCTGCCCAGCACAAACGATTAACGCGGCTACAACAAGCAGCGTTTTTTGCCGAAGGGAAAAATTGCTCATAAGCATAACTCCCGAAACTCAGGCAGAATGGAATATCCAGAGATTCCTCTGCATTATTTGCCCGCATTGCGCCGCGAGCGCCATTTTCCCTGGCTCGCAAATTAGCCTATAGTACGTCACAGGTGAGACATGGAAAACAACTGGGACTTTTTTAACCTTTACAATCACGGATTTATTCGGGTCGCTGTGGGAGTGCCTGAAGCGCGCGTCGCCGATCCGGTCTTCAATACGGCTCGTACGATAGAGCTCATGGAAAAAGCCGAGCACGAGCGCGCTGTCCTCACGCTTTTTCCCGAACTCGGACTTTCCGCCTATTCGTGTGATGATCTGTTTCACCAGCGCGCGCTGCTCGACGCCTCATTGGCTTCGCTGCAGCGCATCCTTGAGGTATCGAAGAATCTTGGTCTGGTCGCTGTAGTCGGCATGCCGCTGCAAATTGATGATCTGCTCTTCAATTGCGGCGTGGTGTTGCACAAGGGAAACATCCTCGGCGTGGTGCCAAAAACATATCTCCCCAACTACAGAGAGTTTTATGAGGTGCGGCAGTTCGCTCCAGCATCAGCCGCTCATAGCTCTGCGATCGAATTACTGGACCAAAAAGATATCCCATTCGGCGAGCAAATTCTCTTCAAATCGGTCAAGGCTCCCGGCTTCACATTTTTCGTCGAGATTTGCGAAGACCTTTGGGTGCCGATTCCGCCTTCGTGCAAGGCCGCGCTCGCCGGCGCTAGCGTGATCCTCAATCTTTCCGCCTCGAACATTACCGTAGGCAAGACCGAGTACCGTCACAATCTGGTCGCCAATCAATCCGCCCGCTGTCTCGCGGGGTACTTGTACACCGCTGCGGGCACCGGCGAATCCACAACCGATCTCGCATGGGACGGCCATGCGATGATTTACGAAAATGGCGTTCTGCTCGCCGAATCGGAAAGATTTCGCTACGACTCGCATTGGATTACCGCCGATATCGATCTTGAACGGCTGAGCCAGGAACGGATGCGGCAAAACAGCTTCGGGCAGAGCATGCAGCGCTACGCCGATGACTTGCGCGCTTTCCGCCGAGTGAGCGTCGATATCGATCTGCCGACCAGCGGGCGATTGCTTTGCAATCGGCAGATCGAACGTTTTCCTTATGTGTCGGCGGATCCGGAGTTGCGCAATCGCCGTTGCTATGAAGCATACAACATTCAAGTGCAGGGACTGGTGAAGCGCCTGCAGAGCTCGAAATTGTCAAAAATTATTATCGGGATTTCCGGCGGTCTCGATTCGACCCAGGCGCTGATCGTGGCCGCCCGCGCGATGGACGTTCTCAAGCTCCCGCGCGCGAACATTCTTGCCTACACCATGCCGGGCTTTGCCACCACGCACCGCACCGCAGGCAATGCCAAAGCTCTGATGGAAGCGATCGGCTGCTCGGCCCACGAGCTGGACATCCGGCCGAGCTGCAACCAGATGTTGAAAGATATCGATCACCCTTATGCTCACGGTGAGCCGGTCTACGACGTCACATTTGAAAATGTTCAGGCTGGAGAGCGCACCAGCCACCTATTTCGGCTTGCCAATCTGCACAACGGGTTAGTTCTCGGCACCAGCGATTTGAGCGAGCTAGCGCTGGGTTGGTGCACTTACGGTGTCGGCGATCACATGTCGCACTACAGCATCAACGCGAGTGTTCCGAAAACGCTGATTCAGTTTCTCATCCGTTGGGTGGCTGATACCAACCAGCTTGGCGCCGCCACGAGCGGTGTGCTGCGCTCGATCCTGGCCACGGATTTCAGTCCGGAGCTTATTCCCGGTGATCCGGCGAGAGATCAGCCGACGCAAAGGACCGAGGATGTCGTCGGTCCGTACGAGCTTCAGGATTTCACGCTTTATTATACTGTGCGATTCGGTTATCTACCTTCGAAGATCGCATTTCTGGCTTATTGCTCCTGGCGTGATCGCAGCATCGGGTTGTGGCCTGATATTCCCCAGGAACAGCGAAAGCAATACACCATCGCCCAGATCAAGCACTGGTTGTCCGGCTTTGCCTGGCGTTTTTTTCAGACCAGCCAATTCAAACGCACTTGCGTGCCGAACTCGCCCAAAGTGGGTTCGGGAGGATCGCTATCACCGCGCGGCGATTATCGCGCACCGAGCGACAGCGAAGCGACGGTTTGGCTGGACGAGATTGCAAGAATCCCGGAGATCGACAGTAAAGAATAAAAACCACGTCCGCTAGAAGACCTCACATTTTATCTCTTCCAATTTTCCGCCATCTGCCTGTGAATGACGAGTCGGGTGTTGTCCTCCACTCGTGCTTCGCTGCGGTAGTGTTGTAAGATCGGCGAACGCGGGTCCGCTCAGGCTTGATCCGCGTCGTGATAGAGCTTGGGAAATTTGACCAAGGTGATCGTCGATTCGAGTTTTTTTAGCGATACTTGTTTATGTTTCCATTCTGCATCGACTTGAAATTCGAGTGGCAGATCGTGCACATCCTGCTCGAGAACAAATGCAAACACCTGGAGCTTCGCCTTTTTGACCGCGCAGACAACTTTCCAGAACCGCGACGGCAGCTTGACGTCTTCCGTGCCGGGAAACACTTTATCACTGGCCGCCAGAATAGGTGCGGCAAAAACACAGAGACGCTCGGTGTCCGATTGCGCGCCGATGAAATTTTCCAAGTCGCCCCAGACGCCTGGCGCGCGATTGAAGGAGGCTCTTTGCGGCGAGCAATTGGTGACGTGAAAGCTATCGCCGTTCGCACGGCGCACTTGGGCATAGCTCGTACCAAAACAGACATCCTCGCGTCGGACGATGTGTCCCTTGTCGAATGCCCCCTGGTCGCGGTTGTAAAAACCGTCAGGGACTTGAAATTTTGGCTCCACTCGCGAATCGAGCACCCACTTTTCTTGCTGATTTTTGCTCAATCCGGTTAAGCCATTGCGCGTATAGTCTTTGCCAACCTCGGGGCGTCTCGCCTTCGCGCTGCCGTCGACATTCGCCGCAGTCAAAATCGCCAGCTTTCGTTCCCTGTGCAACACAACGCTGAAATGTTCATAGGGAATAATTTTATTCCCGGTTTTCATCGGCGCGATCATGGTTTCGTTCACGACCGTGGGTAGGGGCGTTGCAATTCCCAGAAATTCAGGATCGAAACCTTGGCGAGACGAATAATCGGTATCGATAATCGGCTCCTTGAGCCCTTCCGCCTCGTCACTGCTTGGCGCAAGCACCACCGGTGCCTGGTTGGAAATAAACGGCAGCAACGATTGTCCTCCGCTAAAACTGGGGTTCAATTCCAAAACGAGAGTGCCGAGCGGGAATCTGGCGGGATTGCTTCCGCCAAAACTTGCGGCGATGAAAAAGCCATTATCGCGTGGAGGTTGCCGATATGCATTGGATAAGACGTCGCCTCCTTCCATGGCGGTTTTGAGCTCCGCCAGAAACCCATTTTTTTCGGCGGCTTCCTGGCCGATGGTGGCACAAATTCGGCTCACGCGAATGCCTGCGTTGGCAATCCAATCGACGTCCGCGTCATCGACGTCAGTCAGGCTGGTCACCTTTCTGCCATCTTTCAGGATATAGTTGTTCTGATCGTCCTGCCGAGCGACCCCGGAATGATGCAAAGCCACCACTTGGAAGCTGTCGTTCAACACCGGTGCGCCGCTCGACCCCTGCGCGGTATCGCTCATATACCAGATCACGTCCGGATCCCGATCCTCCACACATTGGTTTTCGCGAATGGCAAATTGTCGCCGCGCGCCGGCCGGATGCTGAATGATCGTCATCCATTCCTTGATCAGACCTTTACCGCTTTCGGCGATCAGTCGATGATAGCCAAACCGGCTAAGCGGCACGCCCTGATCGACGGAAGTCGAATCGACGGCGACCAGGGCGAAATCCAAAAGCTCATTGTTGAAAAAAAACAGATCGGGGCGAAGCCGAAATTGATAAGACGGCTCGGGCCTTCCGGCAATGTCGAGCCGATAATTGAATTCTGCGATGGATGGTTCTGCCTCATCAGCCGAGCCGAAGACGTGCTCATTCGTGAGCAGCAGGTGCGGCGAGATCATGAACCCGGTCGCGCAACCGCGCTCATGACCGGATGCGGAGCGAATACTGATGCGGCAAACCGGTTGCGCAGCAATGAGCGCGCGTTCCAGATAGAACTCGTCGACCAGATCGTCCGTCCCCATGAGACGTTCGAGCTCGGTTTCGGTTGGACGCGCGCCGCCTAGACTGAGAAATGCCGCACGCCGCGCCACTGCAGTCGGCCTTGTATCGCGGGAACGATCTTTCGCGTAATCGAACCTGGCAGGAGGCGGTATCCCATCGGGAAGCTTGGCGGCCCGGTCCAAGGCCGCAACAACGGTTCGGCTGGCAATTTTCACTGGGCGTCTATACCTCCTATGCTACTGCTGAGCAGACGTGCTTCTCCCAGTTCGTTAAGCGCCTGTGACGAAACGCTGCTTTGTCGGAGTCTGTGGAAGCGATCCTTCATCGCGTTTACCTGAGAGATATACGTGTGCACACTGTGCGTTCCACAGCGCTCCGTTGCCGTTACGCGCAATCCTCTCTCGGCAAAGCTTCTGGCGTGTTTCACGCCGCAAAGATGAATCACCGCCGCTAGCCTTTCTTTTTCGTCCCTTGTCGCCTTTCCCAAACGAGCACCCAAAATCGCGACGACGTTCTTATGAAGATATGCGGCAGTCATCTCGACCGCGTGGCTGGGTATATTTCGGCTATACAAAGCGTTAAGCCAGCAAGAATTTGGATCGTACCATGAGCCCTCGGTCAGAACGTGATGATCACGGATGCAATATCTCCGCGCCTCGGCGAAGGTTCCGTCGGTAAGTTGAAACATGCCGATCGCACTCGATGCCGGTCGATAGATTTCCCAGGGATACCATGACCATTTCCAGCGCCAGTAAGGAAGAGCAACGGGATTCCCATTGGCTTCCACTTGCGCAAGCGCGGCGAGAAGCTCAGTAGAGACAACCGCTGTGGAATATTTTTCGAAAAGCGGTGCATAGCTTTGCCATGTCGCCTGCGGACTTTTTACAAAAGAGGAGCTGATCGGGCTTAGCAGTTCCGCGGGTTTGCGGATGGTCTGGTAAATCCAGTTGAGCGCGAATAACGAGCCGATCGCGAGGATACAGTACCAGCCACAAAGAATTTTTTGGCGATAGCGCCGAATCGCTCTCGATCTCGGTTTCGAATATCGGCGCGTACCGGTAAAAACAATTGCGCTCATGAGTATACGTTTGGGTCGTCGATTCGAGCAGGGACGAAGGTTCCCGACTGCGATGCAACGTATTTTAGCACGACTGCCATCTTGAAGGCCAAAATGGATGAATAGCAAGGAGGTTCATGTCAAACTCGCTCCCCTTCCGCTAAACATCAGATCACCGTGTCATCCTCAGGCGATGCCGAAGGATCTCGCAGTCGCAACACGTGATAGCATGAGATGCTTCGTTTTACTCAGCATGACATCAGCGGGATTGTGCGAATTGCCGCGGACTTTGTGAAAATGATGGCGTTGAGAATGTTTCTCTATCGGCTTGAGAATCTATCGCGCCAATCGCCGGTATCCTGATCGAGATCGAGAAATTGTGCCGCGAGCTTTGGACCGATGCCCTCGTCTTCATGCTTGAAGAAAACGTAGGCGTGATCCCACGGCTGTGCGAGAATCCGCTGCTTCCAATTGAGTAGGTCGCTCGGAGTATAGTCGGAGCGCCTGAGTCTCAGGTAGCCCCAGTTTGCCGTGGGCACCAGATCGCTGTTTTCACTGTCCTCCATCTCAGCCAGACACAGCGCGCAGTTGCGCTCACGGAGACAGGCGAAGATCTCTTCATCGAACCAGGAGACATGGCGAAATTCGAAAGCGATCGGCCGATCCGGCGGCAGAATCGAAAGAAAATTTTGCAGTGTCAGCAAATTTTTTCGCAGCGATGGCGGCAGTTGGAAAAGCACCGCGCCCTTACTTGGACCCAGCGAGTTTTCTGCGCGGAAGAGATATTCGACTTCCTCGCTCACCCCTTGGAGACGCTTGATATGTGTAATTTTTTGCGGCGCCTTGAGGACGAAGCGAAAACTAGGCGGCACCTGCTCGGCCCAATTTTGCAGAACGCTTTCTTTGGGCAAACGGTAAAATGTGTTGTTGATCTCGACCGCAGGCAGCCGTGAAGCATAGAAACGGAGCATTTCTTTTGCCGGGAGACGCTCGGGATAAAAACTTCCCAGCCATGCCTTATAGCTATAACCGCTGGTTCCGACCCATAAATTCACACATCACCTCACGCGCTCACGTCGCACTCGAATGTCCCGGGCGCAGCATGCTGCGCCCCTACAACGATTTCAAGAGGGTGCCTAAGTAACATCTTAAAGGACGTGTATGAGCAGCATGGTCAATCGGAATCCAAGTTGTTTGTAGCGGCGAATGGCATTCGCCGCAGGCGGTCCGGCATCAGGTCCGGTCCAACCTGCACATGGCCAATAGTCCGTTTGTTGTGGACATTCTTCAGGCGCTGAGCTAGATCCTAGCTCATGAATGCCGATCGATTTATCGAAGAGCTGTGGCGTTACGCCGCCGAAGTTCCGATGGAGCAGCATCCGTGGTTCGACGGCATTATCAAGCATCGTTGGACGCGCGAGCAAATCATTCTAGGTGAAGTCCAGCATTACTTGCGGGTTCGCACCAACCCGATCTTTTTTGGTTACATGGCCGTCAATGCTGTGAGTGCAAAAGATTACAAGGTCATGGATACGGTGCTGGAAAATTTCATGGAAGAGCTTGGCGGCAAACAGACTCACATGGACATCATGCTGCAGTTTCTCGAAGAGGGCGGCATCGGACGCGAACAGGCCGACAACGCCGAACCCGCGCCGGGAACGCTTGCCGCGATCGAAATGATCATTGGGTGTTGCCAGCGCCGCTCCGCTCTCGAAGGCGTCGCCATGCTCGCGTTTGTCGAGAGCCAACTCGGTGGAGCGGGGAAAATTTCCGAGAAAGTTTACCGCGAGCTCACCGGGCACTACGGCTTCTCGCCGCGCGCAGCGGAGACTTACAAGCTCCATGCCGCCCAGGACGAAGGCCACGGCAATCGCCAGATTGATGCGATCCGGCAACTTGCTGTCGATGAGGCCACGCAGAATAAAGTGCGCGCCGCTGTGAAGCTTGGCCTGACCGCTTTCACGTTGGAGTGGGACGGCCACGTTCAAGCGATGACCGGGAAACGGGAGTTTTGGGGCGGGGTGAAGGATCTCACCTTGCGCCAGCCGGAAGTGCGGTTACGGTAGGCATGTCTTGCGTCTGACGTTTTGAGTCCAGCGTTATCGACACGAGACCCGAGACACCAAACCTGAAACTTCTCTCAGATCGGCCACTCGGCCGGCAAATCCTTACGTAGCTTTTGATATTGCGGATCATCGGCATGTGTTTCGTGCAGCCGTTTCAACGCCGCAACGACTTCCTCCTGGCTGATTTTCAGCGTGTTGGAGACCATACCCGTGGTCTCTTCGAAGCCGAGGCCTCAATTGCTGTATCAGCCGCGCATGCGCTGCAATACGTAAATGTCCTGATAATTTTTCGCCATGGTTCCTATTTTAATTTGCCGCGGAAAACCCGACTCTTTGCGTCGTGATCAATTGGACGCTGGTTCCCGGCTCGCCGGTCTGCTCGACGACCACACGGATGCGCACAAAGATGCGCCACGGCTTTTTGCACCAGAGAACTTGAAATATAATAAATGCGTTCTCCGTCACGAGTCCTGGTGGTTCATCGCAACGAACCAGCGCCCGAAAAGCAACTTGCCCGCCCTCCTCGAGCTCGAGCGACGGCTCGAAGCGTTGTTCGGCTGATTTAAACTGACCATGCGGCAAACGCGCGCTCAGAATCGCAATTGCGCCGTTGCCATTATTGGCTATCGTCCATTCCACTGCCCAAACGTGTGTGGCGCCCCTTGCTGATATGGAACTCTGCTCAACGGCGATCACCGGGCCATTGTCCATTGACGCTGCGCGCAACGCTTACTTGAGACGTCTTTCCGCGCGGAGCTCCTGTTGGGCAACTTTTAAGATCTTATCGTTAACGACCCGATCCAAAGTGAACTTCGCGTCAATCAAACCATTGCGCTTGTCCTCGTCGAGCATAAACTGAAGCCCGCTGATATTCACCGACAAGTCAGCGCTCAAAGCTGCCGCGTAGAGATCGTAGGCGAGATTGACGAGCTCCGGTTCCCCCTGAAGCTTGGCTTCAAATCCGGCTTTAATGGCGTCCGCTTTGTTAAATTTTGCCAGCTGAATTCCGAGAATGAGCGCTTTCAGAAAGCTCTTGGCGGTCTCGGGATTTTTTTCCAAGAATTCGTTTCGCGCGGTCAATATCGTCTGCGGAATCGTCAGCGTGTCGCTCAGATTGGCGATCATCGGAAAACCGAGCCGCGTGAGTCTAACCGTGTCGTCGGGAGCAAACGGTGCGGCTGCCACGATGCCTTTCTCCAAAGCGGCTGCGCGCAAATTGCTCCCGCCGATGGCGCGCAGCATCAGGTCTTTATCGGGATCGATGCCTTTGCGGCGCAGAAAGGTGCGCATGGCGAAGTCGGAAAACGCACCCGCTCCGGTGACACCGATGGTTTTTCCTTTCATATCTTCTAAGGTTCGCGTCGACTTGCTGCCGACGATTTGGTAATTGGCGGCGTTGGAAATCGCTCCGATAATAACGGCATCCAAACCACGAGCGTGGCTGCGCATAATGGCTTGCGCGCCGCCGATTTCGGCGAAATCCACTTCGCCGGATGAGAGCGCCGCCAGAGCGGCCGGCCCGCCGCGGACGAAGATCGGCTGAATGTCTAACCCCTGGGCTCTGAAAAATCCGCGCGCCAGCGCAACGCGAAAAGGCAATTCGCTGTTCCACGCCAGGCCCGTAAAGACGACGCGCAGGTTTTTCTTTTCCTGGGAATTCGCCGGCGCGGGCGCGTACGCCCAAGCCGCGCACAGCAACCCTAAACTCATGCACCAAGCCAGTCTTGTCGTTGGATTTGGCATCGAGCTACTGCTTCAATTTTCCTTCCGCGCGGAGCTCCTGCTGGGCAATTTTTAGAATGCGGTCGTTGATCACGCGATCGACGGTGAAGTTCTTATCGACGAAGCCGGCGCGAATGTCCTCATCGAGCATCTGCTGAATGCCCGAGACGGCGATCGACAGGTCGGACGTCAGGCCCGGCGAATATAAATCCCAGGCAGCGTTCACGATATCAGGCTCGCCTTGCAGTCCCGCATCGTAACCGGCTTTGATCGCTTCCTTCTTGTTGAATTTTGCTAATTGGATTCCCTGAATGTATGCCTTGAGCATTCGTTTGCTGGTTTCAGGATATTTCTCGAGCATTTCGTTTCGCGTGACGATGATATTTTGCGGAATTCCCAGCGATTCGTTCATGTTGCTGATCACCGTATAACCGGAGCGCATCAAGCGGACGGCGTCTTCCGTTGAAAACGGCGCGGCTGCGATAATTCCCTTCTCTATCGCCGCGGCTCGCAGGACCGTGCCACCGATGGCGCGCAGCACCACGTCCTTATCTGGATTAAGATTGTTCTTTTTCAGGAACGCCTTGACGGCAAATTCTGAATAAGTTCCGGCGCCTGTAATACCGATCGGCTTCCCTTTGAGATCTTCCACCGTGCGCGTCTGTTTATTGCCGAGCAATATGTAATTGGTCGTGCTCGAGATGCAGCCGATGATCGACAGGTCCAGACCGCGCGCTTTCGCGCGAAAGATCGCCTGGGCACCGCCAATGCTGGCGTAATCGACTTCACCCGAAACCAGCGCCGCGATGGCCGCCGGGCCGCCGCGAATAAGAATCGGTTCGATTTGCAGACCCTGCTGCTTGAAATATCCACGCGCCAGCGCCGCTCGGAACGGAATCTCGCTATTCCAGGCGAGGCTGACGAATACCATCCGGATATTTCGCTTCTCCTGAGCGCGCACCTGACCTGTTAAGAAGAAGATGAGAAGAAACGCACTTAGTGGCACTACAAATGATGTTCGCATCAGCCCATTACTCCAGTATTGCTGAATCGATTTAGTAATTTCGTTATTGCTAGAGGTGTCATCTCGGGAGTCAGCGAGAGATCTTTCCGTCATCCGCTGCGTCTTCGGAAAATTTCTCATGGATGTCGTCCTGAGCTTGGCAAAGGATTCCAAAAGACAAAAATGCATTAGCTTAAACCGCGCTTTGCGGACGTAATCTAACAAATCGACCCGCTGCAGGAAAGCAACTGTGAGTTGCAGACGGCGGTTGTTAAGTTTGAGATTCTTCGTCGCTGTGCTCCTCAGAATGACAGGAGCTTTGACCTATGCTCATGTCAGCCCGAGCTTTAGCGAAGGATCTATTTTGATCTTATCAACTGAACCCGCTATAGCGTTGCACAGCTTACTTGACATTTGCGGCCCTGGATCTGCTAAGTAAGATTTAAAAGGACGCGGAACCATGGCTGAATCGAATTCCAATCGAAAGTTAAAGCTCGGCATTATCGGACTCGGTGTCGGCGCGTCGGAAATATTGCCGGCAATGGAGCAGATCCCAGAATTTCAACTGGTGGCGGCGGCGGATATCAATGCGCGGGTGTTGGAAACGTTTCGGCAGCGCTATGGTGCGAAAACCTATGACAGCATCGAAAAACTTTGCGCCGATCCCGAGGTGGAAGCGGTCTGGATCTCCACCCCGAATCGTTTCCACGCTCCACATACGATCATTGCCGCCAATGCGGGCAAGCACGTCGTCGTCGAGAAACCGATGGCGATTTCGCTGCCGGAAGCGGAACAGATGATCGAGGCCTCGATTGCAAATAAGATCAAACTCCTCTGCGGCCATACACAAAGCTTCGGTCCGCATATCCGAACCATGCGGAAACTTATTCGCTCAGGCGAGTTGGGGAAGCTGTGTGCGCTTCATGTCTGGGCCTACACGGACTGGATGCTTCGGCCAAGAACCGCGGAAGAATTGGATATCAATCAAGGCGGCGGCGTTCCGTTCCGGCAAGGACCGCACCAGATCGATACCTTGCGCTTGCTCGGCGGCGGACTGGTGCGGAGCGTGCGCGGCGCAACCGGACAATGGTTCAAAGGCCGTCCGATTCCCGGCTATTATTCAGGTTTTTTGGAATTCGAGGACGGCACACCGGCGACCCTTTTGCACAATGGTTATGGTTATTTTCTCGCTTCGGAGCTCGTTCCTTGGGGCGGACAAAACAGCCGCTATAGCGAAGCGGAACGAGCGACGGTCCGCGCAGCTCTGCTGAACGGAACCCGCGATGAAAATGCGGACAAAGACGCAATGCGCATCGGCGGCGCCAACGAGAGAGAAATTCGCGACCGCAGCAAAGTAAAACCTTGGCTTCCAAATGATTTGGGAATTCTGATCGCGAGCTGTGAAAAAGGCGACATTCGCCAGTCGCAGCATGGTCTTTTCGTCCACAGTGACCGAGGCACCGAGGACGTGCCGCTGATCGGCGGGGGCGGGCCGTCACGCCGCGGCGAGTTGATGGAGTTATACAATGCCGTGGTTCTGGATAGGCCGATTCGGCATACCGGACCCTGGGGTATGGCGACATTGGAGGTTTGTTTGGCGTTGATGCAATCGGCGCAGGAGCGGAAAGAAATTTTTTTAACGCACCAAGTCCCCGCTCCCGAGGACGATTAGCCGGATAGATTACGTGCTCAACCCGACGTCGGGCAAAAGTGCGTAATGTCATTCTGAGCGTCAGCGAAGAATCTGTATTTCGCACAGGTTATAGAGACGAGATCCTTCGGCTCTGCCTCAGGATGACATTGCAGATAAAGTGGAACCATTGACACGGTTTGAACGGCTTCAACGTTTCGAACGATTTTAATCAGGCGCATTCGATCGCGTGACGCTCTCTAACGCATCGGTCAGCATCGTGCACGCCATGTACAGTTTGTAATCTGCGCTGCCCAAAAGATCGTCCACCGGCCGAAGCAGATCGCGCAGATATGTTTTTTCTTCACTGACGAGTCGCCCGATATCGGCGGGCTGAACGCCGTTGAGTTTATTTTCGAGCTCGGTCAAGCGCTCGGGCTTCGGACCGATGCAGCCTACGGCCAGCCTGTTTTCCGACATCCGGCCGTCAATCACCTGTGCGCCGACAGCCACCCCGAGCGTAGGACGTTGATAGCGATGCAAGCGCCGATAGGCGCTTTTCATCCCAGTGGGTAAGTGCGGAATTTCAATGTCGATCAGCAGATCGTCCGCGTCCATGGCTGTCATATAGACGTCCACGAAAAAATCTCGAAGCGCTATCCGCCTCTCGCCCCTGCCATTGCCGATTGTGACCGAAGCATCATGAAGCAGCAGCACCGTGCCCGGATCGGAATGCGGGTCGCTGAACGCGAGATTACCGCCCAAGGTTCCCTGATTTCGCACACGCACATTGGCGACCTGCGATTCCGCGTATGCTAATGCCGGCGCATGCGCACGCACCAGGTCGCTTTTCTCCAACGCTTGATGCGTCACACAGGCGCCGATACGCAGCGCGCCGTCGCCGGCAGTAATTCGATGCAACCGCTCGATCCTTTTCACATCGACCAAAATCTCCGCATCGAGCAGGCCGTTGCGAAAAAGCAGCAGCAGCTCCGCCCCGCCCGCGTAAATTTTTGCCCCCTCGCCGAAATCCGCGAGTGCGCTGGAGGCTTCGGCTACGGTTGTGGGCTGTACGAGTTGTAACGATTGCAGCATGGCAAACTCGACCCAATCAGCTCCGTAGGGGCAACGCCCCGTGGTTGCCCTGCATTGGGCAAGCACAGGGGGCATGCCCCTACATTCCTACCGTGGTCCATTCTTCTACAGCTTCCCCATCGCCCGCAGAATCTTTTCCGGCGTGATCGGCAAAGATCGGATACGCACACCGAGTGCATCGTAGATTGCGTTGCCAATGGCCGGACCGACGGTGACGATCGAGGTCTGCGCCATGCCCTTCGAACCGAACGGACCAGGTCCGTCGCCCTTCTCGAGCATGGACGAATAGAAGTTTTGGGGAATATCTTCCATCACCGGCAAGCGGTACTGGAATGGATCGCCGTTTTGGAACTGACCTTCCTGATAAATGGTTTCTTCGAACAGCGCATGGCCAAAACCCATCACCGCGCCGCCGTCCACCTGCGATTTGGCCGAAGGATAGTGAATCGCTTTGCCGGCATCGGCGATGACGGCATAACCGAGAATGCGCAACTCGCCGGTATCGCGGTTCACTTCGAGATCGACCGCCGCGCCGCTCGGCGCCCAATGATCCATGCCGGCGAACGCCGAGTCCTTTACCATCGGCGGCACGCTGTGATAACCGACCGCTTTTAAGACTACGCCGCCGCCGATCAGCCGAATGATGTCCGCGATAGCGAAACTCGTTTCGCCCCAGCAGAGCCGCCCTTGAATTAATTGCCACTCTTCGGCTTTGCCTCCTTTGGCTTGCGCAGCAATTCCGAGCAGGTCCCGTTTCAGGTCGTTGCACGCGTTGTGCACCGCGTTACCCATCTGCATCGTCGTACGTTGCGCGCTGACCCCGGCGAACGGCAAACTCACGGCCGTGTCCGGCGTGCGCACGCGGACTTGCTCCTGCGGCAGACTCAACGTTTGCGCCGCGATCACGCTGAAAAGATTGTGCGTTCCCTGGCCGATCTCCGGCGCATTGTGCTGAATCGTTACAACGCCGCGCGCATCCATCGTCACCATCGCGTACGCCCGTCCGCCGCCCTGAGAACCGTGGCGCAGGCTCAGCGCCATGCCGCGACCGCGCGCCCAGCGCGAGCCGTTCGTCGAATCCATCGATGGCGTCAAATTCGATTTGCCGTCCCAGCCGATGCCAGCGATCGCCTCCGCCATCAGATCGAGATAGTCCGTGTCCATGCGCGGCGTGCCTTTGCAAACGAAATCGCCGCGCATCAGCGCATTCTTCTTGCGAAACTCGTAGGGATCCATGCCGAGCTGGCGCGCGACACCGTCCATCATGCATTCGATGCCCCAGGTCGTTTGTACTTTGCCCGTTGCACGCGTATGGCCGGCAGGAACTTTATTGGTGTAAACGCAGCGCCCCTTGATGCGCAGATTCGGAATCCGATAGCAGCCCCAGGCGGAAATGACGGAGTTGTGCGCCGCGGTGGCGCCACCCGTCGTGTAGGCACCGGTATCGACCAACAGATCGACATCGAGCGCCGTGATTGTGCCGTCGGCCTTCACCCCGACTTTGGCTTTGAAAACCTCGGCGTGGCGCGAATTCTGGCGAAAGCTATAGGCAGCCGATGGCACTAAACGCACGGGTCGGCCAAGTCTTCGCGAAGCTAAAAGCGCGGCAAAGTTCGCAGTGGTTGGAATTTTAGAACCGAAACCGCCGCCCACGTAAGGCACGCGCAGCCGCACCTTATCGGGCTCCAGTCCGAGAAAATGCGCGAACTCGGCAGCGTCGCGCATGGGCGAGCTCGTCGGCAGCCACATATTCACTTCACCGTTCATGTAGTGCACGAGACAACCGCCCACCGGCTCCATCGGGTGATGAAACATGGAAGGCGATGAAAAAGTTTCTTCAAAGACGCGTTCCGCCTGGCGAAAACCTTCATCGACATCGCCCCAGATCAAGCTGTCTTCCAGCAATAAGTTGCTGCCCCGCTCCTCGTGCAAGATCGGCGCTCCGGCCGCCAGCGCTTCGCCGGCGTCGAAGACCGACGGCAGCGGCTCGTATTCGACGTGAATTTTTTCCAACGCGCGCTCAGCAGTATGCAGATCCTCGGCAACAATCAAGGCGACATGATCGCCGTCATAGCGCACCTTGTCGATGGCAACGAAATCCTGATCATCGATGAGCTTGAAATGCTCATGCGGCGCGACTTTCAGGCGCGGATTGACGCCGTCGAGATGGTCACGATCCACGATGCCCAAAACACCGGGCATCTTGAGCGCCTCGGCAGAATCGATGCTGAGGATCTTCGCGTGGGAATAGGAGCTCAAGAGCGGCGCGCCGTAAATGGTATTCGGCAGATCCGGCAAATCCTCGACGTATTGCGCCCGGCCGGTCACTTTGTCCTTCAAGTCGATGCGCGGCGCAGCACCTTGAATTTCAGGTTTTAGAGTTTGGATTTTCGATTCCATTTTTTTGATGTAGGGGCACGCTTCTGTGCGTGCCCTGTTTCGGGCGACCACGGGGTCGCCCCTACAAACCTCCGCGAAGCGCTATTCAGCGCTTATTGATCGCCTCCCAAACTATGCCTGGCGTCAGCGGCACCGCTTGCAATCTTTTTCCCACCGCCGCAAACACCGCATTCGCCACTGCCGGGGCGACGGGAAGAATGCCGCCCTCGCCCATTCCCTTCGCGCCGTAAGGACCGGGTCCGCCGCCGCCTTCCATGATAAACGTCTTGAACGCCGGCGGAACATCATCGAACCGCGGCAGACGATAATCGATGAGGCTGCCGTTGATGAGTTCGCCACCCTGGTAAACGAGGTCTTCGAACAGCGCTTGACCGAGTCCAAAGACTGCGGCGCCTTCGTCCTGGGCGTGACATTGCAGTGGATGAATCATTTTGCCGGCGTCGGTGAGCGACACGTAGCGCAAAACTTTGACCTCGCCGGTTTCGGTATCGACTTCCACTTCGGCAGCGCCCAAGCCAATTTCCCAGAACGGCGAGGGATAACCGAGCGGCACATTTTCGTCCTTGCCTACTTTGAAGTAGCCGCGCCCCCAGATCTCTCCTTCGGAATCGCGAAAGTAGCGCTGCATGATTTCGCGGAAACTGACCTTTTGCTGGCCGTATACAGCCAGGCCGTTTTCCAAGCCAACTTCTCCCACGGGCGCTTTCAAAACGGCGCTCGCTGCCTCGAGAAATTGCCTTCGCGCGTCGCGCGCCGCTTTCTGCACGGCCTGTCCCATGATGGAAGTCGCGCTGCTTGCGTTGGTGCCTTTATCGAACGGCGTGTAGTGCGTATCAAGCGCGGCCACGCGCACCTTTTCCGGCGGCACCGACAACTCTTCCGCCACGACCTGCAAGAAAGCCGTGCGCATGCCCTGGCCGATTTCCACCGAGCCGGTGGACAAGAGCACGCTGCCGTCGTTGAAAATCGTCACCGCGGCGTTGGCCGGCTTGTTGGTTCCGCCGCCATCCTTCATTGCCGTGGCGATACCGATGCCGATTTTTTTCGATCCGGAATTTTGTTGGCCGTTCGGCCGCGCGTCCCAGCCAATCGCCTGGGCGACATTTTTCAAGCCAGCCTTGAGATCACAATCGATGGGAGTATCGCCAGGAGAAAAGTTTTCCCCTTGGTCGAGCAAATTCTTCATTCTGAGTTCGAACGGATCGACCCCAAGCCGCTCAGCGATCATGTCAATGTGGCTTTCATAGGCGAATGCGACCTGCGGCCCGCCGAACCCGCGAAAGGCGCCGGCGGGAACCGTGTTGGTGTAGACCGAGTAAGCATTGGTCAGCACATGCGGAATCCGGTACGGACCATGCGCCCGGTAACCGGCTTTTTCCGTCACCGACGGCCCGGAGTTGGCGTAAGCGCCGCTGTTCAAATAGACCTCGCAGCGACGCGCGACGAAAGTGCCGTCTTTCTTTACGCCGGTTTTGAGCGTGATCTTGGCGCGCGGTTGGCAAATTGTTTTGAAGGTTTCGTCGGCGCCAAACGCGAGCTTTACCGGTCGTCCGATCATGCGCGACAAGCAGGCAGCGATGCCTTCGGTCTTGATGCCGCTCTTGGCGCCATAACCGCCGCCGACGTAGGGCACAATCACGCGCACCGCGCTGAACGGCAAGCCGAAGACCCGCGCTAGTTCCTGGCGCACCGGAAACGGACTCTGGGTTGCGCTCCATACGGTGAGCACATCGCCTTCGAACTGCGCCACGCAGATGTGCGGCTCCATCGGATAGTGCTGGGCGCTGGGAAAATAAAAACTGTCCTCGAAGATCTGATCGGCTTCGCGAAAACCGCTGTCCACGTCGCCGCGCTCGTGGCGAAAATGAAAACAGATGTTGCTCCGCTCGTGGACGATGTGTGTGCCGCCCCGGCCATAGCCGGGATCTTTGCGATTTTCCAGTTTCTCGTGCACCAGCGGCGCCTCATCCGCGAGCGCTTCTTCGACGCTATAGACAGCCGGCAGTTCGTCGTAATCCACTTCGATCAGCTTCACCGCTTCTGCCGCGACGGCGTCGTCAATCGCAGCCACTGCGGCCACCATGTCGCCCACGTAGCGAACTCTTTCGGTCGCGAGAATTTGCTGATCACGCACGTAAGCGCCGAATGCATTGGAAGCGACGTTCAAATTGTCGCGCGTCAAAACCGCCAGCACGCCGGGCACTGCCCGCGCCTTGGTCGCGTCGATGCCGCGAATCCGCGCATGCGCCACCGGACTGCGCAACACCTTGGCGATCGCCATCCCCGGCAAGCGCAGATCGCCGGTATAGAGCGCCTGGCCGGCGACTTTTTCCGTGCCGTCAATGCGCCGAATGCTGATCCCAACTGCGGTCATTTACTTCCCTTCGCACTCTCCGGTCGGCGTAATCCAGTATCAAAACCTCGGAAAGGGCAAAATATCTTTGAACTTGTTGATCACTTCTTCGTGCAGCTCGCGGCTGGCGCGCGACACCTTGGGAAACTGCTCGCGCCAGGCGAAGGGCCGCACGGCATAAAAAATCGCCCGGTTGTTGGTGTGATCACCGTTCTTCTTTTGCTCCGGCGGCATGCGCGGATCGAGCGGCGTACTCCAGCACCCTTCGATGATTTCGATATCGGTTTTCGGATCGACGCGAGTGATCATCGCCCATAAAACTTCTTTCAAATTTGTCGGATCGATGTCTTCGTCCACGACCACGACGTAGCGCCCGTCCCGGGCGGATGCCGCCGCAGATAAAGCGGCGTGCCCCGCTTGCTTCGCATGTCCGGCATAGCGCTGCTTGATCGCAACGACCCAGAGATAACGGCTGTAATCGTAAACGCCGACCACGTCCTGGATGCCGGCGGATTCGAGCTGATCCCAAAGCACACCGGAGCGCAAGCTCAAGTCCATCGGATAGGCGCCCGGCCAAAGCGGCGCTTCGTCTTCGATGATCGGCTGGTTTCGATGATAAATCGCCTTGACCCGCACCACCGGCTGCGGCTCACCAGTGCCGAGCGAGCCGCCGGAATAATAACCCGGCCATTCGCCGAAGGGTCCCTCGTCGCGTGCGTGCTCGCTCGGCGGCGGAATCTCGCCTTCTATGGCGATCTCCGCATGGGCGGGTATCGGCAATCCGGTTACCGGACCTTTGATGATTTCCAAGGGCCGCCCGCGCAGTCCGCCGACGTAATCCAACTCGGACGTGCCCCAGGCAATTTTCGTATTGGAAGCCATGAACGTCAGCGGATCCTGGCCGAACGTCGCCACCACCGGACAGCTTTTTCCTTCTTGCCAATATTTGGCGCAGATCAACCGGCCGTGCTGTCCCGGGCTCATCCACAAACCGAGCAGATTCGATTCGTGTACCTGCATCCGATAAGTGCCCATGTTGACGAACTGGCTGTCGGGATCCGCCGTGATGACGACGCAGCCGGTGCCCAGATAACGGCCGCCGTCGCCGGCGTGACTGCGCAGCACGGGAAATTTAAGCAGATCCAGCGCCGCGCCGGTCATGATATTTTCCGCCACCGGAGCGCGCGCGACTTCACGCGGCGCTATCGGCTGCGCCGAGCCGATTTTGCGCGCGGCGAGGCGAATCAACTCGATCTTGCTCTTCTCGGGAGAAAGTCCGAGAGCGAGAGCAACCCGCCTATAATTCGCAAACGAAAGTCCCAGCACGCGAAAACCGGCGGGATATCCTTTGATCTCGTCGAAAATTAACAGCGGCGGTTGAGTGATACGCTCGGCCGCGGCTTCGATGATCGCGCCGATCTCCAGATTCCAATCCGCGCCCCTGATCTCGCGCCACTCGGTGACTTTCTTGCAAGCATCGATGTACTGGCGCAGATCGTCGAAAATCTCCAGGGTCAAGCTCGTTCTCGCTTTCTCTCCACGCTTTAGCGTTCCACCTGCGGGACGACCTCGCGCAGCAGCCGATAGTCGATAATATCGCTCAGCGCGATATTGCGCTTCACGCCCGGCTCGCGCTTGCCGTCTTCCAGCAACCGCTCCATCACGCTGTTGGGAATCGTGCCGTCTTCGCTCATGGTCCCGAGCATGATCTTGTACACTTCGGCGGCGGTGTCGGCGTCGAGATTAAATCGCTGGCCGATGAATTGGGTCACATCGGCGCGATCCTGCCGCAGCGCGCGCAGGGAGCGCAAATAACCGCGCAGGACCTTTCGGATCTGCTCGGGATTCTTTTCCACTTTGGCCGCGCTCGTCACAATGCCGGTGAGCGGCTCCGCTAGCAGGCCTCCCGCAAAGCTCAACTCCGGATATCCCTTTTGTTTCATGCGCAAATTCCACGGTACCGGCATGATCGCGGCGGCAACCGATTTCGCCTCCATCGCCGCCATACGCACGGAAGCCGCGCCAATGGCGATGTAAACCACGTCCTGATTGGCATCGAGACCGGCGCTGCGGATCGCGGCTTTGGCCGCCAAGCCGCCGGTATCCTGCGGCGAGCTCACCGCGATTCGTTTACCCTTTAATTCTTGGATCGACGTGATCGACGGCTGCGACAGAAGATAAAACAACGGCTTTTTGAAACTGTAGGCGAGGATCTTGAGCGGCAAGCCGCGCATCGCCGCGCGAAACGCCGTACCCGAGCTGATCATATAATCGATCTCCTGACTACCGGCGATGGCCGCTGCAGCGAGATCGGCGCGGATAAAGCGGAACTCGAGATCGAGCCCCTCGCGGCGATAAAAGCCGCGCTCGATGCCGTAGACGATCGGCGCGATGGTGATGCTCTCGCTGTTATGGGTTATGACCGCGTGCTCCAATTGTCCCCAGGCCGGGATCGCGATGCCGAGAATAACCGTCAAAGTTGACAAGGCTCGAAGCGTTCGGCTAAACATCATGATAACATTCACCGTCTTTAGAAAGGAATTACGCGTGACTGACCATAGCAAACTGAGCGCGCAGGAAGCAAAACAAAAGTCCGAGGCGATCCGGAAAGTGATTCTCGACACCTATCATCGCGAAGTGAAACCATCGCCGTTCTTCGCCGACCTGCGCGCCGGGACAATGTCTCGCGAACGGCTCCAGGGCTGGATCAAGAACTGGTACTCCTTTGCGCTCGAGGTCAATACCGGCATGGCCACCGTCTATCATCAATTTGTCGGTTTTTTCAAAAGACATCCCGAGCTGGAAAACCGCATCGCGCAAAAGATCGGCGAAGAGTTTACGACTCCGGCGATCGGCGGCCATGCGCGCATGCTGCCGATCCTCGGCAAAGCTCTCGGAGTCTCCGCTGAAGAGATGATCGAGTGTGAGCTCATTCCGGAAGCCCGCGGCCTGGTCGATTTTTTTGTCCGCTCCTGGATCGACATTCCCCTCGCCGAGTGCTTCGCCGTGCACATGGAAGAAGAAATCTTCGGTTTCATTTCACGGGACTTTCGCCAAAGCTTGCCCAAATACGGCGTCAGCAACGAAGCAATGAAATATTTTCGCGTGCACGAGGAAGCCGATCTCGACGAAGATCATGGCGGCACCAACCAGGCGATTCTGGAAGTCGCGCTCCAGGAGGGGTACGGCAACGAACGCGCCGGTTGGCCGCTCGAATACTGCGGCAAGATCGCCGTGCAGATGATCGGCAATTTTTACGATGGGGTTTATCGACGCTACCCTTGATCAAGCACAACCCGGTAGTGTTCCAGCCCGCTCTGTTCTCGTACATGCCCGCCCCGTTCGGGCTACGAAGCTTCGTTGCCTGAACCTCTTTTCATGAATCGGATCGTCGCTGTTGCCTTCTCGATCCGCATCGTCAGCGCGCTGATCACCTATGTCAGCCAGGTGTTCTTGGCGCGCTGGATGGGCGATTTCGAATACGGCATCTTCGTCGTCGTCTGGGTCGGGGCGATCATCGTC
>Ga0207645_10000519_pt1 | contig 31964 bp, 26 predicted proteins | sample KBSM53metaG_FD_184331 | JGI IMG/M metagenome (GOLD analysis project Ga0207645, IMG submission 184331) | Miscanthus rhizosphere microbial communities from Kellogg Biological Station, Michigan, USA - KBS M5-3 metaG (SPAdes) (version 2) | ecosystem: Host-associated > Plants > Roots > Rhizosphere >...
CGCGGAAATGCCCATCCCGCCCGGCGCGATCGGACACGATCCCAAGTACCGCTCGATCAATTATTACGACCCCGACCTCGCGAACAAGCTGCTCGACCGCTTTGGCTACAAGAAAGGCGCGGACGGCTACCGCACGTTCCCCGACGGCAAGCCGTTGACTTTGAAGCTGGCCACCGGCAGTTCTGCCGTCGAGCGCGAGCAGAGCGAACTGTGGAGGAAGTCCATGGATGCCATCGGGCTGCGCATGGAGTTCCAGATCTCGAAGTTCTCCGACAACCTCAAAGCCGCGCGCGCGTGCCAATTGATGATGTGGGGAGCGGGCTGGACCGCCGATTACCCCGACGGCGACAATTTCATGCAACTCCTGTACGGCCCCAATTCCAACCAGAGCAACAACGGCTGCTACAAGTCGCCGGCGTTCGACGCGTTCTATCTGAAGTCGACGCAGATACCCGACTCGCCGGAGCGCAATCGGCTGTTCCTGGAGATGTCGCGGCAAATGGAAGTCGACGGTGCGTGGAGCCTGCAGGACACTCGGGTGCGCAACTACATGTTCCGGCCCTGGGTGCGCGGCTACAAGAAGCACCCGATCCTCCAGGCGCCTTATCAAAATCTCGATATCCAGCCGTAGCGGCGGGCAATGTGATGTGGAGTCAGTGCCAATGCTGAAAGTCGTGTTTCTCCGGGTGTTGCCGGTGTTGATGGCGATATCGATGGCCGTTTCGGCTTACGCGGCCGATCCGAACAAAGTCATCCGCGACGTGTTTCCGGCCGCCGAAACGGGTTTCGATCCCGCTGCTTCCAACGACCTGTATTCCGGCACGATCGGTCAGGCCATCTTCGATACGCTTTATTCGTACGACTATCTCGCGCGGCCGGCGAAGCTCACGCCGCTCGCCGCCGAAACGCTGCCGCAGATCACCGACAACGGCAAGACCTACACGATCAAGTTGCGCAAGGGAATCATGTTCGCGCCGGATCCGGCGTTCGGCGGCAAGAAGCGCGAGCTCGTGGCGGAGGATGTCGTCTATTCGCTCAAGCGGCTGGCCGATCCGAAATTGCGGTCGCCGTGGGTGTTCTTGGTCGAGGGCAAGTTCGTCGGCCTGGACGAGGAAATCGCGGCCGCCAAGCAAGGCGGGAAGTTCGACTACGACAAGAAGCTGCCCGGCCTGGAGGTAGTGGACAAGTACACGCTTCGGCTGCGGCTCAAGGACACCGACTACAACCTTCCCTACGTTCTTGCTCACGAGCCGACCGCCATTGTCGCGCGCGAAGTGATCGAGAAATACGGCGAGTCCGATGGCCGCGCGATGGCGAATCCGGTGGGCTCCGGGCCGTACCGGCTGGCGCAGTGGGTTCGCGGCTCGAAGATCGTGCTCGAGGCAAATCCCGAATACCGCGGATTCACCTGGGATTTCACGTCGAAGGATCCGGCCGACCAGAAGATGATCGCGCAGATGAAGGGGAAGAAGATGCCCCAGGTCGGCCGCGTCGAGATCAGCATCATCGAGGAGGACCAGGCGCGCTGGCTCGCGTTCCAGAACCGCGAACTCGACATCATGAACATGGAGGGTCCGCTCGCACCGCAGGCGCTCGCAGACGGCAAGCTCAAGCCGGAACTGGCGGCGAAGGGCATCCGCCTCGACCGCATCGTCGATCCGGAGATTTCCTACGTGTATTGGAACCTGACGGATCCGATCGTCGGTGGCCTGTCAAAGGAAAAGGTTGCGCTGCGGCGCGCGATGGCGATGTCCTACAACGTGGCGCAGGACATCAAAGTCATCCGCAACGGGCAGGCCGTCGAGGCGGCATATCCCATCCCTCCGGGCGTCGTCGGCCACGTTCCGGACTGGAAGAGCAGCATCAAGTACGATCCCGCCAGCGCCAATGCACTGCTGGACAAGTTCGGCTACAAGAAGGGTCCGGACGGTTTTCGCACGCAGCCGGACGGCAAGCCGCTGGTCGTGACGCTGTTCTCCCGCCCCGATTCGCTCGGGCGCCAGCAGGACGAACTGTGGAAAGCTTCATTGGACGCGATCGGCGTGAAGATGGACGTGCACAAGGACAAGTTCGCCGAGCTGCTGAAAATGGAGAAGAAGTGCCAGGTGATGAGCCGGCCGGCGGCATGGATCGCCGACTACCCCGACGGGGACAACTTCATGCAGCTCCTCTATGGCCCCAACACCGGGGCTTCCAACGGCGGGTGCGCGAAGATTCCGGAATATGACGCGCTGTACGCCCGGACCGCGCGGATGCCGCCTGGCCCCGAGCGCGACAAGCTGTACCAGGACATGACGCGCATCGCGGAGGCGTATGCGCCGTGGCGGCTTACCATCAGCCGCTATCGCAACCAGTTGCTCCAGCCGCGCGTCGAGGGCTACAAAAAACACCCCATCCTGCGCGCGCAGTGGCAGTATCTCGACGTGGCGCCAAACCCGAAGTAGCCGCGGGCAACCTCTACCCTGGCGACAAGCGATGGCCGCGTACATCATCCGGAGACTGTGGCAGATGGCCCCGACAATGCTCGGGGTGGTGCTGCTCGTGTTCCTGCTGTTCAACTGGGTCGGCGGCGACCCGGCCTATGTGCTGGCCGGCAAGATTTCCAACCAGGAACAAATCGACAACATCCGCCGCCAGTTGGGCGTCGACCAGCCGTATTACGTCCAGCTGTGGATCTTCGTGAAGCAGATCCTGACCGCGGATTTCGGCGCGTCGTGGAGCACCAACGAAAGCGTCTCGCACATCCTGATGACGCGCCTGGGCCCGTCGCTGACGGTCCTGATCCCGCTCCTGATCCTGGTTACCATCATCGCCGTCGGGCTGGCGCTCGCGGTTGCCTACGTGCGCGGTTCGCTCACCGACCGGATGGTGATGATCGTTTGCACCGTCGGCCTGTCGATATCCATCCTCGTCTACATCATCGTGTTCCAGTACGTCTTCGCGTACAAACTCGGCTGGTTCCCGGTGCAAGGGTGGGGCAACGATTTCTGGGAAAACCTGATCAAGTACGCCTCGCTGCCGATCTTGATCGGGCTCACCGTCAGCATCGCGCCCAACCTGCGGCTATACCGCACTTTCGTGCTCGATGAAATCAACCAGGATTATGTGCGCACTGCGCGCGCCAAGGGCGTCGGCGAGAACCGCATCATGTGGATCCACGTGCTGCGCAATGCATCGATCCCGATCATCACCAACCTCATGGCCGAATTGCCTGGCCTGCTGCTGGGATCGTTCCTGATCGAGCGTTTCTTCTCCATCCCCGGCATCGGCCGCGAAGTCATCCTGGCCGTCGAGCGTTCGGACTTCCCGGTCATCAAGGCGATCACGGTCTATGTCGCGTTCGCGACGATCATCACCAATCTGCTCGCCGACCTGATGTACAAGGCCGTCGATCCGCGGGTCCAGTTGAAGTAGCCGATGCCATGCCGATCGACACCGCGCTGAATCCCTCTGCCGCGCCGCCGCGCGAAATCCCGCACGCCGTATCTCCTGGTCTGTGGACACTGGCCTGGCGGCGACTGAAGACCGACAGCGTGGCGATGGTTTCGCTGGCGATCGTCGCCGCGTTCATCCTGCTGATGATCGTTAGCGGCTTGGGGCTGGTCGCGAAGGACTGGGCGAAGGAAGTCGGCATCAACTACGCGCCGCCGTCGTGGATCACGCTGGGCGCCACCGACGCGCCTCCCCCAGCGCTGCCGGGCGGCGCGGCCGAGCCGAGCGTGCCCGCGGGTCCCACGCCGGGCAGCGCATTCAATTCCACCGTGGTCGATCCGCTCGCCGACGTGATCGCCGAACTGAAGGGCGGCAAACCGGCGGACGCGGGCGCTGCCGGCGCCGACGACAACAAGGTGGTCGACCCGCTCGCCGATGTGATGAAGGACATCCGGTCCGACCAGGCGGGCGCGAAGGCCGGGCCCGCTGCGGAGGAACGCCGCGCAACGCTGCCGTTCGGCGGTGACAAGTGGGGCCGCGACATCATCGCCAAGACCATCAAGGGCTCGGAGACGTCGATCTTCGTCGGCCTCGCCTCGGCGCTGGTCGCCGTCTTCATCGGAACGGTTCTGGGGGCGTTCGCCGGCTACTACGGGCGGTGGGTCGACGACGTGTTGAACTGGTTCTACAGCGTGTTCAGTTCGATTCCCTATCTGCTGCTCATTCTCGCGGTCGCGGCCGTGCTGCAGCAGAAGGGCACGTTCACCATCGTGCTGATCCTTGGGCTCACCGGATGGAGCGGCGTGTTCCGGCTGATCCGCGCCGAATACCTGAAGCACAAGGGCCGCGAATACGTGATGGCGGCGGATGCGCTCGGCGCGTCGCACAGCCGCAAGATGTTCCTGCACATCTTCCCCAACGTGTCGCACGTCGTGCTGGTGCAGTTGTCGATCCTGACCGTCGGATTCATCAAGGCCGAAGTCATCCTGTCGTTCCTCGGATTCGGCGTGCCGGTCGACGTCGTGTCGTGGGGCTCGATGCTGAACGAGGCGCAGAACGAGCTGATCCTCGGCAAGTGGTGGCAACTCGTCGCCGCGACGATCGCCATGGCCACGCTGGTGACGGCATTCAGCCTCTTCACCGACGCGTTGCGTGACGCGCTCGATCCCAAGCTCAAGGGCCGCACAAGTCACTAGAACCTGCCATCGCCAAACATGGACGCCTCAGATATAGCCATCGACCCGCTGGTCCGCATCCGCGACCTGCGCGTTACGTTCCGGATCGACAAGCACAATTCTTTCGAGGCCGTGAAAGGCATCTCGTTCGACATCCCGAAGAATGCGACCATCGCGCTGGTCGGCGAATCGGGTTCGGGCAAGTCGGTCACCTCGCTTGCGATCCTGGGCCTTCTTCCGCCCGAGAACACGATCATCGATCCCAAGAGCCAGATCATCTATGGCGGCCGCAATATCGTCGGCATGCCGGGGTCGGAACTGCGCGCGCTGCGAGGTGCCGACATCTCGATGATTTTCCAGGAGCCGATGACGTCGCTCAACCCGGTGTTCACGGTGGGGTTCCAGTTGGAGGAAGTGCTGCGATTGCATATGGGACTGTCCGGCGCCGCGGCGCGCAAGCGTTCGATCGCGCTCCTGCAGGAAGTCGGCATCCCGGAACCGGAGCGCAGTGTCGACAAATTCCCTTCGCAAATGTCGGGCGGGCAACAGCAGCGCGTGATGATCGCCATGGCCATCGCCTGCGAACCGAAGCTCTTGATCGCCGACGAGCCGACGACCGCGCTCGACGTCACGATCCAGAAGCAGATCCTCGACCTCATCGCTGCGCTGCAGAAGAAGCACCAGATGTCGGTCCTGTTCATCACGCACGACCTGGCCGTGGTGGGCGAGATCGCCGACCGCGTCGTCGTGATGCGCAACGGCGAGATCCGCGAACAGGGGCCCGCCCGGCAGGTGTTCGAAAATCCGCAGGACACCTATACCAAGGCGCTGCTCAAGTGCCGCCCGCAGATCGACCGCCGGCCGGCGCGGCTACCAGTGATCGACGACTTCATGACGGGCGACGGGCGGGGGCCAACGGACATCCCTGAGCGCGCGCGCGGACTGAACCCGGGGGACAAGACCGTCCTCGAGGTGAAGAATCTGGGCAAGAGCTTCTTCTCGCGTGAGGGCATTTTCGGCAAACGCGAGTTCAAGGCCGTGAAGGATGTCTCGTTCACGTTGGCCAAGGGCAAGACGCTGGGCCTCGTCGGCGAATCCGGTTCCGGAAAGACCACTGTCGGTCTGACCTTGATGCGGCTGCACGAGGCCACCACCGGTGAGGCGCTGTTCGATGGCCGCGACATCCTTGCGATGTCGCCAAGGGAGTTCATGCAGTACAAGCGGCGCATCCAGATCATCTTCCAGAATCCGTATGCGTCGCTGAACCCGCGCTTCATCGTCGGCCAGATCCTGACCGAGCCGATGCAGATCCATGGCATCGGCAACAACGCACAGGAGCGCACCGAGCTCGCGTTCGAATTGCTGAACAAGGTCGGCCTGCCGGAAGTGTCGTTCTACAAGTACCCGCACGAATTCTCGGGCGGACAGCGCCAGCGCATCGCCATCGCGCGCTGCCTGACCCTGAAGCCCGACATCCTCATCTGCGACGAATCGGTTTCCGCGCTCGACGTGTCGGTGCAGGCGCAGGTGCTGAACCTGTTGCAGGACCTGCAGGCGGAATATGCACTGTCCTACATCTTCATCTCGCACGACCTGGCCGTCGTGAAGTACATCTCCGACCAGGTGATGGTGATGAACGAAGGCGAGATTGTCGAGATCGCCAATTCCGACGAGATCTACCGCAATCCGCGCGAGCCCTACACGAAGCGGCTGCTTGCTTCGATTCCCAAAGGCTGGCACCCGGGACAGGTGCGCGCTTAGCGTTCGGGCAAAAAAGCGGGACCCCACCTTCGGGTCCCGTCACTGTTCGCGCAAAAATATTGGACTAGGGCGGCCGCACATTCATGAACAACTTCCAGCGTATTCGTATAACCCTTCCCAGGCAATCGCGTTCAGGGGGTAGGCACGAAGACGCTTCCGGCGAAAGGTCGGCGTCCTAGGCGGCGGGTCGCCAGTTTCGAGGGTACACATTGGCGTCAGCACCGCCCAACGCAGTTGCCGGCGAACTATTGCGGGACCTGACCGCGTCGCCGGATGCCTATCCGCAGAACCTTGACCTGATCCGCGACGCCGTGCTGCTCGTCCGGCTGAATGCTGCCGGCTACCGTGCCGCAAGCTTTCTCGATGACCGGATACTAGGCCCGGCTACGCAGGGCGCGTGGCTGCCCGCCAAGTTGGTCGCCGATGCGGCGCGGCGTTGCGGCAGCGGGCCCCCCGTACATTTCATTTTTCACACGGGGCATGTCGGCTCGACGCTGGTAAGCCGGCTCTTGGACGAGACGGGCGATGTCCTTTCGCTCCGCGAACCGTTGCCGTTGCGCACGCTAGTCGAGGCCTACGCCGTCTTGGGCGAGCCCGAGTCGCTGCTGAGCGACACGCAGTTCAGCGACCACCTGGAAATGTTCATGACGCTGTGGAGCCGTGGCTACGCGGCGACGCGTGCGGTCGTCGTGAAGGCGACGAGCAGCGCCGGGCGCCTGTCCGCTCCAATCCTTTCGCGCCACGTCGCTTCGCGTGCCATCTACATGAATCTGGGCGCCGAATCGTATCTCGCCACGCTGCTCGCGGGTCAGAATTCACCGCTGGACTTGCGCGGGCACGGGCCCGGTCGAATTCGCCGCCTGCAGGCGCGAGCAGGGATGCCACTGGCGCCGCTGCACGCCTTGTCGTTGGGCGAATTGGCCGCGATGAGCTGGCTTGCGGAATCATGGGCTCAGCACGACGCGCTGCAAGAACATCCTGCCCGAGTCATCGCGCTGGACTTCGACTGGTTCCTGGCCAATGTCGAAGAAGGCATGCGCCAGATATTGACCCATTTCGGACTCCTCGCAGCCCCGGGATATCTTGGCAGGGTGGCGCGCAGTCCGGTTCTTGCATCCTATTCGAAAGCACCCGAATTTGCGTACACGCCGGCCTTGCGCACGGAAATCCAGAACGAATCGCGCCGGGTCAATCGCGAGGAAATCCGCAAAGGCATGGCATGGCTCCAGAACATCGCGCGAGCCGACGCCCGCGCCGCGGCCGTCGTGACGGGTGGGGGTGTCTAGTCCGGTTCGTAATCGAAGCGTTCGACCCACGGCCGCAGTATCGGAAGCACCGGCGCCATCTGATCGCGATAGTGCCGCCAGTGGCCGATGCCTTCGCGATTGAGTCCCTGGATGACTTGCACGGAGCTCGGTGTCGTGATCGACTGCGACCTCGCACGGGTGGCGAAATCGCGCATGGAATCCTGCCACGTTAATCCCAAAAATTCGCACGCTTCGCGAACCCGTGCTTCGAAGTCCGAGACCAGGTCTTCGTGCCGCAACTGCAGGAGGTCGAGCGGCAGCTTGGCGCGATAGAGTTGTGCCAGGCGCATCGTTGCGTCGTAGAACCTGGCCGTTCCATCCAGCGTAAGGAACTGAAAATTCGGCGCGCTCATCAGGAACCGGCGCCGGAAGCAACTCAGGACCACGTCGCGCGGATCGCGCACGCTGAACACGATCTTGGCGGCAGGGAAGAGCCGCACGATGAGCGGCAGTTGAAGCGTGTTGTACGGCTGCTTGTCGATGAACACGCGGCCGGCCACGGCGATCCCGTGTTCGCGCACGCGCTGCCAATAGGCATCGCGTTGCTTATTCAGTTCGGCCCAGCGCGTGGCGGCGAGGCGATTGACGTCGCCAGGCGTACGCAGAAATTCGCGCGTCGCGTCGTCGAGCGTCGGCTTCTCGTTCGATGTCACGACGGCGGGATGGCTGCCCAGCACCTGCTCCAGCAGCGTGGTCCCGGAGCGCGGAAATCCAACCATGAAGACATGCGCTGCGGGCGCCGTTGCGTCGGGCAGGGACCCGAGCGGCCCAGTCTCCCAATCGGCAGGATCGGCCGCCTCGAAGAACGCAGTGAGCCAACGCAACGACATCGGCGTCGTCTCGATGCCGGGTCCTTCGAAGCGGGCCGCATGCAATCGTCTCAGCGCATCGTTGCCGGCCGTGTACACCGCAAAGGCCTCGCTGGTCCGCCCTTGCGCGTCGAGCAGGTCGCCCAACATTCCTTCAGCCGCAGAGCGATGGGCGAGCGACAAGTCCGGCCGTGCCAACAGGACTCTCAGGCGGGACTCGGCCGCGGCTGCATCGCCTACTGCGAACTCGGCAGCGGCCAGCGCCGTGGTCGCGATCGGATGCCGAGGATCGATTGCCAGCGCGGCCTCGCCAAGCAACCTGGCCGCCTGCCAGTCTCCGCGTCTGGCGGCGAGCGCGGCCATCCCCGATCCGGGATCGGGGTTCGCGGGCATCAAGCGGTGTGCGCGCTCATAGCATTCGCGCGCGGTGCGGATTTCACCCAGCGTCTCGCTGGCCCATCCCTTGTTGAAATGTGCGGGTCCGAAGTCGGGGGCTCGCGCGATCACCGCATCGAAACACGCGATGGCTTCGCGGTGCCGCCCATTCCTTGCGTGCGCCAGGCCGAGCGCGTTGCGTATGCCCAAGTCGTCTGGCGCGAGGGTCTGCGCATGCTCCAGGTCGGCAAAAGCTTCGGCATCGCGCCCTTGGCCTTCGTACCAGTAAGCGCGCAGGTTGAGGAGGACCGGATGCAGCGTTCCCGCCGCCAGCGCTTCGCGCGCCAGCGTGGTCGCGCGCGGCAGGTCCGACGCCTGCAGCGCCGCCTTGATGTCCTGGAGTACGGCCGGTTCGCCCGCCTCGGGCATTACAGCGAGTCGCCGTGGCGCGTCCCGGTGCCGTAATACTCGCCGACGGCGACGGTCAACGTGCGCACCATGTCCCGTTCAGCCGCGCTCAAGGACGGGTTCCAGATGTCGAAGATCATCACGGCACGCGGAACATCGCTGTCGTTCCACGCTTCGTGCTCCATCGTATCGTCGAACACGAGGGCCTTCCCCGGAATCCATTCGCGCACCTCGGCGCCGACGCGAAAGCCACAGCCGGGCGGGATGATCAGTGGCAGATGCACGAGCAAGCGCGTGTTGCTTACGCCCGAATGTGGAGGGATACGCGTCTTGGCGTCGAGTATGGAAAATACCGCCGACGGCGAATAGCCCGGAACGTCGCATCGGGGCCATGCCTCGAGCGCAGCAGTGGTGCGCGGGCAGCGCGCCAGATTGGCCTTGTCCGCCACGCCCTCGCGCCAAAGGTAGTAGACACCCCAGCGGCGGGAATTGTTCAGGTCCCGGAACCGGCCTGCAGCGCCCTCGGGATGGGAGACATAGGGAGTGAGTGCCTCCGGACCATCGGAAAGCACGTTCAGCAGTTCCTCCCGGATGTCGTCGGTGGCGGCCTCGATCGCGTCGAGCCAGGGGAAATCCTTGCGGTCGTAGAACTCGATCGGCGCGAGGCGAGGAAAGTACATGAACGTCGGCTGGTGCGTGAAAATCTTCCGCTTGCGGAGTAGCGTAGCGAGGCAACCTTCAAAGCGATCGAGCGATTGGTCCGCGTAGCGGTCGCGCAGGCCATGCAGGCGCTCCTCCACGAAGACCTCGAGCGCCTTGTCGTTCGCTTCGACGGCGCTCTTGGCATGCTGCAGGACGGCGCGCATCTGGGCCGGCGGCTCGAATCCCTCGGGAATGATCCTGAGTGCGGTACGGTACGTCGCAGCTGCCGCGCGCGAGTCCTGCCTGATTTCGAGCAACGAGCCCTTCTGCAGCAGCGCGCGGACATTGAGCGGTTCGAGCTTGAGCAATTTGTCGAGAGCCGCCATCTCCGCATCGGCGTGACCCAGTCCACGCAGCGCTCCGGCGAGGTTGAGCCACAACATCGCATTGGAGGGATCGGCGCCCACGGCCTGCTCGAGCAGCACCTTGGCGCCCATCAGGTTGCCCGCACGGAGCATCCGGCCCGCGACCATGTTCTGCACCATTGGATGCGCAGGCGCTTCCGCCTCAGCCTGTTGCAGCATCCGCTCCGCGGCCTGCGCCTGTCCGCCGGCAAACGCCTGGTTCGCCGATTCGAACAGCTGCCGAATGCGCCGATCCTCGTCGTTGCTCATGATCATGTCGTCGACCACATCCGCATCAGGTTCTGGCGCACGACGTCCAGGCGGACGCGGCTCTCCCAGTGCATCGTATTGCCCTCCAGCGCGGCAATTTCGTTGAGTTCATATACCTGCATTCTTTGGTGCTGGTCGGCAATGAAGCTCTCGATGAACGTGATCGACACCAGGCGTTGGCCGGACCGCACGGGGACCACCTCGTGCAATGTTGTCGACGGATAGACGATGGCAGTACCCGGGGCCTCCTTGAAGGGCAGCGACTGGTTGCCCGCCACGATGACCAGTTCCCCGCCTTCGTAGTTCGCCGGGTCGCCGATGAACACGGTGCACGACAGGTCCGAGCGCAGCCGGTCATTTCCGATTTGCAGGATTGCGGCGTCGGCGTGCGCCCCATATTTCATGCCCGGTTCGTAGCGCGACAAAAGCGGCGGCGCGACTCGCCTGGGCATCGCGAAATCGGCGAACTCGCGCGAGCGCGCAAACGCGCTGCCGACGATGCGTGATGATTCGGCAAACTTCGGATCGGCCGCGTCCGCCTGCAGGTTGTTCTTCGTCACATTGGCAGGGTTGGATGCGCGGCCGTCGACGAAGTGCAGCTCGCGGCTGAGGGCCACGAGCCGCGATATGTCCTGCGGATTCAGCAGGCTCTTTATTTTCAGGAACACGGTGAACCTCGGCTATCCGCAACCGTGTGACGTTGCGCCGTCACAGCGTGAATGACATTTCCCGAACCAGCGCGCCGGGCAGCGTCACGCTGGTGAGCTTGCGCGACTGGTAGGTCTCGGAGTCGAGCAGCAATTCGGTTTCCGTTGTCAGCGCTTCCAGATTGGACCCCAGGAGCCGGTAGACGGTATCGTCGAATCGCAACACGTCGATCGGCGCGACGATGCGGCCTTCGTCCACCCAGAACGTCGCGAAACGCGTCATGCCTGTCATCCGGCATGCCGGGCGATCGGAATAGTTGAGGTAGTGCAGGTTGCCGATATGCAGGCCCGTGCCAAGTGCCGCGAGCGCGTCCTTCTCGGCCAGCGTTCCGCCGGCCATGCTCAGCGACTCGGGAATCTCGTCGCCATTGGCGCCGTTCTCCGGAAGACCGAATTCGCGCGCGGTGCGCGGGCTGACCAGCGAGCCCACCAACGCACCGCGATGGACAAGATCCACCCCGGCGGGACGCGCGAATCCCTCCGCCTGGAACGCCGGGGCGACACCGCTTGCCGTGTCCTCGCTGAGCGTCACGTTCGCATCAAGCGCTTCGCCTGATTGCATCCGCGCCAACGAACTCTGCTGCGTTGCCAGCGCGCGGCCCGAAAAGCCGCCCCAGCACAACAACCTCGCGATCTCCTCGATCGCGGACGGCGCCAGATACGCGCGATACTTTCCCGGTGCCAGCGACTTGGCGGGACGGCTGATCAGCGCCAGCCGCTCGCGCGCATCGGACATCTTGCGGTCGAGCGCCGGGCCATCCCAGGCGAAGCCCGCGCAACCGGACTTGACCGCCTTGTCCGCGCGGTAGTAGAGACTCCAGTCCAGATTGAACGTCGTGGTTTCGTGCCAGTTGCGCTGGCCCTCGGAGTTCGCGAATCCGCGCCATATCGGTCCGCCGGCGTAGATCCCGACGAGGTCCGTGCCGTGCGCGGCGGCAAGGACGTCGCCGATAATCTGTTCCGAGGGGGGTAGCGGCCCGCCGCGAACGGCGCGGGTGGACTTGACGTCGGCGGGCAACAGCAGCAGCGGATCGTCGGCCAGTTCTGGCAAGGTCCCCCGCAAGCCGGCGACAACGGCGCGGATGGCATCGCAGTCCGCCTTGGCGTCGCCCGACAGCGAAGTCACGTGCTTGGCATGGCGCTGGCCGCGAATCAACCGCACCGCGATATAGCGTTGCGCAACAGTACCCGACTGGCGCACCTTGCCGCGATTCATGCGGACGAAGTCCGTTTGCTCGGCTTCGAACGAGGTCGTATAGCGCTCGCCCGCCTGCAGCGATCCGTCGATCGCCTTGGCCAGCGCTAGAAAATAGTTTTCCATCAGGACTCGCCTCCGAACACGTCCACGTTGCCGAACACGCATGCGGGCGTGGCATGGCCGACGCGAATGGCCTGCGACGGTTCGCCCTTGCCGCAATGCGGCGTGCCCAGCACCTGCAATGTCTCGGCATTGCCGACGCGTTTCAGGCTGCGCCAGAAATTGGCCGAGATGCCGCGATAATTGGGGTTCTTGACCACGGCACCCAGCTTGCCATCCTTGATCACTTGTCCGCGTTCGCAACCGAACTGGAACTTGTTGCGCGAATCGTCGATGGACCAGGAACTGTTGGTCTCCATCAGCACGCCGCGCTCGATGCCGGCGATCATCTCTTGCAGCGTGGCATCGCCTGGCTCCAGGTTCAGGTTGGCCATTCGGTCGATCGGCGGACGGTTCCAGCTGGTGGCGCGCGAATTGGCGACGCCTGCCAGTCCAGCGCGTGCCTGCGAAATGGCGCCGCCCAGCGGCCGCTCGAGGACGCCGGCGCGGATCAGGTGGACGCGTTCCGCGCGTGTGCCGTCGTCGTCGTACGCGTAGCTCGCGAGCTCCTCGGGACGCGTCGGGTCGAAGGTGACGTTGAGGAGTTCCGAACCGTAGCGGTACGAGCCGAACATGTCGGGTGTGACAAAGCTCGTGCCGGCGAAATTGCGCTCATCGCCCAGGATGCGGTCGAGTTCCAGCGGATGGCCGATCGACTCGTGGATCTGCAGGATCATCTGGTCCGGCGCCAGCAACACGTCCATCTTGCCGCTCGGACAGTTCGGCGCCGAAAGCAGTTCGAGCGCTTCCAGCGCGATCCGGCGGCCGCCGCCCACGAAGGCGAACCGTGCCAGCACTTCGGTTCCACCTTGCTGGCAAGGGCCGCGATAGCCGTTGAGCGTGCGGACCTGCGTGACGCCGTCCGCATGGGCTGTGACGGCCATTCCCGGCAAAAGAAACCGGTAGCGCTGGACTACATCACCGCCGGTGCTGGTGACCAGCCGGTGCGTGGCCGTCACCACATCGATGGCGGCCTCCCAGTCGACGATCCGCGGGTCGCATCCAGCCTGCGCCGATTCCTCGGCCAGCAGTTCGTACCACTCGCGACGCGACGGAACGCTGTCCGCGAACGCCGGCGACACGTACTCGCCGCATGGCGCGGGCCGCGGCAGCGTTCGGGAGTCGAACAGCGCCAGCTTCGCGGTGCTGCGGGCCCAGTGCGCGGCGCGCTCGAGCGCGTCGCGCAGGCCGTCAGCCGAGACGTCACCCGTCGCCGCGTAGCCGTAGCCTCCATCGACATAGACCGTTGCCATTGCGCCGCGGTCGGTGGACGCGACGAAAGGCATCGCGACGTTCTTGCGCACCGCGAACGTTTCGCAGTGTTCCTCGACGAAGCGCAACGACCAGAAATCGACGTTGTCGAGGCGTGGCAGGTCGGATAGGGTCAGGCGGTCGGCGTCGGGCATGGGATCTCGGAGTCTTTCGCAGGCAGGATGCGCGCGGGCGGGCAAGCAAAGCTATGCGGCAGCCGCGTGCCGCGTGCCGCGCGACGCAAAGGGCGTGATTATCGCCGGATAGCTGCCCCTAAAGCCAGCCCCGACCGCCAGCCCTGCGGCGAATCAATGGACGCCGAGCGACCGAATCTTGTCGAGTTTCGCCGCGTAGATGTCGCGGGAAATGCGGGTCGTGCTGGTGTCGATCGCCAGCGCCAATTCCGCGCGCGCGCGTTCGGTGTCCCCGAGCCCGATATAGGCGGCGGCCAACCAGAAATGGAACTCGTGATAATACGGAGCGCGCTGGACTTCCTTGGCGAAGAGATCCTTCGCCGTCTGGTAATCCCCCTTGCGCATCGCGACCATCCCGTCCATGAAGTAGCTGAACGCGGGATTGGGTTCCATCTGGTCGAGCTTCTTGGCCAGCGCGGCCGACTCGGCGCCACGTCCCAGATCGTTCAGCACCAGCACCATGTTCGACATGAAGTGGGTGTTCTTGGGTTCGCGTTCCAGCGCGTAGGCAAGCGCGCGGTGCGCATCCTCGATGTCGCCGTGGCGTTTATAGATCACGCCCAGCGTGTTGTACGCGCTCGTGAAACGCGGATCCTGGGCGACCGCCGCTCGTGCCCACCAATAGGCGTTGTCCAGCTGTCCGTCGATGAACGACTCGACCGCCCGGTTGTTCATATACATGGCGACGATGGTTCGTTCTTCGATCACCCGGGTATTCAGGCCTCGGAGCTCGCGCGGCAGAAGGAAATCGATGGTCAGGTCGGTCTCGTCCTGGCGAACGATCAGGTTGGTCGAATTATTGAGCCGGGTCAGATGCGGTCCCAGCGTCACGTTGACGTGACCGATGAAGAAGTGAATGTCGCCGCTGCGCCCCCAGGATTCGTCCAGGAAGGCGCTCTGGTAGGTGACCGGCAGTCCCATTTCCTTGGCGAAGGCCGCGGTCATTATGACCAGCGACAGGCAGTTTCCGGAACGAGCCGCGAATGCCTGCGCCGCATTTCGGGTCTTGGCGGAGTCGTATTCGAGCTTGAGCTGGCCTCTGCTGTACAGCGCCTCGAACAGTCCCTGCTGAGCGCCCTTCGCCTTTGCGACTGGAGCGATCGTGGTGGTCATGTACTGCTTCATTTCGGGGCTCATCGCGAACAGGTCGCTCGCCCCGATGCGTTCGGACGCCGGCCCGAATGCGCCGTCCTTGAACAGGCTCTCGACGGGCGGCGGCAACGGTGCCGACGCGCAAGCGGCGAGTAGCAGAGCAACTAGCAAGACGGTCCAGGTTTTCATCTGGAGCCTCCTATTCCGGCAGGGTCGGAAGCTTTGACCGAGCCATGCGCTGATTGTATCCCCAAGGTCAGTCCGGGCGGGAGCCGCCATCCGTCCCGGCGGCGAAGGACGCCAGCGCCGGGCCGACCATCCTGACGATTCGCCAATCGGGCAGCATGGTCGCACCGAGTTCCTGGTAGAAGGCGATTGCCTGCGCGTTCCACTCCAGCACGGCCCATTCGAAGCGGCCGCAGTTGCGCTCCACAGCGAGCTCGGCAAGCCTGCTCAGCAGCGCTTTTGCGCATCCCTTGCGGCGATGGGCAGGCTGCACGAAAAGGTCCTCCAGCCACAGGCTCCGACGCCCGAGGAATGTTGAATAAGTGTGAAAAAACAGCGCAAATCCGGCCGCTTCGGTTTCAGAGCGTGCAATTAACGCTTCCGCGGCGGGGTACGGTCCGAAAAGTGCATCGACAAGGTCGGCTTCCGACGCGACGCAGAGATGTGAAAGTTCTTCATATCGGGCCAAGGCGGCGATCATGGCGTGGAGGTCGGAAACGTCGTCCCGCGTTGCGCGACGGATGACGAAGGCGGTTGTGGTCAACAGATGCTCCAAGACGATTCAGAAAATTGCTCCAACAATCATGCTGCGATGCGGCAATAACCCGCGACCAAGATGCGGCGACTGACGTGCATTTCCCGCTGCACGGGGATTGGCCGGCCCATTTCGGGCAATGACACCGGCGCCGCCGCTCCGCAACCTGCGGAAGCCGCAAGGCTCGCGCACGCCGTCGCAACGCACACTGGGTCAAATTTGAATATCGATACAAATCATGGGTTTGGCTGATTTGACGGCAACGGTACCGAAATTGCAACAAATTTGTTTCGGTAACTGCTAATACAAGGCGTTTTCGTTGCGGAGGAAATCTGCCTTGGGTTAATGTTGGCCGTGCTTGCCGCGAGGCGAACAACCGTATTTGATTTGTAATACCTTTCCTGGGGGAAATGATGAAGAGAATGAATCGCAAAAAAGTATCGCTTGCCGTTCGGCAGGCGATCAGCGCCGGAGTCGTATTCGGCCTGGCTGCGCCGCTGGTCCACGCGCAGCAAGCAGCAACGCCTCCCGTCCAGACACTCGAAAAGGTGGAAGTCACCGGTTCGCGGATCACGTCGGCAACGTTCGAGAGCGCGAGCCCGATCAACACCATCACCGCGCAAGACATCGCGATTACCGGCCTGCAGTCGACGGCCAACATCATCAATCAATTGCCGCAGGCATTCGCTGATCAAGGCGGCAGCATTTCGAACGGCGCGTCGGGCACGTCTACCGTCAACCTGCGCAACCTCGGCCCGAACCGCACCCTGGTCCTGATCGACGGCAAGCGCGTACCGGCCGGCAGCCCGACTACCTATGCGACCAACCTCAACAACATTCCGGCGCCGCTGATCAAGCGCATCGAAGTGCTGACGGGTGGCGCATCGGCCGTGTACGGTTCCGACGCCGTCGCAGGCGTTGTGAACTTCATCATGAACGACTCGTTCGAGGGCGTGCAGATCCAGTACAACGGCAGCACGTACCAGCACACGCAGAACGGCTCCTATGGCAACCTGGCAGATCGCGCCGCCACCAATCCGGCGCAGTTCCAGGTCCCGGGCGACTTCTGGGGCGAAGGCACCGTCCAGAACTACAACATCCTGATGGGATCGAACTTTGCCAACGGCAAGGGTAATGCCACCATCTTCTTCCAGTACCAGAACACCAGCGCGCTGCTCCAGAACAAGTACAACTACAGCGCCTGCTCGTTCGGCAGCACCGGCGATCCGGAGGACTCGCGGTTGGTGTGCGGCGGCTCGTCGACGGCATCCCCGGGCCGGTTCACGAACGGCAACACCGGCAAGAGCGCCACGATCATCAATGCCGCGGGCGATGTGCGGCCGTTCTCCACGGCGCTGGACCAGTTCAACTTCGGTCCCTACAACTTCTACCAGCGTCCGCAAGAGGATTACCAGGCCAACGCGTTCGCGCATTACGACCTGTTCGCCGGCGACGACAAGAAGTGGATGCCCAGCGTCCGCGTCTATGCCGAATTCGATTTCACCAGCACGACCTCGGTCGCGCAAATCGCGCCGGGCGGCATTTTCTACGGCGCGTTCGACCCGCTGCTCGCCGAGAACCCGCTGCTGTCGGACTCCTTCAAGAACTACTTCGGCATTACGCCGGGCAATCCTCTCGCTACGCCGCTGATCGGCCGTCGCAACACCGAAGGCGGTGGTCGCGCGCAGCAGTTCGATTTCAACGACTGGCGTTACGTCCTCGGTGCGAAGGGCGATTTCGCCAATCACACGTGGGACTACGATTTCTGGTGGCAGTCCGGAAAGAACAGCCTCAACCAGGTCACCGCCAATTACTTTGCGTCGGACCGCATCCAGAAGGCCCTCAACGTCGTCAAGGATCCGGCGACCGGACGGCCCGTCTGCGCGTCGTTCCTCGACGGCACCGACATCAACTGCGTGCCGTACGACATCTATCACAACGGCGGCGTGACGCAGGCGGCCCTCGACTACCTGCAGGTGCCCGGAATCCAGAACGGCTTTACGCAGCAGAACGTCGTTGGCCTGCACCTGACGTCCGACCTCGGCGCGGCCTATGGCTGGACGCTGCCGTGGGCAAAGAATGGCGTAGGCGTCGCCTTCGGCATCGAGCACCGTACCGACCGGCTGCAGAACGTTCCGGACTCGCAACTGTCCACCGCCAACCTGAGCGGCGGCGGCGGCGCAACCCTTCCGATCAAAGGCCAGGTGACAGTGGACGAACTGTTCGCCGAAGCCAAGATTCCGATCGCGGAGCGGCAGGATTATGCCTACCTGCTGCAGTTCGACGGCAGCTACCGCTATTCGGACTACAGCAACGGCCCGCACACCAATTCGTATGGTCTCGGCATGGAGTGGGCGCCGATCAAGGGTTACACGCTGCGGGGCAGCTACCAGCAAGCAATTCGCGCCGCGAACATCATCGAGCTGTTCCAGCAGCAAGGGAACAATCTCTATGGCGGCCAGGATCCTTGCGCCGGTCCCAATCCCTCGGCGACGCTGGAGCAATGTCTGAGGACCGGTCTTCCGGCCAACCTCTACGGCAGCCCGGTTCTGGACAGCCCTGCTGGTCAGTACAACTTCCTGCAAGGCGGAAACCCGAACCTGACGCCGGAAAAGTCGGAGAGCTACACGATCGGCATGGTCTTCGATCAGCCGTCGAACATCCGCGGTTTCAGCGCGACGATCGACTACTGGAACATCAAGGTCAAGAACAACATCGGTATCGTCGGGGCGCAGGATCAGCTGACCCAATGTATCAATACCGGCGCGTTCTGCAACAACATCCATCGCGACAACCTGGGTACCCTGTGGCTGGACGGTGGCGGTTTCGTCACGGCAACCAACCAGAACCTGGGCACGACGTCGACTTCCGGTATCGACCTGACGGCCAATTACACGTGGCCGATCCAGGATTGGGGCAGCCTGGGCTTCTCGTTCACGGGGACTTACGTCGATACGTTCGTGAACCAACCGCTCCCGAACGGACCCACGTATGACTGCGTCGGACTGTATGGGCTGGTCTGCGGCACGCCGATTCCGAGATGGCGTTCGAACGTCGGCGTGATCTGGTCGACACCGTGGCACGTCGATGCGGGCCTGAGGTGGCGTTACTTCGACGGCGTCTCCGTCGATGCGTCCAGCAGCAATCCGTCGCTGGCCAACAACGTGACGGTCGAGCCGGCTACCTCGAAACTCGGTGCCCGCAATTACCTCGACCTCTTTGCGTCGTGGCAGATCGACAAGAACTGGCTGGTTCGCGCGGGCGTCAACAACGTCCTCGACAAGGACCCGCCGATCACCAGCACGACGCTGTCGGATCCGTCGATCTTCGGTAACGGCAACTCGTTCCCGCAGGTCTACGACTCGCTGGGCCGTCTCTTCTTCCTGAACGTGACCGCGAAGTTCTGATCCAGCAAGTCTTTTCACTCACAACGGCGAACCGCAGGGTTCGCCGTTTTTTTTGCCGTCAGCGTGATTCCGGGGATTCCAGCGCGCCGCTGTATGCGTTCATCGCCGCCGCGAGTCCGGAAACCATCGCCCGCTCGGGCGGGGTCAGGTGCGGGTGCCAGATGTCGAAGATCAGCACGACCCGCAGCTTGTCGCTGTCGTTCCACGCCTCGTGCTCGATCGTGTCGTCGAAAACCCACGCCTTCCCGGGAACCCATTGCCGCGTGTCGTTGCCAACGCGGAATCCGCAATTTTCGGGAACGATCAGCGGCAGGTGCGTGACCAGGCGCACGTTCGTGACCCCTGTGTGCGCGGGAATCCGGGTCGCCGGTTTCAGCAGTGAAAACATTGCCGCAGGTGTACGCCCCTGCTGTTCCGGCAGAGGGGCGCCCGCCAGCAGCTTCATCGTGGTAGGACACTTGGCGGCGTTTTCCTCCACCCGCTTGCCCATCTTGTAGAGGTGGAAGGCGCTCCAGCGCGGGGAATTGTTGAGTTCCGCGAACTGGTTCTGCGGCACGTCGTCCGGGTACGAAATGTAGGGAGTGAACCCTTCCTCAGTGGCGAGGACCTGCAGGAATTCGTCGCGGATTGCGTCGGTACCGGCTTCGATCGGGTCCAGCCACGGGAAGTCGGCGCGTTCGAAGAACTCGATCGGCGCCAGGTTGGGAAAGTGGTAGGTCAGCGATTGCGAGTCGTAGCGCTTCTTGCGGCCAAGCATGATGTCGACGGAATCGCGAAACCGCTTCAGGTTCTCGCCGGCGTGATCCTTGTACGTCTGATCCAGGAACTGGTCCAGGAATACCGCGAACTCCCGGTTGTATTTGTCGCCGAACGCCAGCGCGCGCTGGACCGCGGGGCGGAGGTCAGGGTGCAGCCGATCCATCGGCGGCGCGACGGTGGCCACGGCCCGGTGCACGGCGGCGGCCTCATGTGTTTTCCCCTGCCGTTCGAGCAGATCGGCGCGCAGGATGAGTCCCAGGAGATTGCTCGGGTCGAGGCTCAGCGACCGCTTGAGCGCTTCCTGCTCGCCCTGCTCGTCGTCCAGGCTCCGGCAGGCAAGCGCCAAGTTGATCCACTCCTGCGGGTCTTCGCCTCGGACCGCGACGAGGCGCTGGAACGCGTCGCGCGCGGACTGCATGTCGCCCTGGCGAAAGGACCGCTGGCCGACCGCCGCCAGCGCCGGGGCGTGGGTCGGCGCGATGGCGAGAATCCGCGCGAGGATCGCCATGACGTCCTGGTCCCGCCCCGCTTGGGCGGCGCGTTCGAGTTGAGCTTCGAGGGGGGCGATTTCCCGGGCGAGGGAATCTGAAGTCTGCATCGGGCGTTCCTATCCGGATCGTTGTTGGAATCGCAGGACCTCGCTGCGATCCTGACGGCCCGGCGCGGCTGCTGTTGTCGCATGGCGACACCCACTGGCGCGTCGGAATGAAAAGTGTAGCATCGGTGTTTGTAATATCACTTCCACCCGAACCTATGGGAGCGATCATGAGCCGACACGCGCTGAGCGTCATTTCGATGGCGGTGCTTTCAGGTCTTTCCTCCGCGACCTGGTCCGATGCGGCCACCGCGGCGGCCTCCGACACCTATCGCGCCGCCACGCAGGCGGGCCTGGTGTCCGTGCAATCCCGATACCTGGATGAGGTCTATCTGCAGCCCGCCGCGGATTGGGTGGGCTACCGGAAGGTGCTGATCGATCCGGTCCAGGTGGCGCTGCGCCCAAACTGGCGCAGAGATCTGAACGAAAGCCGGGACCTCTCGCGCCGGATCTCCGTGACCGACGCGGCGGAACTCGTGCAGCAGGCGACGGACGTGATGGCCAGGACGGTCGCGGACGTATTCGCCGCCAAGGGGTATGAAGTTGTGACGGCGCCCGGACCGGGCGTGCTGCGCATTTCCCCGAGCGTCCTCGACCTCGACGTCTTTGAGCCCGACGTGACGAACTCGCGACCCCAGGCTTTGTTTACCCACGATGCCGGGACGGCCACGCTACGGCTTGAAATGCGTGATTCCGCTGCTGGGACGCTGCTCGGCGTCGTTGTCGACCGTGGCACGGCGACGCAGCTGAGGCAAATCAACCGGACTAATCAAACCACGAATCTGTTCTGGTTCGACGCCATGTTCAGGTTGTGGACGGCGAATTGCATTGCGGCGATCCGGGCGGAGCCCGTACGCTGAAGCGACCGCGCCTCCGACCTTATTTGAGCCGGGTCACCTTGATGAGGCCGTGGCGGCCCTCGATCGTGAGGTTGTAGCTTCCCAGGAACCCGTTCTCGATCGTCACCTTCATCTGCGCGCCCGGCGTCGGGTCGCGCACGATGGACGTGTCGCCTTCCGATTGCCGCCAGATCTGGCCGTTCTCCAGGATGAAGACCGAGAGCCCGCGCGAGGTCCGCGCGAACTCGAGCACGTTGGACGTGACCGAGGTGACGCCGTCGGTGTCCGGCGGCGCAGGTTTCCCGTAATCCTCGGCCGTCTTGGGCGCCGGCGGCTTCGAAAATCCAAACCAGTCCAAGAAACTGCGCTTCTCGGCCGCCGGCTGCGACGACGGGGCGAGGGCGGTCTTGGCAAGCGCGGCCGCCTTGTCGAAACATTTAAGCCGATCGGACGAGTCGGCGATATCCGCGCACTTGGCCACTTCGGCCAGCGCATCGCGCGCCGGGTCCGCATGCGCCAGCGTTGCCATGGACAGCAACACGAGAACGGCGGGGAAGAATCGCATCGTGGAACTCGCGGTTGTTTGGCGGGAATCGGCAAGCGCCGGAATGGGGCGATTACATCACAAATGGATGACTTCTCAGATTTCCCAGTCGGGCTTCGTGCCGCTGTAGGCGTCGATGGCGCTGAACATCGTCGTTACGAGTTTGCGTTCCTTCGCCGTGAGCTCGGGGCGCCATGTTTCGAACAGCAGGATCACCCGCGGGCGGTCGCTGTCGTTCCACGCTTCGTGCTCGATCGTGTCGTCGAACAGCCAGGCCTTGCCTTCCACCGGCCGGCGCGCATCGTTGCCGACGCGCAATCCGCATTCGGGCGGGACCAGCAGCGGCAGGTGACAGATCAACCGCGTGTTGACGATGCCGGTGTGGGGAGGAATGCGGGAGCGGGGACGCAGCAGCGAGAACAGCACCGAGGGCGAACGATTCTGGATGTGGACCAGCGGAAAATCGGCGAGCGCGGCCATGGTCTTCGGACAGCGGGCGGCGTTTTCCGGCACGATCTCGCCATCCCGCCAAAGGTAGAACGCGCTCCAGTTCGGATTCTCCTGCATGCCCGTCTGATCTCCGGGCGGCCGCGTCGGATTGCTCTCGACGTAGGGCCTGAACGCCGACGCGTCTTGCAGGACCTCCAGCATTTCGGCGCGAATGTCGGCAGTCGCCGCCTCGACTTTGTCGAAGCTCGGAAAATCATTCCGGTCGTAAAACTGGATTTGCGGCAGTTCCGGAAAGTAATAGATCCGGGGCTGCTGGAAAAAAATGCCGCGTTTCCCGAGCATGATGTCGAACGACTGCCGGAAACGATCGGCGGGTCCACGCTCGAGGAGGCCCTCAGGAATCAGCCGGTCGACCAGCGAGCGCTCGAATTCCTCGGCGTAGCGCTTGCACATGGCCTCGGCGCGGGCTAAGTCAGTGCGCGGTTCCGCCGGCAACTCGTGCGCCGGCGGCGCGGTCCGGATGGCGAGTCTATAGAACGACGACGCGTTGCGCGCATCGCCCGCCTTGGCCAGCAGATCGCCCTTGAGAACAAGCGCACGCAGGTTTCGCGGTTCGAGTGCGAGCACCTGGTCGACTGCACTGCCCGCTGCCGCATCGTCGTTGAGCTGGGCGCAAGCCACGGCCAGGCCGAACCACGCGGCGACGTCCGCATGGGGCGACGATGCAACCTGCTGCAAAAGCGTGCGCGCGGCCTGCGCATCACCCTTGCGCAGGGCGGCGAATCCGGACGCGGCCACGGCACGTATGTCGATAGTGGGAGATTGCATGCTGGGAATCCGTACGGGATTGGCGCCCCTCGGGCGTGGAAATTTCGGCGGACCGAAAGGATAGCATTTGGACGAACCTCAGGATCTCGCGATGTCGCAGCGGGGTTTGCGCAGCGCTTGATTCCGAATCAGGGTAACATCCGGAAAAATTGCCGCGTCAGCGCCTGGCGGCGGATTTCTCGTGATCGCGCCGCGTCGGCCGGTGCCTTCGCCCTCGGAACGTGATGGAATGGAAATGCGGCAGGGCCGTAATCGCAACAACAAACTAGGGACCACGATGAAAAGCAGAATTGCCGCCATCCTTCTTTCCACCGTCATGTTTGCGTCGCCCGTGGCCTACGCGGTCGACAAGGCCGCCGCCGACGCCGAACTGCAGGCCATGTGGAAAGCAGTCCAGGCCGACAAGAAAGCCTACGTCGCCTCGAAGCTCAACCTGACCCCGGCGGAAGCCAAGCGATTCTGGCCGATCTACGATGCCTACCAGCGCGACCTGCAGATGTACAACCGCAAGCGCAACGTGGCGCTCGAGGGCCTGATTGGCGCGGACAAGGGTGTATCCGACCTGTACGCCAAGCAACTCGCCAACGAACTGACTGCCGCCGACGAGGGCGAGGTCAAGGCGCGGCGAAAGATGCAGGGCAAGTTGATCCAGGCCAGGCTGCTGAGCCCGATTCCGGCCAAGAAGGCAGCTCTCTACCTGCAGATCGAATCGAGGATCCGGGCCGTTCAGGACTACGCCATCGCCGAAGAATTCGAGCTCATTAAGTAATTGCGCCATGCGAATTCCGGAGCGCCGATCCACGCTGCACGGCGAACGTCCGTACGAGACTGCCGAAGCGGCGGCCGTGAGCGCGATTTGGGTGGACTTTTTGCGCGGTTCGTGTAAAGTCTCGCCGGTTTCCGACGAGGCTTGGCCCCGCCCCATACGCGGGGCCAATGCGTTTTGGCGTACCCTTCCCGGCATACCTTCCTGCAATGCCGGGTCGGCGAACGACCCACCCACTCGAAAATACACAATCTGAGCCCGTCGGCCCGCAACCTCGATTTTCGAACTAAAACGTTTATCGTCTGGAGACAACATGCTGAAGATGACCCGATTGGCCAGCCTGGCCGCGGTCCTGTTCCTCGCTTCGGCCGCGACGGTGGTCCCGCTGGCCGCACAGGCGCAGACACCTCCCGCCGCGCCGGCCGCCACCGCGGCCCCTGCGACGCCGGCGCCTCCCGCCGTACCGGCCGGTACGAAATCCGCGGAAGTGGTCGACAACCCGTATGGCCTTGAAGCCCTGTGGAAGGGGGGCGACATCGTTGACCGGTTCACGCTCGCCATCCTCGCCATCATGTCGATGGGCAGCTGGTACATCATCATCACGAAGGTGTATGAGCAGGCGAAGATGAACAAGGCCGCGAAGGCCGCGGAAAAATCATTCTGGAGCGCGCCATCCGTGCGCGCCGGTGCCGATGGCCTGAAGAAGACGAGCCCGTTCCGCTTCATCGCCGAAACCGGGCTCGAAGCAACGGCCAAGCACGTTGGCCTGCTGGGCAACGTCGATATGAACGAGTGGGTCACGATGTCGATCCAGCGCGCCATCGACAACGTATCGAGCCGGACGCAGGACGGGCTCGCGTTCCTTGCGACGGTCGGCTCGACCGCGCCGTTCGTGGGGCTGTTTGGCACGGTCTGGGGCATCTATCACGCGCTGACGGCGATCGGCATCGCCGGACAGGCGTCGATCGACAAGGTTGCTGGCCCCGTAGGTTCGGCGCTGATCATGACCGCGTTCGGCCTGGCGGTTGCCGTGCCGGCTGTTCTGGGCTACAACTGGCTCGTGCGCCGCAACAAGTCGGCGATGGAAAAGGTGCGCGGATTCGGCGCCGACCTGCACGCCGTATTGCTGGCGTCGCCGGCGAAGCAGACCGTACGAGGCTGACACCATGGCGATGAACGTCGGGCCGTCGGACGGCGGCGAAGACGAAACCATTTCCACTATCAACACCACTCCGCTGGTGGACGTGATGCTGGTGCTGCTGATCATTTTCCTGATCACGATTCCGGTCGTGGTGACCTCGATTCCGGTGCAGTTGCCGAAGGAGCGCAACGAAGTCCGCGAGACCAAGCCGGAAAACATTGTCCTTTCGGTGAGCGCGGCGGGGCGGATCTACTGGAACGAACTCGAGATCAAGTCCACAGCGGCGCTCATTGACCGCCTGAAGAAGGTCGCCGTGCTGACGCCGCAACCCGAGGTTCAGATCCGCGGCGACGGCAGTGCCAAGTACGACGGCATCGGTCGTATCATCTATGCGGTACAGCGCGCCGGCATCGCCAAGGTAGGCTTCATCACCGAACCGCCCGCGCGTGGCGGCTGACTTTTCGCCGCGCAAGCACAGCCAAGGAAATAGCGCATGAGCATGAATGTAGGATCCGGCGATTCCGCCGAGCCGGAAGTGATGATGGACATCAACACGACGCCGCTGATCGACGTCATGCTGGTGCTGCTCGTCATGCTGATCATCACCATCCCCATTCAGCTGCACGCGGTCAATCTCAACATGCCGACGGGCACGCCGCCGCCGCAACTGACGCCGCCGGAAGTGGTCAAAGTCGACATCGACGACGCCGGCAGGATCTGGTGGAATGGCGAAATTGTGCCCGACCGGGCGACGCTCGAGGAAAAGCTGGCCGGCGCCGCCCAGCAGGAAGTGCAGCCCGAAATGCATCTGCGCCCCGACAAGAACTCCAAGTACGAAGTCGTTGCCGCGGTGATGGCATCGTCGCAGCGCCTTGGGCTCACCAAGATCGGGATAGTCGGCAGCGAGCAGTTCATCGACGAATAGTCGACAACGACGCACCGCGCGCCACTGGAGTCACCGCAATGGACTACGCACAGCAGCAACGAGACCCGACCAAGCACGCCATCGGGATCGCGTTCGTCATCCTGATGCACGTTCTGCTCATCTGGGCGTTGCTGGCGGGGCTCGGCAAGGCGATCATCGAAGTGGTTAAGAAGCCGCTCTCCGCGACGATCATAGAGCAGATTAAGCCGCCGCCGCCCCCGCCGCCGCCGCCGAAGAAGATCATCGAAGCGCCGAAGGTTGCGCCGCCGCCGGAGACCTACGTCCCGCCGCCGGATATTCCGGCGCCGGTAGTCAACACGGCGCCGACGATCACGGCGACGACGGCCGCACCCCCGGTCGAACCGCACGTGATCCAGGCCCCCGTGGTTGCGCCGCCTGCGCCCCCGCCGAAGCCGGCCGTCCGGCGCGGTGTCACCCGCATTTCCGGCGACAATCCGGAATATCCGCGCGCGGCCATGAAGGAAGGCATTGCCAAGGGCCGCGTCGTCGCCCGCCTGAACATCGACGAAAAGGGCAACGTCACTGAAGTCACGATCTTCAGCGCCGATCCGCCGCGCTATTTCGACCGGGCGGTCATTCTGGCGTTGAAGGACTGGAAATTTGCGTCGGACGGCGAAAAATACGTCGCCGAAGTGGAGCTGAACTTCAAGCTGGACAATTAGCAGTCGGCAGACTTGGTCACCCAAGCAAAAGGCCGCCTTTCCGGGCGGCCTTTTTGCATTGAAGCGGCGGCGGAACTGGAGAGGTTATTCCGATTCGCGCAGCGCGTAGGCGGCCGCGGTCCAGCTCAACGTACCCGCCAGCAGCAGCGCGCCGACCATGCCCGACAGCGATACGGGTTGCGCGCCGATCAGCCGGTAACCCTCGCGCACGACATCGAGAGCGGCGCTGGGAAGCGCCAGGGAAATTCCAGCAAGCGCGACGCCCCACAGCGCCACGATCGCGGGCTTGCGCCAGGCCGGGAGCGTCAGCGGGACCGGCAGCGCATGCATGACGCGCGCCGTGAAGCCTGCGTCGGCGATATACGACGAACGCTCGTCGCGCGCCTCCGAATTCAGGATGTCATCGAGCCAGTCGCGCGGCGATGTCGGCGCGGAGTTCGATGCGATCGGTTCGGTGCCCGGTATCGGGTTCATGTTCCGGTTCATCGTCAGGTCTCGGTCGGTGCCCAGGCCGCCAGCGCCAGTTTCAGCTTCTGCTTGCCGCGCAGCACGTGCGTCTTGACCGTGCCGACGGGGCAATCCAGCACGTAGGCGGCTTCCTCGTGCGTCAGGTCATTATGGTAGCACTGCACGATCGCCGCGCGCTCGCCTTCCGTCAGCACCGCCATGGCCCGCTCGAGATCCAGTTTCAGCGCCGAGCTGCCGGCATGGTCGCCGTGCGCGGAACCGCCCACCATCGTGTCGTCGGCTTCGGCCTCGCCCAGGGCTTCGTCGCGGTCGCCCAGCAGTTCCTCCTTGCGCTTTCTCGCGTCCGCCAGCCAGCAGTTGGTCGCGATCCGGTACAACCAGGTCGAAAAACGTGCTTCCTGCCGGAATGATTTCAGGTTGCGCCAGGCGAGCACGAAGGTCTCCTGCGACAGGTCATCGGCCAAGGCGTGGTTTCCGGCAGTCAATTTGCGCAGGCAGGCGCGCACCGACGACTGGTGGCGCCGCACGAGTTCGGCGAACGCGTGGCGGTCGTCCCCAACCAGCGCGCGCGCAATGAGTTGTGCATCGGAAACCTCGGGGGACGACATCCGGACAGGGTCAGCGTCGGGTGCGGCATGGCGTGGGCCTCACGCGCCTCCCGCCGGCGGTAGTGGGGGCGGAGCGCTGGCCGGCGGCGTGGCGAGCTGGCGGTCTTCGAAATACCACAGGAAGCCGTAGCCGATGCCCAGGAACAGCAGCACCAGCCCGATCCAGTTGGGAGAGCGGTCGTCGAACATAGAATAGGCGATGAACGACAGTCCGACCGCCGCGAGGATGACCCCCTTGCGCAAGTCCGTCCAGGCGGCATGGCTGCGCAGCGTCTTTACCTGCTCGACCACGCCGGCCCGCGCGGCCATCGCGTTTGCAGCGCTGGCTGTGCGTCCGGAGACGAGGGCATTGAGCATGTCGCCGGTCGGCGCCACACCTTTCTCTGCCAACTGGACCATCGTGTCGTTCAGCATCCGGTTCTTGCGCAGCTTGTACCAGATGAAAAGCCCGGTGATGAGCACGGGGGTCAGGAAAACGATGAACACGATGCCGATCACCATGACCGCCAGGCCCCGGTCCTCGTGTACGAATTGGTCGAAGGAGTCGTATTCGCGGTCAGGGCCGCCCAGGCCGATATGGACGCGCTTCTTCTTGCCGCTGCTGTCCTCGACCCGAATGCCATGGCGATCGATGGTCACCGTCGGCGCCTCCTCGGCGTCTGCGGCATCCTTGGCCGCCTGCGCCTCGTCCTTCGCCATTTGGGCGGCTTCCTTCGCGGCCGCCTTGGCGGCTTCGTTCGCCTCCTTGGCGATGCCGGCCGTGTCCTTGGCGGCCTTGGCAACGTCCGCCTGGGCGAGCTTCAGCTCCCGGACGATCCGCGTCTCGGCATAGGTCTCGCCGGCCTGGACCGAGGGCGCGTACGGGCCGAAGGCGACCACCAGGGCACCCAGGACGGCGCCTCCAAGGACAATGCGCCGGGCGAGGGGGCGGATGGTGAGCCGCGGCATGGGATATCTCATCTTTTCTCCGTTCAAGGTCTGGTTTCCTCGATTGGATGCACAAAGTCGGTGTTTTGGATTCGCCGGGCCAGCCCAAATTGCCGTCGGACGGGCCCCCAGCGGCGCCAGAGGGCGGTCCGGACGCCCCGGTGGCCCATGCTATCATCGTCTGCGATCATTCCTTCGCGGCGTCGCCTCTCAAGGGCCGCCGCCGCTGCCGATGGCTGTAAGTCTTGCCGGTCCGGCCTCACTGCTGAGCCCAGAATATCTCCGCAACTGCTTTTTCGGCGCCGCCCGATGGGCGGCCGCGGCGCTGCTCGTCCTGGCGATGACCGCATCGGCGGCTGAAGACACCGTTACGCTGAATTTCGTCAACGCCGACATCGATGCCGTCGTCAAGGCCGCGGCGGAAATCACCGGCCGCAATTTCATCCTCGACCCCAGGATCAAGGGCACGGTCAACATCGTTTCGGCGCGTCCCGTCCCCAGGGAGCTCGTTTATCCGACCCTGCTCTCGGCGCTGCGTCTGCAGGGAATCGTCGCAGTCGAAGGCAACGGTGTGACCAAGCTGGTCATGGAAGTCGACGGCAAGCAGCAGGGCTCGGAGGTGCTGCGCGGTCCCGTCACCACGGGCGGCGACCGGCTGGTCACGCAGGTCGTCACGCTGCGTTATGAATCGGCGCTGCAACTGGTCAACGTGCTGCGCCCGCTGATCTCGCCCAACAACTCCATCGCCGCGTATCCGGGAACCAACGCGCTCATCATCACCGACTACGCCGACAACCTGCGGCGAATCGACAAGATCATTGCGTCGCTCGACGTGCCGCCGAGCGGGGAGCCTCTGATCGTCACGCTGAAGAACGCGTCGGCGATCGACCTGGTGCCGCTCCTCAACCGACTCGTCGGCGCGGATACCGCCACGCAGGGCGGGCAGCCGGGCGACGCGCAGCAGCGCGTCATGATCGTGGCCGACCCGCGCTCGAACAGCGTGCTGCTGCGCTCGGAAAACCCCGGCCGCGCGGCGCGCATCAAGGCGATGATCGAGCAGCTTGACACACCGCAGCGCGCGGGCGGCAACATGTTCGTCGTCTATTTGCGCAATGCCGACGCCGCCCGCGTCGCGCAGACGCTGCGCGCGCTTCTCTCGGGTGGCGGCGACATTGCGCAGCCCGTGTCGGCACCGACGCAATCGATGTTCGGCACCCAGGTTGGCGGCAACGCAGCCGCCAATGCGCAGGGTGCGCCGGCGGCGCCCGCGTCGACCGCCAATCCGTTCATGAGCGGCGCCGGCGCCGGCGGAGGCAATACCGGCAACCTGATGATCCAGGCCGACATCGCCAACAATGCGCTGATCATCATGGGACCGGAACCGGTCTACAACAACCTGCGCACGATCATCGATCGGCTCGACGTGCGTCGCGCGCAGGTGTTCGTCGAGGCGTTGATCGTCGAGGTGACGGCGGACAAGGCAGCCCAGTTCGGCATCCAATGGCAGGTGCTGCAAGGGGTCAATCGCAGCGGCGTGCAGGGATTCGGAGGCACCAACTTCGGCGCGCAGGACAGCGGCAACAACATCATCAGCGGAGCAGTGAACCTGAGCAATCTCGGGCAGGGGCTGAATCTCGGGCTGCTCAACGGCACCATCGCCATTCCCGGCCTCGGTGTGATCACCAATCTTGCGCTGCTCATCCGTTCGCTCGAGCAGGACGCCAGCGCCAACATCCTGTCCACGCCGACGCTGCTCACGCTGGATAACGAGGAGGCGCGGATCATCGTCGGCCAGAACATCCCGTTCGTTACCGGGCAGTACTCGGTCACAGGCAGCACGTCCACGGTGCAGCCGTTCCAGACGTTCGAGAGGCACGACGTCGGCGTGATGTTGCGCGTGAAGCCGCAGATCACCGAAGGCGGCACGATCAGGCTCAATCTCTACCAGGAAGTCTCGCGCGTCGAGTCGATCACGACGACAACGGGCATCGTGCTTTCCAAGCGCGCGCTCGAGTCGACGGTCATCGTCGACGACAGTCAGATCGTCGTCCTGGGCGGCCTCATCCAGGACAGCCAGGAAAACGGCACCGACAAGCTGCCCGTCGCCGGCGACGTCCCGTTCTTCGGCCAGTTGTTCCGCTACGATACGCGCCGCCGGATCAAGACCAACCTGCTGGTGTTCATCAAGCCCACCGTGGTGCGCACCGATTCGCAGGGCCGCGCGCTGACGTCCGAGCGTTACGACTACATCATGAATCAACAGCAGAACAACCTGGGCAAGTCGCCGTGGTTCTGGAGCGATCCGTCCGAACCGGTGGTGCCGCCCCAGGGCGTGATGCCGGGAACGCCTGCGGCCACTCCGGGAGGCGCGCTGCCGGCGCCCGATCCGCCCATCCCGAGGCCGTGACGGGCGCGCGCTCGGCCAAGTGTCCATGACTGCCCGCCACACCTTGTCGCCTGCCGATGCTGCGGCATTTGCCGCGCGGATTCCCTACACGTTTGCGAAGTCGCATGGGGTGCTGGCCTCGCGCGTCGAAGGCGACGCGGTCGTCGTGCTGACCCGGCCCGACGCCACGCCCGACGGCGTCGTGGAGCTGAAGCGCGTGCTGCAGCGGCCGCTGGTGACGCGCGCGGTAAGTGCAACCGAATTTGCCTCCGAACTGGCTCGCGCCTACAACCAGGGCGCTCCGGGCGCCGCGGCCACGTGGGCCGACGACCTGGCCAAGGAGACCGACCTCGCGCGGCTGATGCAGGACCTGCCGGCGAGCGAAGACCTGCTGGACAGCTCGACGCAAGCCCCGGTGATCCGCATGATCAATGCGTTGCTGCTGCAGGCATTGCGGGAACGCGCGTCCGACCTTCACTTCGAGCCGTACGAGACGCGTTCGGTGGTGCGCTTTCGCGTCGACGGCAGCCTGCGCGACGTGATCGAGCCGCCGCGCGCCCTGCACGCCGCGCTGGTGTCGCGGCTGAAGATCATGGCGAGCCTCGATATCGCGGAAAAGCGCTTACCGCAGGACGGCCGCATCGCGCTGAAGCTGGGCGACAAGCAGGTCGACGTGCGCATGTCGACATTGCCG
>Ga0207645_10000522_pt1 | contig 31934 bp, 27 predicted proteins | sample KBSM53metaG_FD_184331 | JGI IMG/M metagenome (GOLD analysis project Ga0207645, IMG submission 184331) | Miscanthus rhizosphere microbial communities from Kellogg Biological Station, Michigan, USA - KBS M5-3 metaG (SPAdes) (version 2) | ecosystem: Host-associated > Plants > Roots > Rhizosphere >...
TCTGCGCATAGCGCGATGCCAGCGAGTACGACAGGCCTTCGGTGTCGCGCACGCGGCGGCCGACGCGCGACGCGAGCGCGCTCTGGCCGAAGACCGCGTTCGAGACGAGAGCGGCCTCGTAGTCGGTGTCGAGGCGACGCAATCCGCTCGCGCCGCCGATGACGATGTTCATGTTGGCCTTGCCGCGCATCGTCACCGCTTCGCGCGTCGCACGGTCGGCGGCGGCGGTGCGCGCAACCGCGTCGAACGACGCCTTCTCGCCGGCGGGAATGTCGCCGAAGAGCTTCGCGACGTGCGCGATCACGGCTTTCGCATCGACGTCGCCGACGATGGCCAGGACCGCCCCCGCGCCGAGGTAGCGCGCACGATGGAAATCGCGCAGGTCGTCGACGCCGAGTGCGGCGAGGCCCTGCAGCTTTGCGGCGCGGCCGACCGGGTAGTACGGATGATTCGGTGCGAAGGCGAGCTGGGCGAGGCGCTCCTGCGCACGCGCCGACGTGTTGTCGTCGGCGCGAAGGACCTCGTTCTCGAGCTCCGCCTTGGCCTTGGCCAGCTCGGCGGCAGCGAAGGCGGGGTGGCGCAGCTCGTCGGCCAGCACGCCGAGGATCAACGGCAGGTCGCGCGCCATGCCGTCGGCCTCGATGGCGACGTGCGTCGGCGTCGTCACGTAGCGACGCTCGGCGCCGACGTCGGCGAGGAGCGCGCCGATCGCTTCCTTGGAGCGCGACGCGGTGCCGCGCGCGAGCATCTTCTCGGTGAGCGCGGGCAAGGTCGCACGCGGGCCGGTCGCCTGAACGTTGCCCGCCATGACCATGCCGCGCACGGCCACGAGCGGCACGGTGTGGTTCTCGACGACGTCGACGACGAGTCCGTTGGCGAGGACGCTGCGCACCGTTCGGCTGGCGAAAGGAACCGCGCGCGGTGCTGCCGGCACCGCCGCACGAACGCCTGCTCCGGTCGAGGCCGTCGGCTTCGTCGTTGTGGCGGCGTTGGCGACGGCCGGGGTCGCTGACGGCACCGGCACCGGCGCCGCGGCCCCGGGCGCGGGTCGGGCAGCGTCGCCCGCAGCCGGCGCGCCGGCGGTCCGCGCCGTCGTGGCCGGAACGAACCAGCCCACGGTCGCACGATCCGGCACGAGGTAGGCCGCCGCGACGCGCCGCACGTCGTCGGCGCCGACCGACCTGATGCGGTCGACGTAGGTCAGGAACCATTTCCAGTCGGCCGACGCGACCGCCTCGCCCAGCGATGACGCGACCTGGTACGGGCCATCGCGCAAGCGCGCCACCGACACCTCGATCTGCTGCTGGGCGCGCTTGAGCTCGGCCGGCGTGATGCCCTTGTCGGCCACCTCTGCCAGCGCGGCCCTGATCGCGGCCTCGACTTCGGCGTGGGTCTTTCCCGGCGCGCAGGTCGCGCCGACGATCAGCGGGTACGGGTCGCGCAGCGCATGATTGTCGGCGTTGACCGACGTCGCCAGCCCGCGCTCGACGAGCCCCTGGTACAGCCGCGCGTTGACGCCGTCGCCGAGAACCGAGGCGAGCACCTCGAAGGCGAAGAAGTCCGGATGCGACGCGCCCGGCCGCAGGTACGCCAGCGCGACGAGGCCGGTGTTGCCCTCTCGCTTGACGACGACGCGGCGCTCGCCTTCCTGCGCCGGCTCGGTCGTGATGACCTGCGGAATCGGCCGGGGGGCCTTCGGGAAGGCGCCGAACTCGCGGTCGAAGAGAGCGAGCGCGGTGTCGACGTCGAAGTCGCCGGCGAGGATCGCCTCGCTGTTGTCGGGATGGAAGAACGCGCGGTAGTGCTCGCGCAGCTTCTCGGTGCTGACGCCCTCGATGTCCGAGCGATAGCCGAGCGTGTCCCAGTGATAGGGATGCGCCTGGACGGCGGTGGCGACGAGCGCCTTGCGCAGCGCTCGCGCCGGGTCGTTCTCGCCGATCTCGTACTCGTTGCGAACGACCGACATCTCGGACTGGCGCTCGCTGTCGAGGATGAGGGCACGCTGCATGCGGTCGGCCTCGATGCGCATCGCGAGATCGAGCTTGTCGCTCGGTAACGTCGAGTAGCCGTTCATGCGGTCGTGCCACGTCGTCATGTTCGACGACCCGTAGTCGGCGCCGGCTTCGTAGAGAACGTCCTGGAACGTCGGGTGGCCGTGCGCCTTGCCGAAGTTCTCGGTCGACTTGTTGAAGATCATGTGCTCGAGCAGGTGGGCCGAGCCGGTGTTGCCGGGCGCCTCGTCGCGCGACCCCACGTGGTAGACGACCATGAAGGTGAACACCGGGCTGGTGCGGTCCGGCGCGAGCAGGATCGTCATGCCGTTCGACTTGAGGCGGTACTGCGCGACGCCGCGGAATGTCTCGACGTGCTCGACATTGGCCGGTGGCGCGGCAGCGGCAAGACCGCTGCAGAGCGCGTTCGCGATGGCGGCGCGCACGACGAACAGGGCGAAGGAACGACGCATGTGGAGACCGCCGAGAGAGGGTCTCTCATTGTGTCGCGACCTAGAATGCCCGACCCCCCGCCCCCGGGCGCCGCTCCTTTCAACTTCGGGACCTCCCCCATGCCGAACCGTCGACTGCTCCTCGCCGCCCTGTGCCTTCTTCCGACGATCGCTCTCGCCCAGATGGCGACGGCGCCGTTCGAGGGGCGTCTCAAGCAGATCCACGAGACGAAGACGATCTCGGTCGCGTACCGCACCGACGCGCTGCCGTTTTCCTACGAGGAAACCGACAAGACGCCGGCCGGCTACACCGTCGACCTGTGCCGGCGCGTCATCGCCGTGATCGAGCGCCAGCTCGGCGTATCGCCGTTGCAGGTCAAGTGGGTGCCGGTGACGACGCAGACCCGGTTCACCGCGATCGGCAACGGCCAGGCCGACATGGAATGCGGCGCCAGCACGGTGACGCTCGGGCGCATGAAGCAGGTCTCGTTCTCGACACTGACGTTCGTCGACGGCACCGGCCTCCTGATCCGTGCTTCCTCGACCGCCAATTCGCTGAAGGACCTGTCGGGCAAGAAAATCGGCGTGATCGCCGGCACGAGCAACGAGCGCGCGCTCGACGAGGCATTGAAGGCGAACGTCCTTTCAGCGACGATGGTCAAGGTCAAGTCGCGCGAGGAGGGGCTCGAGCAGCTCGAGGCCGGCGCGCTCGACGCCTTCGCCGGCGACCGCGTCCTTCTCCTCGGCCTGATCACGAGAGCCAAGGACCCGAAGAGCCTGGCGTTGCTCGGCGACGGCTTGTCGTACGAGCCGTATGCGATCGCCTTGCCGCGCGGCGACTGGGCGATGAAGCAGGCCGTCGACTCGGCGCTGGCGCAGATCTACCGCAGCAACGCCCTGCCCGAGATCTACAACCGCTGGTTCGGTGTGCTGGGCGCGCCGGGACCGGTGCTGGAAATGGTCTTCGGGCTCGGCCGCTTGCCCGAGTAGGCTGTCGGCATCGATGGCGTCGCCGGCTCAGCGGTCCGGGTCGGCGCCGGCCCAGCGCTGCACCGCGGCCGCGAGCGTCGCCGCGCGAACCGGCTTGGTCATGTAGTCGTCCATCCCCGCGCTCAGGCAGCGCTCGCGGTCACCCGCGAGCGCGAGCGCGGTGAGGGCGACGATCGGCGTGTGCCTGCCGTCGCCGCGCGCCTCGCCGTCGCGGATGCGGCGAGCGGCGTCGAAGCCGTCCATCACGGGCATGTGGCAATCCATGAACACCATGTCGTAGCGCGTCCGCGCTGCCGCATCGCAGGCGGCCTCGCCATCGTCGACGATGTCGACCCGGCAGCCCAGTTGCTCGAGCATGGCGGCCAGGACCATCTGGTTCACGGCGTCGTCCTCGACGAGAAGGATGTGCGCCGAAGCAACGGCGTCGCCTGCCGGCGCGGCCGCAGGCGGCGCCACGGCATCGGCGGGGTCGGCAAGCGCCGGCGCTGGCGCAGGATCGGCAGCGCGCTTCAGGGTCAGCTCGAGCCAGAACGTCGAGCCGTGCGCGATCCGGCTGTCGACGCCGACGCGCCCGCCCATCAGCTGGGCGATCTCCTTGACGATCGCCAGGCCGAGCCCCGTGCCGCCGTGGCGGCGCGTGCTCGACGCGTCGACCTGCGTGAAGGTGTCGAACACCGAGTCGAATTGGTCCTCGGCGATGCCGATGCCGGTGTCGCGCACCTCGAAGCGCAGCTGCACGGCGTCTTCGCTCGCGCCGAGGACGGCGACGTCGAGGACGATGCGCCCGCGCTCCGTGAACTTGACCGCGTTGTGGAGCAGGTTGACGAGCACCTGGCGAAGCCGGATCGGATCGCCCTCGACGCGGTTGGGCACCCGCCAGGAGATCGTGCAGCTCAGGGCGACCGGCTTGCCGCGCGCGGTCGTCGCCATCAGGTCGACCGCCTCGTGGACGAGCGCGCGCAGGTCGACGCTCGTCGGTTGAAGCGTGAGCTTGCTCGCCTCGATGCGCGACAGGTCGAGCACGTCGTCGATCAGCGCGAGCAGCGCGGTCGCGGACCGGTTGGCGGTCTCGGCGAGATGACGCTGGGCCGGGTCGAGCGTCGTCTCGAGCAGCAGCTCGGTGGTGCCGAGCATGCCGTTCATGGGCGTGCGAATCTCGTGGCTGATGGTCGCCAGGAACTGCGCCTTGGCGACGTTCGCCTGCTCGGCGCGGCGGCCGGCCTCCTCGAGATCGTGCGCCTGCGTCTCGAGGGCGAGCTTCTTCTGCTCGAGGCTGTCGACCAGCTCGCGCGCCGTCTGCATCGCTTGGCGCACCCGGTTGCGCAGCCGCTCGGAGACCAGGCCGGTGAACGCGAGGTAGATGCCGAGCAGGTACATCGTCGCGGCGATCGTCAGTCGGTCGACCCAGAGCGCCTCGGCCGGTCGGTAGCGCCAGACCCAGCACGAGTAGGCGAGGTAGGTGGCGAGGACGACGTGATTGAAGTAGATCGCCCGGCGAAAGCCGTAGCCGACCTGATCGGCGACCCGCACCAGCAACAAGTAGGCGAAGAACAGATGCGCCTGCTCCAGGTGGCGCAGGTTGGGCAGCCAGACCAGGAGGTCGAGGTGAACGAAGACAAGGCCGAGATCGAGGGCGCCGGTCCGGCCGTACCACGCGCGCAGTGCCGTCCAGCTCAGCACCGTGTAGCCGACGTTCAGGGCGAGCAGGATCGCGAGCTGCGGCCGGTCGATCGGTGCGCCCATTCGCACGTCCTGAAGGACGGCGATGACGCACAGGATGGCGAAGCCACCGGCGCGAACCGCGGGGATCTGTACCGTGTTGAGCCTGCGCGCTCGCGCCGCCCGGCGCGCCGCGAGCAAGTCGACATCGAGCGTGAAGCCGGCATCGGTGTCCAGCGGCGGGGCGAGTGCGGCCAACGGATCGAATCGTTCCTGGTCTGGCCGCCATTCTCGGCGTCGCCGAACGCCGGGCCATCTGTAAGGTCTGCCAGTGATCTCGATCGCAGCGACCGGCCGCGGACTTTGTCTCGCTTCGCGTCGCCGAGGTGCGTCGTGAACCGGTAAAGTATTCCGGCCTTCTCACCGGCGATGGCGAAGGCCTTCGAGCGTCAACGACAAGGGAGGATCCATGCTTCGAATCTCGAGATGGCTGGCCGTGCTCGCCGCCGCGACTGCGCTGACCGCGTGCAGCACGTTGGCGCCGATCCAGAACGTCGAGAACGTGTCCGTGAGCAGCTCGGCCAACAAGCCCCTGACGCCCAATGAAGTGCGCGGCGCGATCGTTCGCGCCGGCGCCGGCCTCGGCTGGGTCATGAAGGATTCCGGGCCGGGAATCATCAACGCAACCCTGATCCTGCGCACGCACACCGCGGAAGTGCAGATCCCCTACTCGGCGACGAGCTACGCCATCGTCTACAGGTCGAGCATCAACCTCCAGGAGGGGGGCGGCAAGATCCACCGGAACTACAACGGCTGGGTCCAGAACCTCAACCGTGGCATCAACGCGCAGCTCGCCGCCTCCTGAGCGAGCCTCGTGAGCAGCGCCGTGGAAGCGCTCATGCCGCTCGCTTCGGCGCGCCGTCATGCCGAGCGGCAACGGCCGATGCAGCAAGAGCTTCTCGCTTCTCCCTTGGTCGCCGACCCGGCGCACCTCGGCCGCGCCGCGGTCATCGGCGCGACCGAGACCTGGACCTGGCACCAGGTCCACGAGGCGTCGCTCGCGCTCGCGCGCGAGCTTCGCGGCGCATCGGCCGTGTGCAACCTGTGCTCGTCGCGGCTCGCGTTCCTGGTCACGCTGCTGGCGACGCTGCGCAACGGCAGCCTGATGGTGCTGCCGCCGTCGCAAAGCGACGCCGACATCGCCGCCGTGCTTGAAGCGCGGCCGAACACGATCGTCGTCGGCGACGCGCCGGGCGTCGACCCGGCGTGCGCAAGCGCCTTCCCACCCAGCGTCTATGTCGCCTGTCGGCCCGAGTGGAAGCCTTGCACGACGCGCGCGAGCGATCTGGCCTGGCAACCCGCGTGGGACGCGGTCGCGGTCCTGCTGCACACCTCGGGCACCACCGGCGACCCGCAGCCGCAGCCGAAGACGCTGCTGCACCTGCTGACCGGCGCCCTCGTCCTCGGTGCCCGCCTCGCCGAGGAGATCGAAGGCGGTCTCGACGCGGTCGATCACTTCGTCTGCAGCGTGCCGGCGCAGCACATGTTCGGGCTCGAGTGCTCGGTCATGCTGCCGCTCGTCCACGGGTCGCCGGTCCTCGATCGCCGTCCCTTGCTGCCTGCCGACGTCGCGGCGGCCTTCGACGAAGTCGGGCACTGCGCCTGGATCGCGACGCCGATGCACTTGCGCAGCCTGGTCCAGTCGGGCGCGGCCTTGCCGGCGTGCGCGTTCGCGATCGTCTCGACGATGCCGCTCGGCCACGCGCTCGCCCTTCAGTCCGAGGGTTTGCTCGCGGCGCCGGTGCTCGAGATCTACGGATCGACCGAAACCGGCGCCCTCGCGATGCGCCGCACCGCACGCGAAACGCGCTGGTCGCCGCTGGACGGCGTGAGCCTCGATCCGGCCGAGGGCGCCACGCTCGGCCGCGGCGCGCACTTCGCGTCGCCGGTGCAACTGCTCGACGAGATCGTCGTCGAGGCGAACGGCTCGTTCACGCTGCTCGGCCGCAAGGCCGACCTGATCAAGATCGCCGGCCGGCGCGCCTCGCTCGCCGGCCTCAACCTCGTGCTGCAGGACCTGCCGGGCCTCGGCGACGGCGTGTTCTACCTGCCTGCGACGGGCGATCCGACCGAGCGGCTGTGCCTGATCTACTCCGGGCCGCCGCTCGATCGAGCGGCAACCCGGCGCTGGCTGCGGGCGCGGCTCGATCCGGTCTTCCTGCCGCGCGATTTCATCCGCCTCGAGCGGATGCCGCGCAGCGAGACCGGCAAGCTGCGCCTCCATTCGCTCGACCTCGCGTATTCGGACTGGCAGGCGGCAGCACGGCCGCAGCGCGGCAAGCGAGCGACGCCTGCCCGCGAGCGCGCGGTGGCGTGACCGACTTACCGACCGGATACCTCTCGCCAAGAAACGGCGCTGATCGAATGACCTCCTGGAAGGCCAAGGCGGAGCGAGGAAGCGCCTGGCTGATTCACCTGATCGCGTGGATCGCTCGCGCCGCCGGCCGCACCGTGTGTCGCGCACTGCTCGTTCCGATCGTCGCCTACTTCGTGTTGACCGACCGCACCGCCCGTCGCGCATCGCGCGAATTCCTCGCCCGCGCCACCGGTCGCCCGGCCGGCTGGCGCGACGCGTTCTCGCACCTCTATTGCTTCGCTTCGACGCTGCTCGATCGGGTCTGGATGGCACACGGCGATTTCCATCGCTTCGACGTTACCGTCGACGGCGACCCCCTGGTCCTCGAGGCGCTCGAGTCCGGCAAGGGCTGCGTGCTGCTCGGGTCGCACCTCGGCAGCTTCGACTTGATGACCCTGAAGAACAAGGTCCTCTACGACCGGCCCGTGACCCTGCTGATGCACATCGACGAACGCGCGCGGGTGCGCCGAATCGCCGGCATCGACGACAGCAAGCTGTCGATCATTCCGCTCGGTCGCTTCGACAGCTACCTGCGCGCCTACGAGGTGCTCGAGCGCGGCGGCATCGTCGTCGCGCTCGCCGACCGTGCCGAGAACGCGGCCGCGTTGCCGGCCGACTTTCTCGGTCGGCCGGCGCCCTTTCCGATCGGCCCGCATGCGCTCGCGGCGCGCGCCGGCGCGAAGGTCCTGATGGGCTTCGGCCTGTACGAGGGCGGCGCGCGCTACCGGATCGAGTTCGTCGAGTTCGGTCCGCCGGCGCCTGCGGGCAGCCGCGGCGTCGCGCTGCAGCCGGCGATCGACCGTTACGTGGCGATCCTCGAGCGCTACGCTCGGCGCTACCCCAAGAACTGGTTCAACTTCTTTCCCTACTGGAATCAGCCGGCGACGCCGGTGCCGGCCCATGCCCGACATTGACCCGCCGAGCGCGATCGGCGCCGACGACGGCGCGTGGATCGCCATCCCTGCCTACAACGAAGCGCGAACGATCCGCGGCTTGGCCGAGGCCGCGCTGGCCGTGTGCGTTCGCGTCCTCGTCGTCGATGACGGCTCGTCGGACGGCACCGGCGAGCAACTCGACGGCTTGCCGATCACGTTGTTGCGCCATCCCGTCAATCGCGGCAAGGCGGCCAGCCTTCGCACCGCCTTCCAGCATGCGCTCGCGCTCGGCGCGACGTGCGTCGTGACGATCGACGGCGACGGCCAGCACGACCCGCGCGACGCGGCCAAGCTGCTCGCGGTCTGGCGCCGCCGGCCGGACCGGCTCGTCATCGGCGCGCGCCTGCACGATCGCGCCCGCATTCCGCGCCTGCGCTACTTCGGCAACCGGACCGCGTGCTTCTGGATCTCGTGGGCCGCCGGCCACGCCATCGCCGACACCCAGTCGGGTTTTCGCGTCTACTCGCGCGAAGTGATCGAGATCGCTCTCGCGTACTGCGCGAGCTGCAGCGGCTTCACGTTCGAGAGCGAGATCATCATCGCGGCGGCGCAGCGCGGCCACCCGACGCTGGCGGTCACGATCGGCGCGTGCTATCCGGTCGACGCGCGGCCGAGCCACTATCGGGCCGGCCTCGACACGATGAAGATCATCGCCATGGTCGCGCGCCACCTGCTGTCGAAGGGGCTGTACCTGGGCGGTCTCTGGTGCAGCCTGCAACGCGAGCCCGAGGTCGTCCTGCCGGCGCAATCGGCGCTCGACAGCCATCGTTGACCCGCGCGCGAACGTTCAGCGCCGCGCGAGCAGGGAGGCAGCGGCCGCTGACGCTCGTTCCTTCAGGTACGCTCGCGCGCTTCTGAGCGGGCGCCGACGGGTGTCGCCCCTTGGGAAGAGGAGAGCGCGTCCGACCCGGGACGGGGGTCGGCACGTCGGATGCCGGGTCCGACGATCGGGCCCGCGCCGGGCCATCGTCGAGGAGCACGCCATGTTTCTGGGAAGACTTGCCGCCATCGCCGCGCTCGCCGCGGGCGGCTACTGGCTGAAGAAGAAGATGGCCCCGTCGGCCCGGCAGCTCAAGGGCGAGCTGTCGTTCGCGCAGGATTCGATCGAAGTCGACATCCCGATCAGCACCGCGTACAACCAGTGGACCCAGTTCGAGGACTTCCCGCGTTTCATGAAGGACGTCGAGGAAGTCCGCCAGGTCGACGACAGCCATCTCCACTGGCGCGCCAACATCGCCGGGCAGCCGGTCGAGTGGGACGCCGAGATCACGACCCAGATCCCCGACCGCCGCATTTCCTGGCGCAGCACGAGCGGCCCGCCGAACTCGGGCGCCGTCAGCTTCGACCGCGTCACCGACAACCGCACCCGCATCACGCTGCGCATGTCGTATCGCGCGCCCGGCCTCGCCGAGAAGATCGGCGACGCGCTCGGCGTCGTGCGGATGGAGCTGAGCGGCAACCTGCACCGCTTCGCCGACTTCGTCCAGAGCCGGCAGCGCGAGACTGGCGCCTGGCGCGGCACCGTGACAGGAGGCGCGACGAGCGGCGATGCCGGCGCGAGCGAGCGCGGGCAGGACGCGCGCGGCGGCCTCGACCGCCCCGGCGCCGACGGTCCGCGCACCAAACGGACGCCAGCCTGATCCGCGCTCGTTCGGCCGCCGCGAGCGCCGGCGCCGCGGCGCCGCGATCGGCAGCGACAATCGCGGCATGGACGACGCCGCTGCCACTCCGCCGCTGCCCGATCGCCTGTCGGTTGATCCGCGCAGCCCGCACCACGTCGCCGCCGTGTTCGAGCACGGCGTCGGCATCCGCCTCAACGGCAAGGAGCGCTTCGACGTGGAGGAGTACTGCCTGAGCGAAGGCTGGATCAAGGTGCCCGCCGGCAAGACGCTCGACCGCAAGGGGCGACCGCTCCTCATCACGCTGAAGGGCAAGGTCGAGGCGTTTTACCGCTGACGGCGCGCGGCGCCGCCCGCGTCATCCGGAAAACGGACGCCGGCGCGCCAGCGACGGTCTATCGTCGCGCATCGCAGCCGCGGAGCGCGCCATGCCCGATTCACGATTCGCCGCCGCTCAGGCGGGTGTCCTGCTCGCCGAAGCCATGCCCTGCCGCAGCGCGGCCGAGGCGAAGAAGTCGAGGCAGGAGCAGCGGGCGCGCCGCGGCACCAGGAAGGGCGCGTCGGCGCGCGCGCGGCCGAAAGGCGCCGGCGACGTCGCGCCCGCGCAGACGTTGCCAGCGCCGGCCGCGCTCTCGACGCCCGACCGGCTGCGCCTGCTCGACGCGTTCGAGACCGTCCTCGGCGGCGTCTACACCCACCTGCCGCTCAAGCGCGCGCGCTACGGCTTCGATCCGGTGCAGCGGCTGCGCATCCTGCGCTCGGAGGTGAAGTCGTTCGACGACAACGCCTTCCACGTCGAGCTGGCGGCGATCGTCACGCAGATGCGCGACTACCACACGCGCTACACGTGGCCGGCGGCGTTCGCCGGCAAGGTCGCGGTGCTGCCGTTCCTGGTCGAGATGTACGGGCCCGACGCGGCGCCGACCTACGTCGTCACCAAGGTCGGCAAGGGTCTCGACGCCGGCTTCGTCCCCGGCGTGCTGCTGCAGTACTGGAACGGCGTGCCGATCGATCGTGCCGTCGTTCGCCACGCCGACGAGGAATGCGCCGGCCGCCCCGACGGCTGGCGTTCGGCATCGCTGCAGAGCCTGACCTTCCGCGCTATGGAGTACGGTCCGCCGCCCGACGAGGAATGGGTGGTCGTCGGCTACCGCAAGAGCGATGCGGCCGGCGTGCCGACCGGCGCGCTCAGGGAAGTCCGCGTGCCGTGGAAGGTCGTCGATCCGGGTGCGGCGGCGGGCGTCACCGCCGGCGGGCCGAGCGGCGAGAAGAAGGAGCTGCGCCGCACGCGCGCCGTTAATCCCGCTGCGGCCGAGGTGCGCCGCGCCAAGATGCTGCTGTTCGCGCCCGAGGCGCTGGTCGGCGAGACGCCGCCGGCCCCGGTGCACGTCGTCTCGGCCGTGCGCGCGCGAGGGAGCTCAACGCGTGCGCGCGGCCGCGCACTCGCCGCAGCGACGATCGCGACGGCGATCCCCGACACGCTGCGCGTCCAGACCTTGCAGGTGCCGGGCGGCGCGGTCGGCTACCTGCGCATCTGGGCGTTCGACACCGGCCCCGACAAGTTCATCGCCGAGCTGCTGCGGGTGATTCCGCTGTTGCCGCAGAACGGCCTGATCATCGACGTGCGCGGCAACCCGGGCGGCTACATCCTCGCCGCCGAGCTCGCGCTGCAGCTGTTCACGCCCAAGCACATCGAGCCGGTGCGCTTCTCGGTGCTGGCGACGCCGTTCACGCGCGAGATGGCGGCGCTGCCGGCCCTCGCCGACGATCTCGGCCCGTGGAAGGCGTCGCTCGATGCCGCGGTTCGCAACGGCGAGCTCTATTCGCAGCCGGTGCCGATCACCGACCCCGACGACTGCAACGCGATCGGCCAGCAGTACGGCGGGCCGGTGATGCTCGTCGGCGACACCAACACGTATTCCGCGGGCGACCTGTTCTCGGCCGGCTTCGTCGACAACGCCATCGGCCCGTTCGTCTGCGTCGGCGAGGCCACCGGCGCCGGCGGCGCCAACGTCTGGGACTACGGCGAGCTGCGCAAGGCGCTGGCCGGCACGGCGATCGCGCTGCCGCCGCTCACCGGCGGCATCGGCCTGTCGTTCGCGTTCCGCCGCGCCACCCGCGCCGGCCCGAGCGAGGGGCTGACGATCGAGGACGTCGGCGTCGCCGGCGCGCCGTACGCGATGACGCGCAACGACCTGCTCGCCGGCAACGGCGACCTGCTGCTGCGCTGCGTCGCGCTGCTGCGCCAGCAGCCGCTCAGCGCGCTCAGCGTCGCGCTCGACAAGCCCGGCCGCAGGGTGAGCTTCACGGCGCGCGGCCTCGACCGCATCGACGCCTTCGTCGACGGCCATCCGGCCGGCAGCTTCGCCGTCGCCGAAGGCGCCAGCATCGACGTGCCGTTCGCGGCCACGAGCAGGCGCGTCGAGGCGGCGGGCTTCAAGGGCGACCTGCTCCTGCAGCGGCGTCGCGTCGCGGTCAGGTCGCCGTGACGTGAGCGTCAGGGCGCGGGCAGGTAGCGCACCGCGAGCACGCCCTTGATCGCGGCGAGGCTCGCCTGCACCTCGGGCAGCACCGGGCTGTCGACGTCGACCAGCGTGTACGCCATCTCGCCGCGCGACTTGTTGACCATGTTGTGGATGTTGAGCCCGGCCTGCGCCATCGCCGTCGAGATCTGGCCGAGCATGTTCGGCACGTTGGCGTTGGCGATGGCGACGCGGTAGGCCGATTCGCGCGCCATCGTCACCTGCGGGAAGTTGACCGCGTTGGCGAGGTTGCCGTGCTCGAGGTAGTCGCGCAGCTGGTCGACGACCATCACCGCGCAGTTGTCCTCGGCCTCGCGCGTCGATGCGCCCAGGTGCGGCAGGGCGACCACCTGCGGGTGGCCATGCAGGGCGGCGCCGGGGAAGTCGCACACGTACTGGCCGAGCCGCTGCGACGCGAGCGCGTCGAGCACGGCGCTGTCGGCGATGACGCCTTCGCGGCTGAAGTTGAGCAGCACGGCGCCCGGCCGCATCAGGCCGATGTTGGCGTCGTTGACGAGATGGCGCGTCGCCTCGACCAGCGGCACATGGAGGGTGACGAACTGCGCCTGCTTGAGGACGTCGTTGACGCTGGTCGCGCGGCGCACCTGCGAAGGCAGGCTCCAGGCGGCGTCGACGGTGATGTCGGGGTCGTAGCCGAGCACGTTCATGCCGAGCTTGATCGCGGCGTCGGCGACGAGGCAGCCGATCTTGCCGAGGCCGATGATGCCGAGCGTCTGCCCGCAGAGCTCGTAGCCGGCGAACGCCTTCTTGCCGTCCTCGACCGCCTTGTCGAGGTCGGGCGTGCCGGTGTCGAGCGCGCCGACGAAGCGCAGCGCCGGCGCGATCTGGCGCGCCGCCATCAGCATGCCGGCGAGGACCAGTTCCTTGACCGCGTTGGCGTTGGCGCCCGGCGCGTTGAAGACCGGCACGCCGCGCGCGCTCATCGCCGCGACCGGGATGTTGTTGGTGCCCGCGCCGGCGCGGCCGATCGCGCGAACGCTCGCCGGGATCGCCGCCCGGTGCAGGTCGGCCGAGCGGACCAGGATCGCGACCGGATCGGCCACGTCCTTGCCGACCTCATAGATCTCGGGCGGCAGGCGCGACAGCCCCGAGGCGGAGATCTGGTTGACCACCAGGATGCCGATGCGCTCAGCCATGCTCGGCCTCGAATTCCTTCATGTAGTCGACCAGCGCCCGCACGCCCTCGACCGGCATCGCGTTGTAGATCGAGGCGCGCATGCCGCCGACCGAGCGGTGCCCCTTCAGCTGCACCATTCCGCGCGCCTGCGCACCTTTCAGGAACGCGTCGTCGAGCGACTCGTCCTTGAGCCGGAACGGCACGTTCATCAGCGAGCGGTCGGCGCGCGCGACCGGGTTGCTGAAGAACGCGCTGCCGTCGAGGTGGTCGTACAGCACCTTCGCCTTGGCGCGGTTGTGCTCGCCCATCGCCGTCAGGCCGCCGCGCGCCTTGATCCACTTGAACACGAGCCCGGCGACGTAGATCGCGTAGGTCGGCGGCGTGTTGAGCATCGAGTCGTTGTCGGCCTGCTGCTTGTAGTCGAACGCGGACGGCGTGAACGGGTGCGCCTGGCCGATCAGGTCGTCGCGGACGATGACGATGGTCAGCCCCGCCGGCCCGATGTTCTTCTGCGCGCCGCCGTAGATGAGGCCGTACTTCGCGACGTCGACCGGGCGCGACAGGATGTCGCTCGACATGTCGGCGACCAGCGGCACGGCGCCGGTTTCGGGCGTGAAGTGGTATTCGACGCCGCCGATCGTCTCGTTGGCGCAGATGTGCACGTAGGCCGCTTCGGGATCGAGCTGCCAGGTCTCGCGCGCCGGAATGCTCGTGAAGCGGCCCGCCTCGCCGCTCGCGGCGACGTTGACCCTGGCGTACTTCTTCGCCTCGGCGATCGACTTCTTCGACCACTCTCCGGTGTGGATGTAGTCGGCGCTCGCCTTGCCGCGCAGCATGTTCATCGGCACGATCGCGTTCTCGCCGATCGCGCCGCCCTGCATGAAGAGCACCTTGTAGTTCGCCGGGATCGCCATCAGCTCGCGCAGCAGCGCCTCGGCCTCGGCGTGGATGGCGATGAACTCCTTGCCGCGGTGGCTCATCTCCATCACCGACATGCCGCTGCCGTGCCAGTCGAGCATCTCGTCGGCGGCCTGGCGCAGCACCGGCTCGGGCAGCACCGCGGGGCCGGCGCTGAAGTTGATGACGCGGGACATGGCGAACTCCGGAGGAAAAGAGAGAGAGGCGGCCGCGGCGCGGTCGCGAGACGGGGAGGCGACGCGTGCTCGCCGCGAGATGTCGATGCTAGGCCCGAAGCCCGGCGGCGCGCTGGCGAGCGCCGCCGTGTCGCGGGACCGCGATCAGCGCCGCGCGCGGGAGCGTCGATGCGCGCGTCTGGCGATGAGCAGCAGGCCGGCGGCCAGGAGCGCCCAGGTCTCGGGCTCCGGCACCGCGGCGACGGCGAGCCCCTGCGAGGCGATCCTCTGCAGCGTCAACGCGTCGGCGCTGCTGATGCCGAGGTCCTTCGCCGCCTGCTCGTCGGCACCGAGCGACAACGGATCGAGTCCGGTGATGGTGCCGAACTGGACCAGCGCGTCGAGGTACGAGCCGTACTTGCTCGCGTGCAGGTAGTCGTACCACCACAGGTTCATCGCCTCGCCGGGCTGCTCGGGAACGTAGACACCGTTCGCGTCGTAGAAGCCGCCGGTCTTGACCAGGCCCTGGTCGACCGCGAGCTGGAACGCGTCGCCGGCCGGGATCACGCCCGCGAAGCGCGGGTTCGACGCCGCCTTGGCGGCGAACGAGGCGTGCAGGTCGGCGCTCATCGCGGCCAGCGTCGCGTAGTAGAGCGTCGCGTCGCCGCCCGCGGCCGAGGTGTCGACGATCGGCCGGCCGTCCGGCGTCGTCAGGTCGGGCGTGGTGATCTTGTGGGCGAACACCATGTCGGGCCGCGCCCAGGTGCCGGTGAGGTAGACCTTGGTCGCGGCGCTCGCGTTCGGGTTCTGCGGGATGTTGCGCACCGTGTTGCAGGTCGTCGTCGACGCGCCGGTCGCCTGGCACGCGGCCAGGCTGCCGTAGAGCTGGGTCTCGGTGTAGGTCTGCGCCGCGCCGTTGTGGATGAAGCGCTCGAACTGGTCGGCGTAGGCGTTGAACTGGGCGAGGTTGGCGTTCTTGCCGCGCCCTGCCGGCAGCGCCGCGTCGCTCTGCTCCTGCAGGACGACGGTGTTCCAGACCTGCGAGGCGACATTGCCGCGCAGATCCCACGCCGCGTTCGCCGTGTTCAGGAACTGGCCGCGCAGCGTCGCCGCGTTGCGCGCCGAGATCGAGACGTCGTAGCTCAGGCCGCTCTCGTCGGTGAACTTCTTAAAGATGCCCGGGACGCCGCCCCACGGATGCGGCTCGAACGGGTTCGAGCCGGCCGAGCTGACGGCGTTGAAGGCGGCGGTCAGGTCGTGGACGTTCGCGGCGTTGTAGCTCATCACCGGATCGACGCGGCCGAAGGTGTAGCTGTTGCCGACGAACAGGATCTTGATCGGGTCGGCGAACGCGGCCGAGCTGGCGGTGAGGGCGGCGAGGAGCAGAAGGGCGCGGCGGTGCATTCGAGAGGTCTCCAAAGAGGGGCGCGGCCCGTGCCGCGATCGTCGTGCGCGAATCACGTTAGGCGGCGCGCGCCCACCCGTCAATCCGGAACACCGAGCCGGCGCGCGACCTCGCCGGCGATCGCCAGGCTCGCGGTCAGCCCCGGCGATTCGATGCCGAACAGGTTGACGAGGCCGGCGACGCCGTGCGCTTCCGGCCCTTGCAGCACGAAGTCGCTCGGCGGCGCGCCGGGCCCCTGCAGCTTCGGCCGGACGCCGCTGTACGCCGGCGCGAGGGTGCCGTCCTGCAGCGCCGGCCAGTAGCGCCGGATCGCCGCGTAGAAGGCCGCGCTGCGCGCCGGATCGACCGAGTAGTCGATCGCATCGGGCGAATCGACGTCGAGCCACTCGACGTCGGGGCCGAAGCGCGCCTGGCCGGCGAGGTCGAGCGTCAGGTGCACGCCGAGGCCGCCCGGCTCGGGGACCGGATAGATCAGGCGCGTGAACGGCGAGCGGCCGGCGAGCGCGTAGTAGTTGCCCTTGGCGAACCACGCGCGCGGAATCCGCGCCGGATCGAGGCCGTCGATGCGGCGCGCGATCTCCTGCGCGTGCAGGCCGGCGGCGTTGACGAGCACGCCGGCTTCGATCTCGAGCGGCGCGTCGCCGCCGACCCGCAGCACGAAGCCGTCGCCTCGCGTCACGGCGCTTGCCAGCGGCGAGCGCACGACGAGCGCGCCGCCGGCGTTCTCGAGGTCGCCCAGGTAGGCGAGCATGAGCGCGTGGCTGTCGACGATGCCGGTCGCTGTCGACAGCAGCGCGGCCCCGCCCTCCAGGGCAGGCTCGAGCTCGCGAGCCTCGGCGCCGCTCAGCCATCGCAATCCCTCGACGCCGTTGGCGAGCGCGCGCCGCTCGATCGCTCGCAGCTGCTCGACCTGCGCTGCCGTGCCCGCGACGACGAGCTTGCCGCAGCGGCTGTGGCCGACCCCGCGCGACTCGCAGTACGGGTAGAGCAGGCGCCGGCCGGCGACGCAGAGCCGCGCCTTCAGCGACGTCGGCGCGTCGTACAGGCCGGCATGGATGACTTCGCTGTTGCGCGAGCTGGTGCCGTTGCCGATGCCGGCGGTCGCCTCGAGCACGATCGTCTCGCGGCCGCGCAGCGCCAGCTCGCGCGCGACCGCGAGGCCGACCGCGCCGGCCCCGACGACGACGGCATCGACGCGGTCCACCGCTGGCCGTCGACCCGATCTAGGGATAGAACTTCGGCGCGTGGTCGACCGAGGCGTTCTGCCTCGAATCGTGGTTGATCCACAGCTGCGCACGCTCGGAGCGGACGATCCGGTCGAGCTTGTCCATCGATTGCACCGACTGCTCCTTGTCGAAGTTGAAGCCGGGCACCCGGCGCTGTGCGAAGTTTTCCTCGAAGTGCGCCGCGTCGCCGCTGAGTACGACCACACCGGTCACGGGCAGGCGGACGAGCAGCGACTGGTGACCGGGCGTGTGGCCGGGCGTCGACAGGATCCGCACCGAGCCGTCGCCGAACACGTCGAAGTCGCCTTCGAGCTTGACGATGCGACTGGCGCGCAGGCGCTCGTAGGTCGCCGGCGCGAACCCGTACTTCGCCGGCTCGGCGCCGAAGGCGGCGTCGTACTCGGGCTTCTGGATATAGAGCGTCGCCGTCGAGAAGAGGTCGGCATTGCCGACATGGTCCCCGTGGAAATGCGAGAACGCCAGGCGACTGATCTGGTTCGGCGCCACACCGATCTCCGCCAGTTGGGAAACGAGGGTCTTGCTGCGCAACGCGCGCGAGCGCGGGCCGACGATGCCTTCGGGCTTCTCGACCAGCGAATCGGCGTAGCCCGAGTCCCACAGCATCCACTCGGTGCCGTGCCGGATCAGGTAGCAGTTGACGCTGAACACCGCGGCCTGGCCGACGTTGACGCCTGGTGACCAGGGCGACACGTCGGGGATCTGAGCCTCGCCGCAGTAGAGAACGTAGAGGCGCTGCACACCGCTGGTCGCAGGCGCCATCGCGACGCAGCCCGCGGCGAGGGCGCCGAGCGCCGCGCCCAGCCAGGCGAGCGCCAGTCGTTGCAATTGCGAAAGCCGGTGCATGGTGTCTCCTCTGCAAACGGGCAAGGCGCGGAATCGGCGGCGGCCGACCTAGTCGCGATAACCCGGCAGCTCGCGATCGAGCAGCCGCATCATCGCCTCGAAGAAGAGGCGCTCGCGCTCGCCGCGCGGGTGGCGGTCGTCGGGGTTCGGCGTCTGCACGCGCGCAGCGACCTCGTCGCTCAGCACCTGCAGCGGCCGGCCGCTGCTCAACGCGAGGATCTGATTGCGGCAGACGCGCTCGATGCGGTAAAGGCGCCGATACGCCTGCGCGACCGTGTCGCCGGCCACGAGGACGCCGTGGTTCTTCATGAAGACGATCGGTTTCTTGCCCATCAGCGCGGCCAGGCGCTCGCCTTCGGCGAGCGTCGCGGCGAGGCCGGTGTAATCGTCGTCGTAGGCGATCTGGCCGTGGAAGAACGCCGCCGTCTGGCTCGCCGGCAACAGCCGGTTGTCGGCCAGCATGTTGAGCGCGGTGGCCCACGTCTGGTGCGTGTGCAGGACCACCCGCGCACCGGTGATGCGGTGGATCGGCGCATGGATGCATTGCGCCGAGAGCTCGAGCGTTCCCTCGCCCTCGAGGACGCGGCCGGCCGCGTCGAACACGATCAGGTCGCTGGCGCGCGCTTCCGACCAGTGCAGGCCGAACGGCAGGATGAAGTACTGGCCTTCCCGGCCCGGCACGGTCATCGTGAAGTGGTTGTCGATGCCTTCCTCGAGCTCGTGCAGGACGGCGAGGCGGTGGGCGGCGGCGAGGTGGACGCGCGCCTCGGCGACAGCGTCCGCAATGCGCGGCGAGATCAGAGGGCTGACGGACATCGGGGTCTCCTCGCTACGAGACGGGCGAGCTTACGCCCGGCGGCCCCGGCGTGGTGGTCGTGGTGGCGCCGGCGCCGGTGCCGGGCGGTGCGCGAGGGCGAGGTCGTGCAGCGCCTGCGCCGCGACCGAGAGGCTGCGGTCGCGCCGCCTCACCAGGTAGATGCGCCGTGTCAGCCCGGGCAACCGGACCGGGCGGATGACGATCTCCGGCTGGACGAAGTGGAACAAGGTCAAGGCGGGAACGAGGCTGATGCCGAGGCCGGCGCGCACCATTCCCATGACTGTTGCCAGCTGATCGACCTCCATGACCGTCTTCATGGTCTGCGGATGAAACGCCGCCTCGAGGTACTGGCGCACGCTGCTCGTTCGCGACAGGTGGATGAAGGGCCACTCGGCCAGGTCACGCAGGCGCAGCCTGGCGTCGCCGTGCGCCAGCGGGTGGTCGGCACGGCAGACGAGATGAAAGTCGTCGGCCCAGAAGAGCTGCGCCTGGAGCTCCGGGGTTTCGGCGCGCACGGCGGCCAGGGCGAAATCGGCTTGCCCGGTCAGGACGCATTCGATGCAAGGCTCCGAGAGCACGTCGGCGACCTGGATCGAGATCGCCGGATGCAAGGCCCGATACCGTGCCAGGACGTCGGGCAGCCAGTTGGCGGCCAGCGACGGCAGCACGGCCACCGAGACCCGGCCGCGCTTTAGCGAGGCATGGTCGTGAACCGCCGCGATCGCCGCGTCGAAGTCACCGACGAGGCGGCGCGCCGTCGGCTCGAAGTCGGCTCCTTCGGTGCTCAGCGCCACGTGCCGCTTGCTGCGATCGAAGAGACGTACGCCGACGGCGCTCTCGAGGCCGCCGATCAGTGCGCTGAATGCCGGCTGCGACAGGTGCATGGTCGACGCGGCGCGGGTGAAGTTGCGCTCGTTCGCGAGGAGCACGAAAGCGCGCAACTGACGGAGCGAAGCAGGCATCTGATTTTCAGATCAAGTGATCTATACATTCGATTTTACAGATCACACCTCCGTCCCTAGAGTCGCCCTCCGCGGCCAACCAGGCCGGATCGAACCGACCCAGGAGACGACTCATGAACGCGACCTCGAACGCAGCTGCCTTCCCTTGCGTGACCCGTCCGGGCAGCGTCAGGAAACTGCTTTTCTCGACCGTATTGCTGGTCGCGCTCGCGGCCTGCGGCGGCGGCGACGATGCGCCGGGCGCGACGCCGGCCACCTACAAGGTCAACGTCACCAAGACCGAAGATGTCGCCGGCACCTTCGGCAGCGTCGGCGCCTACGAGCGTCTGACGGGAACGTTCACCGGCGAGGTCGACCCGAAGGACCCCAAGAACGCGATCATCCAGGACCTCGGCCTGGCACCGTTGAACGCCAATGGCAAGGTCGAGTACACCGCCGACTTCGTGCTGCTCAAGCCGAAGGACATGACCAAGGCGGGAGGCGTGCTTCGCTACGACGCGCCCAACCGCGGCAACATCGTCGGCATCGATCCGTACTTTGCGGCGCGCGGCTACGTCTTCCTCAGCTCGGCGTGGCAAGGCGACGTTCCCGCCGCCGCCGGCAAGGTGACCTTGACCGTGCCGGTGGCCAGGAACGCCGACGGCTCGTCGATCACGGGGACGTACCGCACCGAGCTGATCCCGGCGGCCAGCACCGCCAGCTCGCTGTCTCTGCCCAACGGGGCCTACAACGGGGCGATGACGCCGTACGCGCCGGCGAGCCTCGACAACACCCAGCCCGGCTACCTCCTCACCCGTCGCATCAACGAGGGCGACCCGCGCCAGTTCATTCCGGCGACCGACTGGAAGTTCGCGAAGTGCGACGCGACGACGCCTTTCCCGGGCACGCCTGATCCGGCGAACGTCTGCGTCAAGGGCGGCTTCGTCGCGCCGTACTTCTACGAGCTCGTCTACGTCGCCAAGGACCCGAAGGTGATGGGGCTCGGCTTTGCCGCCGTGCGCGACATCGTCTCGTTCTTCCACAACAGGGCGAAAGACGACAACGGCGTCGCCAACCCCGTCTTCGGCGCAATCAAGAACACGCTTGCCTCCGGCGTCTCGCAGTGCGGCAACTTCATGAAGTCGCTGATCCACCTCGGTTTCAACCAGGACGTCGATGGCAAGCAGGTGTTCGACGGCGTCTACGCCCAGATCGCGGCGCGCCAGACCAACCTCAACACGCGGTTCGCGATCCCGGGCGGCGGCGGCGGCGCAAGGACCGATCACACCGCGTTCGGCCAGGGCGGCACGCGCGGCCTCGATCCGGCCTACGTCGACACCCTGTCGGGCCGCAGCGACGGCGGCATCATGAAGCGTTGCGACGCGACCAAGACCTGCCCGAAGCTCTTCATCGGCTTCAGCGGCACCGAGTTCTGGGTCCTGCAAGGCTCGCCGTTGCTCACCGATCCGTGGGGAACCGCGGACCTGGTTCAGCCTGCCAACGCGCGCATCTACTACTACGCGAGCTCGCATCACCTGATCGGCCTGGCGTCATTGCCCGGCGCGTTGGCGGGCGCGCTCTACCAGACCAATGGAAACCTGTCTGCGGTGACGACCGGCCGCGCGCTCTACCAGGACCTCGAGGAGTGGATCGTCGCGGGAACCCCGCCGCCGGACAGCCAAGTGCCGAAGCTTGCGAACGCGACGCTCGTCCGGCCTAACCAGCTCGCCTTCCCTGCCATCCCCGGCGTCACCTACACGGGCCTGGTCACGACCTATCCGCTGCTCGACTGGGGTCCGCAATACAAGGCCCAGGACGAGACCGGCATCGCGACGCTGCAGCCGCCGGCCTACCTCGGCCGTGACTACGCGATCCTGGTGCCGCAGGTGGATGCGGACGGCAACGACATCGCCGGCATTCGCAGCGTCGACGTCGCCGCGGGCCTCGGCACCCACACCGGCTGGAACTACACCAACAAGCCGGGCGTGATCGATCAGGCGGGCTTGTTCGGCTCCTACTTCCCGTTCAAGAAGACCGCCGCCGAGCGAATCGCTGCCGGCGATCCGAGGCCGTCGCTGGCCGAGCGCTATGGCAACCAGGCAGGCTACGTCGCTGCCGTGACGAGCGTCGCCAACGGTCTGGTGGCGCAGCGGTTCATGCTGCAGGTCGATGCCGACGCCGCGATCGCCGCAGCGATCGCCAACCCTGTCCTTCCCTGAGAGACACTGGCGGCCCGCCACGACGAGTTGCTCCGATGGACGACGTGCCCCTCCGCATCGGCTGCGCCGCCGGCTTCTCGGGCGACCGCACCGACGCGGCGGCACCGGTGGTCGATGCGCTCGTCGCCGGCGGCGGCCCGGCGGTCCTCATCTTCGAGACGCTGGCCGAGCGCACGCTGGCGCTGGCCCAGCTGGCACGCCGACTCGATGACGATGCCGGCTTCGAGCCGCTGCTCGCCGACCTTCTCCGACCGGTGCTCGAACGCTGCCTCAGGCATCGCATCCGCATCGTCAGCAACTTCGGTGCGGCCAATCCACAAGGTGCAGCGCGCCGCATCGCTGCGCTGGCACGCGAGCTCGGCCTGCCCGAACCGCGCATCGCGGTCGTCGCGGGCGACGACCTCAGCGCTGAAGCGTGCCGGCCTCTGCTGGCGGGGGCGCTGAAGGACGTCAGCGATTCCGCCGAGGTCACGCGAACGATGGTGTGCGCCAACGCCTACATCGGCGCCGAGCCGATCGCCGACGCGCTGCTCGCCGGCGCCGACATCGTCGTCACCGGCCGCGTCGCCGATCCCTCGCTGACCGTCGGCCCCGCGCTCGCGCACTTCGGCTGGGCCCGCAACGACTGGGATCGGCTGGCGCGGGCGACGATGGCCGGTCACCTGCTCGAATGCGGCGCCCAGGTCAGCGGCGGCTACTACGCCGACCCCGGCTACAAGGACATCCCCGATCTCGCCCACGTCGGCTACCCGATCGCCGAGATCGATCGCGACGGCCACTGCACGATCACCAAGCCGCCCGGAACCGGCGGGCGGATCGACGAGCACACGGTCAAGGAGCAGCTGCTCTACGAAGTCCACGATCCCGCCGCCTACCTCACTCCCGATGTCGTCGCCGATCTGCGCCAGGCGCGCGTCGTCGAGCTGGCGCCGAACCGCGTCCGCCTCGAGGGCGTTCGCGGCCACGCCCGTCCGGCAACGCTGAAGGTCAACGTCTTTCGCGAGCAGGGCTGGCTGGCGGAGGGCGAGATCTCTTACGCCGGCGCGCGTGCCGAGGCGCGCGCGCGCCTCGCCGGCGAGGTGCTGCGCGAGCGTCTCGCGCCGCTCGGCAAGCTGCGCATCGACCTCATCGGCGCCGGCAGCGTGCTCGGCGACGACGACGGGCGCTGGCTCGCCGCGCAAGCTCCGGGCGAAGCCCGTGACGTGCGCCTGCGCGTCGCCCTGATCCACGCCGATCGCGCCGAGGCCGAGCGGCTGCCGCGCGAAGTGACTGCGCTCTACACGTGCGGTCCCGCCGGCGGCGGCGGCGTTCGCACCGGGTTGCGCCAGCGGCTCTCGACGCTCTCGTGCTTCGTGCCGCGCGACGACGTGCCGACGCGCTTTTCCTTCCTGAGCCCGCCATGAGCCGATCGACCGTTCCGCTGCACCGCGCGGCCCATGGTCGCACCGGCGACAAGGGCAACCGCTCGAACATCAGCGTCATCGCCTGGCACGCCGAGCTCTGGCCGCTGCTCGTCGCGCAGGTGACCCAAGAGCGCGTCGCCGGCCAATTCGAGCACCGCCGGCCGACGCGAGTGACGCGGCATCTGCTGCCAGGCCTGCACGCCATGAACTTCGTTCTCGACGACGTGCTCGACGGCGGCGTCAACGATGCGCTCAACCTCGATAGCCACGGCAAGGCCCTCGCCTTCCTGTTGCTCGACCTGCCGATCGAGGTGCCGGACGACTTGCGCCACCACCTCGTCGGCACCGACGCCGACATCCTGGATCCCCCGAACCTAGAACGGAGACTTGCCCCATGAATTCGACCTTCCGCGCCGGCCGGCGAAGCTGCATCGCGGCGATGGGCGCCCTGCTCGCCTTGCCGCTCCTTGCCCAGACCAAGTACCCTGAGAAGCCCGTGACGTTCATCGTCCCCTTCGCCGCCGGCAGTGCGACCGACCAGCTGGCGCGCGCTCTTGGCAACTCGATCACGCAGGACACGAAGCAGGCGGTCATCGTCGACAACAAGGCCGGCGCCAGCGGGATGATGGCCGCGCAGGCGGCGGCGCGCGCCACCGCCGACGGCTACACGGTGCTGATCACCACCAACACCACGCACGCCGCCAACGAGCATCTCTACAAGAAGCTCGCCTACGACCCGGTCAAGGACTTCGTCCCCGTCACCGGCCTCGGCAAGGGCGGGCAGGTGCTCGTGGTGCGGACCGAGGCACCGTACAAGAGCGTCGCCGATCTCGTCGTCAAGGCCAAGCACGAGCCGGGCAAGCTCTCGTTCGGCAGCGGCAGCTCGTCGAGCCGCGTCGCCGGGGAAATGTTCAAGCAGCTGAGCGGAACCAACATCCTGCACGTGCCCTACAAGAGCAACCCGCAGGCGATCACCGACCTGCTCGGCGGCCAGATCGACTTCATGATCACCGACACCGCGACCGGCGTGCCGCAGATCAAGGGCGGCAAGCTCCGCGCCCTCGGCGTCTCGACAACCCGGCGCAATCCGCTGCTGCCCGACGTGCCGACGATCGACGAAGCCGGGGTCAAGGGCTACGACATGGGCTACTGGTTCGCGGCCTACGTTCCGGCCGGCACGCCCGCGCCGGTAGTGGCGCGCCTGCGCGAGCTGCTGGTCGCGGGGACCAAGAGCGCCACCGCCAAGTCGTTCTTCGACAGCACGGGCTCGGACGCCTGGACGACGACGCCTGACGAGCTCGGCAAGTTCCAGATCGCCGAGGCGCAGAAGTGGGGCCGCGTCATCAAGGCCGCCGGCATCGAGCCCGAGTGATCGTCCACCTCGTCGACGGCACCTACGAGCTGTTCCGTCACTTCTACGGGCTGCGCCGCTTCACCAAGGGCAAGGATCGGCCGCTCGGCGCGGTCGTCGGCGTGCTGCAGTCGGTGCTCGAGATCGTCGAGCGCGGCGAGACGCACGTTGGCGTCGCCACCGACCACATCATCGAATCGTTCCGCAACGATCTTTGGCCGGGCTACAAGACCTCGGCCGGGATCGAGCCGGCGCTGTTCGCCCAGTTCCATCCGCTCGAGGAGGCGCTCGTCGCGATGGGCGTCGTCGTCTGGCCGATGGTCGAGCTCGAGGCCGACGACGCGCTCGCTTCGGCGGCGCGCATCGCCGACGCCGACCGCGCGGTCGAGAAGGTCTGCATCTGGACGCCCGACAAGGACCTCGCGCAATGCGTTCGCGCCGACCGCGTCGTCCAGGTCGACCGGCGCGGCAAGGCGATCCGCGACGCCGCCGGCGTGCGCGCGAAGTTCGGCGTCGAGCCGGCGCTGATCCCCGACTACCTCGCGCTCGTCGGCGACGCTGCCGACGGCTACCCGGGGATCGAGGGCATCGGTGCGGTCGGCGCAGCGCGCCTGATCAATCGCCATGGCGCGATCGAAGCGTTCCCGCCCGCAGTGCTCGGCGATCGCCTGCCGCTCGCGCTTCTCTTCAAGCAGCTCGCGACGCTGCGAACCGACGCACCCCTGTTCGAGCGCGCCGAGGCGCTGCGCTGGCGCGGCCCGACTGGCGCCTTCGCCGCGTGGACCGAGCGCGCGAACGCGCCCCGCCTGCTCGAGCGCTGCCTCAAGGCGAGCGCAGCGGCCGGCTGACGAGTCGCCCGGCCCGGCCGCTCACGGGTCGGGCAAGCCGACAGGGCATGCCAGTTGCTGCGGACGCATTCACGACCGATGATTCGCCTGCCATGACCACGCCCGCCTTCTCCGCAACCCGTCGCCACCTCGCTCTTGCCGGCTCGGCGGCGACTCTCTTCGTCGCCACACTGGCATCGGCGGCGCCGGTGCCGGCCGTGCACGAGCTGGCGCGCCAGGAGCAGCAGCCGATGCTCGACACGCTGCGCGATCTCGTCTCGATCGAGTCGGGCAGCAAGGACGTCGAAGGGCTCGACAAGATCGCCGCGCTGATCGCCGATCGGCTGCGCCAGCTCGGCGGCAAGGTCACCGTCGTGTCGCCGTCCGACGTTTTCAAGATGGACGACACACCGGCGAAGACCGGCGCGATGGTGCAGGCCGAATGGCAGGGCACTGGCAGCAAGAAGGTGCTGCTGATCGCACACATGGACACCGTCTACCTGCGCGGCATGCTGAAGGACCAGCCGTTCCGCGTCGACGGCAACCGCGCCTACGGTCTCGGCATCGCCGACGACAAGCAGGGCATCGCGCTGATCCTGCACATCGTCGCGATGCTCAACAAGCTCGGCGTCAAGGACTACGGCACGCTGACCGTCCTCGTCAACGGCGACGAGGAGATCAGCTCGCCCGGCTCGCGCAGCACGATCACTCGCGTCGCCGCCGATCAGGACGCGGTGCTCTCGTTCGAAGGCGGCGGCAGCGACGGCGGCATCCGTCTCGCGACGAGCGGGATCGGCTCGGCGTACTTGTCCGTCGAGGGCAAGTCGTCGCACGCCGGCGCGGCGCCCGAGCGCGGCATCAACGCGCTCTACGAGCTCTCGCACCAGATCCTGCAGATGCGCGACCTGTCGCAGGACGACAAGGGATTGAAGCTGAACTGGACCGTCTCGCAGGCGGGCACGAACCGCAACGTGATCCCGGCGGCGGCGAGCGCGCAAGCCGACGCGCGCGCGCTGCGCGTCTCCGACTTCGATCAGCTGCAGAGCGCGTTGCAGGAGCGCATCAAGAGGAAGCTCCTCCCCGACAGCAAGGTCCAGGTCAAGTTCGAGGTGCGCCGGCCGCCGCTCGAAGCGACGCCGGCGTCGCGCCAGCTCGCCGCGCACGCGCGAACGATCTACGACGAGATCGGCCTGCCGATGAAGGTCGCCGACGTGGCGACCGGCGGCGGCACCGACGCCGCGTTCGCGGCTTTGAAGGCACGCGGCGCGGTGATCGAGGGATTCGGGCTGAGCGGCTTCGGCGCGCATTCGAACGATGCCGAATACGTCCAGCTCGAGACCATCGTGCCGAGGCTCTACCTGGGCACGCGAATGGTCATGGACATCGCCCGCGACAGGGCGAAATAGAAGCGCCTGCCGGCCTCGGCGTTCAGCGCCGCGACAGCGCCGCACCGATCCGCTGCAAGGTCGCGCCGGCGTGGGCCGGATCGAGCCAGCGCAGCGCGACCACCGCTTCGAGCTCGGGGTCCATACCGACGTAGTGGCCGCCCGCGCCAACCATGAACGCGGCGCGCGTCGAGAAGCCCGCAAAAGCGCTGCCGTCGCGGTTCAGCCAGAGCAGCCTGCCGTAGAACGGCGCGATCGCGCACGGCGTGAACATGCGCGCGATCCACTCGCTCGCGATCAGCCGGCGCCCGCCGGCAACGCCGCCGTCGAGGAGCAGCTGGCCGATCCGCGCCTGGTCGCGCGCGCCGATCGAGACGCCGGCGCCCCAGTGCGATCCGCCCGGCACCGATGGGACGCGGCCGACGCCGGGCAGATCGATCCACGCGTCGTCGTAGCCGCGCCACGCGAATCCGCCGCCGCCGCCGAGCGGCGCGAGGACGCGCTCGACGAACGCCTCGGGCAGCGGCCGGCGAAAGAGATGCAGCAACGCGAGCGCGAGCTGGTTGATGCGGACGTCGTTGTATTCCCAGTACGTGCCCGGCGCGCGCAGCGGCCGCGCGCCGCCCTTCGGTCCCTCGGCCGGATGCGGGTCCTGCGCGACCTTGCGCCAGCGATCGACGGTGTCGGGCAGGCCGAACGACCTTCCCTCCCACTCGCTCGTCTGCGTCAGCAGCTGCGTCCAGGTGATGGCGCGGTTGTGCTCGCTGTCGTCGAAGCCGATGCCCGGCAGCCGCGCCGAGACGCGTTCGTTCTCGTCGGGGAGTAATCCCCGCAGCTGGGCGACGCCGGCGAGGAGGGCGAGGTAGCTCTTGGCGACGCTGAAGGTGAGGTCGGCGCGATCCGGCTCGCCCCACGCAGCGATCTCTTCGCCGTGGCGAAGGACGACGCCCGACTGCGGCCCGCGCGGATGCACCGGCCCGCGCAGGCGGTTGAACGGCGGCGGGTCGTCGTGGTGGACGCCCCACGGCGTCTCGCCGGGTTGCAGCGCCGCCGCCGGGTCGCGCGGCCACGTGACCTCGTGCGCCTGGGCGAAGGCGGCGGCTTCCGCGAGCTCGTCCCTTTGTTGACCCACGTCAACCCTTCAGCGGCGCGAGGGCATAGCCTCGATCGGGTCCCGGAGAAGATCGATGCGTCTCTTGCAGTCCGCGGTCGCCGCGCTGTTCGTCGTCGCCGCCACTCCCGTTCTCGCCAACCCGGCAGAGTACGGCCGCGCGATGCTCGAGCTGGCGACGAAGAGCGGTTGCATGTCGTGCCACACGCTCGTACCGGCGGCGCCGCGCGCCGACGGGCTGGCGCCGATCGCACCGGCCTGGCGCGACGTCGCCATCAAGTACCGCGACGATCCGGGCGCCGCCGAGCGGCTCACGCGCACCGTCATGACCGGCTCGAATCCGCAGGCGCGCCATTGGACGGGCAAGGTCGGCGAGGTCGCGATGCCGCCGAACGCCGCGGTGGTCAGCGAAGCCGACGCGCGCGCGCTCGTCAACTGGATCCTGGTGCTGGTTCCGTGAGCCGCGCGCGGGCGAGACCATCACTCCACCTTCGCGCCCGACGAGATCACGACCTTCTCCCACTTCGCCGTCTCGGCGGCGATGACCTTGCCGAAGTCCTCGGGCGAGCCGGCGATCGGCTTGCCGCCGAGCTCGGCGAGGCGGGCGCGCATCTTCGGGTCGACGAGGGCCCGGTTCACCTCGGCGTTGATCTTCTCGACGACGTCCTTCGGCGTTCCCTTCGGCATGCCGATGCCGAACCACGCCGTCGCCTCGTAGCCGGGCACGGTCTCGGCGACCGTCGGCACGTCGGGGAGCGACGGGTCGCGCTCGGCCGACGTCACCGCGAGGGCGCGGATCTTGCCGCTCTTGATGTGGCCGATCGACGACGGCAGGTTGTCGAAGATGACGTCGACCTGGCCGCCCATCAGGTCGGTCAGCGCCGGGCCGGCGCCCTTGTACGGCACGTGCAGCATCTGGCAGCCGGTCAGCGACTTGAACAACTCGCCCGAGAGGTGCACCGAGGTGCCGCTGCCCGACGACGCCATGTTGATCTTGCCGGGGTTGGCCTTGCAGTACGCGATGAACTCGGCAACCGTCTTGGCCGGAAACGACGGCGTCACTTCCATCACGTTGGGCGTTCGCACGAGGCCGGCGACCGGCGCGATATCGCGGATGACGTTGAAGCTGAGCTCCTTGTAGAGCGTCGCGTTGATCCCGTTCGCCGGGTTGACGAGCAGCATCGTGTAGCCGTCCGGAGTCGCCTTGACGACCGACTCGGTGCCGAGGTTGTTGCCGGCGCCGGGCTTGTTCTCGATCACGAAGGGCTGGCCGAGCTTCTCGGTGAGCCACTGGGCGACGATCCGCGCCAGCACGTCGGTCGTTCCGGCCGGCGGGTACGGAACGACCCACTTGACCGGGCGCGTCGGGTAGTCGGCGGCATGGGCCGGCCCGGCGGCGACGATGCAGAGCAGGGCGAGGGCGAGCAGGCGCGAGAGGACGGTCACGGTGTCTCCTTGTCTTGGGCGGATGCTCGACTCTAGCGACCGCCGGCGGCGCCGCCGCGCCGATCCGGTCAGACGGCGCCGTCGCCCCCGATCACGTGACGCAGGGCATCGAAGCAGAGCGGGTCGATCGCCGTGCCGACCATGCCGGCCATCGTCGCGAGCGTCTCCGGCACCGGCACCGCCGCGCGGTATGGCCGGTCGGCCGAGATCGCATCGAAGATGTCGGCGGCCGTGATGATCCGCGTCTCGAGCGTGATCGCCTCGGCGCTCAGGCCGCGCGGGTAGCCGCCGCCGTCGAGCCGCTCGTGGTGCGCCGCGGCGACGCGGGCGAGCTCCGAGAAGGCGCCGATGCGCGCCAGGATCGCTTCCGTGTGCTCGGCGTGGCGCGCATCACGACCCACTCGTCGGCGTCGAGCTTGCCGGGCTTGTCGAGCAAGGCGTTGCTGACGCCGAGCTTGCCGACGTCGTGCAGCAGCGCGCCGCGGCGCAGCCACCGGCGGCGCGCCTCGGGCAGACCGAGCCGGCGCGCGATGGCGTCGACGATCTCGGCGACGCGGGCGCTGTGGCCGCTCGTGAACGGGCTCTTGCTGTCGACGATCTGGCCGAAGGCGGCGGCGATGTCGTCGAGGTACTCGTCGTCGAGGACGACGGCGCCGGCGCCCGGCTCCATCGCGAACACGGCCGGCTCGACGGCGGGCGAGGCGAGGGTGCGCCAGAACGCCGGATCGGCGGCGACGCGTTCCATCGCGGCCACCAGCGCCGGGTCGAACCAACTGCCGGCCCGGCCGCGCGCCTCGGCGAGCGCGGCGAAGGGGCCGCCGACGGTGTGGAACACGTCGATCACCTGCGCGAGCAAGGCGATCCGCGCGTTCAGCGGGATCGCGTCGCCGGCCAGCGCCTCGGGTCGGCCGCTGCCGTCCCAATGCTCGTCGAGGCTGGCGATCCCGGCGGCGACGCCGTTGCCGAAGCGCAGGCGCCGGGCGATGTCGGCGCCGCGCGTGCAGCGCGTCCTGATCAGGTCGTCGGTGATCCGCGGCCCGTTGCGCAGGATGTTGACGACGCTGCGCAAGCGGCCGGCGAGCCCGGCGTTCAGGCCCGTGTGCGTGAAGACGAAGCGGAGGACGTCGGGCAGGCCCGTGCCGACGATCTTGAAATCGCGCTTGAACGCCAGGTCGTCGGTCAGGTAGAGCTCGCAGATCCGCGCCGCGTTGCTGCTGCAGCCGAGGTCCTTGAGCAGCAGCGTGTAGTAGAGGTCGCGCAGCGCTGCGACCGGCAGGCCGAGCGTCATGCCGATGTGCGTGCCGATCCAGCAGACGCGGATGCAGTGCCCTTTCGGTTGCCCCTCGGTGAGGTCGAGCGCGTGGCTGAGCGCGCCGATCAGCTCGGAGATGCGCATCCCCGTGACTGCCGGCGGCGCGAGCGGTGCCGCTTCGGCAACGAACGGGCGGAATCGGTCCATTCGCCTGTCTTCGGTTGCAGCGCTCCGTTCTTGAGCGCCGCCCGATCAGCGGACGAACTGGTCGACGTAGCCGGCGCCGAGGCCGCACGCCTCGTAGTGCTTGCGGCACATCGCGATCTTGGTGTGGACGTCTTCGTAGCCGGTGCTGTTGCCGTTCGCGTCGACGTAGACCATCGCGCCGCTGATGTTGAAGAACGTGATCATCTCGTCGTGGCCGGGCTCGACGACGAGGGTGTGGATCTCGCCCGGCGGCTCGTACACGAAGGCGCCTGCGCGCGCGATCCAGTCGTGCTCGAGGTAGCGCCACGCGCCCTTGATGACGTAGCCGACGACGACCGACGGATGGATGTGGCGCGACAGCACGCCGCTCTTTCTCACCCGCAGCAGGTTGCACCAGCTGCCGGTCACCGTGTTGAGGAGGAGCGGCCGGAACCAGACCGCCTCGGCCTGCGGCACCCAGACGCGCTCGTCGTCGGGGAGCGCGGCGATCGCGATCTCGGGCTGGATTCCGGGCAGCTGCTCGATCATGGTCGCCTCGCTGTCGTCACGAGATCAGGTAGCCGCCGTCGACCGGCAGGACGACGCCGGTGACGAAGGCGGCGGCGGGCGAGGCGAGGAAGAGCGCGGCGCCGGCGACGTCGCCGGGCTCGCCCCAGCGGCCGAGCGGCGTGCGCGCGCGGATCGC
>Ga0207645_10000524_pt1 | contig 31862 bp, 22 predicted proteins | sample KBSM53metaG_FD_184331 | JGI IMG/M metagenome (GOLD analysis project Ga0207645, IMG submission 184331) | Miscanthus rhizosphere microbial communities from Kellogg Biological Station, Michigan, USA - KBS M5-3 metaG (SPAdes) (version 2) | ecosystem: Host-associated > Plants > Roots > Rhizosphere >...
AACGCTTAAAGAAGGCGCACAAATTCTTTCTCACAAAAACATCGACGTTGTGCTTTGCGATGTAAAACTCCCGGATGGTAATGGCGTTGATTTTGTAAAAGAAGCAAAACAGAAATACCCGTTTAATGAATTTATTCTTTTAACCGCTTATGGTAATATACCGGATGGTGTGCAGGCTATAAAAAACGGGGCGTTCGATTATATCGCAAAGGGAAATGACAATGACCGCATCGTTCCATTATTGCACCAGGCAATGGGTAAAGTAACCGGTCAGAAAAAACCGGCTGTCAAAATAAAGGATGGTAATACCTATACGTTTAAAAATATTATTGGTGAAAGCTCCGCAATTAAAGAGGCAATAAGTCTTGCAACACGTATTGCCGTAACCGATACCACTGTTTTGTTGCTGGGGGAAACCGGTACAGGCAAAGAAGTGTTTGCCAATGCGATTCATACTAACAGTAAAAGGGCATCAAAGTCGTTTATTGCGATCAATTGCAGCGCATTTACAAAAGAATTACTCGAAGGTGAAATGTTTGGTCACAAAGCCGGCGCCTTTACCGGTGCGACAAAAGATAAAAAAGGACTGATAGAGCTCGCCGATGGAGGTACATTGTTTCTCGATGAAATAGGAGAGATGCCGATTGATCTGCAGGCCAAACTATTACGTGTACTCGAAAATGGACAATTTATAAAACTCGGCGATACAAAAACATCGCAGGTAGATGTCAGAATTATCGCCGCTACAAACAGGGATTTAGTCAATGAAGTAGCAAACGGCAACTTTCGGGAAGATCTGTTTTACAGGCTGAATGTTTTTGCTATTAAGCTTCCATCTCTGCGGGAACGTACCGAAGATATACCGCTGCTAGCTATACATTTTATTCATGAATATGCAGAAAGGGAGAAAAGACCTCCCGTTTATTTGAATAAAGAAGCAATACAACTATTGCAACAACATTCATGGAGAGGAAATATCCGTGAATTGAAGAATATTATGCAGCGGGCGGTAATACTTACCGACAACGGGGAGATTTCTGCTGCCGGTTTACCTTACGATATACAAAGAGAAAGCAAAACAGGACCTGTTTCGCTTTCTCTTGCCCATGCGGAAAAAAATCATATAGAAAAAGTACTGCGACATACACAGGGAAATAAAACCAGGGCGGCTGAACTCCTTGGAATCGGGCTTACCACATTGTACAGAAAAATGGACGAGTATAATATTTCTCCTGCCAAGTCATAATTCCGTTCATATCATTTTGAAAAAGACTCTTTCATTTTGAAAGGGTCTTTTTGTTTAGCCTGTTTTCATAAAACATCTAAACCTTTCTTTTATATGGCATTAGGTTTTTTCTAACAAAATGGAATAGCATTTGGCATCATCCGGTCAAACCAAACTATTTCTTCACAAAATCAAAAGGCACACATGTTAACTGTATTACTAATCGTCGTCGGTCTATTATCATTCTGGCTGTTTTTTAAATCTATTGACTGGTTCGAAAAAATCTAAACTTAAATTTTATGATGACGGCATTACTTATTTTATCAATTGCAGTATTTATCTACCTGCTATACGTATTGATCAAACCCGAAAAATTCTGATTGTATGACTGGCGAAATTTTAGGTGTTATCGTTATTTTCTTTTTGACTGTTCTGTTGGCATGGCCACTGGGAAAATACATAACCAAAGTATTTAAAGGTGAAAGAAACTTTATGGATTTCATGAACCCGGCAGAAAGGTTCATATTCCGCATAAGCGGAATCAATCCAAATGAAAGTATGAGCTGGAAACAGTTTTTGAAAGCAATGCTGACCATTAATCTTTTATGGTTAGTATATGCCATGTTTATGCTGATATTCCAGGACAAATTACCATTGAATCCCGACGGCAATCCTGGTCAAACTCCTGATCTTGCTTTTAATACGGCTATCAGTTTTTTGGTAAACTGTAACCTGCAGCATTATTCAGGCGAATCGGGACTCACATATCTCACGCAATTATTTGTCGTTACGTTTCTTCAGTTCCTGAGTGCAGCCACAGGTATCGCGTGTTTGATTGCATTGTTCAATGGACTAAAAGAAAAAACAACAAATAATCTTGGAAACTTCTGGAATTATCTTGTTAAAAGCACAACAAGAATTCTGCTGCCTTTATCTATTGTGCTGGCCGTTATACTGGCTTTCAACGGAACGCCGACAAGTTACGATGGAAAGGATAGCATAGTGACGTTGCAGGGCGATAGTGTACAGGTGTCAAGAGGCCCGGCTGCGGGAATGATCGGTATAAAACAAATGGGAACAAATGGCGGAGGATGGTTCGGCGCCAATTCTGCACATCCTTTTGAAAACCCAAATTATTTTACCAATGCGGTCGAAACTATCGCGATAATATTGATCCCTATCGCACTTGTTTTTGCTCTTGGATTTTACCTGGACAGGAAAAAGTTTGCGTGGATCATATTTGGTGTGATGACATTTTTCTGTGTCCTATTTATTGTAATCAACACATACTATGAAGTAAGAGGCAATCCGGCCATTGACCGGATGGGCGTTTCTCAAACACTGGGCAGCATGGAAGGAAAAGAAGTGCGGCTTGGATCGGCAGCTACTGCGTTATGGAGTGTTGTTACTACTTCCACATCGAACGGTTCTGTAAATGGTATGCATGATAGCCTTATGCCCATGTCTGGCGGCATCGTCATGATTGATATGTGGATCAATGCGCTTTATGGCGGTGTAGGTGTGGGAATATTAAACTATTTCATTTTCATCATCGTTGCTGTTTTCATTGCAGGATTAATGGTCGGTCGAACGCCGGAGTTTATGGGTCATAAAATAGAGGCGCGGGAAGTGAAGATCGCAATGATCGTTACGTTGCTTTCTGCATTTTTGGTAAAAGGATTTACCGCGTATGCTGCTTATATGTATGCACATCATCCGGACATCGGCTGGGCAGTGAAGCCATCAGCATGGTTAAATAATCCCACTTATCACGGGTTCTCAGAAATGTTGTATGAATACTCTTCAGCCAATGCCAATAACGGGAGCGGCTTTGAAGGCTTAGGTGATAACAATATATTCTGGAACGTTACAACAGGTATCGTATTAATCATAGGAAGGTATTTACCGATCATTGGTCCTATAGCAATCGTTGGATTGCTGGCAAATAAAAAGTATATACCGGAATCGCCGGGTACATTGAGAACAGATTCTGTCACGTTTGGCGTAATGACTATGGCAGTGATCGTGATTGTAACAGCACTGTCATTCTTCCCGCCGATGGCGTTGGGACCATTAGCCGAATATTTTTCACTTTATTAATTGTAATTGACCATGTCACAAAGGAAACGTTATATAAAATTATTTGATCCCGAACTTGTCGGCGTATCCATTAAGCAATCGTTTATAAAACTGAACCCGGTCATCATGATTAAAAACCCCGTAATGTTTACAGTAGAGATTGTAACGGCGGTTATGTTTGCAGTTTGTATTTACCAGGCCGCAACAGGCGATAGAACGCAGGGTGCTTTATGGTATAATGTCGTTGTATTTTTCATCTTATTTGTTACGGTATTGTTTGCAAACTTCGCAGAAGCATTGGCAGAGGCGAGAGGTAAAGCGCAGGCTGAAAGTTTGCGCAAAACAAGAGAAGAAACACCGGCCAGGAAAATTGTCGATAATCAAATTAAAACGACAGCTTCTTCACAGTTACGTCTTGGCGATCATTTCGTATGTGAAGCGGGAGATATAATTCCGATGGACGGTGAGATCATTGAAGGTATTGCCACAATTGATGAATCCGCTATTACCGGCGAGTCTGCACCGGTTATCCGTGAAGCGGGCGGTGATAAATCATCAGTTACCGGTGGTACAAAAGTGCTAAGCGACCGAATTGTTGTGGAAGTAACGACAGCTCCCGGCGAAACTTTCCTGGATAAAATGATTGCATTGGTGGAAGGCGCTTCCAGGCAAAAAACACCCAATGAAATTGCGCTGACGATTTTATTGGCAGCTTTTACCATGATATTCACAATTGTTTGCGTTACGCTGAAACCTTATTCTGATTATGCGCACACCGCCATTACCATCGCTGCGTTTGTTTCACTTTTTGTTTGTTTGATACCAACAACAATTGGTGGTTTGCTCTCTGCAATCGGTATCGCGGGTATGGACAGGGCATTACGGGCAAATGTTATTGCAAAAAGTGGTAAGGCCGTTGAAACAGCAGGTGATGTGGATGTATTGCTGCTGGATAAAACGGGTACCATAACAATCGGTAACAGGAAAGCTACTAATTTTTATTCTGTAGATGGTATCAGCGAAAATGAATTCATTCAATACAGCGCATTGAGTTCACTCTCGGATGATACGCCTGAGGGAAAATCTATTGTTGAGCTGGCCTCACAGAAAGGTATAACCGCAAAAGCTGAACCGGGTTCGGAGTTTATTAAGTTCACAGCAGAAACCAGGAGCAGCGGCGTCAATACCCCGGGTGGTTTGAGAATACGAAAAGGCGCTTTCGATGCTATAAGGGATATGGTAACAAAAGCCGGGAACGCTGTTCCTGCTTTAACTTCTGATAAAGTGAGATCGATAGCGGCAAACGGAGGAACGCCGCTGGTTGTATCCGTTAACAACGAGGTAAAAGGCGTAATCGAACTGCAGGATATCATTAAACCTGGCATACAGGAACGTTTTCAGCGCCTGCGGAAAATGGGTGTAAAGACGGTGATGGTAACCGGTGACAATCCACTCACTGCAAAATATATTGCCAGCGTTGCCGGTGTAGATGATTTTATTGCGGAAGCAAAACCGGAAGACAAGATGAATTATATCCGCCAGGAACAAGCTAACGGTAAGCTGGTAGCGATGATGGGTGATGGCACGAATGATGCGCCGGCATTGGCACAGGCAGATGTCGGTGTATCGATGAACAGCGGTACACAGGCAGCTAAAGAAGCCGGTAACATGGTCGACCTCGATAATGATCCTACGAAATTGATTGAAGTGGTGGAAATCGGTAAGCAGTTATTGATAACAAGAGGTACATTGACGACATTTTCTGTTGCGAACGACGTTGCAAAATATTTCGCAATTGTTCCTGCTTTATTTATAACCTCTATCCCTGCATTACAGGCGCTGAATATAATGGGCTTGAAGAGTCCTGAGTCGGCAATCCTGTCGGCGATTATTTTTAACGCTATAATCATTCCAATGCTTATACCGCTTGCATTGAGCGGTGTTCAATACCGACCAATCGGTGCGTCGGCACTATTGAGAAGAAACTTATTGGTGTATGGATTAGGTGGCATCATTGCACCGTTTATCGGCATTAAATTAATTGACATGTTACTCGCCTTATTCATGTAATGAATAAAATATTGAAAAATGAAAAAAAACGTATTGATCTCAGTTAGACTAACCATTGTAATGATCATTCTTTGCGCTGTATTGTTTCCCCTGTTAATTGCAGCTATCGGTAAGGCAACACCCGGCGGTGGAAAGGGAAAAACAATTTCGGCAAACGGAAGGGTGGTTGGCTACGAACTCGTCGGACAAAAATTCACACAAGACAAATATTTCTGGAGTCGTCCTTCCGCAGTAGACTACAACGCTGCGGGTTCTGCCGGCAGTAACAAAGGACCCTCCAATCCTGACTATTTAAAGATTGTGCAGGACAGGATTGATACCTTTCTTGTGCACAATCCCGGTGTAAAGAGAGAAGAAATACCTGCCGATCTCGTTACTGCATCGGGTAGCGGTTTGGATCCGGACATTTCTCCTGCTTCTGCTTATGTGCAGGTAAAAAGAGTGGCAGCGATAAGGCATATTACAGAAGATAAGGTCAAAGCATTGGTAGATGCTCATGTGGATAAACCCTTTCTCGGAATTTTTGGACCTTCCAGGGTTAACGTTTTAAAACTGAACGTTGCATTGGATGAATTGAAATAGAAAATACATAGATGGCTTTTTAACGATTGACGAAAAGTATGAGAACACAATATCATGAATGATTTTTAAATTGAAGAGCAATGTGCCACGTATTGCTCTTAGGTATTGAATAATCAGATGTTTTTAAGTCATGAACGAAGAAAAAGACAAAGAAGAACGCGTTGAGCAGATCTTAAGCCTGAACGAGGGTAGCAGCCGCGGTAAATTAAAAATTTACATCGGCATGAGCGCTGGTGTTGGTAAAACGTATCGTATGCTTGAAGAGGCTCATGACCTGTTAAGTAAAGGTGTAAATGTAAAAATAGGATATGTAGAGACGCACGGAAGAAAAGAGACGCATGCATTGATTGACGGTTTACCGATTATTCCAAGAAGAGAGGTTTTTTATAAGGGTAAGAAACTCGATGAAATGGATGTGTCTGCAATATTGTTATTACATCCCGATATAGTAATCGTCGATGAATTGGCCCATTCAAATATTCCCGGCAGTAAAAATGAAAAAAGATGGCAGGATGTTTTAGATATCCTTGAAGGGGGTATTGAAGTGATCACAGCGGTAAATATTCAGCACATCGAAAGTATTAATGAAGAAGTAAAAGAAATTACCGGTGTAGAAGTAAAGGAAAGAGTGCCGGATAAAATTTTGCAATTGGCTGATGAAGTAGTGAATATTGATTTGACAGCACAGGAATTGATCACGCGGCTGAAGGAGGGGAAAATCTACGACAATAGTAAAGTGCAACAGGCGTTGACTAATTTTTTCCAGCCGGATAAAATTTTGCAATTGCGTGAACTGGCATTGAAAGAAGTAGCCGGGCAGGTAGAACGAAAAGTAGATTATGAAATCACTGCAAAACTAAATTCATTCAGGCATGAGCATATTGTGGCTTGCATTTCTACCAATCATGAAATTGCACAGCGCATTATTCGAAAAACTGCCAGGCTTGCTTCTTATTATAACAGCAAGTGGTATGTGCTGTATGTACAAACACCAAAAGAAGCACCAGACAAGATTGCATTGGCTGCGCAACGGCATTTGATCAATAACTTTAAGAACGCAACTGAATTAGGCGCAGAAGTAATTCAAAAGAAATGCGCCAATATTGCAGAAGGAATTATGGAATTAATAGGTGAAAAAAGAATTACAACGGTGTGCCTGGGCAAACCTCACCTGAATATATTCCAGGTGATCTGGCATACGGGTGTATTTAACCAATTGCTGAAAACACTTTCTAAAAATGATGTGGATCTTGTAATATTATCGTAATGGCCGGAACTGTAAAACGTAAAATAAGACTGGGAACGTTGTTCTTTTTCTTTCTCCTGCTGCTGTCGGGTGGCATTGGTATTTATTATCTTGTGAGGCTGAAAGATGATGCGAAGCTTATCCTGACGAATAACTACGAATCGCTGGATTATTGTCATACCATGCAGCGGGCGTTGGATAGCATTGGTACAGACCGCGAAAAATATCTTGTTGTATTTGACTCTGCGTTAAAAAAACAGGAAAGAAATATTACAGAGCCCGGCGAACAAAATGCGACGGTATCGTTGCGTGAACAGTTTCAATTGTTGTCGAAAGGAGAAAAGGCGCTGATATCGCGCAATAAGATTGACGAACAATTGCAGACTATTCTTGCCGTAAATATGACGGCCATTGAAAAGAAAAATAAAATAGCAGAAGCGACAGCCGAAAAGGCGCTTACCTATATCTCAATTATTTCGGCAATTATTTTTATCGTCGCACTGACATTCTCATTCAATTTTCCTTCGATTATTACCGGGCCAATCAATGATTTTCGTGAAGCGATCCGGCAGATTGCTGATAAAAATTATAAACACCGCGTCAATATTACAAGTAAGGATGAATTCGGCCAGATGGCCACCGCGTTCAATGCAATGGCAGAACGGTTGGAATACTTTGAAAGCAGCAATTTGAATAAGCTGATTTTTGAAAAGGCAAGAGCAGAAGCGGTAATAAATAGTTTAAAAGATGCGAGTATAGGTATTAACAGGAATAATACCATACTCTTTGCCAATCAGCAGGCTTTGCAATTACTTGGGTTAAAAGCAGAAGATACGATCGGCCGTCCTGTAGCGGATTTAAGTGCGAGAAATGATTTGCTTCGGTTCCTTATCGCGGACGAGACCAATAAACCCTTCAAGATTGTCGTAGATGGCAAAGAGAATTATTACACAAAGGAAGTCATCGAAGTTTCACAAAGCGATACAACGAGTAAAGTAATTGTGTTAAAGAATATTACCTCTTTTAAAGAGCTGGATGTAGCGAAAACGAATTTTATAGCTACTATTTCTCATGAATTGAAAACGCCTTTGGCATCGTCAGATTTCAGCTTGAAATTGCTTGAAGATAATCGCGTCGGACAGCTTACAGCGGAGCAAAAGGACCTGGTACAGCAATTGAAAAATGACAATCAGCGTATGTTGCGAATACTGAGTGAACTGTTGAACATGTCGCAGGTCGAAGCGGGGAAAATTCAATTGACAATGCAGGTCGTAAATCCGAAATCCGTAGTGGATGCATCTGTACAGGCTGTATACAGTGCAGCAAAAGAAAAACAAATAACTGTTGTGCAAAAGATCGACGATGATTTGCCGGTAATAAAAACCGATCCGGATAAGATTAACTGGGTGTTGAATAACTTTTTGACAAATGCAATAAAATATTCGCCGGAAGAAAGCGAAGTGATGATTTCAGTTGAACATAACAATAGCAGTATTTCGTTTTCAGTGGCAGACAAAGGCCAGGGTATTGATGAGCAGTATCTCGGCCGCATATTCGAGCGTTACTTCCAGGTGCCGGGCCGTTCTGATAAAAAAGGCTCAGGTATTGGATTAGCAATATGCAAAGAATTTATTGAAGCCATGAACGGCAAAATATGGGTGAAAAGCAGAACAGGAGAGGGAAGTGTTTTCGGGTTTGATCTGCCTCTTGTGGTTTAATTAATTCAATGTTGAATTAATGTCGTTAAGATTGACATTGCTATAGTCCCGTATCTCGTTATATAATGTTCCCCTTTCTACAGGCTTCCTTTTTACTTGTTTGATCAATGAAACAAGTTCCGCGGTACTCATTGACGGAGTTTGTTCTTCTGAGCCGGCCATTGAATAAATTTTCGTTGTATCGTCAATTGTTCCGTCAAGATCATTTACTCCAAATGACAACGAGAGTTGTGCACTCTTTCGGCCAAGCATAGGCCAATATGCTTTCAGGTGCGGGAAATTATCAAGATAGATCCTGGCAACTGCGTACATCTTCATGTCTTCCACGACGGTACTTTCGGGCACATTGCTCATATCGTTATCCTTATTGCGAAACTTCAACGGAATGAATGTATTAAAACCTCCCGTTTTATCCTGCAGTTCTCTCAACCGGCTCATATGATCAATACGGTGATGGTATTTTTCAATATGACCGTAAAGCATTGTTGCATTGGAATGCATTCCTAACCGATGGGCTGTCTCATGAATTTTTAACCAGCCGTCCCCATCTACTTTATCAGCACATATCTGCTCACGAATTTCGGGATGAAATATTTCTGCACCACCTCCGGGCAGCGAGTCAAGGCCTGCTTCATTCAGGTATTTCATTCCTTCTTCAATAGTCTTTTTTGCTTTCCTGAACATATAGTCCAGCTCGACGGCAGTAAAACCTTTTATATGCAGATCAGGACGATGTGATTTTATATTGCGAAGCAGTTCAGCAAAGAATTTAAGATTCATTTTCGGATGTACGCCGCCAACAATGTGTACTTCAGTAACCGGCTGGTTGTCGTATTTTTTTACGATATCCAGCATCTGCTGCATGGTAAGTTCCCAGCCTTCATCGCGATGCGCATATACACGGGAGTAAGAACAAAAATTGCAGGTAAAGACACAGACATTGGTAGGCTCAATATGAAAATTTCGGTTGAAATAAGTTTTGTCGCCGTGCATTCTTTCGCGTACAGAATTGGCAAGAGCGCCGAGAAAAGGGAGATCGCCTTTTTCAAATAATAACAAACCTTCTTCGTCAGTGATGCGTTTATTGTTATTTACTTTATCGGCAATGAATGCAAGTTCTTTATCAATAGACGTATTGGTGAAAATAGTTTCCTGTAGTCCGGTCATAATCTTTAATTGCGACTGCAAATGTACGATGCTTGCTTTGTTTTTAAGCAACATTGGCATATTGCGCTTATAGAAATCAAAATCATTTTGCTAACCTGTTTGTTGTGTTGTTTCTATATGGCTCCAATAACTAAAATCCTTATCTTCCACTCTTATAGTCCTTAGATTAAATCACCATTAATGAGTATTAAATTCAGATTGACCTTAATGAACTTCTTTCAATTCTTTGTTTGGGGTTCGTGGTTGATTTCTTTAGGCGGGTATATGATCGTGGCATTGAAATTTACAGGCGGACAGGTGGCCAGTGTATATGGTACGATGGGTGTTGCATCGCTATTTATGCCGGGTTTGCTCGGAATTGTTGCCGACCGATGGATAAATGCCGAAAGACTGTTGGGTCTATGTCATATTATCGGCGCCTGTTTATTGTTATATGCTTCTACGATTAAAGACTATCCCACGTTATATGTCATTATGTTGCTGAATGCAATGTTTTACATGCCGACAATTGCATTGAATAACACAGTATCTTATATCGTTTTGGAGAATAAGGGGTTTAATATTGTTAAAGACTTTCCTCCTGTTCGCGTGTTCGGAACAATCGGTTTCATCTGTTCCATGTGGATGGTCGATTTTGCCGGTTGGACATTAAGTCCATTGCAATTGTATATAAGCGCGGGTGCAGGTTTTTTTCTCGGTATTTATGCATTTACTATGCCACCCTGTCCGCCTGTTAAATCTGATAAGAAAAAGAGCCTCGCATCTTCATTGGGTTTAGATGCATTTGTTTTATTTAAAAAAACAAAAATGGCTATCTTCTTTCTTTTTGCCATGTTCCTTGGCGCAGCCCTGCAAATAACGAATGCTTTTGGATTACCGTTTTTAAATGACTTTTCAAAAGACTACGCAGACACATTTGCCGTTAAACATCCAAACCTGTTAACATCTGTTTCGCAGATATCGGAAACGTTATTTATTCTCACCATTCCTTTTTTTCTGCACAGGTTCGGAATTAAACGAGTAATGCTGATGAGCATATTTGCCTGGTTCTTTCGTTTCGGTTTATTTGGAATAGGTAATCCGGGCAATGGCTTATTTTTTCTTGTTCTTTCGATGATCATTTATGGAATGGCCTTCGATTTTTTCAATATCTCCGGTTCATTGTTTATTGAAAAGGAAGCGCCGATAACTATACGTGCAAGTGCACAGGGATTGTTTATGATCATGACAAACGGATTGGGTGCGTTCCTGGGAGGTATTGGCAGCGGATGGGTTGTTGATCATTTTACAAATAATGGTGTAAAAGACTGGCAGAGTATCTGGTTCACTTTTGCCGGGTATGCGCTGGTACTGGGAATTATCTTTCCGTTAGTGTTCAGGTATAAGCATGTGCCGGGTGATTTGGATAAGATACATCATTAATAAAGCCTGGCTGAGGAATATTTCAAAAAATAAATCAAAAAACCCCGTTCACTGAACGGGGTTAATTTATTCATAGAGGAAGCTCAGATATGTGCTTCAATCTTTTTCACAAAGTTGCCTTTCGGCTGAGCGCCGACCAGTTTATCAACCACCTGGCCGCCTTTGATAAATAATATGGCAGGGATAGAGGTAATGCCATAGTTCATGCTTACCTGCGGATTGTAATCCACGTTTACTTTACCTACGTTTATTTTACCGTTATATTCTTTTGAAAGCTCTTCGATAACGGGACCAATTGCACGGCAGGGGCCGCACCATTCTGCCCAGAAATCTACTACAGTTAATTTATCGGAAGCAAGCACTTCACTTTGAAAATTGGAATCATTAAATTCTTTTGCCATTTTATAAGTTTTTTAAATTTTGATTATCAGAACCAAGGGTTGCAAATTTAAGCCCATTTGGTATAACACACGAAATTGACAGTTTGTTCTGAATAAGTTTGTCATAAAAACTACTATTTTTCTGCCAAAAATGATCAAACGTTACAGTCCTTAACATTTATCGTAAGACCCCGGTTTAAGCCGTAACCACCTGTACTTCCAGCTCCGGTTTACTTTCGAGGAATTCAACCAATTCATCGTTCATTTCCACCCCTCGTCCGGCGCCTATTAGACTGATCCTCATATTGCTGCTTTGCTCAGTTAAAATAAATTTAAGCGAAGTGCCTCCCGGAAACTTCCGCAGGTTCTTTTCAAAAAAACCAACCATATCTGCACTGATATGCTGTGGTGTGGTTTCAATATTCAATTGCTTGGTTAAACTGCGTTTTATCGTTTCGGCAAGTATAATGGTGTTGACGTAAAAACGATATTCATCCTGGTTATAACTTAATTTAAAATACCCCGTAATCACCACCGAACTTCCCTGCTGCAAAAGAGGAGAGAATTTTAAGTAATCTTCGCGGAATAATGTTATTTCTGTTTTTCCTGAATAATCTTCGATAATAAAATTGCCATACTTATTTCCATTCTTGGCAATCTTATGTTGCGCTTCTGAAACAAGCCCCATCAACCTGAATTGACGTCCCGGGTTCGTTTGTGCTTTCACGTCAGCTTTAAACTCATTGAAATCAGCAATACGTGTCATGCCATAATGTTTCATCTCAAACTTGTGATGATCTAACGGATGCCCGCTAAGGAACATACCCGTCACTTCTTTTTCATGATCCAGCTGAACGATCAATGGCCAATGCGGACAATCCGGAATTTTCGGTGTTTGTATATCCATCACTGCGGGCAGATCGCCAAACAAGGTGTTGGTGCTGCTGCTGATCTGCGATTGATAAATGTTACCGAATCGAACAATCTTTTCAAGCCCTGATGAAGTATCACCTTCGGGAATGTAAAAATATTGCGCACGGTGAAATGCAGTATAGAAATCAAACGCTCCCGCGTAAGCGAGGCTTTCCAATGTTTTTTTATTTACAGTACGTTGATTGATCCGCTTGATAAAATCAAACACGCTCACAAAGGAGCCTTGCTTTTGCCTTTCCTCAATAATACTTTCTACAGCGGCTTCGCCCACACCTTTTAAGCCACCAAGGCCAAACCGGATCTCACCATTTTTGTTTACAGCAAAGCCTTTAAGCGATTCATTAATATCCGGCCCCAATACTTTAATACCCATTCGTTTACATTCTTCCATGAAGAAGGTTATCTTGTCAATGCTGCCGGCATTGTTCAATACAGCAGCCATATATTCACTTGGGTAATGCGATTTAAGGTAAGCGGTTTGATAAGCCACATATGCATAACAGGTAGAATGCGATTTATTGAAAGCATACTGAGCAAATGCTTCCCAATCGGTCCATATCTTTTCCAGCTTATCTTCAGGAAGACTTTTGGCTGTCGCTCCTTTAATAAACTGGTTTTTCATTTTATCCAGAACCGACTTTTGTTTTTTACCCATCGCTTTGCGCAATACATCTGCATCTCCTTTACTGAAGCCTGCGAGTTTTTGCGCGAGCAACATTACCTGTTCCTGGTAAACAGTAATACCATATGTTTCTTCGAGGTATTCTGCCATTTCGGGTAAATCATAAACGATCTGTTCGCGGCCATGTTTGCGGTTTACATAGTCCGGTATATACGCCATGGGCCCGGGGCGGTACAATGCGTTCATCGCAATCAGGTCGCCAAACTGGTCAGGCCTCAGATCGCGCAGGTATTTTTGCATACCGGGACTTTCAAACTGGAACGTTCCAATTGTATCGCCGCGTTGGTATAAATGAAACGTCTTTTCGTCATTAAGCGGGATAGTATCAATATCTATTTCAATTCCGTGATTTTGTTTAATGAGATTCAATGCATTCTTGATAATTGTCAGTGTCTTCAAACCCAGGAAATCCATCTTTATTACACCGGCTTCTTCAATTACACTTCCTTCGATCTGCGTTACCCATAGTGACGAATCTTTTGCTGTTGCTACCGGAATTAATTCAGTAAGATCTTTCGGTGCGATAATGATCCCGGCCGCGTGTATACCTGTATTGCGCACGGAACCTTCCAATCTTTCTGCTTCGCGCAACACCTTTCCCTGCTCGCTTTGTGTATCATTATACAAGTCGCGAAGCTTTTTGATAATTTCATTGGCATCATTATCTAATCCTTCTTTTTCTTCCAGCGATTTTTCACCATCCTTTGCTTTCAACGGGGCATGCAACAATCGTTTCAATTCAATGCCGGGTCGTTCCGGAACCATTTTGGCCAATGCATTCGCTTCCGGCAACGGCATATCCATTACCCTTGCCACATCCTTAATGCTCATCTTGGCCGCCATCGTGCCATATGTGATAATCTGTGCTACCTGGCTCTGCCCGTATTTGTGAACAACATAATCAATTACCTTTTGCCGGCCTTCGTCGTCAAAATCAGTATCTATATCAGGCATTGATTTGCGATCGGGATTCAGAAACCGCTCAAACAGTAAATTGTATTTTATCGGATCGATATTGGTTATGCGGATACAATAGGCTACAACAGAACCTGCTGCTGAACCGCGTCCCGGCCCAATGAAAACACCCTGCTCCCTTCCCGCTTTTATAAAATCTGATACGATCAGGAAATAACCGGCAAAACCCATTGTTTTGATCGTGAACAACTCGAAATCGATTCGGTCTTTGATATCATCGGTCAGGTTGCTGTATCGTTCCTTTGCACCTTTGTACGTAATATCTTTTAAATATTCCCATTGATTCAAAGAATCGGCTGTAACAACCCCTTTGTCCGTTTTCTCATCTGTCCTGTGAATCTTAAACTGGTCAGGTATCGGGAAATTCGGTAATAAAATGTTTCGCTTTAAATCGAGCAGCTCTATTTTATCAACGATTTCATTGGTGTTGTCAATTGCTTCGGGTAATGCTTCAAAAGTCTTGCTCATTTCCGCCGTCGTTTTGAAATAAAACTGGTCATTGGGAAATGCAAAACGTTTGTCTTTTGAGTAGACGTCATCATCCGAGAATTCACGCAGTGCCGGTGTACTTAATTTTTCACCGGTGTTGATACAAAGGAGAATATCATGTGCCGTAAAATCACTCTGATCGACATAATGTGAATCATTACTCGCGATAATTTTTACATTGTACTTCGCGGCGAATTTTATCAATACTTCATTTACTTTCTCCTGCTCCGGTAAACCGTGTTTCTGCAGCTCCACATAATAATCTTCACCAAACAGATCCAGCCACCACCTGAATTCCTTTTCGGCCGCCTCTTCACCTTTTTTCAAAATCGCCTGTGGTACCATCGCACCAAGGCAACATGTCGTAGCGATCAATCCCTCATGATATTTTAAAATAAGGTCTTTATCGATACGCGGATATTTGCTGTACATGCCTTCAATGAATCCAAGCGATGTCAGCTTTATAAGATTGCGATAACCCTGTTCATTTTTCGCCAGCAGTATCTGGTGATGCCGTGGATCCTTTTCTTCTTTTGAAAATACCTTACGGTGACGGTCATACGTAATATAAAACTCGCAGCCGACGATTGGTTTTACTTTCAGTTTGCCATGCTCATCTTTATGTTTGTACGCTTCTGCAACAAATTCAAAAACGCCAAACATGTTACCATGATCACTGATGGCAAGTGCAGGCATCCCGTCTGCAATTGCTTTTTTATACAGATTTTGTATAGAGGCCGCTCCATCGAGGAGCGAAAACTGTGTATGTACGTGTAAATGAGAAAATTTCATAGTAATTACCCAACCGCAAATAAACCAAAATGACAATTTTCTGGTACAAATTTCGTTTAAATATATCCACATTGATAGAACAACTTTATTTTTGCCGGATTGTGCGTACAGGAAACAAATCATCCTCTAAATCAATCATGTTTGTCAGAGTAACTGTTTATTCTGCAATTATCCTGTTAATCTTTTCTGCGTGTACCACCCAGAGACAAAGCTCTTCAGGCCAAAACAGCAGCAATTCACGGTCGACAGTTGTTAATAAGGATCCAAAATTTCTCGATGACATATCTATAGCGCCCGGTTCAACCGACGGTTCTGTTTACACGGATCATGAAAAAAAAGAAAGCAAAAAACCGGATAACAACACGAAGGCTAACCGTAAAAAGGATAACAATAAAAGGGAGGCTAAAAAAAGAAATAGCAAATCTTCGAATGATTCAGAAGAGAAGGCTGCTGGTCTGCAGGTGAAATATGCAGCGTTATTAAATACAGATGTGGAAGAAGTACGTGATTTACGCGTATATGAATATATTGATGAATGGTACGGTACAAAATATTGCATGGGTGGAAATACAAAAAACTGTACGGATTGTTCAGGATTTGTTCAAAATTTCTTCTTCAGTATGTATGGTGTGAATCTTCCCCGTACGGCAAGGGAACAATATAGTTTTGGAACAAAAATTTCCACTGCAAAACTCCGGCAGGGCGATCTTTTATTTTATAATACCCGGGGCGGCGTATCGCACGTAGGCATTTACCTGCAGAATAATAAATTTGTTCATGCTTCTACCAATAATGGTGTAATGATCAGTGACATGGCCGATGCCTATTATGCAAAACGTTTTATCGGCGCAAGAAGGGTAAATAAGGAGATTGAAACAACAGGCGGTAGATAAGCTATAAGCAAATTCCCCAGTGGGACATTTAGTGTCGGTAATAGAAGTATCTTTTAACAGCCTGCGTCCTACAGCTTCTTCACAACAACATAAAAATTTCTATCAACACTTAATCCGCTTTTCAAATCACCTTTTGCCTGTATTGATTTCCACCCGTTGGTTGGCTGCAGCCATACATTGTCTGAAAGTTTTACCGGCATATTGAAACCATCCACAGTGTTCGCCCATCTGTAGTCGATTTTCTGACCGTTTATTTTATATTCGAGTGTTGGAATTCCCGGCATTCGTAGATACTGATCAAAGACTTTTGAAAAATCTTTACCCGATTTTTGAGAAATATATTTTTCTACATCTTTTGAGTCGATCGTTTTATGATAAAACTCTTTATTAAGCCCGAGAAGAATTTGCCGGAACAATGAATCGTTATTGATCACCTGCCTTATCGTATGAACAATATTGTTTCCCTTGCTATACATATCTGAGCTGCCTTCCTGGTTTACGCCATAAGGACCGATAACGGGGCTGTCATTTTGAATATCGCCGCGTAATCCTTGTGAATAAGCGTCTGCCGCTTCCTTCCCGTATTGGCATTCCACAAAAAGAGTTTCAGAATAACACGTAAACCCTTCCTGTATCCACATATCTGCATCATCATTGGCGGTTATATTATTACCAAACCATTCGTGGCCGCTTTCATGCACAATGATATAGTCCCATTTTTTTCCCCACCCGGTTCCCGATAAGTCCATGCCGAGATAACCATTCAAAAATTTATTGCCGTAAGCAACAGCACTCTGATGTTCCATGCCAAGATGTGATGTTTCTACTAGTTTGTAACCGTCTTCATAAAACGGGTAGGGGCCAAACCAATGTTCAAAACATTTCAGCATGTCTTTTGTCTGTGCAAAGTGCACTTTTGCTCTTTCTTCATTATAATCCATTACCCAATAACTGCAATCCAGATTTCCTTTCAGCCCTTTATACTCTTCTGTCCAGTTCACATACTTACCGATATAGGGCACGATATCATAATTGTTAATCGGGTTTTTCACCTCCCATTTCCATGTCGTGTATCCATTGCCGTTTGCCTTTTTATCAATCAACCTTCCATTGCCGAGAGCAACCAATGAATCGGGAGCCGTTATTGTCAGCGAAGCGCCGTTATCCGGTTCATCGCTTTGATGATCTTTACAGGGATACCACACGCTGGCCCCTAATCCCTGGCAGGCAACGGTCATCCACGGTCTTCCTTTACTATCTTGTGTAAACACCCAGCCGCCATCCCAGGGAGGTCTTACCGCTACACGTGGATTACCATGAAATACGATCCTGATTTTTTCATCTTTGTCATGATTCGAATTGGGCCATTGAATAAACCACGCATTGCCGTCGCGTTTAAATTCCAATGGATTTTTTTGATAAATGATACTGTCAATGATCATCGGTTCCTGCAAATCAATCTGCATATAACCGGATGCCGGGGTTTGCTGTAGCCGCTGAAATGAAATTGTATTTATTCCTTTTATTGACCTGGAGGCATAATCAGGAGTTACTTCAATGTCGTAGCGCAACACGTTCCACCAGCTTCTTCCCGGCCCGATGCTGCCTCTTAAAGTATCCTGGCGTGTAAAATGTTTTTTCTCACTTAAAGGTTGTGCAGATAGTGAAATGAAAAGAACTAAACTTAAAATGCCGGTGACCGCTTTTTTCATGAGATACAATAATAATTTTAGTATAAATTGTTCGCTAATTTAAATGTACTCCCCTGAATACATGTACCGTTTAACAAAATATTCGTTTTTTTCACTAATACTTGTCATTTGCTGCTTTTCCTGTTATCATAAAAATAATTCCGGTAAAAATATATTTCATTATAATGAGATGACGGGCATTGCATCGCTCGATCCTGCCTTTGCAAAAAATCAATCCATCATGTGGGCGGTGCACCAGCTTTTTAACACGTTGGTTGAAGTAGATTCGAATTTGCAAATTGTTCCTTCATTGGCAAAAAAATGGGAGATATCGGAAAACAGGCTTTCCTATACGTTTCATCTTCGTAACGATGTATTATTTCACGATGATGATGTTTTTGCAGGTGCAAAAAGAAAGTTGACGGCGAACGATGTGGTATTTAGTTTTCAACGCATAATCGACAAATCTGTAGCGAGTCCAGGCTCATGGATTTTTAACAACAAAGTAGATTCTGTTGAGCCGTTTAAAGTAATTAATGATTCTACTCTTCAATTAAACTTGCTAAAACCTTACAATCCTATACTCGGCATATTATCTATGCAGTATTGTTCTATTCTGCCTCGTGAAGCGGTAGAAAAGTATGGAAATGATTTTCGCCGCCATCCGGTAGGCACCGGGCCATTTCAGTTTGTACAATGGGAAGAAGGACAGGCATTGATATTGAAGAAGAATAAAAATTATTTTGAAAAAGATAATGATGGAAAACAATTGCCTTATCTCGATGGCATTAAAGTAAGTTTTTATGATAATAAAGCCACCGAATTTTTATTATTCCGGCAAAAACAACTTGATTTTATCAATGATATTGATGCCACATTTAAAGATGAAATATTAACCAAAGCAGGAACGCTCCGCAAAGAGTGGGAAAATAAGATTGAATTGCAAACGCATCCTTATCTTAATATAGAGTACCTGGGTATATTAATAGATTCGGCAAATGAATTGGTAAAAAACTCACCCGTCCGGTTGAAAAAAATAAGACAGGCAATCAATTATGGATTTGACCGTAAAAAGATGGTGCTTTACCTGCGCAATTCGATTGGTACACCCGCTGAATCAGGATTTGTTCCGGCCGGCTTGCCGTCGTTTGATGCCGTTAAAGTAAAAGGATACAATTATGATCCGTTGAAATGCCGGCAACTTTTAAAAGATGCAGGCTACCCCGATGGCAAAGGTTTGCCTGCGATTAAATTGCTCACCATCCCGGTGTATTCAGATATGGCCAGTTTTATTGCAAAGCAATTGGAAGAATCCGGTATACCGGTGCAGGTAGAGGTGGTGCAAAAAGCGTTGCTACTGCAATTGACTGCTGGTTCCAAAGCTTTATTTTTTCGCGGTAGCTGGATAGCCGATTACCCGGATGCGGAGAATTACCTGTCTGTATTTTATTCCAAAAACCCTGCTCCTCCGAATTACACGCGATATAACAACCCGCATTTTGACGCATTATTTGAAAAGGCGCTGACCGAGCAAAACGATTCGGCGCGGTACGACTTATACCGGCAGGCCGATCAGCTGGTAATAAACGATGCGCCCGTAGTACCTCTTTGGTACGACAAAGCCATTCACCTGGTGCAAACCGACGTGCTGGGGTTCGTACCTAATGGTTTAAACCTACTGGAACTACGTAAAACCCACATAGCCAATAGTATTTCCGGAAAATAAATTCCCTCGTTACAATTTGAAAAGCAAGACTTTAATTTTCTGATCCGGGCCTCATGGTATAAATCACATTGCAAAACCCGGAAGTAGATTTTACATTTGATACAGTAATTTCTGCAAAGAAAATACGGTGAGCAAAAAAATCCTGGCCCTAAAAAGGTATTCCTGTAAAAACCATTCGACAACAGAATACCAACATTAAACTGTACTTTATGAATGCGAATGGAATCCGTACAATAATAATAAGAGGCGTATTACTCATACTGCTTTCCCTGTACTTCCTGATTGTTTTCGGACAAAAATCTCCTAATCTCGTTTTATTCAATGCGAGCCGCAAAGCAGATAAAATATCACTGCAATGGCAATTGGCTTCTTCGAATAATTTATCAACTGTAGTTATAGAAAAGAAAAATACAGACAATACATTCAAACCTGTTGCAGAGTTCTGGGTAAACTTCGACGGAAATTCTGAAACGAATTTTAAGTTTACCGACAAGGGAACAAACAAGAAACAGGAGCAGTACCGCCTGAAGTTAATTAACAATAAAGGTGAGGTGGAGTACAGTGAGCTGGTATCGGCGAGGACTTCAATAAAATTGCCCGGCAAGAATTCTTTTACTGCGATAATTAAAACACAGACAACTCAGCCAAAAGATTTGAAATCTCTCCTGGAACTGCAATTGCAGGAAAGGGAAGTAAACTTTTTATAGCGTTCAGTTTGAATACAAGCTACCATTCTCAACTTTCTCATGTGAACAAAACCCCGGAAGTCTTTCCGGGGTTTCTCTTTAATTCAATTTAACCATACAGAGAAATACAAGGCATACAAGGTTATCCTAAAGAAAATACTTTTAAATCTTGCATGTTTTATACGCCTTGCATGGTTCAACAACCGCCATACAGTAAATTAATGTTTCAATTTTTTCTTGAAGACTTTCTCAAACTTTTCAAGCTTCGGGCGGATCACAATTGAGCAATAAGGATTCGTGTTACTGTTATTCGCATAGTAATCCTGGTGATAGTCTTCTGCGGAATAAAACTTATCAAACTTTGTTATTTCGGTCACGATCGGTTTATTAAAAGCTCCACTTTTATCTAGCTCGGCTTTATACTTTTCCGCTTTTTGTTTTTGCTCATCATCGCGATAAAAAATAGCGCTGCGGTATTGCGTGCCTACATCTGCGCCCTGCCTGTTTAAGGTAGTAGGATCATGCACCTGCCAGAATACCTCGAGTAATTCATCAAAGGTGATCTTTGCCGGATCATACACTATCTGCACAGTTTCTGCATGCCCCGTTTCGCCCGTGCATACTTCTTTATAAGTAGGGTTTGGCACCGAGCCGCCGGAATAGCCTGAAGTAACCGAAATCACGCCTTCCAATTCTTTGAATATCGCCTCTGTGCACCAGAAGCAACCGGTACCAAAAGTAGCCGTATCTGTTTTGCCTGTAAATGTTTCTGAACTCATATGATTAACTCCTGATTTTTCTTGTTTAGGTTTTTGCGCACAGGATAATAGAACACCCAAAGCTACAATAGCCGAGGTTAATACAATTTTCATACTATTTTGTTTTATTTTCAAAACCCGGATCATCGATTACTGTGCAATTTACGAAAGAGAGAAACGGTAAGATTGTAAGCTGAAAGACATGGCTGCGTTTTTCAAATTTTGTTAACATTACCGGGAGGTCAACCGATACCAATAACAATCAACGTAACAAAAGGTTTGGTTTGTGAACGAATCTCTGTTATCAGCCTGCTATGTTATGAGGCACAAAAAAATATTCGCAGAAATCTGCGAAATCCTGTCTTATCAGTGTAATCAGTGTTTTATTTTCGCTAACTATTTATGAAACTTTTTCCCGAATCGGCATATCTCCAATTGGAATTTGACAAGATCAAGGCTTTATTAGAAGAGCACTGTCAGACAGAGTATGCGCAGAGCAAAGCGGCTCAGCTTCGCATTCATACCCGGAAAGAATATATAGACACGGAACTAAAACAGACACATGAATACCGGCAACTGATTCAACATTCCATTTACTTCCCCAATGATCACATACTTAATCTCGCGAATGAATTAAAACTATTGGGAATTCCCGGCGCCGTACTCTCCGGCGAACAGTTTATGGAGATTCGAAAACTTACAGAAAGTATCGGTAAAATATTCCGCTGGTTTGATCATGAACGGAAAGCTTCCTATTCGGCATTGGCGCAGGTAATAAAAGACACTTATTATGAAAAGGCGATCATTGAAATGATTGATGCAGTCCTGGATATCCAGGGACAGGTTAAGGATAATGCATCTGATGAATTAAGATCGATCCGGCAAAATCTTTATCGCAAACGCAATGAATTACGCCGCCTGTTTGAACGTATCATCTCCAGATTGAACAAACAGGGATACCTGGCCGAAATTGAAGAGAGCTTTATGAATGGCAGAAAGGTCGTGGCCATCTACGCGGAACACAAGAGAACCGTAAAAGGTATTCTGCATGGTGAAAGCGATAGCCGCAAAACTTCATTCATAGAACCTGAAGAAACAATTGGCCTGAACAATGAAGTGTATGAACTGGAGAATGATGAACGTAAAGAAATATATCGTATACTTCGCGAATTGACAGCCCGGTTATCTGTCTATGCTTCTTTATTGAGTATTTATCACACTGTTATTGGAGAATATGATTTTACCAGGGCTAAAGCCAAGCTTGCCGGGGATATCAATGGCGAATATCCGTTGGTGTCAGATAAATCGGGCGTTCACCTGGTACAGGCCTGTCACCCATTATTATATCTCTATAATTTAAAATCAGGAAAGCCAACCATACCAGTTTCAATTACGCTGGACGATACCGGAAGAATACTGGTTATCAGTGGTCCTAATGCCGGGGGTAAGACCGTAACACTAAAAACAGTGGGTCTTTTGCAAATGATGGTGCAGAGCGGCCTGCTGGTACCGGTTCATCCATCATCCGAATTTGGCATTTTTAAACAATTGATGATCCATATCGGTGACACGCAGAGTATAGAATTTGAGTTGAGCACCTACAGCAGCCACCTGTTGCATATGAAGCATTTTATTGAGCATGCAAATGGCCGCACGTTGTTTTTCATTGACGAATTAGGAAGCGGAAGTGATCCAAACCTCGGCGGCGCCTTTGCGGAAGTAATATTGGAAGAACTGGCGCGAAGACATGCCATTGGTATTGTGACCACGCATTACCTGAATTTGAAAATAATGGCCAATAAAACGCCGGGTATCGTAAATGGAGCCATGGCTTTTGATGAAAAAAATTTGCAACCGCTTTATAAATTAATTGTTGGTAAACCGGGCAGTTCCTACACTTTTTCTATTGCAGAACGAATTGGCCTGGATAAATCGCTTATACATAAAGCGAGGAAACTTGTGGATGAAGATCAATTTCGCCTTGATAAATTGTTGAACCGCACAGAGCAGGATCTGCGCCGTATGGAAAAGCAGGAAAAAGAATTACAACAGTTGATAAAAGAAAATGAACAGTTGCGCAAAGAAATGCAGCAAATTATCAGCAAGGAAAAACATCAGCAGCAGGTAGAGTTATTGAAACAACAGAATAAAATAAGCGAAGACCGCATTGCTTATTTAAAAGATATGGAAAGAAAGCTGAAGCAAATAACGATTGAATGGAAAAAGGAAGAAGATAAAAAGAAAGTCATAAAACAAATCGATTCATTGTTGTTCAAAAAAAATGAACAGCAGACGGTGAATAAAATGCAGAAAAAGATTGACTCCAAATACAACGAGATTGGCGGTGATATAAAAATAGGTGACAAGGTGAAGATGAAGCGCAATCACCAGGTGGGAGAGGTGATAGAACTTCGTGGAAAACGGGCAGTGGTAAAAATAGGTTTGTTGCCTATGCAGGTAGATATAAGTGATCTTGTGGTAGTGAAGGAGAAGGTGAAAAATGAATAACCTGCACACAAAACGCAATGCAGGTTATTATACTTGAAGTTGGTTGAAAAAATTATACGCCTGAATGAATATAACTTTCGAGATGAGATATAGTGACCTGTTGCTGAAGAATTGTTTCTTTTACAACATCACTCATTGAAATGATACCGGATAGCCTGTCATTATCAAACACGGGAAGGTACCTGATATTTTTATCGCTCATCAGTTGCATACAATGCTCCACCGAATCGCCGGGAGTTACAGAGGGTAAATCGGTACTCATGATTTCAGAAACTTTCGTTTCATCCGAATGTTTTCCTCTGAGTATAACCTTCCTGGAATAGTCTCTTTCTGTAATAATGCCGAGATACTGGTCGCCCGTCATCACGACAATGGAACCAATATTTTTTTCAGCCATAATTCTGAGTGCGTCAATAACTGTAGTATCAGGTGTAACGGATATGGCGTGCCGTCCCTTACGGGATAAAATGTTTGATATCAGGCTCATCGTGCAATCGTTTTTGGTGAGTACTGTAAGTTACGAAAAAATGAAAGAGGTTTATAGATTTTCGGCCAAAAAACCCTTGGATTTGTAAGTTTTTTCCCGGGGACATTTACAGAGCGCCAATCCTTCAAATACCGGAACGGATGCTGCGCCGTGAAAATCAAAAATTTGCTGTTATCACCTGTAATTTAAAAACTTATCATTTGCTGAATGGTTTTTAGAGTTACATTAGAGGGCTTAAATTGCAAACATTAATGGATCAAAAGCCTGCTACCATAAAGGAGATTGCCAAGCGATTGAATGTGTCTGTGTCAACGGTTTCGAGGGCGCTGCATAATCATCCCAGTATTGGTTTGCGGACCAAAATGCAGGTACAAAAACTTGCTGAAGAGCTTAACTACGAGCCTAACCAGGCAGCTATTTCGTTTAAACAAGGAAAGACTTACACGATTGGTGTGCTTTTGCCTAACCTCCGCGAAGAATTTTTTTCAATTGCCATCAATGGTATCGAAGACATTTGTGCCAACAATAATTATACGGTATTGATTGGTCAGTCGCACGACGATGCGGAGCGGGAAAAGAAGATTGTGGAAACAATGCGCAAACACAGGGTGGACGGAATACTGGCTTCTGTGGCTACAACATCAAGTAACTATGCTCATTTCGAGCAGTTAAGTAAATACAAAATTCCCGTCGTTTTCTTTGACAGGGTTCCGTCTTTGAAGGATGCTTATACGGTTAGCTGCAGCCTGAAAAGCAGTTCCATTGAAATGGTCGATTGGCTGGTGCAAAACGGGCATAAACGAATAGGGTTTATAAAAGGAACGGAAAGCCTCGATGCAACACAGGAACGATTGGAAGGATACCTGGAAGGGTTGAAAAAAAATAATATCAAGCCGGAGAACACATTGATCGCACAAACTGACCTTACATCTGTCGATAATGTATCGGCTATGCAACGGCTTTTGTTATTGAAGAAAAGACCGACCGCAGTCATTGCCTTTAATGATTATGTAGCACTGGATATAATAAAATATACCCGTAGCCAGGGTTTGAAAATAAATAAGGATATCTTTTTTGTAAGCTACGCCAACCTTCCTATCACCGGTTATCTCGATGAACCTTTGCTTTTATCGGTTGAACAATTTCCTTATGAACAGGCGGAGAAAGCCGCTGAAACACTTATGCGCCTTATCAATTCAAAAAATGAACCGGACGAAAAAATTGAACGCAAAGTCGTTTTGGAAAGCCGGTTGATTGTTCACGAGTTGTTGAAGTAGTTGATAGGGTGAAAAGTTACAGGTTAACAAGGACAATGAACTTTTCAACGTGTCAACTTGAAACTGTTAACATTCAAACTTCAATTTCCTCCCTCAACACCGTGACAGTTAATTTCCGTATTTGCTTATATTTCCTTTTCTAACGTTGCGCAGATGGAAAATCCTTCAATTGTTGTTATCGGTAGTTCCAATACGGACATGGTGATAAAGTCATCAAGGATCCCATCACCCGGGGAAACTATACTGGGTGGTTCATTTTTTATGAATGCGGGTGGTAAAGGAGCCAACCAGGCTGTAGCAGCTGCTCGACTCGGTGGTAACGTTTCATTCATTGCAAAAGTTGGCAAAGATATTTTCGGAAAACAGGCTGTTCAGTTATTCCGCGGTGAAGGCATAGATGTTTCATCCGTTATGAAGGATAAACAACTGCCGTCCGGTGTTGCATTGATTACCGTTGATGACAAAGGTGAAAATTCGATTGTCGTTGCTTCGGGATCAAATGCTGCATTAACAGCAAAGAATATCCGGAAATATAAACCTAAAATTGAATCAGCTTCTATTGTATTGATGCAACTGGAAACTCCTGTTGAAACGGTGACCTATGCTGCTACATTAGCCTTTCAAAAAAATGTAAAAGTAATATTGAATCCGGCGCCCGCCCGCGAATTGCCGGATGAGCTGCTCAAACATATTTCTATTATTACGCCGAATGAAAAGGAAGCAGAGATGTTGACCAATATTTCAGTACATGATGTGTCCTCGGCAGAGCAGGCCGCTGCAAAACTGAATGAAAAAGGAATTGAAACAGTAATAATAACATTAGGCCCAAAAGGAGCATTGTTGTACCACCAGGGAAATTTTACATTAATAGATGCACCGCAGGTAAACGCAATAGATACTACAGCAGCGGGGGATGTGTTCAATGGCGCTTTGGCGGTTGCTTTATCGGATGGAAGATCAATGGAAGGAGCCGTGTTGTTCGCCTGCCGGGCGGCTTCTATTTCGGTTACGAGACTTGGTGCGCAGGCATCTGCTCCGTACCGACAGGAGCTGGAACAAAATTCAATCGCGAATATTTAAATCATGAAGAAAACGAGTTTTTTATTTTGTACGTGCCTGATCACGGCTATCGTACTTGCACAGACGAAAACGATAACATTATCCAAGCCAAAACTGAAGGACAAAATAATGGGCGGCTGGGCCGGCCAAACGATTGGTGTAACGTTCGGCGGACCCTATGAATTCAGGTTCCAGGGAACATTTATTGGCGATTACCAGCCGTTGGATTGGTATGATGGTTATTTAAAAAATACAATGTTGTACAATCCCGGGCTTTACGATGATCTGTATATGGATCTAACCTTTGTGGATGTATTTGAAAAATATGGATTGGACGCACCTGTCGATTCTTTTGCAAATGCGTTTGCCCATGCAGGTTATATGCTCTGGCATGCCAACCAGGCGGGACGGTACAATATTTTGCATGGTATAAAGGCACCCCTGAGCGGGCACTGGAAAAACAATCCACATGCAGATTGTATCGATTACCAGATTGAAAGTGATTTTGCGGGACTGATGAGCCCGGGCATGCCGAATACGGCATCGGCCATAAGCGATAAGATCGGGCATATCATGAATTATGGTGATGGCTGGTATGGCGGTATTTATGTTGGTGCTATGTATTCACTGGCATTTGTTTCCAGCGATATAAATTATATTGTCACCGAAGCATTGAAAGCTGTGCCTGCACAAAGCCAGTTTTATAAATGCATAACCGATGTTATCCGGTGGAGTAAGAGTTATCCGGATGATTGGAAAAAAACCTGGTTTGAAGTACAAAAGAAATGGGCAAACGATATCGGGTGTCCGGAAGGCGTGTTTGCGCCATTTAATATTGATGCCACTGTGAATGCTGCTTACGTGGTAATTGGTTTGCTCTATGGGCAAAAAGATTTTACGAAGACATTGGAGATAACAACACGTTGCGGCCAGGACGCAGACTGCAATCCGTCGACAGCGGGCGGCGTACTCGGAACGGTGCTTGGTTACGATAAAATACCGGCATATTGGAAATTGGGATTAAAGGAAGCCGAGGATATAGATTTTAAGTACACAACAATGTCATTGAACAAAGTGTATGAGACCGGGATGAAGCATGCGCTGGAAAATATAAAGAGAAACGGAGGTGCTATATCCGGTGAGAACATCACCATTAAAATTCAACAGCCCAAAGCGGTTGCGTTCGAACAAAGTTTTACAGGCGTATATCCTGTTGCGAAAATTCCTGTAAAATGGAACGATGCCAAAGATGAAATCAGTTTTGATTTTGAAGGAACAGGATTTGTAATCAAAGGTGAAACGGCCGATTGGGGCAGCGATAAGGATTTTGTTTTCAACACTGAATTGTACGTGGATGGAAATAAAATTGAATCGCCTCAATTGCCGGCGAGCTATACGACAAGACGATATGAATTATGCTGGAAATATGATTTACCCAAAGCAAAACATTCGGTAAGACTGAAAATATTGAATCCATCAACAGAATATCATTTTCATTCATCAGACGCCATCGTATATTCGGATAAGCCGGTGAAAGGGATTGACGCCAACAGGCGTTAATGGATACTGATAACACTAAAACCAAACGATTGCTATATGTTCATTGTAGAAAATTACAGCACGGCCGTCCTGTTTTGTATTATCACGATGCTATGCTGGGGATCGTGGGCCAATACGCAAAAACTTGCAGGCAAAACATGGCGTTTTGAATTGTTTTACTGGGATTATGTGATCGGTATATTATTATTCTCCATTATTTCCGCATTAACATTAGGCAGCGTTGGCGAAAAAGGAAGAAGTTTTCTTACCGACCTGCAGCAGGCAGATGCAGCGAATATAGGCAGTGCTTTGCTCGGCGGTGTTATTTTTAATGCAGCGAATATTTTATTTTCAGCAGCCATTGCCATTGCGGGAATGTCTGTAGCGTTTCCTGTCGGTATCGGTTTGGCGTTGGTGTTAGGAACATTGGTCAATTATTTCGGGGCGCAAAAGGGCAACCCTTCATTGCTGTTTTCCGGCGTAGCGTTGGTAGCTGTTGCCATTGTGATCAATGCGTTGGCCTATCGCAAATTGAATACGTCGCGGCAAAAAGTATCTACAAAGGGGATCATTATTTCTTTGATAGCCGGATTATTGATGTCGTTTTTTTACCGGTTTATTGCAGCAGCGATGGATCTCGAAAATTTTGAAAACCCCGCGCCGGGTAAAATGACACCTTATACTGCTGTGTTCATTTTTTCTGTTGGTATATTTATCAGTAATTTTTTGTTCAATACCCTTCTCATGAGAAAACCGGTTGAAGGAACACCTGTATCTTATGCTGATTATTTCAAAGGAAAAGTCTCAACGCATTTTGTAGGCATACTCGGCGGGTTGATCTGGGGAGTTGGTAATTCATTTAACCTTATTGCGGCTGGTAAAGCCGGACCGGCGATATCGTATGGTTTAGGCCAGGGTGCAACGTTGATCGCCGCATTATGGGGTGTGTTTATCTGGAAAGAATTTAAAAACTCACCTAAAGGCACAAGCGCTTTAATAACCGCAATGTTCTTATTTTTTGTAGCGGGTTTGGGCTTGTTGATCTATGCAGGTACCTGAGTTAACGCTGCATCTTATCTTTTATAAACAAACAACGATAAAATCAACACATTTAATCATGAAGTACCTTTTGTTTTTTGTCACCTGTTTTGCCGCTTGTTCTTTTTCATTGCATGCGCAGGGAAAACAGGTGCCTGTCCGTATCATTTTTGACAGTGATATGGGGCCGGACTACGACGATGCGGGGGCAATAACGTTGCTGCATGCGTTTGAAGATAAAGGTGAGGCAAAAATTCTCGCCACTATTGCAAGCACGAAGTACGATGGAGTTGCAGCGGTGCTGAATGTCTTCAATACGTTTTTTAATAAGCCGGGCATCCCAATTGGTGTTCCTAAAGGCGCTGCGAGTGAATTAAGAGATGGTCAGCACTGGACGGACACGTTAATTGCCAATTATCCGCATAAAATAAAAAGTAATGATGAAGCAGCCGATGCAATAGAACTGTATCGTAGGCTGTTGGCGGCACAACCCGACCACTCCGTAACGATTGTCACTGTCGGATTTCTTACTAACGTTTCCAATCTTTTACTATCACAACCGGATAAATATTCAACGCTTAATGGAAAGGATCTTGTAAAAAAGAAAGTCAGTCAATTGGTATGTATGGCGGCACGGTTCCCGTCGGGCAGTGAATTTAATGTAAAGATCGATGCGCCTGCTTCCCAAAATACATTTACAAACTGGCCTACACCGATCCTGTTCAGCGGCTTTGAAATAGGACAGAAGATAAAAACGGGGTTGCCTTTGATTCATAATAGTTCGGTTCATGGACCAACCAAAGATGTATTTCGCATTTGCATACCGATGAGTGAAGAAGATAAAGAGGGGCGAATGAGTTGGGATGAAACGGCGGTGCTGGTTGCAGTAAAAGGTTACGCGCCGTGGTATACGGTTGAAAAAGGAAAGATCAATGTTGCTGATGATGGAAGTAATACATGGCAGGCAGGTGAGGGTACACATACCCGTTTGATAGAAGCAAAACCACCGGCCGACGTTCAGGCGCTAATAAATAAATTGATGATGCATCAGCCTGTAAAAAGAAAAACAGGCAAATAGTTGTTATAATGATTTTCGGCGAATGATCTTGAACGGGTTCTTTATTTTTTCTTTCCGGTTTTCAAGAATCAGTTTAGCCGCTATTTCACCCATCTGCGAATGATCGGTGGAAATTACGGTTATGCCATCCAGTAATATTTCTTTAAGCGGAGTGTCATTGTAAGAAATAATACCGATATCTTTTCCCGGCTTCAGGTTTTTCAGCCGGCATCCTTTAATGAGGTTGACCAGATCGGTTTCTTCAATTACAATATAGGCTTCCTTGCTCTTAATCGGTGTATCGGGGTTCACTTCCTGGATCACATCAAATGCAAAATTGTTTTGCATACAAAAACTTCTGAAGCCTAAAACGATTTCGTAAGGGTAGGGGATCAGTTTTGGATGTGCCAGTATAAGTTTATCATATTTCTTTAATAAATCAAGTCCTGTTTCCAACGCTTCTGAAATGTCACGCCTGAAATCCTGGTAAACGGCTGCATAACCGGGGCGAAGGTCAGGAATATCTTTATCCAGCAGCAGCAGTTTTTCTTTTGGAATTTTGTTGATAAGCGCATTTGCCGTTTCCACATCTTCATAAAAATGCGGCATGATTACGTAATAATCGTATTCATTAAACTGCCCGCCAAGTAATGTTTCAAACAGTTTTGTATTCGAATGATAAATTTTTAAATCAAGTGTATTGTCAGCGCCAAGAGCCTGTGCAAATGAATAATAGATCTGCTTTTTATAATTGCTTATTTTATTAAACAGGAGAAGTATGCGGTATGAAGATGTAATGTCGGTCCGGCTGATATAAAACCCTTTTCCTTTCACGGGTTCAATAATGCCTTTTTCCTCCAATAAGTCATACGCTTTTTGCACCGTATCGCGGGAGAGAAAAAACTCGTTGCTCAGTTCGTTGATAGAGTAGATGCGGTCACCTTTTTTTAATTTACCTTTTTTGATCGATTCAATTATCGCATTAACAATTTGCAGATACTTGGGCGTCTTTTTCTCCGCATCAATTTCAAATAAAGCATTCGTCTGCATGGCGCAATGGTTAGGTAATATGGCAATTCTGTTAAGGCCGACAAATTACGAATAAATACAGGAAAGCGTTTCAAAATCATTCAGGCAGGCTGGTTAAGTGACGAGTGAATGATGATTGAAATCAAAGCGGAAATTTTGTCTTTTTAAATTATTGATTATAAATATTTAGCTGCATGTTTTGTGATTTAATCCTGCAAACCTATTTTTGCCGCGGAGAGATGGCAGAGCGGTCGAATGCGGCGGTCTTGAAAACCGTTGACTGTAACAGGTCCGGGGGTTCGAATCCCTCTCTCTCCGCAATTCGATCACCAGAATCTATTAACAGCCCGTAAA
>Ga0207645_10000525_pt1 | contig 31858 bp, 23 predicted proteins | sample KBSM53metaG_FD_184331 | JGI IMG/M metagenome (GOLD analysis project Ga0207645, IMG submission 184331) | Miscanthus rhizosphere microbial communities from Kellogg Biological Station, Michigan, USA - KBS M5-3 metaG (SPAdes) (version 2) | ecosystem: Host-associated > Plants > Roots > Rhizosphere >...
GAAACTGGATGGACCGAAGCTGTGGATCAGCACGGCTTGGCTACATTGCTTGCAGCCAGTTGGATGACGGCCGCTATTTACTGGAATACCGCGCTGGCATGGTGGCTAGTTCCGGTTTCCTTGCCTCTCATGCTCGCGGTGCCGCTCTCGATCTATTCGAGTCGGCTCGCTGTCGGGCGGGCAATTCAAAGCTGGCAACTCTTTCGGATTCCAGAAGAGCTTACAGCGCCGCCCGTGGTCGAGCGATTGCAACAACTTTGCGCGGCACAGGAACGCGATACACACGCCGTCGACCATGTTCAGGCTTCGTCCTGGCAATTATTGGCGCATGAAAGCTCGGCCGAACCGGGTTAGCAGCCAAAAATTTGATGAAAAAATTCGCCGCATGTTTCTTCCTGTTTTTCTTGCAGGCGTCAACGGCCTCAGCGTTGGTATTGGAAGGAACCGTGCAGAAAATCGATCGCGAGCAAAACCTGATTCTGCTCAACACGGAGAGCGGCACAGAAACGGTTTTGTTGACGAACATTACGAAAGGGGCGGAGAACCTCAAGCCCGGTGATAAGATCAGAGTCACATATAGGCAAGAAGGCGGAAAACTATTGGCGGAAACGATAACTCCAAATGAACATGGCTCGCCTCCTTCTCCCTCCGAAATACCTGGCGCGTAATGGTCATGCTAAGCCGCTGTAAGGAAAATCCTTCCAGATTTGCACGCGGCACAAAACTTAACCATGCGAAATTGCAACCGCGGGCAGTCGGCCTTCCGTGGCATATGGGTTGCTGCTGACTGCGCCTACACTAAATCGGTGTACCCGATTATTGCTCATGTGAGGTTTAATAATATGCTCGATAGAGTTCATGATATTTGCAGACATCGCTTCTTCGGCGCATTCGGCTTGGTCGTTGTGTTGCTGGCATCCGCACCGTCCGCGTTCGCCGGTCCAGCGCGCGAGCAAGTTCAAAGCGCGATTGAAAAAGCTACAGCGATCCTAAATGATCCTAACCTGAAGTCCGATGCAAAAAAAAACGAACGTATCGAGCGCTTGCGCCAGGTGATATTCCCGAAGTTTGATTTTCCCGAAATGGCAAAACGCTCGTTAGGCGCCAACTGGCAACGCCGAACGCCCGAGGAGCAACAGGAGTTCGTCAAGCTGTTTCGGGAGCTGGTCGAAAACTCATACATGGACAACATCGCCGCCTATAATGGCGAGAAGGTAAATATCGTCGGAGAGAAGCAAGAAAAAGACTTTGCGCAGGTGAACACAAAAATCGTCAGCAACAAAGGCGAAGAATATGCCGTCGATTATCGACTGCTGCAGTCGGGTAGCGACTGGAAGATCTATGACGTTGTGATCGAGAACATCAGCATCGTGAACAACTATCGATCGCAGTTTAACCGCATCATCGCAAAATCATCGTTCGAAGATTTGTTGCAGAAACTCAGAGAGAAGCAATTTGCCGCTCCCGCCGGCAAGCAGAAAACATGATGACCATTAAAGAGAGGACGAGCGCGAAGCGAGAGTCACACGAACCAGGGGCGCGATCATCGCTTTCGTCCTCGGACGCCCTCATTAGTCTGTCGTACTGAGTAGAAGCTTCACTTCGTATCGATGCCCCGACCAAACTCCGCTGTGTTGAGTCGGAGCGCCTGCAGTTTTTGATCAAGGTTCCGCCAACCGTGCCGCTTTTTCAAACCTAGGATTCTCGTAGCCATCGCTTTGGGCTGTAGTTGCTGTTCGTCGTTTGGAAACTGCGTCATGCGGCGCGGCAATGCACAGCCAGTAAAGGCTAGATGAGAAATTCCCGATAATGACCGTTGGAAAACTGCGCAGGAAATTCCCTGCACTACTTGAGGCGGAGGGCCAACAGGCTAGAAAAAACCTTTAACATTGGAGGCTTAACTGGACGAACTTTGGGCATGCCATTTGCCAACAGATTACGCAGACGTCGCCCGAGCAGCACGTGAGGAGGCAATGATGCATTTTCACTCAATCGGACCGTTTCTCGCGGATAGGTTTTGCAAAAGAGTAAACGCTTCTCATCTGACGAGTTATCAACGCCGCTCGACTGTAGGATTTTTGGCGCTGGGGTTTTATCTCATATTTACTCCTAAGCCGCTGATCGGCGAAAGCTATCAGGCGGAGGCGGTAAAGGAACATCAACTATCGAATATTCGAACCGCGATCGAATTGCAGCAGACTGGCATGAGCACGGCGTCGCGTGACAGATTGGCGGAGAGCATCGCAAATACGAGCGGCAAGCACTCCCTCGATCCGCTGCTGGTGCTAGCTGTCATTCAGGTCGAAAGCCGGTTCGATCACAAGGCCGTGTCGTCCGCCGGCGCGCAAGGTTTGATGCAGGTTCAACCCAGCGTTGTGACGGCCCTGGTGCAACAAGGAAAAATGCTGCCGACCGCTAAGAACATCAAGGATCCGCGCATAAACGTCGAAGTCGGTGTTTCGTACTTGGCCTACCTGAAAGACATGTTCGGGGACTTGAAAGTAGCATTGACGGCGTACAATGCCGGACCATCCTCGGTGGCGAAGAAAATTGCAGCGAAAGAAAAACTCTCTTTCGATTATGCGCAACGAGTTCTTTCCGCCCGGCGTGAGTTGAGGCAGCAGCTTGCTTCAGTGATGAACCGACCATTCGAAAATGCCGAAGGAGAAGTGACCGGTTAAGCTGGCGACTCTTCAATCAGTTGCCGCTTTCGTGAAATCGAGCCGCATCTATAATTCGTGACCTAAGAGAGATCTCTCACTCGTCAGCGTGCGCGAAAACTGCCGTTCGTCCTTCGACACGATCAGAATGAACGGCTAAAGCAATTGACTTTATACACGCGCCCAAACCGCGCGCTTAGCTTGTCGAACCATCAGCAAGTTTTCACACGCTCTCTCGTTCTAGATGAGACAGAGTAGTCCTATCGAACGTACACGCGCGGTTATTGCCCTGCCAGTTTCGTTCTCCGACAGTCAAGCTACCCGTGGCACATGCATTGCGTGGCTTGTTTACTGCCCTCGAATGTAGGGCGGAACAGAGGTGCGCTATGTTTCAAGAACAAGACGAGCCCTTGGAAGCCACTTTGGCAGATCTAATTGTCGCGTTGACGGAGGAAGCAGATCGCTTGATACAGAACAGAAGGCAAGCACATAACTTCGTTGCTTATATTTTGCTGAATATTTTAAGTCACTCGGCGCCCGTTTCTCAGACCTGGCACTGAGAACATAAGCGATTGTGAGTTCCCATCGTGCAATGGTTCGAGCGAGTGAGTTGAGAGACCCTCGCGCTACGCATGCAAGTCGCGTAAGGAAAATGAGATTACGAGCCCAATATTAAATTGACAGGAGATTCTGACGATGAGATTCGATCGAGTCGCGCTGCACTTGGCACTGGGCCTTTTGATCGCGCTTCTTTACGGCGCGGCAGTGGCGACAGCGGTCGAAGCACCCGCGAAGCCAAGCGATGCGAGCGGCTTGAGCGACAAAGAATTGAAAGCTTTCGCCAAAGCTTATGTGGACTATCAGAAAATTCGTCGGACCTACGCCCCCGCACTCGAGCAGGCCAAAGATCCGGCGCGCAAGAAACAGATCGAGCAGGAGGCCAACGCCAAGATCAAGCGCTCGCTCGACGCACAAGGATTATCGGTAACGCGCTACAACCAAATTTTCGCTCAGGTCAACAGCAATCCACCGCTGCGCAAGAGAGTGCTGCAGCAAGTGGAAGAAGAGCGTAGGAGATCGTGACATGCTCGAGCTTTGGTGCGAAATTTTTCCCGCAAAAGATTCTCGGCCGCAGCACTGAAAACGCAATCCATGCGCATCGCTGCCATCGGAGACATCCACTGCAATACCACATCACACGATCTGGTCCGATCGCTATTCGCCGAGATTGCTCAGCGCGCGGATATTCTTCTCTTATGCGGCGATCTGGTGGATTACGGCCTGCCCGAAGAAGCAGTGGTGTTGGCCAAGGAAATTTCGAGCCTAAAGATTCCGACGCTCGCCGTGCTTGGCAATCACGAATACGAATCCGGCAAGGAAGATGAAGTGAAACGAATCATCACTGCTGCCGGCGCGACGGTACTCGATGGCGATGCCCGCGAAATAATGGGCGTCGGATTTGCCGGCGTGAAGGGGTTCGGCGGCGGCTTCGGTGCTTGCGCGCTCGGACCTTGGGGCGAGGAGATGACGAAGCAATTTGTCCATGAAGCCATTGCAGAAGCGCTCAAGCTCGAGTGCGCGCTTGCGCGTTTACGCGCCGACAAACGAATCGTGCTGCTGCACTATTCGCCCATTCAGGCGACGGTCATCGGTGAGCCAGCGGAAATTTTTCCGTTCCTGGGCTCGAGCAGACTTGAAGAGCCGCTCGATCGCTACTCGGTCACAGCGGTGTTTCACGGGCACGCTCATCGCGGCTCTCCCGAGGGGCGCACCAAGGCCGACGTGCCGGTGTACAACGTCGCGATGAAACTTTTGCAAAATACCTTTCCGGATCAGCCGGGCTTCAAGATACTCGATCTTCCCGACTGCTAAGTCCTATTATGCCAAAAGAAGATTCCGCGCCAAGCTCAGCCGCAAACGGCCAACATACCTTTTACAGAGATGTGCTGAATCTGATCAACGACTCGCAAATTCCGTATCTCGTCGGCGGCGGGTACGCTCTTGACCACTACATCGGGATTGCGCGCAGATCGAAGGATTTGGATCTGGTGCTGCAACCTGCTCATGCGATGGCGGTGCTGAAGCTCTGCAGCGCTCATGGATATCGCACCGAATTGTGTTTCCCTCATTGGCTCGGAAAAATTTTCGGCGACCATGACGTCGTCGATATCATCTTCAGCTCGGGAAATGGGATCTGCAAAGTCGACAACGATTGGTTTGCGTATTCGGTGCCAGGAGAAATTCTCAGCATAACGGTGAAGCTGTGTCCGGCCGAAGAGTTGATCTGGACCAAGGGGTTCATCATGGAACGGGAGCGTTATGATGGTGCGGACATCGCGCATCTTGTGCGGGCGCGCGGCACGCAATTAGACTGGTCAAGGTTGCTCCGGCGCTTTGCTCCACATTGGCAAGTCCTTCTCAGCCACTTGATCCTTTTCGATTTCATTTACCCGTCCGAACGAGCTCTGGTGCCATGTTGGGTTGTGAACGATCTCCTGCAGCGGATCCAAGGCGAAAGTGTAAACGAAGCACCGCGCAGTCGCCTGTGTCGAGGCACGCTGCTGTCGAGATCTCAGTACCGCGTCGACGTCGAAGCCTGCGGTTATGAAGATGCCAGGCAGCAGCCTATTGGCTCTATGACTCCCGATGAGGCGATGAAGTGGACAAAAGCGGGAGAGGAGCAAATCGAGCGGGCAAGAAATTCCCGCGCCGTAGAAGCGCCAAGTCGCGCTTGCTCCGATGATTTGGAAGGCTCGTAAATCTCTTCCGCCTTGTCCCTTGAAGTAAGTGAAAATCGTCTCTCTTGTCGGCGAAATCCCTTCAAGTATGCGTTTTAGCTTTCAACGCGACTGACAATCAATTAGCATTAGAGCGGTTTGGGGACGGGGCCCACTTGGTACAGATTCTGCTCGGTGACTCACCTGGGCGCGTCGCACGGATTCCTTCGCACGCAGAACTTCCTTCGCGGACGGGTTTGAGGCGATTTGTCCAGATTATTTCAATGCTAAACACATGCGGCAAGAGCTGTCTGTCGATCGAGTGTTGACGTATGGAAAATGAAAAATCCGCACGCTCGAACCAAGACGGATCCAGCGAAACTTTATCCAAGGCTGTCGATACGATCCGTCAATCGGTGCTTGTGGTCGACGATGAAGAGAATTTTCTCACCCTTCTCAAGTGGTTTTTGACTCAGCGTGGATACGATGTCTCGACCGCGCTGAGCGCCGATGAGGCGCTCGACATCGTTCAGACGCAAAATTTCGATGTCGCTTTGCTGGACATCAAACTCGGCAGTGGTGATGGTTTGACGTTATTAGAACAAGTGACCGCGCGCGCGCCGCGACTTAAAGTGATCATGATGACGGCGTACCCCACGGTCGCTTCGCTCAAACAAGCATTCTCAAAAGGAGCAATGCGCTACTTGACGAAACCGGTCGATCTGCAAGAATTGACCGAGGCGTTGCGGTTGCTCGTCTAGTTGCTTCCGAAAACAGCCGAGTTAAACGAGTGCTCTTCAATCCGCAGAAGCCGCGAACGACGCAGTTGCCGGCCTCGATCCACAGTCGAGCGACCGGCGGCAATTGATCCGAATGTTTCGGTTGCCCGCTCAACTTTCCCGCTGGTTTAGTGAACCGACGGCGCTCAACGCGTATTTGGTGCGCTTGATCTTTGTCGGCCTCGTACCGATCCTGGTCTTTTCCGTTTTCATGATGGTGTTATTCGCGCGCCAGGAGCAGGCGAATCGTCAGCGAGGCTTGGAAGACACCGCCCGAGCTTTGGCGCTCGCCATCGATCGCGAAATGGAATCGTCGATTACCAATCTGCAGGCTCTGGCGACCTCTGAATCCCTCGATGTCGGCGCCGTCAATGTATTTCGTAGTGTCGCCGCGCGTATTTTGCGTACGCAAAAAAGCTGGAAAAGCATCTCACTATTCGATCCCCAAGGTCGGCAGCTGGCTCAAATGACAAAGCCGCTGGTCGACGCACCGAAAGGCATCAGCCGGCAAAGCCTCGATGCCGTTTTGCTAACGCGCCGTCCTTTCATCAGCGATTTTCCGCAGGTCGATTCGCCCGAGAGCGGGGTCAACATCCATGTGCCGGTGGTGCGCGAACAAACGATCATTTACATTCTGACGGCGGCAATCGAGCCGCAGGTATTTACGGATATTTTACTGCAGCAAAAATTGCCGCCGTCTTGGGTCGGGACGGTTTACGATAGCCACCATATCACCATTGCGCGAACCCGGGACGCGGCCAAATACGTCGCCAAACCGGTGGGCCAGTTGCTGCAGCAAACCGGGATTGAGAGAAGCGAACAATTTCTCAGCGGGATCAGCGCGGAGCAGATCCGGGCTTATGCGGCGATCAGCCGCTCCCACGTGTCGAATTGGTTCGTGGCGCTTACGGTGCCGAGCGCTGAAGTGAACGCGATTCTATACCGGTCACTGGCAACCCTCGGCGCCGGCGGTTTGTTGCTGATGCTGATTGGCCTCGGCGCGGCATTGATTTTTGCGCGGCGCGTGGCTTATTCGATCGGCGAGCTCGCCGCCGCGGCTCATCGCTTGGGACGAGGCGAGGCGGTGGCGCTCACCGGCGATCTACCGGTTGCGGAATTGGACTCACTCGCTGTGGAGATGGCGCGCGCGGGCGAACTTCTCGCGGATCGTGAAAAGGAGCGTGACCGCGTGGAGATTGCGCTCCGGCAACACGAGCAGTTTTTACGACGTCAGGCAGATCTCCTGAACTTTGCCAATGAAGCGATTCTAGCCTGGGAGCTGCGCGGGCCCATTATCTACTGGAACCACGGCGCAGAACAACTCTACGGCTATGCGCAACACGAAGCTCTCGGCCGTTCGAGTCACGAATTATTGCAAACGGAATTTCCCGACGGACGTGGGCAATTCGAAGCTGAGTTGGTTCGCCGCGGAGAGTGGAGCGGGGAATCGAAGCAAGTGACAAAGCATGGGCGGCGCATCGAGGTCGAGAGCCGATTCAAATTGATTGAGGACCGCGCCGGCAGCCGGCTGGTACTGGAATGTAACCGCGATATCAGTCATCGCAAACAATCTGCACGGCGGCTCACGACCGAGCATGCCGTTACGCTCGTCCTCGCCGAGTCGGAAACCCCCGAGATAGCCTGGCGCAAGGTGCTCGAGATCATTGCCGAGGGTCTCGATTGGGAACTGGCAATGGTTTGGCTTGTCAATAAGCAAATACCGACGTTGGAGCGGGCTGAGATTTGGCAGCATCCGGCGTTGAAGCTTTCCACGGACGCGACCCAGTTACACCTTGCGCATGGCGTCGGACTTCCCGGGCGCGTATGGGCCAGTGAAGAACCGATCTGGGTCTCGGACCTAACCAAGGAAGCAGATGTGATGCGGCGCGGCATTCCGGACGACGCTGCGCTGCACGGCGCGTTCGCCTTCCCGATCAAAATCCGTGGGGAAGTTCTCGGCATAGTGGTATTTGTCAGCACTACGGTGCGTGCCCCGGACGATGATCTATTGAACATGGCGCAGGCCCTTGGCGGAGAAATTGGACAATTTGCCGAGCGCATGCGTGCCGAGGCTGCCTTGCGCCAGAGCGAAGAACATTTGCGCAATCAAGCGCAGGAACTCGAGCAGCAACTCCTGGCATCGGGCCGTTTGGTGGCAGTGGGCGAGCTCACCGCCTCGATGGCTCACGAATTCAACAATCCATTGGGAATCGTGCTCGGATTCGCCCAGGGTCTACTTGCGAATATGGACTCTTCAGATCCCAATTATCATCACGTGCAAATTATCTCCGAAGAGGCCAAGCGTTGCGAAAAGCTGGTTCAGGAGTTGCTCGAATTCGGCCGTCCCAAAAACGCCGATTTCGCATGGACGGACGTCCAGGAGATGATCCAAAAAACGCTAGACCTTGTCCAACCGCGAGCGGGCAAAAGTAAAATAGAGGCGTATGCCAAATTCGAAGGAGAGCTGCCGCAAATTCACGCCGATCCGCAGCAGTTGCAACAGGTCTTGTTGAATCTCTCCTTAAACGCAGTGGATGCGATGCCCAAAGGCGGAACCCTGACCATCGCCGCTACACAGGAGTCGCCGAATCGCTTGACGATCACCGTTGCGGACACCGGCATCGGCATTGAACCGGATGTGCTGCCGCGAATTTTTCAGCCGTTCTTCACGTCGAAAAAGAGACGCGGCTTGGGTTTAGGTCTGCCGATCTGTGATCGCATCGTCAAGGGCCATGGCGGCCGGATCGAGGTCGAGAGTATGCCAGGCGAAGGCACGAGATTTACGATTCGCCTCCCTATCAATGGATCCAGTGAAACGAGCGCGCGCCAAGAAACCATGCACTGAAGTAGCTTCAGAAAAATTTTTCGGCGAACCCCGTCCTTCGGGGTTAAACTTCAAAGATCGCAGCCTCGAGAAATCCGGTTTTCTACATGGGCCGTAAATTATGTCCGTGATGTGAACGGTGTGGTCTCTTTTTTGCGCTTTGCGGTTGATAATCTGAGTGCTAGATCAGTTGAATCAATGGCGGGTACAGGGTCCGTGCCGCGGTTTGCTTAATTACGTAAATCACATCGCCTCGTATTCCAGAAGGGCGTCCATCACGTTATGGTAAGTACATGAGCCAGCAAACCACCGAGCAAAATCATGGGGGACGATCGACTTCGTCAACGAACAGAGCCGAAATGGCGGCTACAGTGAGCTTACTAGGGGATCAGGATTTTTATCTCTTCAATGCCGGTCGCCATACCCGGTTGTACGAGAAATTGGGCGCACACCCAATCACATCAGATGGACGGGAGGGAACTTATTTTGCGGTTTGGGCGCCCAATGCCGACGCGGTTTTCGTCCTCGGGACATTTAACGACTGGAATAGAGCGAGTCATCCGCTTCGTCCCAAAGGGAGCTCCGGGATTTGGGAAGGTTTTGTTCCCGGGATAGGACAGGGAACGCTCTACAAATATTTCGTTCATTCCCGGTTCATGGGGTACCGGGTCGAGAAAGCCGATCCATTTGCAACCTTTAACGAGATTCCGCCCAAGAAAGCATCGATCGTGTGGAATCTCAATTACAGCTGGAACGACGGCGCGTGGATGCAGGAACGGAAATCACGGAACGGGTTGGACAAACCAATCTCGACGTACGAGGTGCATCTCGGTTCGTGGCGGCGCATTCCCGAAGAAGGCAACCGCTCGCTCTCTTACCGTGAGTTGGCGCCGGCGTTAAGCGAATATGTGCGCGAGATGGGCTTTACCCATGTCGAATTTCTGCCGCTAATGGACCATCCATTTTTCGGCTCCTGGGGTTATCAAATTACCGGCTATTTTGCGCCCTCGGGAAATTACGGCACGCCCCAGGATCTGATGTTCTTGATCGATACACTTCATCAAAACGGCATTGGCGTGATTCTCGACTGGGTGCCATCCCATTTTCCCGCGGATGAGCACGGGTTGGCTTATTTCGACGGCACGCATTTGTTCGAGCATGCCGATCCGCGCCAGGGCTATCACCCGGAATGGAACAGCTACATTTTCAATTACGGCCGCCACGAAGTGCGCAGTTTCCTGGCCAGCAATGCGATTTTTTGGCTGGACAAATATCACGCGGATGGTCTGCGCGTGGACGCTGTCGCATCCATGCTGTATCTCGACTATGCACGCCAGCCCGGCGAGTGGGTTCCCAATCGGTACGGGGGCAGGGAAAACATCGAAGCTATCGAGTTTCTCAAGGAACTGAACGGCTCGATCTATGGAAGCTATCCTGACGTGCAAACCATCGCTGAAGAGTCCACGGCATGGCCGATGGTGTCTCGACCGGTGTACGCGGGCGGGTTGGGATTCGGCCTGAAATGGGACATGGGCTGGATGCACGATACGCTGGCCTATTTTTCCCAGGAGCCGGTTTACCGAAAATATCACCACGACAAGCTGACATTCAGAATGATCTACGCGTTTCATGAAAATTTTGTTCTACCGCTTTCCCACGACGAGGTGGTGTACGGCAAGTCATCGCTGCTCGGGAAAATGCCCGGCGACGAGTGGCAGCGTTTCGCCAATTTAAGATCGCTGTTCGGCTATATGTACGCTCAGCCGGGAAAAAAGCTGCTGTTCATGGGCGGTGAAATCGCTCAATGGTTCGAATGGCAACACGATCAGAGTCTCGACTGGGCCGCGCTGAACGGCCCGCAGCATGCCGGGATGCGCCGTTGGGTGCAAGATCTGAACTGGTTTTATCGAAATGAGCTGGCGCTGCACGAGCTCGACTGTGACCCTGCGGGATTTGAATGGATCGATTGCCGAGATGCCGACTCAAGCGTGGTGATCCTGCTGCGGAAAAGCCGTCGCCAAGAACAGTTCGTGCTGGTCGCCTGTAACTTTACGCCCGTGCCGCGCCTCAACTATCGAACCGGCGCCCCGATCGGGGGCATGTGGAAGGAAGCGCTCAACAGCGATGCAAAGGATTACGGCGGTAGCGGCATGGGTAATATGGGCGAGGTGGAAGCCGCGCCGGTGCCGTGCCATGGACGGCGTTTTTCACTGCCTTTGACGTTACCACCGCTGTCCGCAGTTTTTTTGACCAATACGGGTAGCTTTTAGCAGAGACATCGGTGCGGCGCTGCATCGGTTCGCGGCATGCGCCAATGCAGACAAGAGGATGCCCAAGCTTTTTCGGGTAGTTGAGAAAATTTGTGACGGAAGAGAAACCGAGCAGAGTCGGCGCGGAGTATTTAGACCAGAATCGCTGTCGCTTTCGGGTCTGGGCCCCCGAGCTCGCGCCCATTGAAGTTCGGCTGTTGAACAGTCAGCGCGGAATCCGCATGGAACAGACCGGCCGCGGCTATCATGAAGCCTTAATTTCGGACGTGGAGCCAGGCGAGCGATATTTTTTTCGCTTGCCCGAGAACAAGGAACGCGCCGACTTGGCGTCGCGCTCGCAACCGGACGGCGTGCATGGACCTTCGCAGGTGGTACTTCAGGGTTTTGCATGGAACGACAAAGGCTGGCGGGGCTTAGCGCTCGAAGATTACATTATCTACGAGCTCCATGTCGGTCTCTTTACCGCTGATGGAACATTCGAGGCTATCATTGCGCAGCTCGATGACCTCATCGAACTCGGTATGACTGCAATAGAACTCATGCCGGTGGGGCAATTTCCCGGCCGGCGAAACTGGGGCTATGACGGGGTTTTTCCATTCGCCGCGCAGAACTCCTACGGCGGCCCTGAAGGTTTAAAGGAGCTCGTCGACGCTTGTCATCGACGGGGACTCGCGGTTGTGTTGGACGTCGTTTACAACCACCTCGGCCCGGAAGGAAATTACTTCACCGACTTCGGTCCCTACTTCACGGACCGATATCAGACACCTTGGGGGCGCGCGATCAATTTCGACGGGCCGGAGAGCGATGAGGTGCGCAGTTTTTTCATTCAGAACGCGCTTCAGTGGGTCAGCGAGTTTCATATCGACGCGCTTCGACTCGATGCCGTGCACGCCATTCTCGATCATTCGCCGATCACTTTCATGGAACAGCTGGTAGAGGAGGTGAAGCAGGAAGCGGCGCGGCTCAACCGGCGAATCTATCTGATCGCCGAGAGCGCCGACAACAATGCGCGTCTGGTACGCGAGCGCGAGCGCGGCGGATATGGCCTGGATGCCGTGTGGAATGACGACTTTCATCACTGCTTGCGCACACTGCTGACCGGTGAGCTTGAGGGCTACTACCGAGATTACGGCGATTTCCGGCAACTGGCGAAAGCCTATGGCGAAGGGTTCGTCTATTCCGGCGAATATTCCCAGTTTCGCCGGCGCAGCCACGGCAGCAGCTCGCGTGATATTCCTCCCCGGAGCTTCGTTGTGTTCGCGCAAAACCATGATCAGATCGGCAATCGCCGGCTTGGCGACCGTCTGAGCGGCGCCGTGACGCTGGAAGACGTGAAGCTTGCCGCCGGGTTGACGCTGCTCTCGCCCTTTATTCCGCTGCTCTTTATGGGTGAAGAATACGCCGAAGATGCTCCGTTTCTCTACTTTATCGACCATTCCGATTCCGAGTTGATCGAAGCGGTCCGGCGCGGCCGCCGCGAGGAGTTCGGCGCCTTCGCCTGGCAGGGCGAAGTTCCCGATCCGCAGGCGGAAACGACTTTTCTTCGTTCCAAACTTCGCCCGGAGCTCCGCGCGAAAGATCAGCACAAAGTTTTGCTCGAGTTTTACCGCACAGTGATCAAGCTTAGAAAAAATCTACCGGCACTGCGGCGTCTCGACAAGGCGAGCATCAAAGTCGTTGCGCACGAGAACGAAAAAATTTTGATAATTGAACGCTGGGACGGCGCGGATCGAATTCTGCTCATCGCCAATCTCAACACGACGGCGCAGACCGCGCCGATCAACGTTGCCAGCGGCGCTTGGCGGAAGCTCATCGATTCTGCCGAGGAAAAATGGCGCGGCCCGGGCACCTCCCTGAATAACGAGCTCGATGGCCGAGCAGGCGGCCGTATGAAACTTGCGCCGCGGTCGCTCGGATTATTTCATTGCCAAAGGACATCATTATGAAGTTATGGCCAGGTAAACCGTACCCTTTGGGAGCGACGTGGGACGGCGCAGGAGTCAATTTTTCGCTTTTTTCCGAGAACGCGACCAAGGTCGAACTGTGTTTGTTCGATCGCGCTGACGAGCGAGAAAGCCGGATTCCGATGACGGAGCAGACGCATCAGGTCTGGCATGTTTACCTGCCGGAGGTGCGCTCCGGGCAGTTTTACGGCTATCGCGTGCACGGCCCGTACGAGCCGCAACAAGGTCACCGCTTCAATCCGGAAAAGCTGCTCCTCGATCCCTATGCCAAAGCGGTTACGCGGACGGTGCGCTGGAGCGACGCTTTATTTGGTTACCGGATCGGCGCCCCGGAGCAGGATCTTTCCTGTGACGATCGCGACAGCGCCCCGTACATGCCGAAATGTGTTGTCGTGGATCCCGCGTTCAGTTGGGGCAATGACATGCCGCCGGCGATTCCATGGCATAAGACGATTATCTACGAGCTTCATGTGAAGGGCTTTACCATGCGTCATCCCGCTGTGCCGCCGGAGTTGCGGGGGACTTATGCGGCGCTTACGTGTCCGGAGGTGATTGATTATCTGAAGGCGCTCGGCATCACCGCGGTCGAGTTGATGCCCGTCCATCAATTTATCGCGGACAAACATCTCGAAGACCGCGGCCTCACCAACTACTGGGGGTACAATTCCATCGGCTTCTTTGCCCCGGATGCGCGCTACGCGAGCAGTGGCGTCACCGGTGAACAGGTGGCGGAGTTCAAGAGCATGGTGCGAGCGCTGCACCGGGAAGGGATCGAGGTGATCCTCGACGTGGTTTACAACCACACCGGCGAAGGCAACCACTTGGGACCGACGCTTTGCTTCCGCGGCGTTGATAACGCTTCGTACTATCGGCTCGTGCCCGAGGACCGGCGCTACTACATGGATTACACGGGCTGCGGCAATACTCTCGATATGACCCATCCGCGCGTGCTCCAGTTAATCACCGATAGCCTGCGCTACTGGGTCAGAGAAATGCACGTCGACGGGTTTCGTTTCGATCTGGCGTCGACGTTGGCGCGTGAGCTCCACGACGTCGATCGCCTGGGCGCGTTTTTCGACATCATTCAACAGGATCCCGTCATTTCGCAAGTCAAGCTGATCGCCGAGCCTTGGGATCTTGGTCCGGGAGGCTACCAGGTCGGCAACTTTCCGGCTCTTTGGGCCGAATGGAATGCAGCCTATCGGGACACCGTGCGGCGCTTTTGGAAAGGTGATAGCGGACAAGTGGGCGGTCTCGGATACCGTCTAACCGGATCGAGCGATCTTTACGGCCACAGTGGCCGGTTACCGTACGCGAGCATCAACTTCATCACCGCGCACGATGGTTTTACGTTGCACGATTTGGTCGGTTATAACGAAAAGCATAATGAGGCCAATGGCGAAGATAACCGCGATGGCCACAACGAAAACCTGAGCTGGAACTGCGGCGCCGAAGGAGAAACCGACAACTCAGAAGTTGTCGCGCTGCGCGAGCGGCAAAAAAGGAATTTTTTGGCGACCTTGTTTCTGTCCCAAGGCGTGCCGATGCTATTGTCGGGCGACGAAATCAGCCGCACGCAGAAGGGCAATAACAATGCTTATTGCCAGGACAATGAAATTTCCTGGGTGGATTGGAAGCTCGACAAGCCGCGTCGCGAGCTCCTGGAGTTTACTCGATGCGTGATTCGGCTGATGAACCAGCATCCGGTATTGCGCCGGCGCCATTTTTTTCAAGGCCGGCGGATTCGCGGTTCGGAAGTCAAAGATCTTGCCTGGTTTCGCCCCGACGGCAAGGAGATGAACGACGAAGATTGGAACAATCCTGAAAGCCGTTGTTTCGGTCTGCGTCTCGCCGGCGATGCCATCGAAGAGCTGGACACGCGGGGGAACCGTATTGTCGATGATACACTCCTCATCCTGTTGAACGCATACCATGAGGCGATCCCGTTTACTCTTCCGGCACACCGCCGGAAAGTTCGTTGGGAAGTGGTCATGGATACCAATGACTCTCAATATGGTAAAACCGCGCATCGCGCGATGCGCGGCGGCGATAGCTACGACCTAAAAGCGCGTTCGCTGGCTGTGTTGCGGCTGCCAAAACCGCTGGAAGGGGAAAACGGCGCCGAATCTCGTGTCGTATCCCGCCAGGCCCGGCGCAATGGCGCCGCACTGAACGAAGCGCCTCTATGAGAATACCCGCGGCGACTTACCGGCTCCAATTTACGCCGGACTTCGGTTTTCGTGAGGCCGAAGCGGTGCTGCCCTATTTGCATGAGCTCGGCATCACCGATATTTACGCATCGCCGATTTTTTATGCCCGCCCCGGGAGCCAGCACGGTTATGACGTCGTCGATCCAAATCAGCTCAACCCGGAGCTTGGCAGCGACCCGCAGTTTCAATCCCTGAGTGATTCCGCCCAACGGCTTGGCTTCGGTTGGCTTCAAGACATCGTGCCCAATCACATGGCCTATGACGGCCGCAATCGCATGCTGATGGATGTTCTGGAAAACGGCCAGGCATCACCGTTTTTCGATTTCTTTGATATCGATTGGCAGCATCCCTACGAAAGCATGCACGCCAAGGTCCTGGCGCCGTTTTTGGGCGGCTTCTACGGAGAATGCCTGGAGAAGGGAGAGATCCAGCTCTACTATGACGAGCGCGGCTTTGGCATTCGCTATTTTTCTCTGGAACTACCGCTTAGCGTCGAATCGTACAGCGATCTGTTGACGCATAATCTTTATTCGCTCAGAAAACGTCTCGGCGCCCAGGACATCGATTTTATCAAGTTCCTCGGCGTTCTTTACGCGCTCAAAAATATTCCAGCGACACAGGAAAACGGCGACCGGGCTGATCAGATCCTGTTCGTCAAGCGCATGCTCTGGGAACTCTATACCGGATCGCCGGAAATCAAAAAGCATTTCGACGTCAATCTGGCGACGTTCAATGGAGTAGCGGGCAACCCTGAAAGCTTCAACCTTCTCGACCGCTTGTTGTCGCAGCAACACTATCGCCTTTCGTTCTGGAAGGTTGCGGCGGAGGAGCTCGATTATCGAAGGTTCTTCAATATCAACGAGTTGATCTCGCTCAAGATCCAAAACGAAAAGGTCTTTCAGTACACCCATGCGCTCATTTTAAAGTTTGTCCGCGAAGGCAAGTTCAGCGGATTGCGCGTCGACCACGTGGACGGCCTTTATGATCCGCTCGGCTATCTCACCCGACTCCGACGAGCAACCGACGACATCTACCTCACGGTAGAGAAGATCCTTGGTGCAGACGAAAATCTTCCGCTCTCCTGGCCGGTCGAAGGCACAACGGGTTACGACTACCTCAACGCATTGAGCGGAATTTTTTGCGCGCGCGAGAATCAACACAAATTGAGCCATATCTATGAGCGTTTCACCGGATTGCACACGTCAGGATGGTCAGTCATCACGGAAAAAAAACGCTTGATCATCGGCAAGTATATGGCGGGAGACATCGAAAACCTCGCCTACTTGTTGAAACGAGTATCGAGCCGCGACCGGCACGCCGCCGACGTGACACTTTACGGCCTCAAGCGCGCGTTGGTCGAAGTGCTGGCGTTCTTCCCCGTTTATCGGAGTTACGTGACATCAGCGTCGTTCAACACGCAAGACCGGGAGCATCTGACCCGGGCAGTCCGGGAAGCCCGCGAAGCCAATGCCGGCCTGCGGCTGGAGCTGAATTATATCGAACGCTTTCTGCTTCTCGATTTCGCCGAGCAGTCGACGTCCCAAGAGAGGGAGTGCTGGACGGAATTCGTTATGCGCTTCCAGCAACTGACCGGACCTCTGATGGCGAAGGGGGCGGAAGATACTGCATTTTATGTTTATAGCCGGCTGCTCTCGCTGAACGAAGTCGGTGGTGAGCCCGATCGGTTTGGCTTGTCCACCAAGGAATTCCATAGCTTCAATGAGCGCCGCGCCGCGCACTGGCCGCATGCGATGAACGCCAGCGCAACCCACGACACCAAACGCGGTGAAGACGCGCGGGTTAGAATCAACGTACTCTCGGAAGTCCCCGCTGAATGGGAAAAAAATCTGCGCAGCTGGAGCAGGATAAACCGCAGCAAGAAAACCACGGTGCGAGGCGCCGAAGCGCCGGACCGAAATGATGAATACTTCCTTTATCAGACATTGGTCGGCTCTTACCCGGCGGACAAACCGCACGATTCGGAGTTTGAAGAGCGGCTGACGGCTTACTTGATCAAAGCGGTCAGAGAGGCGAAAGTTCATACGGAGTGGTTGCAGCCGGACACCGCCTATGAGAAGGCTTTTATCGATTTTGCCCGGCAAATGCTTGCGCGCGGCGAAAGCCCGTTCATGAACGAATTTACTCCTTTCGCCACAAAGATTGCCTATTGCGGAATGTTCAATTCGCTCGCACAAGTGCTCCTCAAAATCACTTCCCCGGGGGTGCCGGATATTTATCAGGGCACCGAGTTTTGGGATCTGAGCTTTGTCGATCCGGATAATCGCCGGCCGGTGGATTATGCCGAGCGTCGGCGCTGTCTCGAAGAACTCCGAGGGACAGAAGCAAAAAACCGGGCTGGTTTGCTGCGCGATCTGCTCTCGTCATGGCCGGACGGCCGGATCAAGCTTTACTTGATGCACAAGCTGCTGGATTTTCGCAGGGCGCACCAGGAACTGTTTGCGAAGGGGGCCTATGTGCCGCTCGAGGTCACGGGAGCATCCAGCCAGGCGGTGTGCGCGTTTGCTCGGCAGAAAGATCAGGCGTGGGCTGTGGCACTCGCGCCACGGCTGATTGGCAATGCGATATATAACGGAATCGCGCCGCTCGGCGGTGAGTTCTGGAACTCAACCGCGGTGAGCTTTGGCGCTGAGATGCCAACCCAATGGTTAAACATCATCACGGGCGACCATCTCGAGTCGACGCCGTCGGGGTCGACCCAGGCTCTGTCGCTGTCTCGTGTCTTCAGTCATTTTCCTGTGGCTTTGCTGTATCAGGAGCAAGCTTCGGCGGTATCGAGCGTCCGCGAGGAACAGCTCCATGTAGCCGGTGTTCAACATGGAACTACCTGACGGGAGAAGTCGGGTCATCATCGAAAACGTCACGCCGGAGATCGACGGCGGGACCTTTGCTGCGAAGCGTGTCTGCGGCGAGCGGGTAATTGTCGAAGCCGACATTTTTGCCGACGGCCATGAAATGATTTCCGGTATGCTTCTGTTCCGCCGCGAAGCGGAAAAGAAATGGCACGAAACAGCGCTCAAACTCGTTGTGAACGATCGCTGGCGCGCGGATTTTCGCGTCGACGAGATCGGCCGATACCGGTACACGCTCGCGGCGTGGATCGATCGGTTCCAGTCGTGGCGGCGTGATTTGCAGAAGAGGGCCGAGGTGGATGAGCACAGCGAGCTCGATATTCTCACCGGCGCGCTCATCATTGAACAGGCGGCTCGGCGAGCTTCCGCCAGCGATAAAAAAAAACTGCTCGAGGCCATTGAGCTTCTGCGCGACGAGGATACGAGTCTATCGACCAAGCTCACGGCTGCGCTCAGCGATGATTTGCTCGAGCTGGTCCAACGTTATCCGGATCGAGGCGGAGACACGCGATATGGCAAGGAACTCGCCGTCGTCGTCGACCGCGAGAAAGCTCGATTCAGCGCTTGGTACGAGATGTTTCCACGCTCGTCCGCGGCCGAGCCTGGCGTTCATGGGACCTTCAAGGACTGTGAGCGGTTGCTTTCATACGTGGCCTCGATGGGTTTTGACACGCTCTATTTGCCGCCGATTCACCCCGTCGGTTACACACATCGCAAGGGCAAGAATAATTCGATCACGGCGGCTGCGGATGATCCGGGTAGCCCATGGGCGATCGGTTCAGCGGAGGGCGGCCATAAATCCATTCATCCGCAGCTCGGCACTGTCGAAGAGTTCAGGAGCTTTGTCGCCAAGGCCGAAAGCCTCGACCTCGAGGTCGCGCTCGATCTCGCCTATCAGTGCAGCCCCGATCATCCGTACGTGCGCGAGCATCCCAAGTGGTTTCGTTGGCGTCCGGACGGCACGGTTCAGTTTGCCGAAAACCCGCCGAAAAAATATCAAGATATCTATCCGCTCGATTTCACTACCGAGGAGTGGCGCGCACTATGGGAGGAATTGAAAAGCATCGTTGAATTTTGGCGCGAACAGGGAATCCGCATTTTTCGCGTGGACAATCCTCACACCAAACCCTTGCCGTTTTGGCAATGGCTGATTGACACGGTGAAGCAAGATCATCCCGAGGTCATTTTTCTTGCCGAAGCTTTTACCCGCCCAAAGGTGATGTATCGCCTCGGTAAGCTGGGGTTCACGCAATCCTACAGTTATTTCACCTGGCGCAATACCAAGGCCGAGATCACGGAATATTTTCAGGAGCTCACGCAAACCGAGGTGCGCGAATACTTTCGTCCGAACCTGTGGCCGAACACGCCGGATATTTTGCCGGAATACCTGCAGTTCGGCGGCCGTGCCGCCTTTATGCTCCGGCTGGTGCTCGCAGCCACGCTAAGCGGCAATTATGGAATTTACGGTCCGGCGTTCGAGCTGTTGGAAAATCGTCCACGGGAGGCGGGCAGCGAGGAGTATCTCGATTCGGAGAAGTACGAGATCAAGCATTGGAACCGGGAAAGCGCCGACAGTCTAAAAGACTTCATCACGCGCATTAACAAGATTCGCAAGGACAATCCGGCGCTAAAGTGCGATTGGAGCCTCTGTTTTCATGAGATCGATAATGAGCAGATGGTTTGCTACACGAAACGAACTGAAGATCTCGGCAATATCATTCTCGTGGTGGTGAATCTGGACCCGCACCATGTGCAGTCGGGCTGGGTGAGAATCCCTCTGGAGCCGCTGCAGTTGGCGGCGACGGATTCCTATCAAGCGCACGATCTGCTGACCGGCGCGCGATTTCTTTGGCATGGCGCAAGAAATTATGTTCAACTCGATCCCAAGAACGGACCCGCGCACATCTTGCGTCTGCGGCGGCGCATTCGCCGCGAGCAGGACTTCGATTATTTTATGTGAGGGCTATGCAACGCGCAAAACCAGCCAGCGAAGACTTCGCTTTGGACGATGATCCGCTTTGGTATAAAAGCGCAGTCATCTATGAGCTGCATGTCCGGGCATTTTCGGACGGCAACGCCGACGGCATTGGTGATTTCAAGGGACTGACCGAAAAGCTCGATTATCTTTCCGATCTCGGCGTGACCGTGCTCTGGTTGCTGCCGTTCTATCCTTCGCCGCTAAAGGACGACGGCTATGACATTGCGAGCTATACGGAAATTCACCCGGATTACGGCACCCTCAAAGACTTCAAGGTCTTTCTCTCCGAAGCGCACCAGCGCGGCATCCGGGTGATTACCGAGCTGGTCCTGAATCATACCTCGGATCAGCATCCCTGGTTTCAGCGCGCGCGGCGCGCTCCCGCCGGAAGCAAAGAGCGCGACTACTACGTCTGGAGTGACAACCAGGAGCAGTACAAAGAAGCGCGCATTATCTTCAAAGACTTCGAGACTTCCAACTGGGCATGGGATCCGGTGGCCAAAGGCTATTTTTGGCATCGGTTCTATTCACACCAGCCGGACCTGAATTTTGACAATCCGGCGGTCAAGACAGCGATCTTCGAAGCGGTTGACTTCTGGCTCGACATGGGAGTGGACGGGCTCAGACTCGATGCGGTGCCCTATTTATTCGAGCGCGAAGGAACGAGCTGCGAAAATCTGCCGGAAACGCATCAGTTCTTGAAAGAACTGCGCCGCCATGTCGATGAGAAATATCGCAATCGGATGCTGCTGGCCGAGGCCAATCAGTGGCCGGAAGAAGCCGTCACCTATTTCGGCGACGGCGACGAGTGCCATATGGCGTTTCATTTTCCGGTGATGCCACGCATCTTCATGTCGGTGCACATGGAAGATCGTTTTCCGATCGTCGATATTCTCAACCAGACTCCGGAAATTCCCGCGAACTGCCAATGGACCTTGTTTCTGCGCAACCACGACGAGCTGACCCTCGAGATGGTTACCGATGAAGACCGCGACTACATGTACAAGGTGTATGCCAGCGATCCTAAGGCTCGTCTCAACCTAGGCATCCGCCGGCGCTTGACGCCGCTGTTGGTGGGCAACCGGCGCAAAATCGAGCTGCTCAACGCGTTGCTTTTTTCTTTGCCCGGCACGCCGGTTATCTATTATGGCGACGAGATCGGCATGGGCGACAACATCTATCTCGGCGATCGGAACGGCGTGCGCACGCCGATGCAATGGAGCGCGGACCGAAACGCGGGCTTTTCCCGCGCCAATCCGCAGCGGCTTTACCTGCCCATTATCATCGATCCCGAGCATCACTACGAAGCGATCAACGTCGAGGCACAGCAGCAGAATTTAAGCTCGCCGCTGTGGTGGATGAAGCGGTTGATTCTGCTGCGCAAGCGATTTAATGCGTTTAGCCGGGGCACCACTGAGTTCCTTTTTCCCGAGAACCGCAAAGTTTTGGTGTTTATTCGCCGGCTGCAGGATGAGATCATTCTGACGGTCGCCAATTTGTCACGGTTCGTGCAGTGCGTCGAGATCGATCTCTCGCCCTTCAAAGGCGCGGTTCCCGTCGAGCTGTTCGGACAAACTGAATTCCCGCCCATCGGCGATCTGCCGTACTTTATTACCCTTGGGCCGCACAGCTTCTACTGGTTCAAGGTCGAGACCGCTCCGGCTGCTGCGGCGCGCAGCTCGGAGGAAGTGCCGGTCGCTTCATTGGAAGTCGCGGGCGGCTGGGAGCAGATTTTAAAGGGCAGCGGCAAGTCGGCCCTAGAAAAAATCCTGCCGGCTTATCTCAAGAGTTGCCGCTGGTTCGGCGGCAAGGCACGCAGGATTCGCTCGGTCAGTCTGACCGAATCGGTATCAGTGCCGCTCGATTCCGATAGCGCGCTTTTCACCGTGGTCGAAGTCAGCTACAGGGAGGGTGAGCCCGACTATTATTTCTTACCGCTCACGTTTATTGCCGGAGATCGGGTTACGGAATTGACCCAATCATCGCCTCAGGCGGTGGTCGCACGACTGAAAGTGCGGCGAAGCAGCGGCAGCGTCGACGGCGTTCTCCTCGACGCCCTCTACGATCGCATATTTCTCAAGGCGCTGCTCGAAGCGATCTTTCGGCGTCGAACTTTTCAGGGCAAGTCGTCAGAGATTTCGGCGCTGCCGTCGAAATTATTCCGAAAACTGAGCGGAGCTGAAAAAGACCTGCCGGAACCGATTCCCGCCAAAAGAGAACAAAGCAATACCTCTGTCGTGTACGGCGATCGCTTCATCCTCAAGATGTTTCGGCGTTTGCAGGAAGGCATGAACCCCGAATTGGAGATCGGCACTTTCATCACCGAGAGAACGTCGTTCGAACATGTTCCCAAGCTCGCCGGCAGCTTTCGCTGGAGCCGGGGCAGCCGCAGCGCGACGTTGGGCGTAATGCAAAGCTGGATCAGAAACGAAGGCGATGCCTGGCGCTACACGCTCGATCACCTCGGTGACTTTTATGAGCATTGCTCGACGGTGGGCGAAATTCCGCCGAGTTTTTCGCCGCCGGCTCGCCATCTCTTGGAGTTGGTCGCTCACGAGTTGCCGCTGGGGCCGCGCGAGTTGGTCGGGTCTTATCTGGCATCGGCGCGCCTCTTGGGCCAACGCACCGGTGAGCTTCATGTCGCGCTGGCTTCCGATAGTAACGATCCGGATTTCGCGCCCGAGCCGTTTACGCCGTTTTATCGCCGCTCCGTCTATCAGAGCATGCGCACCGCAGCGGACCGAACGCTCACTTTGTTGCGCGAGCGGATAAAAAGCTTGCCCGATGAGATCCGTGGTGAGGCCGAAAAAATACTGACCTTCAGGAGCGAGATCTTTGGCCGGTATCGGTTTGTCGTCGATCAAAAAATCACCGCGCTGCGAATTCGCTGTCACGGTGACTATCATCTCGGCCAGGTGCTTTTCACGGGCAAAGATTTCGTCATTACCGATTTTGAGGGCGAGCCAACGCAACCTCTAGGCGAGCGGCGCGCCAAGCGATCACCGTTGCGCGATGTTGCGGGCATGCTGAGGTCCTTCGAATATGCGGCGCTCTCCGGATTAAGAACCGGTGATTTCCGTCCGGAACAACTTCCCATCCTCAAGCCATTGGCCCACGCCTGGGTGTTTTGGGTCTCGGTCGCTTTTCTCGAAAGCTACCTGGAAGCCAGCCGTAGCGGCGGATTTTTACCCAATGATGTCGAAGAACTGAAAAACCTGTTGGATCTGTATCTGCTGGAGAAGGTCGTGTACGAATTGCGCTACGAACTGAACAATCGACCCGATTGGGTGTCTGTGCCGATACAGGGGATCAGCGAACTCTTACACTCTCCCGGCCGAGACTGATTCGGCAGTAACCCTCGGTACCTTCCTCCGGTCCGAAGTATCGACTGATTTATCCTTTGTCTGTTTGCTCGCGTGAAACCTTACGCACCGAGACCCGTAGGGTCTGAGGATCAAGCTGCTGAAGGGTTAGGTCTTGAGGATGCTGGACGTTTTGCTCCGTCAGCCGAAGCACTTTCCGCCCCGTGTCGGTGGCGGATAAATCGACCGTCACTTTGAGCTTACCGGGATCGAAAAAATAAAATGCGCGGCGCGGGCCGGTGAAGGTGGCGTTCACTTGCGACGGCATTACTTCTTCCACGTGGTAATCGGCGGGGAGGTTCTGAACTTGGACGGGCAATTTATAGGTGACTTCGACCGTGCTCGAGCCGGGAATCAGCACATACCAGAGTCCCACCGCCAGAGAAAAGGTGACGAGCTTGACCACCCAGTTTTCCCGCACCAGCGCAAGCGAGAACGTGCGCCGTTCTGACGACGGATATTTCTCCTGTAAAAACCTGCGCAGCAACAGGCTGAGTTCCTGAATATTGTCGACCTGGCGAAGGCGTCCATTGCGCGCGAACGAGATGGTGCCTCGTTCTTCGGAAACGGCAATGCAGAGGGCGTCGCTCAGCTCGGTCAGACCGAGAGCGGCGCTGTGGCGCGTCCCGACGTTGATTAGTTGTTGGAAATTATTGGAAAGCGGCAAGTGAGCGGCGAAGCGCGAGATCCGGTCGTTTTCGATGATCACGGCGCCGTCGTGGCCGGGCGAATGTGGATCAAAGACACTTTTCAACAACGGCTCGCTGATTTTGCCGCCCAATTCGATTCCGCCCATGATGTGGCGATCGATGGGATCGTGCCCCTCGACGACCACCAGCGCGCCGATTTTTTCCTTGGCCAGATCGGCGAGGGTGCCGATCAGAATATCCACAGCGTCCGAGCGCAGCGGCCGGGGTGGCTTCGTCGCTAGACTCCAGACCGCAATGCGCTCAAAAATCTGTCGCAGCTCTTCCTGAAAGATCACCACGATGATGATCAAGAAAATCGCGAAGAAACCTTGAAAGAGCCATGCGGTCAATTGAAGATCGAGGTAGCGGGCGACAATATAAACGGCCGCAAGGATAAAAATTCCGCGGATGACAAATGCCGCCCGGGTTTGCCGCAGCCATGCGGTCGCCGTGTAAAGCAGTACCGTGACGACCAGGATATCGATAACATCGGCAACGCCGATGTTAAAAAATGGTGTGAACATGGCAGATTTTCTCTCGCTATTGCATTAAATCACGAAGCGCTGCTGAGTGGCAATCGAGTGCCGATGGCAACGGTGCGGATCGAGTTGTAAAAGCGATTTGACCGTGTCCGATCCCGGTGCTAGCGTGGCCTCGGTAACCTGCGAAGCCACACTGCTCAGTGGAACCGAGGTCGTGCTCCGGGGAAGGAGGAGCTTCCATCCGATGTTCGGTCCGGCACCTGAAGTCCTGCGGTTTTTTTCACCGTCAATTGCCTCGATGTCTTGCCCAGCACAGCGATGTCACTGGGCTGCCGCGCAACCTGCAGCGGCGGTTCCTATCGACCGAGCGGCGATCATATTCGACTCGACGAGGAGGTAAACATGGCCATCATCACTATCTATCAAGGCGCATCGGGTAGCGGCGAAGAACTCGCCGGCGCATTGGCGCAATCGCTCGGTTGTCGTTGCATCAGTCGGGAGGTGCTGGTGGAAGCGAGCCTGCGATACGGTATTCCGGAGGCGAAGCTTAGCAAAATCGTCGAGCGAGAACCAAACTGGTGGAGCAGGTTTATGGAGAATCTCCAGCCTTATCGCGTCGCTCTGCAGGCTGCTTTTTGCCAAATCGCTGTTACCGAGGGGCAAGAGAACCTCGTTTACCATGGTCATTTAGGACACGAGCTTTTGCCCGATTACAAACACGTGCTGAAGGTTTTGCTGACCGCTCCCATGGAAAGAAGGATCGAGCAGGTCAAAGCCCGTCAGGGGCTGAGCGACGCTGCGGCGCGAAAATTTATCGATGAAACCGACAAAGCGCGCAGTCGGCGGCTCATGGGGATGTTCGGTGTCGACTGGCGCGATGCGAGCCGGTTTGATCTCGTGGTGAACCTCGGGCGTATGAGCGTCAACACGATTAAACATCTGATTTTGGAAACCTTACGGCAGCCGGATTACCAGATCACGCCCGGTTCGAAACAGGCGTTCGAAGATTTCGCTTTGGCATCTCAGGTCAGGGCGGTGCTGGCAATGTCGACGGACGCCACGCGGACTCGTCTGGACGTCAAAGCTTCGGCTGGCAATGTCGCAGTCTCCGGCTCGGTTCCCAGTTGGGTTTCGGAGGAGACCCTGGTGACAAAAATCAAAACTATTCCTGGTGTCAAAGACGTGCGCACGGACATTGTCAATGTGCCGGATCTCGGTGTGGTAGATTGGCCGTGATCGATTTGGGTTGAATCTCAATCGAACGATTTGCGTATGCGAAAGCTTATAAACGCGATCGTGTTGGCAGTCGCGCTCGGATCGGGGGTTTGTGCGAGCGCAGCCGAGGGGGAAAAATCGCGGCCCTCCATTCCCGATGAGGTCGGCGATGCCTGGGATCGCCTTCAGCAAGTTCTTCAAGAGTGGAGCGATCGTTTCCGGGAGCGCTTCGGCGTCGGCCGGGAAAACGTGGAAAACCGCCCGGTAATCTCGGAAATGCTCAATCGCAGAGAAGCGTTGGGTCTTTCGGCCGATCAGGGGAAAAAAATCGAGCAACTACGCGACAACTTCGAGCGCCTCAGCATCCGTAACAATGCCGAGCTCAGGATCGTCGAACTCGATATCGCCGGTTTACTGGATACTCCGACCGTCGATCTTGCCAAAGTCGAAGCGAAAGTTCGTGAGGCGGAAAAACTACGGGCGGATCTGCGGATTGCTCGGATAAAGGTGATCGAGCAGGCAAAAGCGACGTTAACTCCGGAGCAGCGAAAAAAGTTTTACGATACCGTCGAATCGCGCCCACCCCGAGCAGCACGAGGGCAAAACCCTTCAGCTAAGGAATAAGAATCAGCTTGCCTGTGGTTTTACGTTTTTCGAGAAGCTGTTGGGCTTCACGCGCGTCCTGCAGCGGCAAGCTTTTTTCGATCCGCAAGTTGAGCTTTCCCGCTTGCATCCAATCAAACAGATCGGTGGCACGGCGCAACAGCTCCGCACGAGTCAAGGCATAGTGCGCTAGGCTCGGGCGGGTGAGAAAGAGCGAGCCTTTGGCGGCCAACTTTGCTGGATCGAAAGCGGCGACCGGTCCGCTCGATTGCCCGAACAGCACCAGATAGCCGCGCGGTCGGAGGCAATCGAGGCTCTTCTCGAACGTCGTTGCGCCCACCGAATCGTATACTACATGGACACCTTGGCCGTTGGTGATTCGCTTCACCTCAGCGAGAAAATCGGCCTGCGTATATTGGATGATTTCGTCCGCTCCAGCCCTGCGGGCAAGATCCGCTTTGGCCTGGGTGGAAACTGTACCGATCACTTTGGCGCCGAGTAATTTAGCGACCTGAACGAGCAGCAACCCCACTCCTCCAGCCGCCGCGTGAACGAGCGCGGTGTCGCCTTTTTGCAATGGATAGGTGCTATGGGTCAGATAGTGCGCCGTCATTCCCTGCAGCATAATGCCCGCGGCTGATTTCGCATCGATATCGTCAGGAACCGGCACAAGCTTGACGGCTGGAACCACGGCGTACTCGGCGTAGGATCCCGGAATCATCGCATAAGCAACCCGATCGCCTGGCTTTACTTCGCTGACGCCCTCTCCCAGCGCGTCGACGATACCTGCTCCCTCACTGCCCAGAATGCAGGGTCGGTTCATCGGGTAGAGACCGATGCGATGGTAAATATCGATAAAATTGACGCCGCTCGCCTCGATCTTGACGCGCGCTTCTCCCGCCCTGGGCTCCGGCACTGGAACATCCTCGTAGGCCAATACTTCGGGGCCGCCGTGATTGTGAATTCGAATGGCTTTCATGAAACCCTCGCGATTACTTGACCGCTTAGCGCGTTAGCAAGAGAAATTCAATTTAGCGAATGCTCCAGCTCTCCCGTCATTTCACGCATGCACCATTTTTGTTGATCAGACTCCGAGGGCCCGCATAGGAATTTTTGATTGACCTACGAATCGCCGTGCGCGATGGAAAGCACTGTTTATTTCTGCCCCCAAGGCATTACTAAAACCTCGGTGGATTTCGGCAATTCGGATTTGGCTATTTTGAGCACCGCGGTATTTAACCTCTTGACGTTAGGCATGTCTTGAACAAACTCTTGCACGGCTTGTTCCCACCAGAAATGCATGGGGATGACAATTTTCGGGTTGACCTGTTTGGTGACATCGCGGGCTTCGGCGGGAGTGACGGTGAAGTAGCCGCCGGCGATGGGCATGAGTAAAATATCAATTTTGCCCATCATTTTTAGTTGCTCGGGAGTCAAAACATGGCCCAAATCGCCGAGATGCGCGATGCAAATGTCATCCACGCGAAACACAAAAATGGCATTCTTGCCGCGTTGCATGCCCTGGCTTTTGTCGTGATAGGCCGGCACAGCGTAAACGGAAACATCCCGAATCGTGGTTGAAATTTTTTGCCAGTCTTCGCCCGTCGGCGTGAGTCCGTGAAGGATCACTGGCGTGCCGGGCGCCATGTGCACGCTATTGTGCGGGCCGTGCTGGTGACTGGTCGTGACGATGTGCTGCGGCAATGTCGGATGGGGCAAGTCGAAAGCGCCGTGTGGATCCGTCAGAATCCGCGTGCCCTTCGATGAAGTAATTTGAAATGTTGAATGGCCCATCCATTCAATGATCACGACTGGAGCGGCAACCATTGCCACGCGCATGAGACCGCTTTGAACTACTTCGAGCTCATGGCAGAAGGCCAGACCGCGTTTTGGTATCGCGATCGACAAGAAGATCAGAAGTAATAAGTGTATTCTTAGTTTCGGGCGCACCTTGAGTCACGCGTACTGGCGTTTAGGGTCTAGCGTCTAGAGTCTCGCGTTTGGACTTTCGAACTCAAACCTCTAGACCCGAGACAATCTATTAAATGAGCCCCCATTTTCGTCTCATCCACCATTCGATGCTGAGCAGGGTGAGAATGAGGCCGAATGGCCATAGATTGTTCCATAGACGGACCTGCCGCTGCTCGACGATTTCCGACGGCGCGATCTGCTCGAGCTTCGTTGCGATTTTGTCGAAGGTCCGGTCATTCCAATCGTTGATTGAAATGTATTCGCCTTTGCTCGATTCGGCGATCTTTTTGAGTAGATCGAGACGAGGCAAGCCGTCATCCATTTCGCCGTAGGAGTACGCCGCAGTGAAACTGTTCTTGTCTTTACCCAAAGTTTTGCCGCTCGCGCTCGCTTCGGCTTCGACCCGATAAATCCCTTCCCTGGTCGGCGTAAACTCGCCACCGTATTCGCCCTCTTCGCCTTCCGGCGCGGTTGGAACCACGATGGGCTCGCCTTCCGGGCTGAACACACGAACCTGAACCGCGGCTTGGCGCACCGGCGTGAAGTCATCGTTCAACACTTTGATCTTGATCGGGACCTTTTCTCCCGGCTGCGTGGTCGCGATCGGAAAAATTTGCACTTGCTCGAAGGCGGGTTCTTGGGCGAGCCACCGGATCGACTGGCGAACAAATTTCAAATGGTTTTGCGGCGTTTCTTTGTTGCCGACCGCGATGAAGTTCCAGCGCCAGGCATCATCGCTCATCAGCGCCAGAGTTCTGCCTTTGCCAAAACGCCCGATCGCAAGCAATGGAGCGCCGGGTTGGGCGCCATCGCCGGCTGCTGTCAGCAGTGTCTCGCCGCGGACGCTGCGCACCGGGTTAACGCCAGTGAGCGCGGGCATCTTGCGCCAAGTCTCCTCGTTGGCTTTGCTGTCGGGCAGCAAGCGCGTGATCGGGTGCGCTTTGCCCGCCGGCGTAAGCGTCGCTTGGACCTCGCCGCGTGCTTGAAAAGTTCCCTTGCCATCGAGCTCCACCGGCAGCACTTCGCGCAAAGCGCTGTCGCCATAGCCGCCGTTGTCGAAGGAGCGCGCACCGCCAAACATCGCCAGCCCACCACCGTCGCGGACAAAATCCCGCACCCGCTCCAGGTACACCGGATTGAAATAGGCGCGATAGGAAAAATCATCTAACACAACTACATCGAAGTTTTTCAGCTCTTCCAAAAAAATGTCGTCGATGGGAAACGGAATCAGGCTCAACTGGTTTTCGGGGACATCGACCGTATCGGTGGGTGTGCGCAAAAACACAAACGAGACCAGTTCCACCAACGGATCTTGTTTCAGCGCCATGCGCAGAAAGCGATAATTCCATGCCGGCGAACCGGATAAAGTCAGGACGCGGATCTTGTCCCGTCCGACGTCCACTTTGAATTCCCGCTGATTGTTTTGCGGAATTTGTTCGCCGGGCTGCGGCGGCAGGCTCACCGAAAATGTATGGGTGCCGAGCTCTTTGGGCGTGAAGCTCAATGTCACCTTTTGCTCGAAGGGGTCCGCATCAATGGTAATGTTGCGTGTGGCGATGAGGTTTTTTCCACGATTAAAAAACAGCGGCACGGATTTACCCTTCAGGCCGAAGGCCTGAACCGTCAGCTCGATTTTGAACTCGCGGCCGCGAAAAGCGAATTCCGGCGCGCCGAAACTGGCGATGCGAAGATCGGTGAATCCCTGAGTTTCGCCAACACCCACCGTGAACACCGGAGCGCCGATGCTAGCACCGTCTACAGCTTTGGCTTCACCGTTGGAAATCCCATCGGTGAATACAATCATTCCGGAGCGCGCCGCCGGGTCCTTGGCTGTGCTTTGCAGCACTTCGATCAAACGGGTGCCGGGATCCTGAGGCCGTAGACGGGGGATATTTTCCGGCGCGATGGGCTCGGTTCCGGTACCGAAGCGAATGATGTGTAAATCGTAGTCGCGGTTGAGTCGTTGCAGAAGCGGAGTTTGACCTGCGGTGAGCTTTTGTCGCACCAGATCCAGCCTGCTATTCACCGGCTTATCCGGCGCACCGGCTTTGGCGCTAGCGGGAAAACCCATGCTTTGGGAAGTATCGATCAGCAACGTGAGCGGCCGGCGAAGCTTGGTAACCCGCTTGTCGATCAGAGCCGGACCCAAAAGAAAAAAAATCAACCCCGCATAGACACACGTTCTAACCAGCGTGAGAAAGGTTGTTTGTCCACGCGAGAGGCGCTCGCGTAAATTAATGAACTGACGCACCAAAAGTGCGGCTGCGGCGCCAGCGATGAGCGCGACAAGCCACCAGGGCAAAGCGCCAAGAATATAGAGGTCGCTCATGTTTACCTGGTCAGACGCCGGCGGATGAACGGAACGTGGATCAAATCGTCTTTATAGTTTTCGGTCATCGCGTACAGGATGATATTGATCCCGAGGTGAAAGGCATCCTTGCGCTGCGGCTCGCCGCCCGGAGTACACGGATTGGTCCAATTGCCCAACTGATCGCGCTCCCAGGCTCCGCCGAGATCGTTTTGGCAATAAATCACCGGTGTCGACGTACCGATGGAAATCCCTTCGAGGTTCGGGCTGGCGATCCGCACGCCGCCGACCCGGCGCAAAAGGTAGTAGCTTCGGAGCGCTGCATGTCCCGACGGCAGGCGCTTGAGTTCATTGCCAGGAAAGATGCGCTGCAGCTCGCGGCGCACCGATTTGTCGAAGCCATATCCTTGCTGGCCGAGCGCATCGTCAATGAGCAGAAAACCGCCGTAGCTCAGAAAGCGCCGCAGCGTTTCGACTTCCTCCTGATTAAAGGGCTCGAACTCGTATTTGCCGGCTAAATAAAGAAAGGGGTAATTGAACAGATCGCGATCGGACAAGGTCACTTCGCGCTTCGCGTTCGCCGCTTCTACACTCGTCCGCGCCATCAGCTCTTCCAGCAGCGGCGTCACAGCCAGCGGGTGCGGGTTCCAATCGCCGCCCCGATATTTGATTTGGGCAAATGTAAACTGGAGCCGACGCTTGTCGTCGGATTCTGCTGCGTCTAACACTCCGGGCAGCAGCGAGCCACTAAGACCGTATGCAAGGATTCGGACGAACTGACGGCGATTCATTGGATCATTTTCTCTTTACTATGAAGCATACGAACTTCACGAAGAGAAGGTTCTAGAACTTCGTGTCCTTCGCGTCTCCTTCGAAAATTCGCTCGCACCTGCCGAACGAGGCACGCCTTGTTTCGTCATACCCGCGAAGGCCGGGGAACAAACCTGGATTCCCGC